>Ga0193743_1001815_pt1 | contig 15533 bp, 14 predicted proteins | sample L2c2metaG_FD_143038 | JGI IMG/M metagenome (GOLD analysis project Ga0193743, IMG submission 143038) | Soil microbial communities from a riparian zone of the East river system, Colorado, United States - L2c2 | ecosystem: Environmental > Terrestrial > Soil > Riparian zone | place: USA: East River...
CGCGGCCGATACAACAGCGGTATCGGCCACTCCTCCGCCTTGCGATGCATCCAACTGGATCACCGCTCGCGACGAGCGGCATCATTCAGGACCCTCCTACGCGCCCAGCTCCCGATGCCAACGCACCACGTCCCGGATGGTGCGCACCAGCACCGGCTCGACCTCGTGCTTCGCCACGAACGCAGCGGCACCCGCGATCCACGCCCGCACCCGCGTCTCGATGTCGTCGTGCAGGCTCAGGATCACCACCGGCAGCGCCGGCTGAAGCGCATGCACCACGGCCGTGGCGTCGACGCCGTCCAACCCCGGCATCTCCACGTCCATCAGGACACAGTCCGGGGACACCGAGTTGATCAGTTCTCCGACATCTGTGCCGGTGGCGGCCTCGCCGACCACCATCAGGTCGGGCTCCAGGGCCAGCCACATGCGCAGGCCGCGAAGGACCGCCGGCTGATCGTCGACTAACAGCAGCCGAATCTTCCGAACGTCCTCCACACACCTAGACTCAAGCAGGTGGCCGGCCCGGACACACCGGGCGAGCGGCCGAGCGGCCACCAGCCTTCGGCGGAGGTCGGATCGGCCAAGAGACGGAGGTGGCCGTGCCCGTTCGGGTGCTAATCGCCGATGACCACAGCGTGGTGCGGCAGGGGCTGCGCATGTTCCTCAAGCTCGACCCGGAGCTCGAGGTGGTCGGCGAGGCCTCCAACGGCGCCGAGGCGATCCAGATGGCGCGGGCGTTGACCCCCGACGTCGTGTTGATGGACCTGCTCATGCCGGGCACCGACGGGATCACCGCCACCCAGCGGATCCGCGCCGAGGTCCCGAAGACCGAGGTGCTGGCGCTGACCAGCGTGCTCGAGGATGCCTCGGTGGTGGGCGCGGTGCAGGCCGGGGCGGTCGGCTACCTGCTCAAGGACACCCAGGCCGAACAGCTCTGCAAGGCGATCAAGGCCGCCGCCAAGGGCCAGGTCCAGCTGGCCCCGGAGGCGGCCGCGCGGCTGGTGCGCGAGGTCCGCGCGCCGGACAGTCCGGAGTCGCTCACCGGGCGGGAGACCGACGTGCTGCGGGCGCTGGCCACCGGGTTGACCAACCGGGAGATCGGCCGGAGCCTCAATATCGGCGAGCGCACGGTAAAGACCCACGTCAGCCACCTGCTCAGCAAGCTGGGCCTACAGAGCCGGACCCAGGCCGCGCTGTACGCGGTACGGATCGGCCTGGTGCCCGAATCCGAGCTCAGCGACAAGTCATGAGCCGCGGCGATCCCGAGGGCGCCGAACTGCTGGACAGCGAAGAGCTGCTGAAGGTCATGTTCGACCACTCTCCGGTGGGCGTCGCGGTCTACGACAAGAGCCTGGTCCTGCGCCGGTTCAACCGGCAGTTCACCCGGCTCGTCGAACAGCACGGGCCCAGCTCGGCGGAACCGGTGGTCGCCGGCCGCAGCCTGTTCGACTACTTCCCGGGTACCGAGGAGAAGTTCTGGCCGCTGGCCGAGCGGGTGCTGGCCGGCGAGACCCGGTTCTACCGGGGTATCCCCCACGAGCTGGGCGATGTGCTGGCGCACTGGGACCTGGTGCTGTCGCCGCTGCACCGGGACGACGAGGTGATCGGCATCGTCCAGGTTGCCATCGACGCGTCGGAGCGGACCGAGGCCGAGGCGCAGCTGCAGCACAGCGAGCGGCGGTTCCGGTCCATCCTGCTCAACTCCTCCGACGTCACCGTGGTGATCGACCCGACCGGGGCGCTGCGGTACGCGGCCCCGTCCCTGCGCCGGCTGCTGGACCTGCCGCCGGAGCGGGCGATGGGCACGGACGTGACCGTCCCGGCGCACCCGGACGACATCGCCTCGGTCCACGACGCGATCGCCCGGATCGTCGCCGACCCCGGAGACAGCGCCGCGTTCCGCTGCCGGCTGTGGCACGTGGACGGCACCTGGCACTCCTTCGAGGTGGTGCCGGTGAACCTGCTCGACGACCCGGACGTCGAGGGCATCGTGCTGCACGCCAGGGACATCACCGAGCGCACCGAGGCCGAGGCCGAGCTGCGCCGCCGGGACGCCATTCTGGAGGCCGTCCGCTTCGCCGCGCACCGGTTCCTGGAGTCGCACTCCTCGTGGCGGGTGCACATCCACGAGGTGATGGCCCGGCTGGGCCTGGCCGCGGCGGTGAGCCGGGTGTACATCTTCGAGAATTTCCGGGGCGCCGACGGTTCGCAGTGGACCAGCCAGTCGCACGAGTGGGTCGCGCCAGGCATCGCGCCGCAGATCGACAATGCGGACCTCGCCGCGATGTCCTTCGTCGACGCCGGGTTCACCGAGGCGGCCGCGCTGCTGTCCTCGGGGGAAGTGGTGGCCGGGGAGGTCGCGGACCTCCCGGAGAACGAGCGGGCGCTGCTGGAGGCGCAGGGCATTCTGTCCATCGTCCTGGTGCCGGTGTTCGTGGACGGCCGGTGGTGGGGGTTCATCGGGTTCGACGAGTGCAGCCGGGTGCGGAAGTGGTCGACCACCGAGATCGACGCACTGCGCGCCGCGGCGAGCACGCTGAGCGCGGCGGTGCACCGACAGCGCGCCGAGGACCAGCTGCGCGAGCAGCAGATGCAGTACCGCCAGGTGTTCGAGGCCACCGGCGACGGTCTGGTGATCACCGACCTGGACTGGAAGCTGGTTCGCGCCAACCCGGCCTTCTACCGGATGCACGGCTACCGGCCCGACGAGTTGCTCGGCCGCCAGGCCACCACCTGGATCCACCCGGATTACCACCAGTCGCGGACGAACTACACCGCCGCCATCATCGCCGGGGAGCGCCCCCGCACGCACGCCATCGACGTGCGCAAGGACGGCAGCACCTTCCCGGTCCAGGTGCACGGATCGGCGTTCACCTTCCAGGGCCGCCCCCACGTGCTGGGCGTGGTGCGCGACGACACCGAGCGGACCCAGGCGTTCGAGCTGCTGGAGAAGCGCGTCTCGGCGCTGTCCACGGTGGCGGCCAGCCTCACCGTGAACCAGACCCTGGACGACACCCTGGAGGTGATCGCCCGGTCGGTGCTCGGCGCCACCCCGGCGATCGCCTGCTCGGCCTACGTGCTCGACCCGTCGACCGGGCAGCTGCGGGTGTACGCCGGGATCGGGCTGCCCGAGGGCTACGGCCAGGCGATGGAGCGCTGCTGGGACGAAGGCTCCGAATGGGCCGACCAGACGTTCTTCGCGCCGGAGCCACTGATCATGCGGGACGTGGTGCGCCGGGGTATGCAGGACCCAGGACTCGCCCCGCTGCACGGGCTGTTGGGCGAGGTGGAGTGGGACACCATCGCGGTGGTGCCGCTGGCCTCACAGGACCGCCGCTTCGGCTCGGTGAACGCCTACTACCCCCGGGGCATGGAGCCGTCGCCCGATGACATCGCCTTCCTCCGGGCGGTGGCCGACCAGGGCGCGGTGGCCGCGCAGAACGCCCGGCTGCTCGCCGAGGCGCAGAGCAAGGCCGGCCTGGAGGAGCGCCAGCGGCTGGCCCGGGAGCTGCACGACTCGGTCTCCCAGGCGCTGTACGGCATCGCGCTGGGTGCCCGTACCGCCCGCGCGCTGGCCGAGAACAGCCCCGACCAGGTCATCGAGCCGCTGGACTACGTGCTCTCCCTGGCCGAGGCGGGGATGACCGAGATGCGCTCGTTGATCTTCGAGCTACGCCCGGAGTCACTGGCCGCCGAGGGGCTGGTCGCCGCGCTGGAGAAGCGGGTGGCGGTGCTGCGCGCGCGGCACCAACTGACCGTGAGTGCCCTGCTGGGCACCGAGCCCGAGGTGCCGCTGCCGCTCAAAGAGACGCTGTACCGGATCGCCCAGGAAGCCCTGCACAACGCGGTCAAACACGCGCACGCCTCGCACGTCGAGGTGCGGCTGAGCGTGCGGGAGGACCGTTTGGAGCTGGAGATCGGCGACAACGGGGTGGGGTTCGAGCCCGGCGACCCGCAGCCGGGTCATCTCGGCATGCAGTCGATGCGCGAGCGGGCCAGCGCGCATCGGGGTTCCATCGAGATCGAAAGTGAGATCGGCGCCGGCACCACGGTGCGCGCCCAGCTGCCCATCCCAAGCTGACCCCGGCGGACCGCGGGGTCAGTGCACTTCCACCTCGTCGCCCAGCTGCAGGGTGTTGTAGAACATCGCGGCATCGGCGTCGCTCAGGTGCACGCAGCCGGCCGAGGCGCGGGTCACGCTGCCGCCGTGGAAGGCAATGCCACCGTCGGCGAAGAACACCGACCAGAGCATCGGCGCGCCCTGCCCGTTGGGCAGCTTGAACTCCTGGCTCTTGTGGTTCTTGTCCTTCCACTGCACGTTGAACGTGCCGAGCGGGGTCTCCTTCCCTGGCCCGCCGGAGCTGATCGCCACCGGGCCGAGGGTGACGTTGCCCTGGTCGTCGATCAGCCAGGCCTGTTGCTTGGCCAGGTCCACACACGCGCGGGCGGCGTCGGTGCACGGGGTGGTCTCGTAGGTGGCGGGTTCCGGAGCGTCGGACGTGTCGTCGTCGGACGGGTTGTCGGACGAGCCGGAGTCGGAGTCGGACGAGCTGGTGTCGGAGCCGTTGTCCGAGTTGTCGTCCGCCATGGCCGGCACGGCGACGGCGAGCGCGGTGATGCACACGATCCCGATAATCACGGCAATTCGCGCCGATATCGCCGACCGCCAGCCCCGCGCTCCGAGGTGCCTTCCCATTCCCATCCTTCCCGCCGGATCCAGCGAGGTCAACGAGGGTGCCGGGCAAAGGTGACGGGCGGCAGCCACCCCTCGCGCGGGCCGTTCTCAAGCGATGGGCAACCTCCTGATGGGGTTTTCTCAGTTTGCGAGCGACAGACTTGGCCCGTGCGGATCCCCAGTTCACCCGGCTCCGCGCCGCCCTCGAAGAGCGACGAAGCCGACCCGCTCGGTGCGTCGCGGCCGGAGGCCGCCGAGGCGGCCGGGCCCGACGGCGGCGTGGACAGCGCGACCAGTCCGCGAGTCCTCCTGGGTTTCCTCGGGGCCGCCCTCCCGACCTCCCGGCACGCCCGCCTGCTCGCCGCCCTGATCGGCGTGCCGGTGCTGGTGCTGCTGATCGTCACCGGGTGGTCGGTGGCCGGCGCGCTGGCCGCTCCCGGCACCGACAGCACCGCCGCACGGCTGGCAGAGTGGGGCCGCGACCACGGCTTCGACGGCGTGATCACCTGGCTGGAGAAGGTGCAGTACACCCCGCCACCCACCGGAGGCGAGCCGCCCGGTGGCATTGCCGCACCGTCCGGCGAGGTGCACCCCGACCATGGTCGACTCGGGGACCGCGCCGGGCTGCCCCTCCCACCCACCATGGCGCCGCTGGCGGACGGCCCCGCGCTGCCCGGCGAGGGCGTGTGGCACGTGGTGGCCACCGTGCACGGCCACCCGGCGGTCCAGGTGGCTTCGCTGCGCCCGGACGCCGACCACACCTCCTTCCTGGCCGGGCTGATGTGGCTGGATCCCACCTACGTCCGGGGCCAGCTGCAGCCTGGTTTCACCGACCCGGGCGGCACCTGGCAGGCGTCCGACCAGATCACCCCGTCGCTGGCCCCCCACGTGGTTGCGGCCTTCAACGCGGGATTCCGGCTGAGCGCCAGCCGGGGCGGGTACTACAGCGAGGGCCGCACGGTCAGACCGCTGCGCGACGGCGCGGCCAGCCTGGTGCTGAACAAGGACGGCACCGCCCGGGTGGGCGCGTGGAACACCGACGTCCGGATGGGTCCGCAGGTGGCCAGCGTGCGGCAGAACCTGGCGCTGCTGGTCGACCACGGCGCGGTGAACCCGACCTGCTCCAGCGGCGGCACGGCCGAGTGGGGCAGCACCATCGGCCAGGCCGCGTTCATCCACCGCTCCGCGTTCGGGGTGACCGCCGATGGCGCGGAGGTCTACGTCGGCGGGCCGGCGCTCTCGGTGTGCAGCCTGGGCAATCTGTTGGCGGCGGCGGGCGTGGTGAACGGCATGGAGCTGGACATCAACCCGGCCTGGGTGAGCGGCGCCTACTTCCACCCCAACCCACATGGCTCGCCGACCGGGTACCAACTGTTCCCCGGCGAGCAGGTGTCCCCGGAGCACTACTTCTCCCCGTCCAGCCGGGACTGGTACGGCTGGTACGCCCGCCCCTGAGGTGCGGAGCAGGGGGTGACGGGGCGTGAGATCGTTATCACCGGTGCGGAGCAGGGGGTGACGGGGCGTGAGATCGTTATCACACCCCGTGACTGGGAACCCGAATTGTCGCGTAGGTTTCCACCCCCCGCGCAATAACACAGGCACGCGGTCAGCGCAGCGTTGTCCACAGTTGTGGATAACTCTGGTCCCACCCGTATCTATAGGGTGACCAACCGTGAGCCTTACGCCGATCTATGACGAGCTGCGCGAGCACCGGGTTCCCGGAGGCACGGCCAGCGCGCAGGGCGCTCGCCGATCCACCGCCCTCCGCCTGGTTCCGTTGCAGTCCGGCAGGGACAACCTGGGCCAACTGGCCGGCCGAGGCGGCCTGGGTGGTCGGCATCGCCGGCCGTCCCACTGAGCGGGCCGACCGTGTTGAACCGAACCGCTGATCGACGATTACCCGCCGCGAGCCCACCCGGCCCGCTGCGCTGATCGTGGCCGCCACGAACGCCTCCTGGCGGATGTCGGCCACCCCGGTGGTGGCCCTGGTGCTGCTCGCGCTGATCTGGGGCCGGAGCCTGCCGCCGGTCATGGTGCTGCTGGTCGGCGTTGTACTGATCGCCGCGGTGCTGGTCGCGGTGCACCACGCCGAGGTGGTCGCGCTGCGGGTCGGCGAGCCGCTCGGCTCGCTGATCCTGGCCGTCGCGGTGACGGTGATCGAGGTGGGCCTGGTGCTCAGCCTGATGGCCAGCGGCGGACCGGAGGCGGCCACCCTGGCCAGGGACACCGTCTTCGCGGCGGTGATGATCACGCTGAACGGCATCGTCGGGCTGTGCCTGGTGGTCGGGGCGCTGCGGCACGGGGTGGTGTCGTTCAACGCCGAGGGCAGCAGCGGCTCGCTGGCCACCGTGACCGCGCTGGCCACGCTGTGCCTGGTGCTGCCCACGGTGACCACCAGCTCGCCGGGGTCGACCTTCACCGGCCCACAGCTGGCGTTCGCCGCGATCGTGTCCCTCGCCCTCTACGCGGTCTACGTGTTTGTGCAGACCGTGCGGCACCGGGACTACTTCCTCCCGGTCGGCCCGGACGGGATCACCCCGGAGGATGCCCACGAGGCTCCGCCGACCGCCCGGACCGCGCTGCTCAGCCTGGCGCTGCTGGTGATCTCGCTGGTCGCGGTGGTCGGCCTGGCCAAGTCGGCGTCACCGGCGATCGAGGCCGGGGTGCGCGCGGCGGGCGCCCCGCTGGCCGTGGTCGGCGTGGCCATCGCGCTGCTGGTGCTGCTGCCGGAGACACTGGCCGCGCTGCGGGCGGCGGCCAGGAACCGGCTGCAGACCAGCTTCAACCTGGCCATGGGCTCTTCGCTGGCCAGCATCGGCCTGACCATCCCGGCGATCGCCGTCGCGACGATCTGGCTGCCCGGGCCGCTGGTCCTCGGGCTCGGCCCCACCCAGATGATCCTGCTGGCGCTGAGCGTGGTGGTCGGCATCCTCACCGTGGTGGCCGGGCGGGCCACCGTGTTGCAGGGCGCGGTACACCTGCTGATCTTCGCGTCCTTCCTGTTCATCGCGGTGACCCCGTGACCGGCGCGGTGCGGCGGGTGCTCCCGCCGACGCTCGGCGGGCCGCCAGTTAGGGTCAGCCAATGCGGCTAGATGATCTGGCCTACGACTGGTACGCGCGGCGGCTGCGCCGGCAGCTGGCCGGCCGCCGGCTCCCCCGGCACATCGGCCTGATCATGGACGGCAACCGGCGGTGGGCCCGGCAGATGGGCATGGCCAACCCCAGCCTCGGGCACAAGTACGGCGCCGAGCACGTGGACAACGTGTTGGCCTGGTGCGAGAGCCTGGGCATCAAGCACGTGACGGTGTTCCTCTGCTCCACGGAGAACCTGCTGCGCCGGGGCGACACCGAGGTGGCATTCCTGATGCGGGTCATCGAGGAGGTGCTGACCGAGCGGCTGGTCCGACCGGAGCCGCGCTGGCAGGTCCAGCTCGCCGGCCTGCTGGACGTGCTGCCGGACTCCACGGCCCGCGCGCTGAAGGATGCGGTGGAGGCGACCCGGGGCTGCCGCACCGGCGCGCGGATCACCCTGGCGGTCGGCTACGGCGGCCGGCAGGAGATCGCCGAGGCGCTGCGCGAACTGCTGCACGAATCGGCCTCGGCGGGCACCACGCTGGCCGAACTGGCCGGGACGCTCACCGAGCAGGACATCGCCCGGCATCTCTACACCGCCGGCCAGCCGGACCCCGAGCTGGTCATCCGCACCAGCGGCGAGCAGCGCCTTTCGAACTTCCTGCTGTGGCAGAGCGCGTACTCCCAGCTGCACTTCTGCGAGGCGTACTGGCCGGCCTTCCGGGAGATCGACTTCCTGCGCGCGCTGCGCGGCTTCGCGCGCCGGGAGAACGGGTAAATGCCGCTGTACCGGGATTTCCACACCGTCGAACAGCTCGACGAGCAGTACAACCTGACCCACACAGTGCCCGACTTCGCCGCGGTGGCGACCAGCTGGGACACCCGCAGCACGCTCACCCGGAGCCGGCTGACCGGCCGGCTGGATGTGCGGTACGGCCCGACGGTGGCCGAGACCGTGGACATCTTCCCCGGCTCGTTGGACGGGCCCAGCGATCGGCCGGCGCTGCTGTTCGTGCACGGCGGCTACTGGATGCGCACCACCAGCAAGCAGTGGAGCTACCTGGCCGAGGGGCTGGCCCCGCACGGCGTCACCACGTTCGTGGAGAACTACGCGCTGTGCCCCGAGGTGACCGTGGCCGAGATCGTCCGGCAACACCGGGCGGCGTTCGCCTGGCTGTGGGCGCACGCCGGCGAGCTGGGCGTCGACCGGGACAACATCGTCGTGGCCGGGCACTCCGCCGGAGGGCACGCGGTGGCCGCACTACTGGCCACCGACTGGGCCGGGCAGTACGGCCTGCCGGCGCAACCGTTCCGCGCCGCGGTGACCATCAGCGGCATCTTCGACCTGCGGCCGCTGCCGTACACCTACCTGGCGCCGTGGCTCCAGCTGCCGCCGTCGGAGGCGGCCGCGTTGAGTCCGCAGCTGCACCTGCCGGCCCAGGCCCCGCCCACCCTGGTCGCGGTGGGCGCCGGCGAGACCGCCGAGCTGCGGCGGCAGTCCCGGGACTGGGCGGCGGCCTGCCAGGCGGCCGGGCTGCCCATGCAGCTGACCGAGCTGCCCGGCGACCACTTCGAGATCCTGGACGAGCTGGCCGACCCGGCGGGCGAGCTCGCCCGCGCTGTGCTCGGCTTCCTCGGCTCCTGAACTACGTTGAAACCTCAACGGTCCGGGCGTAGCGTCGGGCATGTCGGTTCATCGGAGCTCGGGGCGCGGCGGTGTGGCCGCTGGCTGTGACAGGCGCCCGGCCCGGCCACCCGAGCGGTCCTGCCGCCTGGAGCGATGGAGCTAGGTGTTGCCGTGAAGTTCCTCATCCTGACCCTGATCTCGAACGGTCCTGACCCGGTCACCGGGCGCACCCCGTCCGCGCACGAGCGGTTCCGCCGGGTGGTCGACCAGGCCGTGCTGGCCGAGCAGCTCGGATTCGACGGCTACGCGGTGGGCGAGCGCCACGAGCGCCCGTTCTTCTCCTCCGCGCCGCCGGTGGTGCTGGCCCACATCGCCGCCCGCACCGAGCGGATCCGGCTGTTCACCGGGGTGACCACGCTGAGCCTGCTGGATCCGGTGCGCGCCTACGAGGACTACGCCACCCTGGACCAGCTGGCCGACGGCCGCCTGGAGCTGATCATCGGCAAGGGCAACGGGTCGGCCCAGGCACAGCTGTTCCACGTGACCACCGAGGACCAGTGGGAGCGCAACCGGGAGGGCTACGAGCTGTTCCGCCGGCTCTGGCGCGAACCGAAGGTGACCTGGTCAGGGCAGTTCCGGCCGTCGCTGACCGATGCCGAGGTCTGGCCGAAGCCGCTGCAGCAGCCGATCAGGGTCTGGCACGGCAGCGCCACCAGCCGCGATTCGGTGGAGCTGGCCGCCCGCTACGGCGACCCGTTGTTCTCCGCGAACGTGACCTACTCGGTGGAGCCCTACGCCGAGCTGGTGCGCTATTACCGCGAGCGGTGGGCGCACCACGGCCACGACCCGGCCGATGCGCTGGTCGGCGCGGGCACCGCCGGGTTCTACGTGGCGCGGAACTCGCAAGAGGCGCTGGAGACCTACCGGCCGATCTTTGACGCGCGCCTGCGGATGTTCGAGCGGCTGGGCCTGCCGGTGGTGTTCCCCACCCTGGAGGACTACGTGGAGCGCAGCTCGGCGCTGATCGGCAGCCCGGCGCAGATCGCGGACAAGGTTCTCCGGTACCACGCCGAGCTGGGCAACGAGGTGATCCACCTGCACAGCGACGGCGACGGGCTGACCCAGGCCGAGCACCGGGCCGCACTGGAGCTGTTCCAGAGCGAGGTCGCGCCGGTGCTGCGCCGGGAGATCCCCAGCCGCCCGCTGGCCGGCCCGATCCGGCTGACCGAGCCGCCGTCCACGCCGTCCTCGCCAACCGAACGCGAGCAGCTGCGGGTGGGCACCGGCTAGGCGACTCGGGGCAGCGTCGGGACGCCCGAGTGCGTCAGGCCTCGGACGAGCCGGCCGCGATCCACCGCCCAGTCGGCGGGGTCGTCCAGCGTGGCCAGCCCGGCGGCGAGCGCCAGCATGCGCAGCTCGGCACGCTGTGCGTCCACCAGCGCGGGTACGCGGGCCTGGCCGGCGTCCAGCACGCCGCGCAGGGTGTCCTGCTCGGCGGCCAGCTCGCGCCAGGCCCGCGCCGCCGCTTCCGGCAGGCTCTCCTGGCCGGCGAACTCGATAGCCGCGTCGAGCCGCGCGGACAGCGCCGCTGCCCACCGCCGCTGCAGGGCCAACAGCTGCTCTTCGGTCACCGAGGGCGGACTGCCGGCTCGGCGAGCGTGGGCCAACACCTCGTTCAGAGCCGAATACCTCGTGTTCGCCGGGATCGTCATGGCGGGCCTCCCGCTAGTTTGGTAACGCTGTTACATAACACTGTAACAGAATTGCCGAGAGGTGCAATGTGTTTGCTGACCCGGTCCCGGAGAACCCGATCAACTAGGTGCGCGGCAGCCCCGGCGGGTTGATCCGCGAAGTGGGCACCGCCTCGTTGCTCAGGTTCCACCGCTGCAGCACCTGGGCGTACTCACCGTTCTTGATCAGCGCGTTGAGTGCCTCGTTCAGCGGGCCGACCAGCCCGTTGCCCTTCTTGGTCATCGCGGCGATGTCGGCCTTGATCTCGCCGCCGCCGCTGAGCTGGCCGACGATCTTGGTGTCGCCCTTCACCGCCACGTGGTAGGCCGAGCCCGGGTACGGCCCGAGGTAGAGCTCGATCCGACCGGAGGCCAGAGACAGGTAGCGGTCCCCGGGCGCCGCGTAGTACTGGATCTTCATCGGGGGCAGGCCGGCCGCCTTGTTCCGCGCATCCCAGCGCAGCAGGACCTGCTCCTGGTTGGTGCCCGCGCCCACCGCGATCGTGCGCCCGGCAACGTCAGCCGGCTTGTCGATGTGCTCGATCGGGCTGCTCTTGGCCGCCTCGAACGCGAGCGTGTCAACCCGGTACGTGGCGAAGTCGTACTTGTCCTTGCGCTCCTCGGTGACCGTGATGTTGGAGAACCCGGCGTCGTACTGGCCGGACTCCACGGACAGGAAGAGGTTCTCCCAGGACGTGGGTTGCAGGTCCAACCGCAGCCCGAGGGTGTCCGCGACCAGCTGAGCGATGTCCACCTCGACACCGATCATGGTCTGGTCGTCGTCCGCACGGAACTGCAGCGGCGCGCTGCCCTTGCCATCGGTCCCGACCACCAGCGTTCCCCGGTCACGGACCGCGGCCGGCAGCTGGGCGGCGATCGTATCGATCTTCTGGGCACGGATGCGCTGCTGGTCCGGACTGGTGTTGATGGCGCTCTGTCCGGGCGCGGGCGGAGGAGCGGCCTGGTCCGGGTCCGGCCCGGCGCAGCCGGCCAGTACCAGGGCCAGCAGGGCGGGCAGCGCGGCGAGCAGCCGTGGATACCGGACAGACATGGTGATGTTCCTCCAGGGTGCGGCGATCACTGCAAGACCTTGCTCAGGAAGGCGCGGGTGCGTGTCTCGCGCGGGTTGTCCAGCACCTGTGCCGGCGTGCCCCGCTCGACGATTCGGCCCTGGTCGAGGAACACCACGGTGTCCGCGACCTCCCTGGCGAAGCCGATCTCGTGGGTGACCACGACCATCGTGGTTCCGCTGCGGGCCAGGTCGCGCATCACGTCGAGCACCTCGCCGACCAGCTCCGGGTCCAGCGCTGAGGTGGGCTCGTCGAACAGCAGCAGCTTCGGGCGCAGCGCCAGCGCCCTGGCGATGGCCACCCGCTGCTGCTGACCGCCGGACAGCCGCCTCGGGTACTCGTCCGCCTTGTCCGCCAGACCGACCCGGTCCAGCAGCTCACGGGCGTGCCGGACGGTCTCCGCGCGGTCGCGCCGCTGCGCGGACACCGGGGCCTCCACCACGTTCTCCAGCGCGGTCAGGTGGCCGAACAGGTTGAAGTTCTGGAACACGAAGCCGATGTGGCTGCGCTGGCGCAGGATGTATCGCTCGGACAACTCATGCAGCCGGTCACCGGCCCGGCGGTAGCCGATCAGGTCACCGTCCACCCGGACGAAGCCCCGGTCCACCTTCTCCAGGTGGTTGATGGTGCGCAGCAGCGTGGACTTGCCGGAGCCGGACGGGCCGAGCAGCACGGTCACCTCGCCGGCCCGCACGGTCAGGTCGATGCCGCGCAGCACCTCCAGGGCACCGAACGCCTTGTGCACCCCGCGCAGCTCGACCATCGGTCTGGTGGCCTGGACGGTCCGAGGCGCGGTCATGCTTCGCTCCGTCCGCGCCCCAGGCCGGCCGAGGCGGCACTGATCGAGGCCCGCAGCCGCTGGATCGGCGTCGGCGGCAGCACCCGCGACGCGCCGCGCCCGTAGTGCCGCTCGACGTAGAACTGGGCGATCGACATCACCGTGGTCAGCGCCAGGTACCAGATCGCCGCGACCAGCAGCAGCGGGATCACCCTGCCGTTGCGGGTATAGATCACCTGTACCTGGTAGAAGAGTTCGCTCAGCGCCATGATGTAGACCACCGAGGTGCCCTTGACCAGGCCGATCAGCTCGTTGCCCGCCGTGGGCAGGATGGTCCGCATGGCCTGCGGCAACAGGATCCGGCGGAACTGGCGCAGCCGGGGGATGCCCAGCGCGGCGGCCGCCTCCAGCTGCCCCGGGTCCACCGAGAGGAACCCGGAGCGGACCACCTCGGCGGCGTAGGCGGCCTGGTGCAGCGCCAGCCCGAGCACCGCCGCGGTCAGCGGGCTGATCAGGTCCATGGTGCCGACCGCGAAGAACGCCGGGCCGAACGGGATGCCGAAGGTGATCGCCCGGTAGAGCAGCGCCAGGTTGAACCAGAACAGCAGCTGCAGGATCAGCGGGACCGAACGGAAGATCCAGATGTAGGTCCAGCTGACGCCCCGGAGCAGCGGGTTGTGGGACAGCCGCATCAGCGCCAGCAGGGTGCCCAGCACAAAGCCGAGCACGATGCCCAGCACGGTCAGCTGCAGGGTCAGCCCGACCGCCCGCAGGATCGACGGGGCGAACAGGTACTGCCCCACCGTCGGCCAGTCCCACGCCGGGTTGGTCACCAACGCGTTCACCGCCATCGCGGTGAGCAGCGCGACGACCGCGGTCGCCACCCAGCGCCACGGGTGGCGGGCCGGGACGACGGTCAGCCGGGCGGCCGCGTCCAGGGAGTCCGGATCGGTACTCGTATCGGGGCCGGACGCGGGGCTGGTTTTGGGGGGCGGCGCATGCGCGGCGGCGGGCGAGCTCATGACAGGTGCAGCTCCTTCTCGAACGGGTGCTTGCCGATCTGCTCCGGCGGCAGGGTGGGGTCGTACAGCGGGGTGTAGCCGGCGGCCAGGTACAGCCCCTTGGCCTCGGGCTGCCGAGGACCGGTGGTCAGGTAGATCCGCCGGTAGCCCCGGTCGGTGATCTCGCGCTCCAGCTCAGCGATAACCCGGCGAGCCAGGCCCCGACGGCGGTGCGCGGAGTGCGTCCAGATCCGCTTGAGCTCGGCGGTGGCCTCGTCGTACTGACGGAACGCGCCACCGGCGATGGGTTCTCCGCCGGCCAGCAACAACAGCAAACCGCCACCGGGCGGAGCGAACTCGCGGGAGCGCATCTCTTCGGTGAGGTCACCCAGCGTGTGCCGGTAGCGCGTCCAGTACTCCTGGGACAGCTCGGTCAGCATCGGCACCACCAGCGGGTCGCTGTACGCGACCTGCCGAACCTCGAGCGCTGGCACGGACATGGCTGCGGGTTCTCTCCTCACCACGGGTAGGCGGATCCAGCGGCACACCCGCGGACGGGCAGGCCAGAGACGGGAAACGATCACTGGGGACAGCGCGGATCTCAGCGGAGCGCGAACTAACGAAGCGCGCGCGGCACCGAGGTGGAGATCACCAACACAGCGCGGTCTGCGTGCGGCACAGGTCCACGTGCCGTCGGCGCGACCAGCTCACCGGCCACGCGGTCAGCGCGGGCGGCACGTGCGTGATCCGCACGGTCCCCTCCATCACCTGCCGGCGGACGTCCGCCGCGCGAGCATTCCTCGGCCTGGCTGCTGCCGGCCACCCCTTCGAGGGAATACCGGGCAAAGTCCACTTGTCAAGTAGAGAATGCGGCGCCGAGTGACCCACCACAGCACGTTGATGGCCGGCTGGTGCACCGCGTACCGTCGAGGCATCCCATCCAGAGCGGCGGAGAGACCTGGCTCGCTGATGCCGCAGCAACCGCGCCGGACGGCGTGAGGTGCTAACGCCAGGAACGATGGAGGCCACCGTGAGCGGCATGCCGCCGGTCACCCCACTGGTCAGCCGCCGGCACGTCGATCTGTGCCGCACCGCTTCGGCTGTCTGACCCTCCGACACGCACCCGCCCCGGCCCGGCACCAGCCCGGCCGCCCGCCGTGCCCACCGGAAGGACATCCCGTGCCCACTCCCCTGCACCTCGCCCTCGAGATCGACGGCGACGGCGCCCACCCCGCCGCGTGGCGACGCGCCGCGCACCCGCCCGATGCGCTGCTCACCCCTCGGCGGGTGCGCGGGGTCGCTACGGTCGCGGAGAACGCCGGATTCACCCTGGTCACCCTGGACGACGACATGCTGCCGCCGAGCCCGGGTACCGGCACCGCCGCCGGCCCAGTGGGTCGGATCGGCGCGGTGGAGCGGGCCGCGTTCGCCGCCGCGTCGACCAGCGTGCTGGGCATCGCGCCGGTCGTCTCCACCAGCTACGCCGAGCCGTTCCACACCTCGTCCCAGCTCGCCTCGCTGGACCACATCTCGGTCGGCCGGGCCGGCTGGGTGGTGGCCATCTCCCCCACCCCGGAC
>Ga0193743_1001816_pt1 | contig 15527 bp, 14 predicted proteins | sample L2c2metaG_FD_143038 | JGI IMG/M metagenome (GOLD analysis project Ga0193743, IMG submission 143038) | Soil microbial communities from a riparian zone of the East river system, Colorado, United States - L2c2 | ecosystem: Environmental > Terrestrial > Soil > Riparian zone | place: USA: East River...
CCAGCAGTTACTGGGAGTGGATGCGATCCGGGAATTTAATGTTCTGCGTGATTCTTACAGCGCGGAATATGGCAAGCGGCCGGGCGCGCAGGTGTTGATTGTCACGCAATCCGGAACGAATCAGTTGCACGGATCGCTGTTCGAATTTCTGCGAAACAATGCACTCGATGCCCGGAACTTTTTTGATGGCGCTTCGGTTCCGGGCTTTACGCGCAACCAGTTCGGAGGAGCGTTGGGCGGGCCGGTCCAGAAAGACAAAACCTTTGTGTTTGGTAATTTTGAAGAATTCCGCCAACACCTGCACCAAACCGGCGTGGACCTGGTCCCGGACACCAACGCGCGTAATGGATACTTACCATGCAAGCTGGTCAGCCCCGCACCGGCCTGTTCCAGTTCCGGGCTTGCCTTTGTGGGTGTTTCGCCGCTGATCAACGCGTGGCCGGCGCCCACAGCGGGCTCACCGGATTTTGGCGGCATTGCGGAGGCGTTCAACAATCCATTGCAAACGATCCGGGATGACTTCGGGACAAGCCGGCTCGACCACATTTTTTCGACCAAGGACCAACTGAGCGCGGTCTACACCATCGATGACAGCGGGGATTACACGCCGACCAGCACGAACTCCTACAGCACCGATGTGGCAAGCCTCAGAGAGCAGGTGGCGAGCCTGCAGGAAACGCATGTTTTTTCTCCTACCCTGGTCAACACTGCCAGATTTGGCTATTCGCGGGCGGGTTATTTCTTCACCGGCGAGCCCACGCCTGGGACTCCCGCGGCAGAGCTGCCCGGCTTTCTGACAGGACTTCCAATTGGCGCGCTGGTGGTGGGCGGCAGCGCGGCATCGAATCCGACTGCTCAGCTCAGCCTGGCGGGGAGTAACAACGGAAGTAACTTGCGCGTTGCACGGAACCTATTTACTTATGACGACAGCGTTTCCTTTACGAAGGGCCGCCATCAAATCAATATTGGGGTCTGGTTTCAGCGCGTGCAATCCAATGAGACGCTCGCGCTTAGCCAATACGGACAAGCCACGTTTACCAGCTTGCAGACATTCCTGCAGGGAACGGCTGGTTCGCTACTATACGATCCAACGCCCACGCCGCTGGGCTGGCGAGCATTATTTGGAGCGGGCTACGTGGAAGATGTGATCCGAGTGGCTCCGCGCTTAACGGTGTCGCTCGGCTTCCGGGATGAATTCACCACAGGCTGGAACGAGGTTAACGGAAGAGCCGCAAACTACACTTATCCGAACGGAATCATTTCCAGTCAGCCGAATATCGGCAACTCTGTCTATACAGTCAACAATGGCAAGTTTCTGCCGCAACCGAGAGTGGGAATCGCGTGGAGCCCGTTCGCCAATCAGAGTAAGACGGTGATCAGGGGCGGCTTCGGCATGTATAACGACCTGCAAGATGCGCTGGGCTATCGCACCGATCAAAATGCGCCTTTCAATCCGACTTACAGCCTGCCGAACGCCGCGGTTTCGCAACTGCCGCTTTCGCCGACGGGTCCCGTACCCACAACTGCGCGCCTGGTGCCCGGCGGCGTGCAACCAGATTTACAAACTCCCACGCTGATTTCCTGGTCTTTCAAAGTGCAGCAGGAATTGACGGCGAATACTGTGCTGAGCGTCGGATATGTCGGGTCACATGGCTATCACGAGCTGATCGGCATCGACGCGAACGAGCCCTTTCCGGTAGTTTGTCCCGCGTCGCCTTGCCCGGCAAATTACCCCGCGAGCTTCCCGGCCGGAATCGCAGGCACGCCTGTTACGGCAGGGACTTATTACGTGCCTAGCGCGACGAAACCGAATCCGTCGATCGCCAACACGTGGACCTACTTTTCCGAGGGCGATAGCTCCTATCAGGCATTGCAAGTGGACGTGAACCACCGCTTTACGAATGGCTTGTCTTTGCGCGGCGCTTATACGTGGTCAAAGACGATCGATGATGGAGATTCGCTGAACGCGACTACCTCCGGAAATGAGCCGGCGCTTGCATCGAATCCATTCAACCTGGCCGCGGATCGTGGTTTGGCGAATTTTGATGTTAGACACGTCGGAGTTATCGCCGGAACTTACTTACTGCCTTTTGGACATGGCAGGCACTTTTTCGCTAATGCTCACGGCTTTGTCAATACCATGGCCAGCGGCTGGGCGGTCAATTCAATTGTCACGCTGCAAAGCGGCTTTCCGTTCACTCCTCAACTGAGTTACAACCCGTCTAACAACGGCGACACGCGCAACCCCGTCCGGCCATTTGTGGATCCCGCCTTCTCCGGTCCAGTGATTCTGGGCAACCCGAACCAGTGGTTCAATCCGGCGGCCTTCCTCGCGCCTCCGAATAATAGCGGGTTCTACGGAAATTTGGGGAGAGACACGTTGATCGGTCCGGGCGTGGCGGTGTGGGATTTCTCCGCGCTAAAAGATACGCCTATTCGGGAAAGGCTCACGCTGCAATTCCGTGCGGAGCTTTTCAACATTCTGAACAAGGCCAATTTCAACACGCCGAATGCAGTCGTTTTCACTCCGACTGGAGTGTCGCCGACAGCGGGAATTATTACCAGCACTTCGACTACATCGCGGCAAGTTCAATTTGGGTTGAAGCTGCTCTGGTAAGAAATGGACAATAGATTTATATGCCATCTCTTTCCGGCGAAGTCGAGCGGCTGCTTTCGGCGGCTCCCGCACGCCTCCCGTTACTTCAGGCCGGTCTCCAGCCGGCTGTAGATGCCAGCAGCGTCCGCCAGCAGGGTGCGGCGTTGCTTTTCCCAGACGCCCGGCAGGAGCAGGCAGCTTTGGCCGGGCTGCTGCTACGCGTTGGATGCTGGGAGGAGAGCCATGCGGTCGCGCAGGACGTACAGTCGGTTGAAGGAAGTTACTGGCACGGCATCATCCACCGGATGGAGCCCGATTCATTCAACGCAGGCTACTGGTTCCGGCAGGCCGGTCAGCATGCGATCTTTCCCGAACTCTTTCGGCGCGCGACCGAAATACTGAAAAACGGCGGCCCCAAACACTGGCGGCTGAGGAACTCTTGGGATTCGTCACTTTTCGTTGAATGGTGCGACGAGGCGCGCGAACGGGGTGGTGAGGCAGAGGCTACTGCTCTCGAAATCCAGATGACTGAATGGCAACTGCTATTCGATTGGTGCGCCGCAAAGGACTCCCGATAGTCAGTTCATCCGCCGCACCAGGCGGCCGTCCAGCCAGGCGAGGATGGCTTCGACGCTGTCCTGATAGAAGACTTTGTAAGTCTGCTCCGTCACGAAGCCGATGTGCGGCGTGGTCAGGGCGTTCGGCAACAGCCGGAGGGGATGGCCGGGCGGCAGAGGCTCAGCATCGAAGACGTCGAGCGCCGCTCCTCCAATTGCGTTTTTGCTGAGTGCGTCAATCAGCGCAGCCTCATCCACCAGCGGACCGCGCGAAGTATTGACGAGCAGCGCGGTTGGCTTCATCGAGGCCAGTTCGGCCGCACCCACAACGCGTTTGGTTCGTTCGCTCAGGACGAGATGGAGCGTAACAATGTCGGCATCGCGAAAGAGCTGTGCCTTTGAAACGAGCCGGGCACCGTGTTCCGCGGCCTTTGCTTCGGTCAAGTTCGCGCTCCAGGCGATCACGTGCATTTCGAAAGCACGCGCATACCTGGCGATGGATGCGCCAACAGTTCCCAGCCCAACGATGCCGATGGTCGAGCCTTTCAGATCTTTGCTAATTTTAGTCTGCCATCCGCCGGCATGAACAGACGCGTGCTCCTGCGGGATGTACTTGGCGGCAGCCATGATCAGCGCCCAAGTCAACTCGGCTGCGCCATGATTCACGTAGCCAGTGCCGCAAACCGTGATACCGAGACCTTTTGCGGCCACCAGATCTATGGAAGCATTGCGCGCGCCCGTGGAGACGATCAGTTTCAGGTTCGGTAACCGTTCGAGTAAGGGCCGCCCCATGGGTGTGCGCTCGCGCATGGCGCACACAACCTCAAAAGGAGCCAACCGCTCGACTACGGCATCCAATTCCGAAACGTGGTCGTTGAAGACAGTCAGCTCCGCCCGGCCGTCCAGGCTGGACCAGTTCGCCATCCGCAGCGCGACGCCCTGGTAGTCATCCAGGACGGCTACTTTTATGAGCGGCATGTAAGGCGCGATTAGTTTGTGGTCACGCTCAAACCGGTGACGGTGGCATCGGTGTTGTGAGCAAAGCGAATTCCGTAGACACCATCGGTCGACTTCAGCTTTCCAGCAGTGACCAGCGCGGACTTATCGTAGCCCGCCACAACTGTACCGTTAATTGAGCACTCGACGCGGTCGCCCTTTACGGATAGAGCAATCTCCTGCGTCACGGGCTCTCCCGTGCCAGCGGCTTTATGCACGGCGGCGTTTGCTTCTCCGCGCCGGCCGTTCATCTGAAACGCGTCAGGGCCGAATCCGCGCACGATGAAATTTCCGTTGCCGTAGGCCGCGCAGTAGAGGTAGCTCTGCTGATCGGTTCCCAGATCATTGCCCGCGATAAAGATGCCGTACGGGTGCGGGTGGCTGTTCAGGTTCATGTACTTCGGCTCATTAAATGTCGCCTTGACCGTATAGTTGCCGGTGGCTTTGTTGGCCGGATTCCAATAGGATACGGCCGGACCCGTGGTGACGTGCAGGACCTCGCCTTCCTTGGCGAGCTTCGCATTATTGAGCGCTTGGCCGGCCTTCTCCTCACTGGCGTCAACCTTTCCAGCCCAACCTGGGACGGAGATACCACCGCCCGCGACGGCGCGGGACGCACCCTCTGTTGGGTTCTGGGCGAGCATGGCCGAAGGGACGAGCATGACGATAGCGACTGCAAGGGCGAAACCGTGAACTAGACGCATGATGTTTCCTTTCAATGAAAAAGTTGGCAAGCGACAATCATTATAAGCCGTACTGGCGAAGTAGAGGTCTCAGCTTTTGAGTTCGACGGCTAGCGCCTCAAAAGGTTTGTCACTGAGATTTTCCTCATCATGTGTTACCGGTGTTCCCCAAACAGCATCGCCGGCGTTGTGTTTTGCCATGCCGACTTTGCCTTGTGGATCCTTGGTGCGAAAGTCCTGATCGGTTAGATAGACGGTTACGCGGTTGACGGGATGCTCGTGCATCGGAGTGACTCCATGCGCCTCTATTTTCACTCGCACGACGCGGACCTGCGCGTTCTCGAATTCCACCTTGTAATGTTTGGTGTCTAATTTGACCGGATCGAGTTTGCTGGCAATGGCCTTTCCGGAGCCGGGCGCGTTCAACAGCACTTCAATGATGTCGAAAGAATCCTTGCTGAGAACTTCCGGGGAATGCATCCCGCCCGCGGGACTCCACTGCACCTCGCCGGCTGTCCAATCAAACTCCGCGGGTTGCCGGCCGTCCTGGTACTCAAAGCGCTGTTTGCCAGATTGCAGGTAAATCATCACGCGGTTCATTTTGTGCTCATGGAAGTTTCCTTTTACATGGGCCTTTTCGAGAGCGCGAAGCACTTTTACCCGATCGTTTTCAAAAAGGGTGGCCGAGGGCTGGACGGTCAGAGCCGCGAACGCCCCGCAAGCGATGAGCAGCAGGGCGGCGGTTAGCTTGATTTTCATAAGCACCGATAATATCGCGGCGGGGGTGCGGGCACATTCCGTTATTGTGTAGGCATGCGCAAGATTCTGGTTGTAACCGGAGATGCAGGCGAATCCTACGAAGCGCTGTATGCGGTCCATCGATTCCAGGAAGCGGGCTATGCTCCGGTGATCGCGGCTCCGAGCGCGCGCCGGCTCCACTTGGTGATACACGATTTTGAGCCAGGCTGGGACACCTATGTGGAGCGGCCAGGTTACGGACTCGAGGCGGATATCACGTTTGACGCCGTGCAGGTTGATGAATATGATGCCATCCTGCTGCTGGGAGGGCGGGCGCCCGAATATCTTCGAAACAGCGCGAAGCTTTTGGAAGTCACGCGGGAATTCGAGCGTAAGGGGAAGTGGGTGTTTGCAATCTGCCATGGCATCCAGATATTGGTTGCCGCGGGCCTAACGGCCGGCAAGCGGTTGACCTGCTATGAACACGTGCGCACGGAAGTGACACAGACGGGAGGCGCCTGGCAGACCGAGCAAGCGGTGCGCGATGGCCGGATGGTGACCGGGCAGACGTGGCAATCGCATCCGGAATTCTACCGGGAAGTTTTCGCTTGTCTTCAACCTTGAGCGGAATGCGCCGTGCCGACCAAGACGATTCTCTGTCTGGCGAATTCCCGCAAGTTGTCCGGCAGATGCATTGCCGGGCGGGAATTGACGCCGGACGGGTATGCGGGATGGGTTCGGCCGGTGAGTGCGCGGCCTTCCCAGCGAAGTTTCGGAAGAGGAGCGGCGCTACGAAAACGGGTTGGACGCGCGGGTGCTGGACATTATCGAGGTACCGGTGCTGGCAGCCGCTCCGCAGTTGCATCAAATCGAAAACTGGGTCATTGACGACCGGCGGTACTGGGCGAAGAAAGGCGAGGTCTCCTGGGAAAGCCTGGCTGCTCTAGTGGAGAAGCCGGTTTCGCTTTGGACAGTGGGCGATTCCACTCAACACGGCACAAATGACCGGGTGAGAGTGGAAACGGCAGCCTGGATGAAGGGTTCGCTGCTGCTGGTTGAACCGGAGTATTTGCAGGTACAGGTGGGCACGGACGGATATTCCAAGAGGCGGGTCAGGGCTAGTTTTCTTTACAAGGAGACGCATTATGGGCTGGTTGTGACCGACCCGGTGGTGGAGCGGGCGTTTTTTGCCAAGGAGGACGGTTGCTATCCGCTTGAGAAGGTCTTTTTGTGCGTGAGTTTGACGGAAGATTGGGAGGGCTGGTGCTATAAAGTTGTGGCGGGGGTCGTTGGGCGGCCGATATGATGGGTAGATGGTGGAGGGAATTGTTTATTCGATTGGGCACTCTACCCACTCGCTGGAACATTTCCTTTCTCTCCTGCGGACGCACGGCATTACGGCAATTTGCGACGTGCGGTCGAAGCCCTATAGCCGGCTGAATCCACAATACAATCGCGAAGTGCTCAAGAACGTACTGCAGGAAAGCGGCATTGCGTACGTGTTTTTTGGGCGCGGAATTGGGCGCCCGGAGCGAAGACCCTGCGTGCCTGGAGGGCGGACGCGTGCGGTATGAGTTAGTGGCCCAGACCGATCTATTTCGCGCGGGACTGGAGCGCGTGCGGGAGGGGATGAAGCACTTCCGCGTGGCTCTGATGTGCGCGGAGAAAGACCCCATGGATTGCCACCGGACGATTTTGGTGGCGCGGCAATTGGAGAGGCTGGGCATGGATATCCGGCACATCGATGCGGAAGGCGGGCTGGAAAGCCAAGCGGCCGTGATGCAGCGGGTTCTGCTGGCACTGAAATTGCCCGAAGAAGATCTGTTTCATTCGCGCGCCGAGATGCTGACCAGCGCTTATGAGATGCAAGGGGAGCGGCTTTGCTATGCTCCCGAAGAAGCACGCGCGGCAGCGAACGCGGCCGGATGAAGATCTTCACTATCGGCTTCACCAAGAAGCCGGCGGAAGTCTTTTTTTCGAGACTACAGCAAGCTGGGGTCAAGCGGCTGGTGGATGTTCGCTTGAACAACGTTTCACAGCTTGCCGGGTTTGCCAAACGCGAGGACTTGCGGTATTTCTGCCGGGCAATCTGCGGCATCGATTATTTGCATCTGCATGAACTCGCTCCCACTCAGGACATGCTGGATGCCTTCAAGAAGCAGAAAGGCGATTGGGACCTGTACGCGCGGCGATTCCTGGATTTGTTGGGCGAGCGCCGGATAGAAGAGACCATTTCGAGAGAGACGCTGGCGGAGGCTTGTTTGCTGTGCAGCGAAGAGCTGCCGAAACACTGCCACCGGCGCCTGGTAGCCGAATATTTGCGGGAGAAATGGGACAGCGTGGAGATTGAGCATATCCTTTAGCAATAGTGGAAACTGTTCTTGAACTACGCGAACTCGCCAAACACTATCCCGGTCACCGCGCCGTGGACGGCATTTCCCTTTCTATCGCCAAGGGTGAATTTTTCTCGTTGCTGGGACCATCCGGCTGCGGCAAGACGACTACGCTACGCTTGATCGCGGGCTTTGAAGAGCCGACCACGGGCAAGGTGCTGCTGGATGGGCGCCCGGTAGCGAAATTGCCGCCGTACCGCCGCGACGTGAGCACCGTCTTTCAGAATTACGCTCTGTTTCCGCACCTGACGGTGGCGCAAAATGTCGCATTCGGACTGGAGCGGCGGGGGAATTCGAGCAAAGAAGCAGTACGCGGGAAAGTAGAAAAGGCGCTGGCTTTGGTGCAGTTGACGGGTAAGGAGGCGCGCTTCCCTCATCAGCTTTCCGGGGGCGAAAGACAGCGCGTGGCTTTGGCGCGTTCGCTGGTGCTGGAGCCGAAGGTATTGCTGCTGGACGAGCCGCTATCGGCGCTTGACTCGAAGTTGCGTAAAGAGATGCGGCAGCAATTGAAGCTGCTGCAGCGGCGAGTGGGCATCGCCTTTTTGTTTATTACGCACGATCAGCAGGAGGCTCTTTCGCTATCGGACCGGATTGGCGTAATGCATCAGGGCGCGCTGCTGCAGACGGGCACTCCACTGGAACTGTACCGGCAACCCAGCTCGCGCTTCGTGGCCGAATTTCTGGGAGATGTGAACTGGTTCGAAGGAGCAGGCGTCCGGCCGGAAGCGGTGCGGGTATCACGCGAGGCTCCGCTGAACCCAGAACACAATACGACTGCGGTGGTGCAGCGTGTTACGTTCCTGGGCAATTGTGTTCACCTCGAAGCCAAGTCGGCGGATGGGGCCGATTGCATTGTGGAACTGCCGCAACGGCATTGCGATTTTCAATCGGGCGAGACGGTACACATGTGGTGGCATGCAGCCGATGAGTTTCGCGTTCCCGAGGGCGGTTGACGATGCGGCGCCTTTCCGGCGGGAAAGAATCCGTACGTTTTCAGATACTGGCGCGCCAGTTCGCGCTCCCCAGCACGGTGACGATGATTGCGCTGTTCTATGTTCCGCTGCTGATTATTCTGGCGTACAGCCTGCTTACGCGCGGGCCCTATGGCGGCGTGATGCTGCCTTTGACTCTCGAAAGCTACCGGCGGGTGTTCGACCCATTGTACGGACAGATTTTTTGGCGGTCGATCTGGATTGCGGCGGTATCGACGGCGCTGTGCCTGATACTGGCATTTCCGCTGGCGTTCTACATTGCCCGTTCAGGCGGCCGCAAAACGCTGCTGCTGAACCTGGTGATGCTGCCGTTCTGGACGAGTTTTTTGATTCGCACTTATGCCTGGATGTTTCTACTTCGCGATACCGGCCTGATCAATACCGCGCTGCTGGCCGTACACGCCATTCGTGAGCCGCTGCCGCTGCTGTTTAACGACGGCGCGGTGATTTTGGGCCTGGTGTATGGCTATCTGCCGTTCATGGTGCTGCCGCTGTATGCGACGCTCGAAAAGCTGGACGATTCGTTACTGCAAGCTGCCGCCGACCTGGGGGCGACACCTTGGGTGGCTTTTTGGCGAGTAGTGATACCACTGAGCAAACCGGGCGCGGTGGCCGGTTCGCTGCTGGTTTTCATTCCGTGCCTGGGCGCGTACCTGACTCCGGATTTGATGGGCGGCGGCAAGACCGTGATGATCGGGAACCTGGTACAGAACCAATTCACGACGGCGCGCGACTGGCCATTTGGAGCGGCGTTTTCGCTGCTGCTCATGCTGATTGTGCTGGGAACAACCCGCGTGCTGGGCAAACGCGGGGAGGAGTTGCTGTGAGGCGGTTGCTGTGAGGCGGTTGCTGGCGGTCTATGCCGGTATTGCTTACCTGTTTCTTTACGCGCCGCTCGCCGTGCTGGCGGTTTTCAGCTTCAACGCTTCGAAGATAGCCGTTTGGCAAGGATTCACGCTGCACTGGTACGGCAGTGTTTTTCACAATCCGGCTTTGCTCGAAGGGACTTTGAACAGCCTGGTGATAGCGGGCGCGGCGACGGTGATATCCACCATTCTGGGAACGCTGGCAGGGTATGCCATCTGGAAGAGACGCATGCCCTGGCTCACGAATTCGTTGTATCTTTCGCTGCTGTCGCCGGAAATTGTTACGGGCGTCTCCTTACTGGCGTTCTTCGCCTGGGTCTTTCGCTTTGGGCATGTACAGCTAGGCATGCATACGGTGATTCTGGCGCACATTTCGTTTTCGCTGGCGTATGTTGTGCTTGTGATTTTGGCGCGTCTGCGGACGTTCGATCCGACGCTCGAAGAAGCAGGGCTGGACCTGGGCGCGACCGAATGGGAAGTATTCCGGCGTATTACCGCACCGATGCTGCTGCCGGGAATTGTGGCGGCGGCGCTGCTCTGCTTTACGGTATCGTTCGACGATTATGTGATTACGAGCCTGGTGGCGGGCGTGGATTCAGAGACGCTGCCCATGATGGTTTATGCGATGGCGCGTAAGGGCGTGAGTCCGGAGGTGAATGCGCTGTCGGTGATGATCACGGTCGGATTGGGCAGCTTGATTTTGACAGCGGGACGGCTGGAGCGGCGCGGAAGATGAAACGGAGAACGTTTCTGGCGGCCGCGGCCGGCGTAGGGCTTGGCTGCGAGAGGCGCGGCGAAAGGCGTCTGAACGTGTACAACTGGGAAAATTATGCGGCCAGCAGCACGATTCCCCACTTCGAGCGCGAATTTCGCTGCCGGGTGCGCTATGCCACCTACGGCAGCGCGGAAGAAATGCTGGCCAAGGTGATGACCGGCAATTCGGGTTGGGATGTGGTATTTCCTTCGAATAGTTTTGTAGAACCGATGCGTGATCTGGCGCTGCTTGCTCCACTGGATCACGCCAGGCTGAGCAACGTAGAAAACCTGGACGCGCGTTTTCGAGCGCCCGTGTGGGACCCAAGCCTGCGGTGGTGCGTACCTTATATGTACAGCGCGACCGGGATCGTCTATTCGAAAAGCGTGTCGCGGCAGCCGCTCGCCTGGGCCGATCTGTGGAGCGATTCCTATGGGCATCGCGTGACCATGCTGGACGATCCGGCGGAGGTGTTCGCGGCCTGCTTGAAACGCTTGGGCGCGTCGTTGAATTCGGGTGACGCCCGCGAGTTGAAGCAGGCGCGGGATCTGGCAATTCAACAGAAGCACTTGCTGCGGGCGTATCTAAGCGAAGAAGTGCGCGACCAGGTGGCCGCGGGCGATGTCCTGGCAGCGCAGATGTGGGCGCAGGTGGCGCAAGTAGCCATGGATCAATCGAGCAATCTCGCGTTTTCCTTTCCAGCGGAAGGGTTCGCGTTGTACGCCGATAACTGCGCGATTTTGCGGGAAAGTAAACGGCAGGACCTGGCGCATGAGTTTTTGAATTACCTGCTGCGGCCCGCAGTGGCGGCGGCGATTGCCACTGAGATGCGGACGGCGACGGTAAACCGGGCGGCGCACGCTTTGCTGCCGGAAGCGCAGCGCGAGAACGCGGTGCTGTACCCGGCCGCCGAAACGCTGCAACGCGGCGAATGGTTCGCGGCGCTGCCGATTACGGCGCAGCGTTTGCGCGACCGCTATTGGACCGAGATTAAGTCCGCGTGATGGTTAAAACAACTTGCGGGGACGGGGCTTGGCGAGGCGCCGCTCTAAACGCTGCCGTCGATGAGTCAGGGCGGCTGAGGGTTCGTGGCCAAGCGCTTGCCGGGTAAATTCGAGAGCGAGTATGTAGTTGCGCTCTTCGTGTTCGTAATACTTAGCCAACTCCTCCAGCGCGGAACAGCGGAATTCGTTCCGGCAGCCGGCTAATTCCGTGTACACGCGCAGGGCCGCGTTCGGGTTTCCGAGTTTTTTCTCGAGTTGGGCAATTTGCCATAAGGCATGGAAGAGCAGCTTGTCCGGGAGACCGGCATCGACGGCGCGTTTAAAGAGCTCAAGAGATTGAGCGTGCTCGCCGGAGGCCAGGGACCAGCGCGCAATCCCCGTCAGGTCCTCGCCGCGACGCACACCAACGCGCGACAGCGAGGCCGCATCGGTGCTGCGAAAGGCCGCTGGAACAACGGCTGTCAGGCAGGCCAGAGTCAATATATCCATCGCATTGTGATGGAAGATGGGGATCAACGCGCGGGCTTCCTGGGAGCGCAGATATTCGAAATAGACATATGGAATAAGCTCGCCGGGAAGATCGCCCTCGCGCTCGAAACCCAGGATCTGCTGTTCGAGTTGGATCAGGCGGCAACTCTCGAGGCGCAGTTTCCAGAGGCGGCGGGCGCCATGCAACAGATCGAGATGGTTAAGCCGCGCGAAGGGAGCTTTGTGGCGCGACATGCGATAACGGGTTTCGAGCAGCGGCTGATCGTAGGTCTTGCCGTTGTAGGTGATGAGGACGTCGAATTCGCTCAAATGCGCAGCCAAGGCGGCGAGAGCGCTGCGCTCCTCCGCGTATTCGCGCAGGAAGAATTGACGAACGCGAAAACCCTCCGGAACAATGCGGCCCACGCCGGTTAGAAACGCGTAAGTGCCCGAGCCGCCGGCAAGACCAGTGGTTTCGGTATCCAAAAATGCCCAGCGTTCGGGCGGCGAGTTCGGAATTTCGTTCTCACTGAGGGTGTCCAGCAAATCGGGAGGCAACTCGGATAACGCGCCGATGTCGGCGATGCCGTGCTGCCTGTGCCCGGCGAAAAGACGCTCGGTTTGAAAATGCTCTCCGAATTCGTTGGACACGACCTGACCCTCGGACCATTGCTCGATGAATGAGCGGGCGGAGAGGACGGAAGGTACAGCCGGCGCAGACGCCATGGAGCGCGGGCGGCTGGAGGCGAACTTGCTGTCAATGGTGGCGATCCGCCGTTTTAGCTGGGCTAGCCGGTCCTCTATGTCCAACATGCAGTTTAGCTTTGGCGAAACCTTCGCCTTTTATTTGCCGACAGACTCAGTATAACGGCTGTGCTCTTTTCGCCCGATAAGATGGTGATTCATGTCGACGCTTCGGCTCGCAATGCTTTTTTCACTGACGGCGCTATTCTGCCACGCGGCCGACCCGTTCGACGTGCCGGCTCAATATGTGAAGTCGGAATACCGGATTCCGATGCGCGACGGGGTGCGGCTGTTCACGCAAGTGTATGCGCCCAAAGACAACTCCGCCAAATGGCCAATCCTATTGAATAGAACTCCTTACGGCATTCCACCGTATGGACCGGAGAAGTACCGGAAGGCGCTGGGGCCATCGACGCGCTTGGCGGCGGACAAATTTATTTTCGTCTACCAGGATGTGCGCGGGCGGTTTATGTCGGAAGGGGAGTTTGTCGACGTACGTCCTATCAAGGATACGCTGATTGGACCTAAGGATACGGACGAAAGCACGGATACCTTCGACACAATTGAGTGGCTGCTGCAGAACGTTCCGAACAACAACGGGAAGGTGGGTCAGTATGGAACTTCTTATCCCGGTTTTTATACGGACTCGGGCCTGGTCCGTTCGCATCCCGCTCTGGTCGCCGCTTCGCCGCAAGCGCCGATGGCAGACCTTTTCCTGGGAGACGATGCGTACCACAACGGCGCGTTATTTCTGTTAGCCAATTTCAGCTTCTATACGGGTTTTCCGAAACAGAACAATCCCATCGCGCCCCCGGACGAGCCGGATTTCAATTATGGAACGAAAGATGGGTACCGGTTCTATTTGCAAATGGGATCCGTGGCGAATTCCGAAAAACTACTGAAGAAGAATCAGTATTGGACGGATTTGTATACACACGACACCTACGACGACTTTTGGAAGCCGCGCAATCTACTGCCGCAGTTGAAGGCTGTGACTCCGGCAGTGCTGGTGGTGGGCGGATGGTACGACCCGGAAGATCTATCGGGCACGTTGAAAACTTTCCGGGCGCTTTCGGCGCAATCGCCGGCGACGGTCACCAGTCTAGTCATGGGACCCTGGCAGCACGGCGGCTGGAATCGGGGAGATGGCGAGAAGTTAGGAGATATTCCGTTCGGGTCGAAGACGGCCGAATTCTTCCGCGACGAGGTGGAGCTACAGTTCTTTGAACATTATCTAAAGGACGCGGCGGTTGCGCCGCTGCCCAAAGCCATTGTCTTCGAAACAGGCAAGAACGAGTGGAAAAGGCTGCCGCAATGGCCGCCTGCGGGTACGGCGCAGCGGCTCTATTTGCAGGCACGCGGGTCGCTCAAGTTTGGCGCACCACTGGACTTGGAGGGGGTGGATGAATATGTCAGCGATCCGAATGACCCGGCTCCATTCTCCAGCAAACCGACGCTGGACATGCGCGGGGACTACATGCTGGCGGACCAGCGCTTCGTTCAGTCGCGCAAGGACGTTTTGACTTATATGACCGACGCTTTGAGCGAAGATCTGACGATTGCCGGCCCGATCTCGCCAACGCTCTTCGTTTCCACTACGGGAACGGATTCGGATTTCGACGTGAAGGTGGTTGACGTGTACCCGCATGACGGAGTTGGAGACCTGGCGAATTATCAGCAGTTAGTACGAGGCGAGCCGTTTCGCGGCAAGTTTCGCAATAGCTTCGAGCATCCCGAGCCGTTCCAGCCCGGCGTCATGCAGCAGATTCATTTCAGCATGCCGGATGTGTACCACTGCTTCAAGAAGGGCCACCGCATCATGGTGCAGATACAGAGTTCGTGGTTTCCGTTGACTGATAGAAATCCGCAAACGTTTACGCATATTCCCGAAGCGCCGCCGGAAGCATTCGTGAAGGCGACCGAACGCATATACCGGTCGCAACAGGCCGCTTCGTTTATCGAAGTCAATGTGGAGCGATAGCCCGGCGGCCAGCGCGGAGAGATGCCACTTCGGCGGGCGTGAGGTCGCGCCATGCGCCGACCGGTAAGCCGGCGAGCGTGAGTGGGCCTATCGCCGAACGAATCAGGCGCAACGTGGGAAAACCGACGGCGGCCGTCATGCGGCGGACTTGGCGATTACGGCCCTCCTTAAGTTCCAGCTCCAGCCAGGCAGTGGGAATTTGCCGACGGTACCGGATAGGTGGTTCCCGGACAGGAACGTCAGGCGGATCTATGAGCCGCGCTTTGGCGGGATGAGTGCGGTAGTCCTGGATCACGATTCCCCGCCCCAGCGAACGTATAGCTTCTTCCGTCGGCGATCCCTCTACCTGGACCCAATAGGTGCGCGCGTGGCCGAATTTCGGATCGGTGAGCCGGTGCTGCAGCGCGCCATCGCTGGTGAGCAAGAGCAAACCTTCGCTGTCGAAATCGAGACGCCCGGCTGGATAAACGTCCGGAATGGGAACGAGGTCGGCTAGAGTGCGGCGGTCGACACTGGCGCCAGCGCCGGGCGTGAACTGACAGAGGACATTGAACGGCTTATTCAGAAGTAGATAACGGTACGGCAAGGGGGTGCTTCCCCAACTTAACTTACAGATGTACCGGTATGGGAGCGCGCAAGGAGCCGATGCGGAGTTTGTGATGCGCGGCGAGCGCGGCGAGATCACTCCGGTCCAGCATTTCCGAGCTTTGCAGGTCGAGGTAGTACATGATCGATTTGACGTTTGGATTGTGTTT
>Ga0193743_1001817_pt1 | contig 15520 bp, 11 predicted proteins | sample L2c2metaG_FD_143038 | JGI IMG/M metagenome (GOLD analysis project Ga0193743, IMG submission 143038) | Soil microbial communities from a riparian zone of the East river system, Colorado, United States - L2c2 | ecosystem: Environmental > Terrestrial > Soil > Riparian zone | place: USA: East River...
CTCGCCTTCGGTCTGCAGCGGCCGGCGCAGAGCGCGATTCCGGCTTGGAGGCTTATCGTTGATCGTCTCGATGGTACGCTCCTCGCGGCCTTCGCTGAACACCAGCCTGGAACCGATCGTCTCGAGTTTCCGCCAGTGTTCCGGTTTCCGGCCGGCTTCAAACTGGCGGGTCACTTGGCGGCAGATGAAGTTAGGCAGGTTTGAGACGTAGTCCAGGGCGTAGCGGCGGCTCTGGTCAAGCAGTTTCTGTTGCTCGGCAGAGAGCGGCAGACTGACGATACTGGGATTGGAATTCTCCGCTTGTTCCTGCCGGTCAAGCGCCAGGGACGGCATCGCCAACAAAGCGCCGATGGCACAAAGACCGGAAATTGAGATGCGGTACAACACGCGGGCCAACTTTATGTATCATACGCGCTTTCAATTAGGGGTTTTGCAGAGCTTATAGTTTTTTAGCAGGAGTACCCCTTAGTGCTCCGCAAAAGAAGATCCGTAAGGGCTATACGGTGGGACTGCCGGAACCCTAGAGCCCTTGAGATCCACGGCGCTCAGGCGCACACTGGATGACATGAACAGCAAAGTGCGGGCAAATTACGATCTATGGCAGGGCGCGGTGCGCAAGCACGAGGAGATGATCCGCAATGCACGAGGAAACGGATTGACGCCCAGCCAGGTTCACAACATGAGCACCGTGTACCTGGTCGCCGTGGACGTCGCCTTCGCTCGCCTTAAGCAAGCAGAAGCTGAACCGGAGCGCGGACCGGCCGAACTGCTCAAGGCCGCCGTCCGCGCTCTAGCTCCAGGTACTTAGCGCGGAGAAGCTACTGTCCGCTGCTCTGTTGTTTGGAGAGGGTACCTACATTGCTCTTGTCCACGACGAACGCTCCTGTATCGACAAAAGTCGGAATCGGCGAGGACACGTTCTTGCCCCAATCGCCGGCGAGCGGCGTGGGCGGGTGCAGGTGCAAATCGGCAAGCAGTTTCGTGCCGTAATAGGCCATGGTGTAGGGCTTCTGCGCAATAGTGGCGGAAATGACGCCTTTGTTAATCCAGTCGATAGTGGAGGGATCGGTATCCATCGCAACGATGGTCATCTTGCCGCCCATGCCGGCGCGGTTCACGACGTCGGCCACGGCGGAACAGGCAATCGCTTCCAAGCAGACGAACGCGTCCACTTTTGCTTTGCTGTCGATCAGCTTTTTGGTGGTGTCGAAGGCTACGTCGGAATTACCGTTGGTGTCCGTGGTCTGCATAATCTTGACGTCCGTATGATCGGCAAAGGCCGATTGGTAGCCGTGCAAACGGTCTTTCAGATTGGGCTGGTCCATGGTGAAGAACGCGACGTTGCCCTTACCGCCCAGAAGTTTGGCGGTCAATTTGCCGCCGAGCAATCCGGCGTTGTAATTGTCCGTACCGACAAAAAACAACCGCTTGCTCTCGGGCGCGTCCGAATCGATGGTGATAACGGGGATGCCTTGATCGATGGCGGCGTTGATATCAGGAGTCAGTACAGCCGCATCCGAGGCCGAAACGAGAATGCCGGAGGGTTTTTCCGCAATTGCTCTCCGGAAGGCATCATGTTCGCCCTGAGCGTCGTGTTCGTCAGGGCCCTGCACTTCGGATTTGACCTTCATTTCAGCGGCGGCGTGGGATAGACCCTGAGCGGCGGCTTGCCAATAGGCAATCTTCATATGGGAGGCTACCAGAATGTATTTCTCGGCTGGATCATGCGCGGAACCAGCACAACTGGTGAGCAGAAAAAAAGCGGCCGGCAGGGCGGCCAATGACAACGTAGAAACGTTAACCCTTCGCATAAAAGTGCACCTTTGAACGGGAAAATCTCGCGCTTCACCCGGCTAAGCCGTAAACGCTACCCTTTTGAAGAATACGACACTTAACGATGGAAGCATGATTGTCAGCGAATGGGTTCGATCGCGCGCGGAAACGGGCGCTGTTTTAATGCCGCCTAAATTGCCATAACCAGCGCCGCCATAGGCTTTGGCATCGGTGTTGAGAAGCTCTTTCCAGAAGCCGCCAGCAGGCGCCGGCAAGCGGTAATTGGCTCGCGGCACCGCGCTGAAATTGCAGACTACGGCGATAGCCTCGTTTCCCGACGGATCCTTGCGCAGAAAGCTTATTACGTTATTTTCGGCGTCATCCGGGTTAAGCCATTCGAAACAAGCGGGCAAGTATTCGCCGGCGTGCAGTGCGGCTTCCAGCCGGTACAAACGATTCAAATCGCCGACCAGCAAACGAATCCCGGCATGCGCTTCAATAGCGAGCAACTGCCAATCCAGTCCGCGGTCGTGCGCCCATTCGCTCCACTGGCCGAACTCACAGCCCATGAACAGCAGTTTTTTGCCAGGCTGCGCGTACAGATAGGCGAGCAACAAGCGTAGATTAGCGAATTTGTGCGCAACGTCTCCCGGCATCTTGCCGATGAGCGAACCCTTGCCATGCACAACTTCGTCATGCGAGAGAGGCAAAATGAAGTTTTCGCTGAAAGCATAGACGGACCGGAAGATCAACTGGTGATGACTGAACCGGCGGTAGAGCGGGTCCGTGGACATGTAGGCGAGCGTGTCGTGCATCCAGCCCATATCCCACTTGAAGCCGAAGCCAAGGCCGCCGGCGTAGGTTGGCTTCGAAACCATGGGCCAAGCGGTGGATTCTTCCGCAATCGTCTGCACGCCGGGCTCCGCGCGGTAAATGTCTTCGTTCATGCGCCGCAGAAATTGAATGGCCTCCAGATTCTCCCGGCCGCCGCGGCGGTTGGGCACCCATTCGCCGGGCTTGCGCGAGTAATCGAGATACAACATGGACGCGACGGCGTCCACGCGCAGGCCATCGGCATGATATTGGGAAAGCCAGAAGAGCGCGCTGCTGAGTAGAAAACTACGCACTTCTCCGCGGCCGTAGTCGAAGATGAAGCTGTTCCAATCCGGGTGGATGCCGCGGCGCGGATCGGCCGGCTCATATTCGTGGATTCCATCGAAGTAGCCGATGCCGTGCTCGTCCTGAGGAAAATGTGAGGGCACCCAATCCAGAATGACGCCGATGCCATTCTGATGGAACCTGTCAATCAATTGCATGAACTCTTGCGGCGTCCCCATGCGGCTTGTGGGAGCAAAATAACCGGTGGTCTGGTAGCCCCACGAGCCGAAGAACGGATGCTCCATAACGGGCATGAATTCAACGTGAGTAAAACCGGTTTCCTTGACGTAAGGAATGAGCTGATCGGCCAGTTCGAGGTACGTGAGCAGGCGATTGTTTTCTCCAGAAGCGCGGCGCCATGAACCCAGATGCACTTCGTAGATGGACATTGGCGCGTTCAGGCTGTTTGCGTCCTGGCGGCTGGACATCCACGCCTGGTCATTCCATTGGTAGTCGAGATCCCAGATGATGGAATCGTAGCTGGGCGGCGTATCTTGGAACACGCCGAACGGATCAGCCTTCGAAGCGCGGTAACCGGCAGCTCCGACCACATAAAACTTGTAGTGCGCGCCGGGAAACGCGCCAGGGACGAACCCCTGCCAGATACCTCCATCGGCGGCCGAAAGGGGCGCGGCGTCTTTACGCCAGTCATTGAACCATCCGATGACCGAGACCGAGCGCGCGTTCGGAGCCCAGACGGCGAAATGGGTTCCCCCGCGTTCGCGGTCAAAGTGCCCGCCCAGGATGGCCGGCAAGCAGGTGTGGGTGCCTTCGCGGAAGAGGTACAGATCTTTTTCAGTTGGAAATCTGCGGTTAATTGCTGCCATTCTTAGCGTGTTTGACCTAGGGAAATAAGCTCAAAATACCGCGCAAGGGAATGCGGACCCAGGCTGGCCGGTTGTTGAGCTCATAGGCCACTTCATAAAGCGCTTTCTGCAAGAGAAAAGCGTCCAGAAGAAATTTATTCTGCTCAGGATTTGTGGAAACGTAGGAGTGATTGCCGGCGGTTTCAAAATAAGCTTGCAGATAGGCCGCGGTAACCTGGGCCAGCCAGAAAGCGGCCCACGATTCATGCTTGCTACCGTCAGGCCTGCCCGCAACTTCCGGTGTGGCATGGGCGGCGTAATCGAAGGAGCGGAGCATACCGGCTACGTCGCGCAGGGCGAGCGCCTTGGAACGGCGCTCGGCAAGCGGGCGAGCGGGTTCGCCTTCGAAATCGATAATCATGAAGTCGTCACCGGTGTAAAGGACTTGACCCAGATGATAATCGCCGTGATTCCGGATACGAACCGTTCCCAAGGTTGGGGTACTGTCCAATTGAGCGAAACACTGGAGAATGCGCACTTCCAGGGCGAGCACGTGGCCGGCGATTTCCGCTGTGGATTCATCCAGACTCGACAGCTTAAGACGCAATAGAGCGAACACAAGGCCGGATTGCACCAGCGTCTCCTGGTGAAGCCGGTGCGCGTCTTCGGGAGAGAAAGGTTCAGGTAAAAAATCTTCCTCGCTGGAGCTGGCCAGAATCGTATGCATCTCGGCGGTGCGGATTCCGAGGAGGCGGGCGGAGGCAAGGTAATCACCCAGCAAGCCGGGTGAATCCGGAGAAGATTCCACCCGCGCGAAGAACGCCGCAAGCTCATCCAAAGTGTACTTCCAGGCATCGCCTTGATTGGGCACGAATTGCTGCAAGATGCCGGCCGAGTAGGCACCGGAACCATCCTGATAGGCGAGACTGCCGAGCAACGCGGGAGTGTGGCGAAAACCGTGTTCCGTCAGAAAGCTGCCGATTTCGAGATCGGGATTGATGCCGGGTTCGATTTTACGGAAGAGCTTGAAGATGAATTGCCCGCGGTAGATGATGGACGTGTTGCTTTGCTCGGCTCTCGACACGAAGCTTTCGAGCTGGCCCGCGTGCGGGTGGAAGGCGCTGGTATGGGACGCCACAAACTTTCCCGTTATCCCGGCAAAGGCGGCGCTGCCGGCAATGGCCTGGAGAAGAGCATCCCGGAAACGCGCGTTGGCCAGCGCATCGATGGAGAGTGCCTCTTCGGCGCCGGTCGTTAGAGAGGGAATCTCGATGGGAAGAACGTAGCGATCGGTGTCCTTTTCGAGATACTCGATGTCCACTACGAGCAGGAAGAATCCTTCATTGAGCGCAACCACGTCGTGCACGGAAATGCGCTGCATAGTGCGCGTTTTTGCTCGGTACCAACGGGAAGAGGAGATAAAGGGCGGCAGCAGCTCTTCCAGGCGGTCCAAAAAGACCGGGGTAAACGGCTCAGAGAAAGTATTCAAAATCGGCCTCGCCCCGTAGACGCCGCCGGATCAGAAAAATATGCGCGGGAATAGCGGCGGGATTCAGTTCCACATAGTTTCTGCGTCCGTTCCAGAGATAGCGGGCGTCGCTCAGCTGATCGTGCACCTGAAAAGGCTGGTCTTCTTCAATGTGAAATTCATCGAGAGGAAGATTGACAAACCCGGCGTGAGTGTGAAATGGGTCGAGATTGACGACGATTACGATCAGATTCGAGCCGTCCGCTGAGCGTTTGCTGAAACAGATGAGTTGTTCGTTGTCGACGGGATGGAATTCGAGAGACCAATCGTGTTGGAGGGCGACATTGTCGCGGCGGATGCGGTTGACCCGGGTGATGAGATCACGCAGACTTTCGGGCGCGTCGAGGTTCCACTGGCGGATTTGATATTTTTCCGAATCGAGATATTCCTCGCTTCCGGAGCGCACCGGACGGCCTTCGAGGAGTTCAAAGGCCGGACCATAAATGCCGTAGTTTGCGCCTAGCGTGGCGGCGAGCAGATAGCGCATGGCAAAGCCGGCGCGGCCGCCGGTTTGCAGGAACTCGGTCAAAATGTCAGGCGTATTAGGCCATTGATTCGGCCGGAAAAATTCGCGGATTCCTGTCTTGGTCAGCTCGGTGAGATAGGCGGTGAGCTCGTATTTCGCGTTCCGCCAAGGGAAATAGGTGTAGGACTGGCTGAAGCCCAGCTTGGCGAGCCGGTACATGACTTTCGGGCGAGTAAACGCTTCCGACAGGAAGAGGACTTCCGGGCAGTCGCGCTTCAATTCTCCAATGCACCATTCCCAAAAAGGAAACGCTTTCGTGTGAGGATTATCGACGCGGAAAATGCGCACACCCTGTTCGATCCAGTAAGTGAACACGCTTTTCAGTTCGAGCCAGAGTTCCAGCCACTTGGGAGTTTCGAATTCGAACGGGTAAATATCCTGGTATTTTTTCGGGGGATTTTCGGCATATTGAATCGTGCCGTCGGGGCGTTTGCGGAACCAATCCTCATGCGTTTTGACGTAAGGGTGATCCGGCGATACCTGAAAAGCGACGTCGATTGCAACCTGGATGCCATGGCTTTCCGCCGCAGCGACAAAGCGGCGAAAATCGTCGAGGGCTCCGAGTTGCGGATGAATGGCTTTGTGGCCACCCTCGGCCGAGCCGATGGCCCAGGGGCTGCCGACATCCCCGGGTTGCGCGGTAACCGAGTTGTTTTTGCCCTTGCGAAACGTTTCCCCTATGGGATGGATGGGCGGCAAATAGACCACATCAAAACCCATGCGGGCGATGTAGGGCAGGCGCGCTTCACAATCGGCGAAAGTGCCGTGGCGAGTCGGATCGGGCGAAGTGGAACGTGGAAAGAGTTCGTACCAGGCGCTGAAACGGGCGCGCACGGGATCGACAACGATGGCGAGTTCGCGCTCGGATTCACTGGCAAAGCGCCGGTCGGGGTAGCGCAACATGACTTCGCCTAGAGCCGACGCGGTGGCGCCTTTGCGGCGAAGTTCCACGTCTTCCAAAGAACGAAGAGCCTTCGCCTGTCCACGAAGCCAATCGGCATCGGCGTCTTGCGCGCGGGCGGCGGCTTCATCAATGAGATCTGCGCCGATCAGGTAATCGACGGAAGAGTCGTTGTCGGCTTGAATGCGCTTGATGAGGTCGCGACGCCATGTTTCCCAATGATCGACCCAGGCGTGAATGGCGTAACGATACCGGCCGATTTGAGAGACGGTGAATTCGCCGGTCCAGCGGTCATTGACGGCCGGCTGCATGGGGTTTTCCTGCCAATCAGAGGCGCTCTCGGGACGGCACAATACCGCCGCCGCGATGGCATCGTGCCCATCGGTAAAAATGTCGGCCTCGACGGTCACAATATCGCCGATAGTCCTCTTGATGGGAAAGCGGCCGCCATCGACCTCTGGCGTAATGGCTTCGATAACGACGCGTCTGCGTCCGTCTTGTTGCGGATTTGGCATAGTTACGATTTTTTCTTGGCGTCAATCTTCTTGGCGTCAATCAGGGATTGGTACAGCTCAACGGTGCGGCCGGCAATCGCGGTCCAACTGAAGTGTTCTTCCACTCTTTTTCTACCAGCAGCGCCGAAACGCCGGCACTTTTCCGGGTCGGCCAATAAAGCGGAGAGTTTCGCAGCTAAGTCACGGGCAAACTGATCGGGATTGATGGGAAAGCTGGTGGCGGGGTCCTGCGCGAAAGGAACGAGAAATCCCGTTTCGTTGTCGACGACGACTTCCAAAATGCCCCCGGTGGCGCTGGCCACTACCGGAGCACCGCACGCCATGGCTTCGAGATTGATGATGCCGAAGGGTTCATATACGGACGGGCAGCAGAAGACGCGGGCGTGGCTATACAGCTGAATCACTTCCGTCTTGTTGACCATTTTGTCAAGCCAGAGGATGCGCGGGTTCTGGCGGCGGGCTTCCTCTACTTTTTGACGCATCTCCCGGGCCAGCTCGGGAGTATCGGGAGCACCGGCGCAGAGGACCACCTGCGTTTCAGGCGGGAGGTAGCGGATGGCATCGACCAAGTGGGTGACGCCTTTTTGGCGCGTAATGCGGCCTACAAATAACACGTAAGGGACGGCGGGGTCCACGCCAAGGCGTTCGAGCGCGGTAGTGGAGCTGGTTTTTTGATATTCATGCAGGTCAATGCCGTTGTAAATGACATGGATGCGCTCTTCGGGGACCGGATACACGCGCAGAATGTCTTGCTTGGTGCCGTTCGAGACAGCGATGACCGCATCGGCGTCGAGGATGGCGGTACGTTCGATCCAAGAGCTCATTGCATAGCCGTTGCCGAGTTGTTCGGCCTTCCAGGCACGCAGAGGTTCCAGGCTGTGGGTGGTGAGAACGAAGGGAATGCTGTAGAGCTTCTTGACGAGAAAGCCCGCCATGGACGCATACCAGGTATGGGTGTGAACCACGTCGACGCCAGAGAGCGCTTTTACTTGCGTGAGGTTGAGGCTGACAGTTTCGAGCGCGGCTTTGAATTTGCCATCGGTTCCGTTGGTAATTTCCGACCAGGGCTGCGCACCGCGCACGTGCAGGTTGCCTTCATCGGACTGCTGGTCCCCCCAGCAATGCACTTCCACTTCAATTTCGCGGGCCAGTTCCCGGCTCAGGTATTCGACGTGGACGCCGGCTCCGCCGTAGACATGTGGTGGATATTCGCGTGTAAAGTGTGCCGCTCGCAATCAGTCTCCTTCAGCTAACTCAGAAGCTAACACGCGAAAGGAGGAATGCTCGCCATGCGCGGTGAGAGTCATCTTGTTTCCAGTATCAGGCTAATGCGAAAGTGCTTCGCAAGAGGCGGTGCTTTCCTGGTAAGTGGATGATTCAACAGGCGCGAATCTTCCGGTTTTTGAGGATACCACGCGATTGGTGGGATGTTAGAAATGGGCGAAGAAACGGCGTATTTTGCGAAACGGACAAATGAGGTTCGGCGGGGCGGGAGGGGATTTACGAAACGAACCCGAATTGGGTTCGTTTTTTCAGATCGTTTTTTTCAGATCTAGGAAATGGGTACAAGCTTTGCCGTAGCGGCGGGCCGCCCTGGAGCTTGAAAGACATCCCTTTGGATTTGACTCATGCGGCACGCCTCGCCCCGTTTGATTTCGGGATTTGGGTAGGCTTTCTTCACCTCGGAAACGTCGAGCTTACATGAATTCCTTCGGCGGTCAGCGAAGACGTTGAGCCAGGCCCCAAACGGAGCGCCAAGGCCGGTGAGAACATCCCCTCGTTTTGCAGATCAATCAGCTGAACGTTATCACGGCCACACAGGGTATAGAAGTCATCCACCTTCATTCCGAGATGTATTTGCCCGGCTTTCCCGACCGCCAGCCGTTTCATACGGGATTTACTGGGGCGTTCGTGAGTAATGGAACATCGTGGGCGCTTACGCTTCCGGCTCTGAGTCAGTGTTTCGGACTTATGGGCCTCGGGCATCGCCAATACGAACATAGCGGCAAATTGGCGCTCCTCAGCTGTGTCCGCGGATTCTGCCCACGCTCGTATCCGCGGCATTCTACCAATGCCGCTTAACAACGCTTTTCCGCTACTAACGAACGCGCTATCAGCTTTCAGCGTTCCTGCAGAAATCAATCTGTCGAGATCAACATTGAATGCTCGTGCGATGGTTAGAGCATCAGAATTTTCGTCAAACCTTGGCCCAAAACAGAAGGTATGTTGATAATTGTAAAGGGACCTCGTGACCTTGCCAAGCTAGTCAGCTACCTGTTCTGGTGGCTCGTGGGGGAATTCCGGAATAGTATTCCACCTTGTACGTAGACATCCAGAAGCCCTGGACGCTTTCGGCTGCGCAACTTCAGTCCGCCTAGCTGAGTTCCGGCCTCGACGCCTAAAGCGATTCGCGCAGACCCGCTGCCATCCGACGCAAATACTTGAAGCGAGCGAAATAGGAGATCCATCTCCTGCACGTTATCTGGCACCGGCATCTCTTTGGCTTTAACCCTCGGAAATGTAAAAGCCCATTTCTCTGGAACGACAACGGTAACAGAGCTCGAGTCCACTAGGCCTTCGAAAAGCCAACTCCAAGCACTCTTACGGGCACCCTTTCCATTCGCAAGAATATAGGAATATTCAAACACACCTGTGTCCGCTGAATCCCGCGCCGCTTGACTTAAAATCGACGGCTTGACATGACGGCTGAGTTAACTTGGACTCTGATCACATCATTTAGATCCTTCGATCCGTCTTCCCGGCTTCTGGGATAGAGCACAACAGCATCTCCTGAAGAAGGAAGAAGGAACACCAATCTGTTTTCCTGGCCAGCCGGCTTGGAGCCGTCGACGTTCAAAAACGGTGCGGGAAGAGACAGGTGTTCCTGGGCATGCGCCGTGCAAATGAACGATAGCGCTATGGTGCAGAGCTGTGCGATTTTCGAAATCATTGTGTCTCCAGGTCCGCTCTCATTGTGAGTCTAGCGCTATGGATAAAGCGCCGTTTACCTCAGAACTTATGAATTTCCACCTTTATTTCGCCAAGAGGGGTCAGAGGAATCAACCGAGGCTACCAGCGCCACCGTGAAGAGAGCTGTTTCATATTAGTTGGGACGTTCGTGAGTAATGGAACGTCGTGGGCGCTTACGCTTAATGTCGTTTACTTAAGGAAATTCGTGAGTGACCGAGCATCGTGGTCGCTAACGCTTCCGGCTCGGAGTCAACAGATTGAGGAAGACCCGATATAGGAAAAGTGACGCCACGCGGTGAGCACGCCTTCGACTTATTCAGAAACAGCGGGCTCGATAACCCGTTGCCCAGAAGCACATCCGGCGCTCCGTCCTGGTCGAAGTCCGAAACATACGCAGCAGGATTTCGGCTCGTCACCGTCACCGCGGCCAGTTCACTCTTCGGCTTGCCAAACGTACCGCGTCCCGTGCCCGGTAGCACAATCAACCCATAGCTGCCCTCATAGGGATTCGCTTTTGCGTAGCTCGAGGCTGCCAGGTCCGGCTTGCCGTCGCAATTGAAATCGCCCGCGACGACGCCGTTCTCATCGGAACGCACACCCGCGAGCAGCGTCTGCGGCTCGCCGAACGCAAAATCGCCGTAGCCTTGAAGAGTTAGAAGCGCCTGCGTGCCCGGCTCAGCGGCGCCGCCGTTCGCCGTACCGGCAGTCGAGACTACCAGATCCTGCCATCCGTCGCGGTTGTAGTCCGTCGCCAGAATATTCGAAATGAAAGTCCCGCGCACGGGCATGCTCGCCGATTCCATGCGGAACGTCCCGTCGCCGTTGCCGGGTGCAATCACCAGGTTCAACCCATTACCGGAATTGCCCGCTGCCACGGCCATGTCGATCTTGCCATCATTATTGAAGTCCGCAAGCCGCACGAAGTACAAAGGGCTCCCCACTGGCGTGAACTGCGCCTGGAAATGCCCCGTGCCGTCACCCTTCATAACGAAAAAGCCGGAGGGCGTTCCCGAACTGACCGGGCAATTTTGGTTCTGCGAATAAGAAGCGACTATATCCTTAGCGCCATCGCCATTCACATCGGCAGTCGTCAGAAAGCTGAAGGGCATGCACCCGACTGCAAGTGGAAAGGAAAGATCGATCGGTTCGGAACTGAACGTGCCATCACCATTCGCCGGAAGAACTGACATCCCAGATTGGGTGCGCAGAATAAGATCAGGCCTGCGGTCGTGATTCAGATCGACAAGATTTGCATCGATCGAGAACGCGCGATAGCGTTCGCCCAGCGCGCGCAAAGTACTCGCCGGCAGCGCCAGAGTGAACGCGAACTTGCCCGCGCCGTCTCCGAATCCAGCATAGAGATCCGCGGATCCGCCGGCAGCGGCATGCGGCCAACGATAAGTCAGGATATCCTGCTTGCCGTCCGCGTTGAGATCCGCCATGGCGATCACCTGGCTGTTTCCCGCCCAATATTGGTCCGTGGGATCACTGGATGGAATTGGACTCGCGGCGGCGAACGTCCCGTCGGGCTTGCCCGAATACAAGGCGGTTCTGCCGTTGGTGTAATCGAGCCATGCGATGTCGAGGTTGCCGTCGGCGTTGAAATCTGCCGGCGCAGGCTGTTGATAAATCCCATAGCCGCCCGTGTACTGTCCGGCAGACCGGAACGACCCGTCGCCACTACCGTGAAAGATGCCCAACTGCCCACTTCCAAAAACCACCAGGTCCTGAGCACCATCCTTGTTCAGGTCAGCCAGAGTTAGCAGGACTGCGCCCGAGATGTTGGAAAGCACCGTCCTGGGCTGCTCAAACGATCCGTCCGGCTGGCCGAGCGCGACGTAGACTTTGTCGCTGTACGACAAGAAGACCGCATCCGGCTCGCTATCGCCATTCACGTCGGCCAACACCAGGCTTGACGCCGGCTGCGGACCCGCATTCACCGGGCTGCCGATTACGGCAATTGGTTGGAACGTGCCATCGCCGTTTCCAAGGCTGGTCACCGGTCGAATCCCCTGAACCGGCGCAGCTTGGTACAGCTGCAGGACCAGATCGATCTTTCCGTCGCGGTTCAGATCGGCAATCGAAATGCTTCGCCCGACATCGAGTGAGAACACACCGGGAAGCGGCATCGTCACCTGTGGTGAGGGCTGAAACGTCCCATTGCCCGCATTGAGAAACGTCTGCTGCGTTAGCACCGTGGCTCCCGCGTTGGTAGAACGCGCAACCGTGACCAGGTCCGGTTTCCGGTCGCCATTTGCATCCGCGATAGCGAATCCGCCGCCCGCCAAACTCGCGGTAGCGCTTGACGAAACAGGAATTTGCACCGCCGTGCTGAAGGTCCGGTTCCCGTTATTCAGAAACACCAGGACCATGCTGTTCCGGGAATCCAGCGCCGCCAGGTCTACGTTCCCGTCACCGTTCAGGTCCCCGCTGTCAAGTAATGTGATCGCCGCCGAAAGCGCCGCGGCCGAGTGGTTCGAGTAAGGATGATCGAGTTTTCCGCTGCCGTCATTGAAGCGGACATACAGCGTCCCGTCTGTCTGAATGGTCGCGATGTCCGGCCCGTTCCCGCGATCGAAATCCTGCACAGCCGGCGCGATCACTCGCGTGGCGCTCGAGTTGTCTACCGCCCTAACGGCCGGCACGCCGTTGAACTCAATTCGTTCTGGCTGAGGCCGGGCGCCAACCGCAGCGTCTTCAACAGGACCAGAATGCGAACTCTCTTCCGAGATCGGGAATTGTGCCAGAGCGATCGCGGCTGTCACTACAGAGGGCGCCGCGCACCGTAACGCACGAAAACATACATTGTTCAGAGCGTCTTTCCACATGCTTTTTAGACGAACAAATGCGAGTTAGTTTTACCGATTTTTTTAGCTATTCCAAAAATCCAGTAATACAACGAGGCCAATGGACGCGCGAATCAGACCCTTTATCACTCCACACCACGGGCATCAAGCAGAGGCTAAGCTCTGGAACAGTCAGAGGGCCGAACGGCAACAAGCCGCCCCGACCCTTAATAGGATCTGAACCCAGATCGGTGAGCGCGGTTACAATTTGCGGTTTTGATACCTGACGTGACTATCGAGGTAATAGTTGCAAATACAACTGCGCGAGGTACCTGTGACATGGGTTCAATCGGATGTAGGATTTGTGGTTCAGTGTCAAATAGTTATCGCAAATATTAAGACATTTGTCACGTTAGAACGAAAGATGGATTACACGTAAATGAAAGTAGTAGCTTGGCTGGGAGTGGGCGCTTACGCTCAATGTCGTTTACTTAAGGAAATTCGTGCGTGACCGAGCATCGTGGTCGCTTACGCTTCCGGCTCGGAGTCGGAATTCGGCTAAGTATGGGCAGGCTTCATCCAGAGGCAGTCATTAAGAGCTGCGTGGCGTTTTCCAAAAGCGAATCAAACGGCGTGTAGCTGGTATGCGCAAGGCATAGTGAACCGTTCACGGTCGCGGCCGCAACCCCCTGCTCGCCTTCGAATCCGTTCAGGGCGCACGGCCCCCAGAGCGCCTCCACGGTCAAGCCGCCGTACTTGCTCTCGAATGGGGCCCGTTGTACATTTGTCACCGCCAGTTCATACGCCATGCCTGGCGGCAGGGACAGGGCTTCGGCATCAGGATTGCCCGCGAGGAGACCGTCCAGCCTTCCAGCCACAGCTACCACACCATCCAATGTTTGAGACGGCAGCAGGGCTTGTTTCGCCCAGCGCGCCAGTTCCCAGAAGCCCATGTCAGAGGGCGGGTCGAACAGCACCGTCCCACCGGTGATCAAAATCACGCAGTCGTCCTCTGCGTTCAGGATTTTACGTGTACTGATCGGCGACAAAACCCGAACTTCGCGCTCTTTCCAGGCGGGGGAGATTTGGCGTCCCGCCATCACGAGGGCCGCGCTGAGTGCAGCATGGACTGTAGCGTGTTCGCGGCGAGCGGCTTCGACAAGAAGGGACGTTTGCTGCTGAGAGAGACGAAGTCCACGCACCCGCGGACTCGCTCCAGCTCCATTCTTAGGCCGGGACGTCACCGATCTGCTCCCGGCGGGGACAGTGGTCTGTAACGGCGGGGTCTTTACCAGACGGGCAAGAAGCTCTTCCGCCGAAGGAGGGGTGGACAACACAGCCAGTTTGTTGCCGGAGACCGCCTGCAAGAGATCACGCATGATAAAGACAACCGACATGCCATCGGCAATGCTGTGGTGGGTAGTTAGTATGATCTCGCAGCGACTGCCGCACCGCAACAGCAGCGCTCGCATAAGCGGAGCGGTGGAGGCATCGAAGGGCGTGGACAGCTCTCTTTCGAATTCAGTCTGCCACTGCAATGAAGAGGTTCGCTCCTTTACGGCCAGTGGAATTCTACATCCGTTGGCACGGCGAAAGACAGGTTTCGATCCTTTCTCAGCGCCGATGCGAACATTCAGGAACGGATGACGGCGTTGTACCTCATCGAGAGCGTCTCGCCACATGGCGGGCGTTGTCTTTCCAGTTACTTCGGCCGCCATTGAAAAGTGATTGGAATGATTTTGACCCATCAGCCAATGGAATTGTTCAACCAGTCCAAATTCGCGTAAAACCGGCGCCTCTTGCATCTCGATCGAACCATTTATTTCATTCATTCCGATTTCGTTCAACATAGTCTGACTCGCTTCTTGCACAAAAAAAGATACTGCCGGCTATTCGCCGGCAGTATCAAAACTGAGGAAGAACCTCAATCAAGGAAAAAGGACAAGTACATCGAAGATACCTGTCTCAATTGTTTCTCCGTGCTTCATTTGCACGAAGAGACGATATGTGCCCGCCGTTGGAAATCCGTAAGGAAAACCTACGGTATTTGGCACGGCGCCGGCCATCTCCATGCCGATCATTCCCGCCATTGAGTCACCGGATTCGGCGTTTTCGTCCGCGGCAATCATCATAGCGGCCATGGATGCCGAGCCTGAAGGATGAAGATGCGCAAAGACAGAACCATCACTCTTCACAAAAGCCGCGTGTCCCTGCATACCCATGTAGAGCGACATATCTTTCGGAGGGTTGCCGGCCGGATCCAATAACCTGAATTGAAAGACTTGTGCTTGTTTTGCGTGAACCGTTCGAGGCCTGTCCCAGACCATCGTAAATCCATCCGGAAACTTAAAGCTGTCTTGCGCGGCGCCCGCGCCGCAAGGCCGATCAGTCACAGTCATTGGATCAGCAGTGCCTTTTGCGTCGTCACCGGATAACTGCCTCGCGTGGATTTCAGGGAGCGTTAGCGAGGCGATCAACGTCTCCGGAAATCCCGTGGCGTGGACAATGTCGGCATAAAGAGAATATTTGCCAGCGGGAATTGAGGGTAGGGAGAGCT
>Ga0193743_1001819_pt1 | contig 15499 bp, 13 predicted proteins | sample L2c2metaG_FD_143038 | JGI IMG/M metagenome (GOLD analysis project Ga0193743, IMG submission 143038) | Soil microbial communities from a riparian zone of the East river system, Colorado, United States - L2c2 | ecosystem: Environmental > Terrestrial > Soil > Riparian zone | place: USA: East River...
GGGGCGCCCCCCGGCTGAGGGGTTCGGAAACGTCCATGAGCACCTTCCTAGAAAAGCACCGTGAGCAGGCCCAGGATCGTCACGTAGACGCTGAGCTCGGCAATCGACGGATGGCTGAACAGTTTGACAAAGCCCGAAAGGCGCAGGATCGGCCGAAGAATCAGGAACATCACCAGCGCCGCCACGGCGTAGGTGACGAACGGCGCTACCAGAACGCCACCGACGACCAGCTCGCGAAAGGGATGCGTCATGGTCCTTTCCTCTCCATGACCAGGCTTGCGACCTGGAGTGCGCCGCTTGCTGCTCGCGCGAGCGCGTCTTCGGGTGCTGCTTCCTGGATGTCGGAAGCGGCCCGGCGGATGGATTGAACATGCCGCCTGCCCAAGGCCCTGCGCGCCTGATCTGCCAGCCTCGCCAGCAGACCCTCCGTCAAACCGCGCAGGCTCGCATCGCACAGCCGAATCATGGCGGCCTGGTCGAACAGCGTAAGGGCTTCGTCCAGGACGACCCGATGCTGCGGGCCAGGCGCGCCCGCTCCCGCGATCTGGCCGATCCGCACGGCATCGCGAAACATCGCTTCCTCCGGTGCGTAACGCTCCGCCTGGCCGAACGACAGCTGATCGATCTCACGACGGGCTGAGGCCATCAGCTGCTGTCGCCGGCGCTCATCCGAAACAGGCGGGATAAGAAACTGCGCCGCCAACAACAAGGCAGGGGCGAGGCAGACGAACAAAGCGCTGTCCAGGAAGACTTCCGGATTGTAGGTTTGCGGATTGCTCAACCCAGCAACGACGAGGATAAAGATCAGGTTCAGCCGGCCGATACCGGCCAACACCTGGTTCGGCAGGGTCGTCAAAACGGCCGCGCCGATCATGAAGGGAGCAAGCGCCAGCGCCAGCAGCGGAAACTCCGTGACGCCGTCGAGAATCAAGAAGTCGAGCACGCCGGCAAGGATGGCCGCTATCGGCGCGGCAATGAGCGCCCCTACCGTGAAGGCGCGGGGATTGGGTGAGATCGCGCCCAATCCGATGAAGGCCGTGAGCTGTACGAGAGAGGCTTCCGCAGCCGACCAGCCGGCCAGGACGAAGAAAGTTGATGCGAGCGCAAGCCAGATGGCAGCCCGCACGCCTGCCTCGGCCGCGAGGCGATGGCAAAAGTAGAACGGTGTGCGCCACGGGCGCGCCGGCCGGGCGCCCGATCGCAGGGCCGCAAGACCCTCGCGCACGTCCTGATCGCGTCGCAGCAACTCCCTGAAGGCCCAGTCCAAGGAGGCGGTCATCTGGTCTGTCGGGGGGCGCTCGTCACCGGCCTCTTCGAGAGCCGACGTCATGCGATCGCGGATGGCCAAGTCGACGTCGACCGGCAGCGCTTTCAGGACGCGCACCGCATGGATTTGCGCCACCAGCGCCACGGCCGTGCTGCGCGCGGCTGCGCTTCTGGTTGGGCCGCTGCTCGATTCCGTCACGAGGCTCGTGATTTCGGACCGCAGCGCCGCGGTTTCGCGCAGTAGCCCCGCCGTCGCCGTGGGATCGGTTGCCTCGCCCCGGATGGCGGCTTTCGCTTGATCGCGGACTCGGCGATGAAGGGCCGCAAGCTGGGCCGCCAACTCCAGATGCCGGTTGGGCGCAACCAGCAGGTCGTTCACGATGGCGATGGCGGCGATTCCCAGCGCAATGGCGGCCCCGCGCTGCATACCGAAGTCGAAGACGTGATCAGGCGTGTCGATCATCTGAATGGCGACGAGCGCCACGGTGTACCCGGAGAGCACCGCCCCGTAGGCGCGGAAGCCGTCCGACAGTGCCGCCACATAGACGCAAAGACCGACCCATGCGGCGAACGCCAGGAGGAACAGATCCCTTGCCTGAGAAAGGCTTCCAATAAGGGCGATCGATGCGACCACGCCGATCATCGTTCCGAAAAATCGGAAGCCGGCCTTCTCCAATGCTTGCCCGCGCGTCGGGACCGCCAGGATTCCGACGGTAATAGCGGCCGACAACGGCGATTCGAGCTCGAGCCAGAAGCCCGCGTACAACGCGACAACGACGGCGATCCATACTCGAATACCAAACGCCCAGGAGGCGAATGGAACGCCAGCGACTTGTCGCGGAATCGGCCCTGTTGTGACACTCATGACAAATTCCGATGTCATCGCTTCAGGCGTTCGGTGTTTCCTTTGCGGTACGCCGCGATTGCTGCCGCCAAGGCGAGGCCACCCACCAAACCCAGATGCTCGAAGAACGCGTTGGTGGCGGCAAAGCGTTCGGGGCCCTGCATGGCCCAGAAGTTGTTCGCCACCAGAGCGGCGACCCCTGTCAGAACGCCGAGGCCACCGGCGGCCAGCCAAACCAGGCGGCCGCCTATCAACAAGAGCGATCCACCGAGTTCGACGACGATGGTCATGATCGCCCAGAGCCAGGCGGGCTGAAGTCCGAAATGCGCCTGTTCGGCGACGGCCGCGGGGAAATCGGTCGCCTTGTCCAGGCCGCCGATCAGATACGGCGACGCAATGGCAAGCCGCGCCAAGACCACGGTCCAGTTCCATCGAAAGATGGTGTCGATCCACCGCGGCGTAGCTTCCGTTATTGCTGTCATTTCACACCGCCCAGCAGGCGCAGCCGAGCGCCCCCCAAAACGACTTGAGATCGGAGACCGGCACGCTGCCCGACCAGGCGCGAGCGTGGTCGTGGCCGTGGAGGGTGCAGTGGCTGCTGCAGCCACAGCTCATCGCGACCTTTTGCGATCCGGGCTGGTCCGCTCCGTACGGATCGCCCCAGGCGGCATAGCCGCCATAGCGGCGCACCGGCGACCAATCCGGCATCGCCGGTGGCAGAGAGACTTCGTCGAACGTCCCGAAATTGCCGCCGGCGTAGACGACCTTGCCGCCGACGATCGTAAGCTCGGAGATCGTATCGGCGATCTCATCCTCCGCGCAGGAGAAGTAATCGCGGTCCGGCACGATGAGATCGGCGAGCTGGCCGACCTCGATGCGGCCTTTCTTGCCCTCTTCACCGGAGAACCAGGTGACGTTCTCGGTCCACATCCGCAAGGCCGTCTCGCGGTCGAGGCAGTTGCGGTCTGGATAGAGGCGCAAACCGCCGACGGTCTTGCCGGTCACCAGCCACGAGAGGGCGACCCAGGGATTGTAGGAGGCAACGCGCGTCGCATCGGTGCCGGCGGAGGTCTTCACGCCCCTCTGGATAATCTTGGCGACCGGGGGCGTGGCTTCCGCCGCCCCCCGACCGTAGCGTTCGACGAAATACTCGCCCTGATAGGCCATGCGATGTTGCACGGCGATGCCGCCGCCCAGCGCTGCAATGCGGTCGATGGACTGGTCCGAGATGGTTTCGGCGTGATCGAAAAACCAATGCAGGCCCGCGAGCGGCGTGTCCTGGTTGACCTTCTCGAAGACATCGAGCGCGCGGGAAATCGTCTCGTCATACGTCGCATGCAGCCGCCACGGCCAGCGATTCTGCGCCAGGATGCGGACCACCTCTTCCAGCTCGCCCTCCATTTCGGTCGGCATGTCGGGGCGCGAAACGCGGAAGTCCTCGAAGTCCGCCGCCGAGAACACGAGCATTTCGCCGGCGCCGTTGTGGCGGAAGTAATCATTGCCCTGTTTGTACTTCGTCGTTTTCGTCCAGTTCAGGAAGTCGGCCTTTTCACCCTTCGGCTTCTGCGTGAACAGATTGTAGGCGAGCCTGACCGTGAGCTGCCCTTCGTCGGACAGCTTCTGGATCACCGCATAGTCCTCCGGATAGTTCTGGAAGCCGCCGCCGGCATCGATCGCGCCGGTGACGCCGAGCCGGTTGAGCTCGCGCATGAAGTGCCTGGTCGAATTGACCTGATAGTCGAACGGAAGCTTCGGGCCCTTGGCCAGGGTCGCGTAGAGAATGTTGGCGTTGGGCTTGGCGAGCAGCAGCCCCGTCGGATTGCCCGCCGCATCGCGCTCGATCTCGCCGCCGGGAGGTGCGGGCGTATCCCTGGTATAGCCGATCACGCGCAGCGCCGCGGCGTTGAGCAGGGCGCGGTCATAGAGGTGCAGCAAAAACACCGGCGTATCGGGTGCGGCTGCATTGATTTCTGCGAGGGTCGGCAGGCGCTTCTCGGCAAACTGATGCGCGGTGAAGCCGCCGACGACGCGGACCCATTGCGGGGGTGGTGTCCTGGCCACCTGCCGCTTCAGCATCGCCATCGCATCGGCGAGAGAACGCACGCCGTCCCAGCGCAGCTCCATGTTGAAGTTCAGTCCGCCGCGAATGATATGGAGATGATTGTCGATCAGGCCGGGCAGCACGCGGCGGCCCTTCAGGTCGATGACCCTGGTCGACGGACCCGCGAGTGGCATGACCTCCCGGTTCTGCCCCACGGCAAGGAACCTGCCATCCTTGATGGCGATGGCGCTGGCGGTGGGATTCGCGCGATCGAGCGTCGTGACGAGTCCGCTGTGCAGGACCAGATCTGCAGTTGTTGTAGTCATCGATGCGACTCCGGTGATGATGCGATGGCGTTGGATTTCGTTTCGGCGTGGCGACCCGGGAGCAGGCCGAGCACGTGGGTGGCGCTCTTGGCCTTGCTCACTGCGGCGGCCCAGGTGGCGCCCGACAGCATTTCCTTGCCGACGGGAATGACCTGCTCGCCGATCAGGATTCCCAACAGTCCAACCAGCGCCACCAGCGGCGGCGCCGGCGATCGGACGTTGAGAAGGCTGTAGATGATGCCGACGAGCAGGCCCGCACCCAGGGACACGAGATAGACCCTCATCGCTCGTCCTCCTTTCCCGGGTTTCTAGGCGGCCTTCGTCTGGCTTTCGGAGGCGTGTTCGCCCAGCGCCCACTTGGAGAAGCGCACCTGCAGGCCGTAGGGCGTATGCGCACGAAGGATATCCATGACGCCTTCGTATGTTTCGGTGCGCGCCCAGTCCTGCTGCAGCTCAAACAAGTACTGGCCCGACGTGATCGGCACGGCGCCGGCCTGCAGGGCGCGCTGCATTGCGCGATCGTGAGCCTCTAGCGAGAGATCGCCGCAGGCATCCGCCGCGATGTAGATCTCGAAGCCCTCGTTCAGCATCTCGAGGGTCGGAAAGAGCACGCAGACCTCGGTCCACAGGCCCGCGAGAACGAACTTCTTGCGACCCGTCGCATGAACGGCCTTGCGGAAGCCGGCATCGAGCCAGGCGTTCATCGATGTGCGGTCGATGATGTTGTGCTTCGGGAAGAGCTGCGTGACTTCCGGCATGAAGGGGCCGGAAAACGTATCCTTCGCGACCGTCGAAATGACGGTCGGAACCTTGAACAGCTTCGCCGTCTTGGCGAGGATCTGGACGTTGTTGAGGGTCTCGAGGCGATCGTGGGACTGCACGCCCTGATACATTGCCGGCTGATAGTCGATCAGGGCGATTGCACTGTTCTCCGGGGTAAGCAGGTCGGTCTTTGACATTGTCGTGTTCCTTCGGGATGTGGCTTGCTCAAGCAGCCACATAGGCGCGGCGCGGCGCGCGCTATATCCCCCGGCTGGGGGACGCTCTGCGGTGTTGAGGGGGAGGCGCCACGAGCGTTGCGCGGGCGAGCAGATGGCGTGCGCCGCTTGCGACCACGCACAAAGCTGCGACACGGCGTTCGAGTTTCAGATCTGTGGGCTGGAAGAAACGCGCATCCGATGCTTGCGTAATGTCGTCAGGAAATGTTCTCCACGATCATTTCCCAGACATCGTGGCCCTTGCCCTGCAGCATCGCTCTGGCGCCAGGGTCGGGCCCGACTGGATACCGTCGACGATGGCTTGGCTAAGGCCGGGAGGCTGGTACGTCAACCTGATGACGCTACTGACGCACGGCGGCCGCGCTCATTGCACGAGCCCCATCATTCTTGGGTGCTCCCAACGAAGCAGACAGGTGGTCGAGCAAAAGCACGCGAGGCCCTGCTGGATTTCTCCAGTGGCAGTCACGCGGTAGTGCGCAAGAAACATGAAGCCGTTTCCGTAGCGGAATTGGCCGTTGCATTCTGGGCACTCGCGAAGGGCTTGCAGCTCGTGGGGGATGACGAAGTGTTCGGGTTTCAGCGAGTGAAGCATCATGGCCTCCGTGAAGATTGAATGACCACCATGGCTACATGCCCGTGCTCGGCGGAACGAAGCACAGCACCTTGCCGTACAAATAACAGAGATGCGCTTGCTCGGGTGTGGGATTGCGTTCCCTGATGATGCGCTCGTCGGGTATCTGCACCCATTCCGACGAGTCATGGAGCTTGGCCCACCAGTTGCCGTGGCGGACTTCCGCTCTCGTAGGAGCGCAATCGCCCGTGGTTTGGCCGTCCTTCGTTTCCCTGCCGTTGCAGCACGAGGCAGCGGTGCCTGGCTGAAGCCATTTGGAATAGTGGTCGGCATGGTGGAGATGGTGGCCGTTGTCCTGTGCTCTGGCCCTCGGCGTGGTGGCGAAGACGAACATCAAGAGGGCGATGATGAAAGCGAAACCGACATAGGCCCGGGACGGCGACGTAGGCGACGCTGCTTTAAGCCGGTCGGCGTCAAAACAGCGACGGCTGCAATACTCCTTGCTGCCTATCGTCCAGACGTCGCCGATTTGTTCCGTGCTCCGGCCGCAGCCGTCGCAGAGGTAACTTTTGATGTGGCGCAAAGCCATCACGGCCTCCACTACATTCTGCCAATTACGCTCCTCGATTTTCGGACTTCATGTGCTCGATCATGTGCCCTTGATCACGCTGCCTGCTTGTTGAGAATTGCGGTATCCGTGCAGCAATTTTTCCATGCGCGTCGCGGACGACCAGCGCTTCCACGGTGTTAGTCAATCGAGTGCGTCCGCCACCGGCAGCGCGACGGTACTCGATGGCGTGTGCGGATTGTGCCTGCGAGCGCCGCGCCGCCAGTCCGGAAAGACGAGATGGCGCCAGCCACGGTTGCGGTCGAACTTCTTCCAGACGCCCTCGGGCTGGGCGAGGCGATCGGCGATGGCGTAGACGACCGCCGGATGATGGCCGAGGCCGCAGTGGCTGCCATAGACCTCGATGTTCTCGACCTGGGGCCCGTCCTTGTTCAGGCAGGCCTGCCAGGCGCAGATGCCGTCGGTGCGGCTGAAGATGGAGGTCGTCGGCACCGGCGGCGGCTCGGCCAGCGTATCAAGCAGGTCCTGGTCTTCGATCTTGCTGCCGCTCACGATCTCATAGGTGCGCCAGGCGTTGGTCGATTTGGGTGAGCCGGCGAACGGACTACCCAGGCTGATCAGGCATCGCACCCTATCGGGCACGATCTTTGCGAGCTGGCGGGCATAGAGGCCACCCAGGCTCCAGCCGACGAGGCTGATCCGGCGTTGGCCGTAACGCTCGAACAGCTCATCGATCCGCGCCAGCATGTCGCGCTCGAGGTTGGCCCGCATCCCGAAGTTGCGTCCCAGTTCCCAGCCAGACGCCGCGTAGCCGTGCGAATCGAGAAAGCTGCGCAGAGCGTAGGTGCTGCTGTCGCCCGCGAGCAGGCCGGGAAGCACGAGGACGGGATGACCATCCCCCGGCGGCGTGACGGCGGAGAGCCATGGGCGCATGAGCCAGAAAGCACCAAACTCCGGCAAGACACGCGCTTCGAGCAGCCGGAGCGCGGTCGACGGAGGAGGAAGCGTCGCTTGTGCTGCTGACATCGGGTCTATCCCTTCCAGGCTCAGCCCTCTCGCTAGGCGTTGTGCGTTACGCCGGAGATGGCAGCCCTTGGGCGCCCAGTCTCGTTAAATTGGGTAAGAAATAGTCGCGGCGACTGCGAGCTCCAGTTTGCAGTTCTCGGCGGCGGCGGAGACTCGCTCTGGCCCCAGTCAAGTAAAATTGAGTAAAGTGAGGTGACTCCGGCAACCTGCCCTCATGGACGAACACGCGATCTCGTTTGGCCCGTACCGGCTCCTTGCAGCGCAGCGGCTTCTGCTCGAGCGCGACAAGCCGGTGCGACTCGGCAGCCGCGCCTTTGACATTCTGGCCGCCCTGGTCGAACGCGCCGGCGAGGTGGTCGGCAAAGAGCAACTGATCGCCCGAGCCTGGCCGCAGACGTTCGTCGAAGAGTCGAACCTGAAGATTCAGGTGAGCGCCTTGCGCCGCGCCCTCGGCGACGGCCAAGGCGGGAACCGCTACGTCATCACCGTTCCGGGACGGGGTTACAATTTCGTCGCCCCGGTACGACGTGAGGAGCCATCGCGGGCCTCGCCGCCGCCGACGGTCGCGCCGGCGGGGGTGCACAATCTGCCATGCCCCGTAACTCGGATGATCGGCCGCGAGGAAGCGGTGGCGGCGCTCGTCGCGCGACTTTCGCGCCAGCGCCTGGTGACGATCGTCGGACCCGGAGGTATCGGCAAGACCACGGTCGCCCTCGCCGTCGCCGAGCGCGTGACCACCAACTACGAACACGGCGTCTGGCTTGTCGACCTGGCACCGCTCGGCGACCCCCGCCTGGTGCCGAGCGCGGTTGCGACAGTGCTTGGTCTGGAAATGCGCACTGACGATCCGCTTCCCGCCCTTGTCGCTGCCCTTAGAGACAACCGGATGCTGCTGCTGCTCGACAACTGCGAGCATGTCATTGAGGCGGTGGCGAGCCTGGCGGCGGCGGTGCTCAGCGGAGCGCGGGGCGTAAGCATTCTGGCGACCAGCCGGGAACCGCTCGGGGTAGCTGGCGAACGCGAGTACCGCCTCGCACCGCTCAGCAGCCCACAGCCGTCGTCCAGGCTGACGGCCGCCGAGGCGGCGGCTTTTCCCGCCGTGCAGCTGTTTGTCGAGCGTGTAACCGCGATCGTCGAAGACTTCGCGCTGAGCGATGCGAATGCCCCGGCGGTCGTTGAGATTTGTCGGAGGCTTGATGGCCTGCCGCTGGCAATCGAGTTCGCCGCACCTCGCGTCGAGGTGCTTGGGATCGAAGGCCTTGCCGCCCGCCTGGACGACAGCTTACCGCTGTTGGGAACGCGGCGCCGCGCAGCAACGCCGCGGCACCAGACCATGCGGGCCGTCGTCGATTGGAGCTACGGTCTGCTGAGCGGGGACGAGCAGCCGTTCTTCAAGGCTCTTGGTATCTTTGCTGGCGGCTTCACGGTCGAGGCTGCTGCTGCCGTGGCTGTCGATGCAGCAACAACAGGAAGCCATACGATCGACCGCTTAGTCGATCTGGTGGCGAAATCGCTGGTTGTCGCGGACGTCAGCGGCGCCAAACCGAGGTTCCGGCTGCTCGACACGATCCGGGCCTACGCGATCGAGAAGATTGATGCGAGCGGCGAGCGCGAACGACTCGCGCGCCGCCACGCTGAGCACTATCGCAGTCTTTTCGAACGCGCGGAAGGTGAAGCGCCGGCGCGGCCTACAGGTGAGTGGCTGGCCGATTACGCCCGGGAGATCGACAATGTGCGCGCCGCACTCGACTGGGCCTTTTCGCCAGACGGCGATGGATCGATCGGGGTGGCGCTGACTACCGCCGCAGTCCCCCTCTGGATGCGCCTATCGCTGCTCGAGGAGTGCCGCGATCGCGCCAAGCAGGCGCTTGGCACTCTCGGAACCGGAGGGACTCGGGAGCCGCGCGAGGAAATGAGGCTGTACACCGCGCTGGGCAAGACGCGCAGCGCATCGACCGCTGAGGCTACCGAGATGGGCGGGGCGCTCACGAATGCGCTCGCCATCGCGGAGAGCCTCGGCGACGCCGAGTACCAGCTGCACGCTCTCGGGGGCCTGTATTTTCTTCATGCCGCGAGCAGTCGACACCGTGCTGCGCTGCCATTTGCGCAAAGGTTCCATGATCTAGCAGCGAGTAGGTCGGACCTTAGCGCTCAGCTGTTCGGCGAACACATGGTGGGCATGGCCAAGCATTTTCTTGGCGACCAGACCAGCGCCCGGCGCCATCTCGAGCAGGCGCTAATTCATTATGCCCCCACCTACCATGGACGCGACGTCATTCGCCTTCAGGATATCATTCGCTTCCAGATTGACGGACAAGTGTCGGCGCGCGCGTTCCTTGCGCGGGTGCTGTGGTTGCAGGGATTTTCGGATCAGGCGGTGCGCACTGCCGAAATGAGCATTGAAGAGGCGCAGGCGACTGGTCACGCATTATCGCTGTGTTACGCCCTCGCCTTGGCGGCATGCCCGATTGCGCTGTGGGTGGGAAACCTCACCACCGCAGCGCATTATGCTGGAATGCTGGTCGATCATTCTAGAAAGCATGGCTTGCTGCTCTGGAGCGCGTACGGATCCAGGTTTCAAAAGGCTGTCGCCCTCATGGGTGGCGGTATCGACACGGGGTCGCAGCTGTTGGATACCAGCCTCGACGAAATCGCCCAGTCCAATCTCGGCATTCGGTCTTTCACCGGCCTGAGTCAGCTGGCGGAAGTCTTAGTCCACACCAGGCGAATGGCCGAGGGCCTCGCGGTGCTCAAAGGGATGGAGCAGCTCGAGGCAGGCTGTTACACGCCCGAGTTGCTGCGCCTCAAAGGCGAACTCTTCTTACTGCAGAGCACGCCTGCAGCCGCGGAAACGGCGGAGGACCTCTTCCGGCAGGCGCTCGATGGGGCGCGCCGACAAAAGTCGCTGTCTTGGGAGTTGCGCGCTGCGACGAGCCTTGCCCGCCTGCTGCACAATCAAGGCCGCCACGCCGACGCCATCGCCCGTCTTAAGCCAGTCTACGGCCGCTTTACCGAGGGTTTCGTCACCGCCGATCTGATCGCGGCGAAACGGCTTCTGGATGAGCTGAGCGCCGCCGGTCGCCGCTGAGCCCCTGCCCCATCAGCCACCAGTCATGTGCGGCACCAGGTTGATGGACGAAGGCGGGTCGGCGATGGCGCCTGTTGTCACCAGGTAGGACCAGAGCTGACGCGACAGGTCGAACTCGACATTGACCTCCAGTGCCCGGGAAAATCGAGCCTCTCGGGCGTGTCAGCTCGCAGTTGGTGGCGTGTCTCGTTAATCGGACAAATAGAAATGGTCTCGGCAACCGCGACCTGACATTGCAGGTCCCGACGGCGGAGCCTCGCTCTGGCCCCAGTCAAGTAAAATTGAGTAAAATGAAGTACTCTGGTGACCTACCCTCATGGACGAACACACGATCTCGTTTGGCCCGTACCGGCTCCTTGCATCGCAGCGGCTCCTGCTCGAGGGCGACCAGCCGGTGCGGCTCGGCAGCCGCGCCTTTGACATTCTGGCTGCTCTGGTCGAACGCGCCGGCGAGGTGGTCGGCAAAGAGCAATTGATCGCCCGAGCCTGGCCGAAAACGTACGTCGAAGAAGCGAATCTCAAGATTCAGGTGAGCGCTCTGCGCCGCGCCCTCGGCGACGGCCAAGGTGGGAACCGCTACGTCATCACCGTTCCCGGACGAGGTTACAATTTTGTCGCTCCGGTACGCCATGGGGAGCCATCGCGAGCCTCGCTGCCACCGACAGTCGCGTCTACGGCGGCGCACAATCTACCGTTCGCTGTAACTCGGATGATCGGCCGCGAGGAAGCGGTGGCGGCCCTCGTCTCGCGACTTTCGCGCCAGCGCCTGGTGATGATCGTCGGGCCGGGAGGGATCGGCAAGACCACGGTCACCCTCGCCGTCGCCGAGCGCATGATCGGCAGCTACGAACACGGCATCTGGCTTGTCGACCTGGCATCACTCGGCGACCCCCGCCTGGTGCCGAGCGCGGTTGCGACCGTGCTGGGTCAGGAAATCCGCACCGAAGATCCGCTTGCTGCCCTTGTCGCCGCCGTTAGAGACAACCGGATGCTGTTGCTGCTCGACAATTGCGAGCATGTCATTGATGCGGCGGCTGGCCTGGCGGCGGCGCTTCTCGGCGGAGCACCGGGCGTAAGCATCCTGGCGACCAGCCGGGAGCCGCTCGGGGTGACAGGCGAGTTCCAGTACCACCTCGGGCCACTCGACCTCCCACGCGCTTCGTCAAGACTGACCGCCGCGGAGGCGGCGACTTTCCCCGCCGTGCAGTTGTTCGTCGAGCGCGTGACCGCGATCGTCGAAGACTTCGCGCTGACCGACGCGAACGCCCCGCTGGTCGTCGAGATTTGTCGGAGGCTTGATGGCCTGCCGCTGGCAATCGAGTTCGCCGCACCTCGCGTCGAGGTGCTTGGGATCGAAGGCCTTGCCGCCCGCCTGGACGACAGCCTGCAACTCCTGGGGGTGCGGCGCCGCACGGCGATGCCACGGCATCGGACCATGCGGGCCGTCGTCGATTGGAGCTATGGTCTGCTGAGCGAAGACGAGCGGCTGTTTTTCCGGGCTCTCGGCATCTTTGCCGGCGGCCTTACGGTCGAGGCTGCAGCAGCCGTGGCCATGGGTGCAGCAAACACACGCACAGTTGCGATAGACCGCCTGGCCGATTTGGTGACGAAATCGTTGGTGGTCGCGGATGTCAGCGGCACCAAACCGCGGTTCCGGCTGCTCGACACCACTCGCGCCTACGCGATCGAGAAGCTTGGTGCGAGCGGTGAGCGTGAGCGGATCGCGCGCCGTCATGCCGAGTACTACCGCGACCTGTTCGAGCGCGCTGAACGGGAAGCGCCGGCGCGGCCTACTGGCGAATGGCTGGTAGATTACGCTGGGGAACTCGACAATCTGCGCGCGGCGCTCGACTGGGCATTTTCGCCGGGGGGCGATGGATCGATCGGGGTGGCGCTGACCGTCGCAGCGATTCCGCTCTGGTTGCAATTGCCAACGGTCGTCGAATGCCGTAGCCGCGTCGAACAGGTGTTCGCTTCGGCGGCACGCGAGGCGCCGATCGATGCCCGCGTTGAGATGAAGCTGCAAGCCGCTCTGGGCGCGTCGCTGATGTATACCAAAGGTGCGATCCCCGCGGCCAGGCAGGCCTGTACCGCGGCTCTCCGCCTCGCCGAATCGCTCGGCGACACCGAATACCAGTTGAGAGCGTTGTGGGGGCTTTGGGCTCACCACACGAACACTGGCGAGCTCGCCGCCGCTTTCGCCGTGGCCCGAAGATTTTACACCCTCGCGCTGGAACATGCCGACCCGGCCACCCTGCCGATCGCGGATCGGATGATGGGGATGTCGTATCATTACCTGGGCGATCAAACGAACGCTTGGCGACACATCGAGCTGATGCTTGGCACCGATGTCGATCCGCGACGGCGCTCCCCGCTCATCCGGTTCTGGTTCGATCAGAAGGTCGCAGGCCGCGTCGTACAGGCGCGGATCCTCTGGCTCCGGGGTTTCGCCGACCAAGCGTGGCGTACCGTGCAGAGCGCCGTTGGCGACGCGGAGGCGCTCGCCGACCCGGCCACGCTGTGTTACGCACTATCCCACGGCGGCTGCCTGGTCGCGCTGTGGGTGGGAAATCTTGCTGCAGCGGAACGTTACGCGGAAATGCTGCTCGATCATTCGAGAAAGCACGGCTTCGCGGTCTGGAATGATTTCGCCTCGCGCCTGAAAGGCGTTGTACTCGTCAAGACCGGCGATCTCGACGGCGGGTCGCCACTCCTGCGCGCCAGCCTCCACGAGATCACCGAACCCAACGCCGACCTCTGGTTCCTGACCGGCCTTGGTCAGATGGCGGAAGCCCTGGGCCAGGCGGGGCGGTTCGCCGACGGGATTGCAACGGTCGAGCGAGGCATCGACCGGTCCCAAAGAGGCTGGCTCGCACCCGAGCTGCTGCGTATCAAAGGCGAGCTTCTTTTGTTGCAGGGCATTACCGGAACCACGGAAGCGGTGGAGGATGTCTTTCGGCAGGCGCGCGATGGGGCGCGCGAGCACGGAGCCCTGTCATGGGAGTTGCGCGCGGCGACGAGCCTCGCCCGCTTGCTGCGCAGTCAGGGCCGTCCCGCCGACGCCATCGCCTGCCTTCAGCCGGTCTACGACCGCTTTACGGAGGGTTTCGGCACAGCCGATCTGATCGCAGCGAAACAGCTTCTGGATGAGCTAAGCCGCGCCGGTCGCGGCTGAATCCCTGCCCCATCAGCCACTGGTCATGCGCGGCACCGGGTTGATGGACGAACGCGGGTCGGCGATGGCGCCCGCGAGGGACGTTTCGTCAGTGCCGCATGTGCAGATTCATCAACTCCGGCGGCGGCATCATGGCGTCGTTCAGATTGGCCATGATCCACAGCGAGCCGGCGACGACCAGGACCACCGTGAGGATGCCGAACGCCAGCGCCAGCACATTGTTGGTGTTGTCCGGCCCGGTCGTGATGTGCAGGAAGAAGACCAGGTGGATGCCCATCTGGGCGACGGCGAGCACGACGAGGCCCAGGGGGACGCCCGGTCCCCACAGCAGGCCGGTGTTGGCGACCCAGAACGACGTGGCGGTGAGGCCCACGGCAAGAAGCAGTCCGATCGTGTAGACGAGCACGCCGGCCGATTCCCGCTCTTCGCTTTCGGCAGGCATCGATGGATCTCCGGGCGGCCGGTCGAACGCGGTGTCGGTCATGCGCGGACTCCCATCAGATAGACGACCGTGAACAGCCACACCCAGACGATGTCGAGCGCGTGCCAGAACAGGGAGAAGCAGGCCAGGCGACGCTGCACGGTGGGATGAAAGCCTCTGAGAACCACCTGGACCATCATCACGACCAGCCAGACCAGCCCGGCCGTCACATGCAGCCCATGGCAGCCGACCAGGGTGAAGAAAGCGGATAGGAAGGCGCTGCGCTGCGGGCCGGCGCCACGGACGATCATGTCCGCGAACTCCCGAAGCTCGAGCGCGAGGAACGCCAGGCCGAGTGCGAAGGTGACGAACGCGCCGAAATAGGTGCCGAGGCCACGTCGCGACTTCACCGCCAGCGACATCAGTCCGCAGGTGTAACTCGAGGCAAGGAGGCAGGCCGTTTCGATGGCGACGCTTGCCTGGCTGAACAATTGCACGCCGCGCGGCCCGCCGTCGGTCGCGCGCGCCAGCACGGCATAGGCCGCAAACAGCGTCGCGAACATCACGATGTCGCTCAGCAGGAAAATCCAGAAGCCGTAGGCGACGACGACTCGCTTCGGCGCCGGGCCGGCTTCGCTTGCCGCCACGTCCAGCCGGACATCGGAAAGGGCAACGGCGACGTTCATGGCGTGACCTCCGCCGGATGAGCGCGGTCGAAGCGGGCGATCTCGACGGCGGGCACTTCGATCTCCTCCTGGCGGCGGAAGGCGAAGGCAAGCAGCGTGACGAAGGCGCCGAGCCGGCCCAGCCCCGCCATCCACCAGATGTGCCAGATCAAGGCAAAGCCGGTGACGACGGCGAAGAAGGCCGTGATGACTCCGATCGGGCTGTTGTTGGGCATTTCGATCGCCTTGTAGTCCTGCGTCCCTCTGGCAGGCGTCCGCCGAGCAAAGCGGCCGACCGATGGCAGGACGGTAAAGTTCCAGGCCGGCGGCGGCGACGGCGTGAACCATTCGAGCGTGCGGCCGCCCCAGGGATTGCCTGTCGTGTCCCGCAGCTGCCGGCGGGCGCGGACCGAGACGACGAGCTGGATGGCCTGGCAGGCGACGCCGGCCATGATCACCACGGCACCGAACGCCGCCACCATGAGCCACGGCTGCCAGGCCGGATTGTCG
>Ga0193743_1001820_pt1 | contig 15498 bp, 14 predicted proteins | sample L2c2metaG_FD_143038 | JGI IMG/M metagenome (GOLD analysis project Ga0193743, IMG submission 143038) | Soil microbial communities from a riparian zone of the East river system, Colorado, United States - L2c2 | ecosystem: Environmental > Terrestrial > Soil > Riparian zone | place: USA: East River...
GAAGACCTTGCGGGTCCACCAGTCCAGCGGGCGCACCCGGTGCTCGTGGGCAACCAGGGCGGCCGGCTCGTAGCGCAACCGGCAGCCGGCGGCATGTAGGCGCAACACCAGGTCGACGTCCTCGGCGACCCACATGCCCTCGTCGAAGCCCGCTCCGAGCGCGGCCCGACGCACCAGCAGCGCCGCGCTGGGTACGTAGGCCACCCGGGTGCGGGGCACGATCGGACCCGGATCAGGGCCGAGGTCGAGCGACGAGCGCAGCCCCTCGTAGCGGTCCAGCCAGCTCTCCCCGGCACCGGGCAAACCCACGATCCGGGGTGCGGCCAGCACCGCCGCCGGGTCCGCGAGGTGCGCCCGCAGCGGTGCCGACCAACCCGGCTGGGGCACCACGTCGGAGTCCAGGAACGCGACGAATCCGGTGCCGGCGGCGGCGAGCCCGGTGTTGCGGGCGGCGGCCGGCCCCCTCGGGCGAGGGTGTCGCACCAGCCGGACCCGGGAGCCGAGGCGGGAGTCCGCGACGACCCGGCGGTGCGCGTGCGGGTCGGCGGAGCCGTCGTCCACCACGATGACCTCGGCCAGCTCCGGGGCGGTTTCGGCGAGCGCGGCGAGCAGCCGGGCCAGCCCGTCCGGGCGGTCCCTGACCGGCACCACGACGGTCACCTCGGACTCCGAGGGACCGGACAACCCGCCGGTGCTCACCGGGTGCGCCACCCCGGCGTCCAGCAGCCGGCGGGCCAACCGGGCGCCGGTGTGGTCCCGCACGACCAGATCGCCGCTCGCGCCGAGCAGCCGGCGGGCGGCCGGCGCCAGGTGCAGCAATCGCCCCGGGGAGAGCCCGAGCAACGCGGCGCCACCGTCCAGCCACCGGGTCCGACGGTCCAGCCGCACCGCGAACCCGTCCGGCAGCCGATCCGCTCCGCTCACCCGATAAAGCCGCCGTCCGCATGCACCACGGTGCCGGTGACCGCCGACGACTCGGGCCGGCACAGCCAGCACACCGCCGCCGCCACCTCGTCGGGGTCCAACACCCGGTCCACCAGCTGGTGGACGCTGAGCTCGGAGGGCGAGGCCAGCCCGTACAGGCCGGCGGTCGCGGCCAGCATGGAGGTGTCGGTGGATCCCGGGGACACGGCGGTGGCGGTCACCCCGGTGCCGCGCAGGTCGGCGGCCAGCCCGCGCACCAGGCCGAGCACCCCGTGCTTGATCGCGCAGTAGGCCGCCAGGTGCCACAGCCCCCGGTGCGCGGCGGCCGAGGTCAGCGCGACGAACCGCCCGGTACGCGGGTGCGGGCGGTCCAGCATCGCCGGCACCGCCGTCCGGGCCAGGTGCAGCACGCCGCGCAGCCCCGTCTCGTAGAGCGCGTCCCACTGCGCGTCGGTGGTCTCCCAGAGCGGTTGGCCGCCGGTCATCACCGCGGCGGCGGCCACCGCCGCGTCCAACCCGCCGAATTCGGTGACCGCGGTCCGCACCGCGGCGGCGAGCGCCTGCTCGTCCCGCACGTCGGCGACCACCGGCAGCACCGCGTCCGGGTGCTTGGCGGCCACCGCGTCCAGCTCGGCACAGGTACCCAGCGAATAGCCCAGCGCGGGGTCGTCGGCGCAGACGTCCACCGCGACGACCCGCCAGCCGTCCCCGGCCAGCCGGTGCACCACCGCCGCGCCGATGCCCCGGGCCGCCCCGGTGACCAGCGCGACCCGAACCCCAGCCGGGGCAAGCTCAGCGGACATAAAGGCGATCGTGTCACGCTGGGCGCATGTCCGACATTCGGCTCGACCCGGCATCGGTGCTCCCCGACGCACCGGTGCTGCCCGCCTACGGCCGGCGTTCGCTGGCCGAGCTCACCCCGTCGCTGTTCGCCGCGCTGGGTGTGCCCGGGATGGCCAACCCGCTGGGCATCCAGCCGGCCAACCGGGTGTGCCTGTTGCTGGTGGACGGGCTGGGCGCCGAGCAGCTCGCCGCGCACGCCGCCGACGCGCCGTTCCTGGCCGGGCTGGCCGCATCCCCCACCGAGGCCGGCGCCGGCCAGCTCACCGCCGGCTTCCCGTCCAGTACCCCGGTCAGCCTGAGCACGCTGGGCACCGGAGCGCCGCCCGGGGCGCACGGCATCCTCGGGGTGACCTTCGAAGCAAGCCACGGGGAGCTGCTGGACGCGCTGCGCTGGACCACCCACCGGGGCGGGCAGGTGGTGGACCAGCGCGAGGAGCTGCCGCCGGAGCTTGTCCAACCGCTGGACACCACCCTGCACCGGGCGACCGAGGCCGGCGTCGAGGTGCGGGTGGCCTCGGCGCCCATGTTCGACGGTTCCGGGCTGACCAGGGCGGCGCTGCGCGGCGGGCGGTACCGAGGGGTGCACGCCCTGGGTGACCTGGCCGCCGAGCTGATCACCGCGCTGGGCGAGCCCGGCCCGGTGTTCTGCTACGGCTACCACGCCAACCTGGACGCGCTGGGGCACGTCTACGGCCCCGGCTCGCTGGCCTGGCGGCTGGAGCTGGCCGTGGTGGACCGGGTGGCCGCGTTGGTCGCCGAGGCACTGCCGCCGGACGGGCTGCTGGTGGTAACCGCCGACCACGGCATGGTCGAGGTGCCCGAGGGTGAGCGGTTCGACGCGGACACCGACGGGGTGCTGCGCGCCGGGGTGCGGCTGCTCGGCGGCGATCCCCGGTCCCGGCACGTGTACGCGGAGCCTGGCGCGGCCGACGACGTGCTGGCCGCTTGGACCGAACGGCTCGGTGCGCATGCCTGGGTGGTCCCCGGCGAGCGGGCCATCGCGGACGGCTGGTTCGGCCCGGTCGAGTCCGCCGAGGTGCGCGCCAGGGTTGGCGACGTGGTGGTGGCGGCGCGAGGGACGGCGGCGGTGATCCGCTCCAAGGCGGAGAAGTTCCTGTCCCTGCTCCCCGGCCAGCACGGCTCGCTCACCGCCGCCGAGCAGGACATCCCGCTGCTCCTCGCCCGAGGCTGATCTGAGCTAAATCGAGGGGGCTCGGCTCGATCCCGGGTAGGTGTTGTCCGGCAGCCAGTCGCCTCGGCCGGAGGGCAGCAGGTCCAGCGTCTGCCACACCGGGTTGATCAGGTCGATGCCCCGTCCGGTGCCGTCCGGGTAGTCGGCGGACTGGGTGTAGGCGTGCCGCACCTGCTCCGCACCGTCCACCACGGTCCTGGTGAACACGCTGACCGCCGGGAACTGTCCGCCTCGGGACCCCTCGATGCCCAGGTCGGTGATCAGCGGCGAGTCGTACCCGGACACCAGCCGCAGCCCCTGCCAGCCGCGCCGGCGCCCCCACGAGCGCAGCTTCTCGATCGGCGCCTTGGCGATCACCGCCAGCCCGGCGCGGCGGGTGAGGTGGTGGGCGACGCCGTGCAGCGCGTCCACCCACGTCGAGCACATCGCGCAGGCCGCGTCGTCGTCCGGGTGGAACATCAGGTGGTACACCACCAGCGCGTCGTGGTCGCCGAACAGCTCGGCCAGGCTGACCGTCGTCCACGGCCCCTCGGCGGACAGGTCCAGCGGGCCCTCGGTGAGCAGGTACTCGGGCAGCACCGGGCCGGGTGGCAGCGCCCGCCGCTGGGCGGCCACCGCCTCGACCTGGTCGCGCAGGGCGATCTCCGCCTCGGCCAGCTCGCGGCGGGCGGCCCGGTACTGCTCGCTCGCCCCGGCCGGCCACATCGGCGGCTTATCGCCCTCCACGTGCAGGGTGATGCTCTTCAGCTGGGTCCACCACTCAGTCTCCGTGGTCATGATCCGCTCACCGCCGTGCGCAGCCGGTCCAGCATGACGGTCCAGCCGCCGGAGTGGTCGCCGATCGCGGCGCCCGGCAGGCCCCGGTGCACCAGCCGCACCCGGGTGCCGGCGTCCAGCGCGGCGAAGGTCACCTCGACCGTGGAGCCGCCCGGCGACACGCCCACATCCGGCTCGGCGAACCCCCAGCTGAACACCACCCGCTTCGGCCGGTCGACCTCGAGGAACTCCCCTTGCATGTGGTACGGGCCGCGCCCGGGCGCCCCCTCGTGCACCTGCTGGCACACCCCGCCCGGGCGTGGGTCCAGGGTGGCCTCCACGGCCAGCCACCGGGTGAGCTTGTCCGGGTCGACGAAGAACTCGAAGACGGTCTCCGGGGACGCCTCGATGTCGATCTCCCGGACGATCGTCTCGGTGGTCTCAGTGGTTTTTCCGGTCGGCATCTTGCCTCCGCTGCTCGCGCTCGGCCTCGACCTTGAGGGTCTGCAGCCGGCTGTCCCAGAACTCTTCGAAGAACGCCCGTACCTCGGTGAGGCCCTCCACCCGCGCCCGGTACAGCCGCCGGGTGCCCTGCCGCCGTTCGTGCAGCAGCCCGGCGTCCCGGAGCACCCGCAGGTGCTGGGACACCGACGGCCGGGACACGTCGGGGAAATGCGCGGCGATTGATCCGGCGGTCTGTTCGCTGACCCGCACCAGGCGGAGGATCTCCCGCCGGCGCGGCTCCACAACGGCTTCCAGCACGGCTTGCACCTGCACAATGTAGCCAGCGACTTACGTAAGTGTCAACTTACAAAATGTGCGCACGCCTCCACCAGCGCGGCGAGCATGCGCTCGCCTTCCGCCGCGCTCGCCCCGGCCGGATCGCCCAGCACGCCGTTCTCGCTGACCGCGCGGACCCCGGCGGCGCGCATCGCCGGCAGCAGCTCGCGCATCGGTGCGGGGTTGCCCGGCGCGGCCCGGTCCAGGCGCACCGTCCCCGGGGCCAGCGCCAGCATCAGCGAGGTCTCGGTCCGCCCGGCGTGCCCGTCCCGCACGAAGCCGGCGTCCCTAGGCAGCGCGCAGCCGAACCAGCGCGCGTCCCGACCCTCGGCGCGCAGCAGCTCGACGGCGTCCCGCAGCGCCTCGACGTTGCCGCCGTGCCCGTTCACGAACACCACCCTGCGCACCCAGCGCCCGGCCGAGCGGCCCAGCTCGACCAGCACCGCGCGCAGCGCCTCCCGCCCGATGGACACCGTGCCGGCGAACATCTCGTGCTCGCCCGAGGCGCCGAAGCTCACCGCCGGCGCCACCAGCGTCTGCTCGCCCAGCTGGGCAGCGGCGCCGCGGGCGACCGCCTCGGCGACCCGGGTGTCGGTGTCCAGCGGCAGGTGCGGGCCGTGCTGCTCAGTGGACCCGACCGGGATCAGCAGCGTGGCCACCGGCGGCCCGTCCAGCTCGGGCCAGGTGTGCGTACCCAGGTTCACAGTGCCTCGCCAACCCGTTGTCCATCGATGATCGCCGCGTCCAGCCGCCTCGGCGCCAGGCAGTCGCCAACCCGGTGCACCGCCTCGACGGACCCGCGCAGGGCATGCCACAGCTCGTCCACCGGCTCGCCGGGCAGCGCACACACCACCGCGTCGTAGTCGCGCTGCTCGACCGTGCCGGTGGGATGGTGCAGCACGCTCACCTCCACCCGCCCCTCGACGCGCGATGCCGCCAGCACCACCCGATCGGTGCGCGCCCGGATGCCCTCGGCCCAGGCGCGCCGGCGGAACCGCTCCCGGTCCAGCGTGACGCCCAGGTCCTGGGCCACCACCATGGCCGGGGTAAGGAGCTCCACCGAGCAGCCTCGGGCGGCGAGCAGCTCAGCGACCGAGCTGGCCTGGTGGAAACCCAGCTCGTCGTACACCAGCACCGCGCCGGCCGGCGCGGCACTGCCGTCCAGCACGGCGCGCACGTCGACCACTCCCTGCACAGCCCACGGCGGCGGCGCCGGGCGCGATCCGGTGGCCAGCACCACGGCGTCGGGCCCGAACTCCTGGACGAACGCCGCGTCCACCACCGTGCCGGTGCGCAGCTCGACGCCGCCTCGCTCGCACTCGCGCAGCAGTGTGTCCACCGCGCTGCCGAGCTCGGCCCGCCCGGGGGCGCGCGCGGCCAGCCGTACCTGCCCACCGGCCGCCGCGGCGCGCTCGCACAGCGTGACCCGGTGACCGCGGGCGGCGGCGGTCGCGGCGGCCTGGAGCCCGGCCGGGCCGCCACCCACCACCAGCACGCGTCCGCTCCGACCGGCCGGCGCCGGCGGCGGTGGCAGCCACTCCCGGCCGGCGCGCGGATTCCGCACACAACCCAGCGACCGGTTCAGCCCGACCCGGCCGACACACTCCTGGTTGCAGCCCAGGCAGGTCCGGACCGGCGACCCGGTCAGCGCCGCCGCCGCGAACCGCTGGTCGGAGATCTGCCCGCGCACCACGCCGACCAGGTCGCAGTCCCCGCCCGCGAGGGCCTGCTCCGCCTGGTCCGGCGAGGTGAACCGGCCGATGCCGACCACCGGCAGCCCGGAGGCCTTGCGGATCGCCGCCGAAACCCGCAGCGCGTAGCCGGCCGGCTCGCCCATCGGCGGAGTGATCAGGTGCTGGCTGGTGCCGGCCACGCCGACCGAGGTGTTCAGGTAGTCCACCCGGCCGGTGGCGGCGACCAGCTGGGCGGCGGCGACCAGCTCGTCGAGATCGCCCAGTAGGTCGCTGCCCAGCCGCACACCGAGCACCCGGAGCGGGCCGATCGCGGCGCGCACCGCTCCGATGATCTCCACCAGGAACCGGGCCCGGTTCGCCGGAGCGCCGCCGTAGGCATCGGTGCGCCGGTTGCTGGCCGGGGACAGGAACTGCCGCACGATCGAGGCGTGCGAGCACTGCAGCTCCACCCCGTCGAATCCGCCGCTCACGCAGCGGCGGGCCACCTCCGCGTAGCCGGCCACCAGCTCGTTGATCTGGGCGGCGGTCACCGCCAGCGGCACCTCGCGGAACATCGGGTCGGGCACCGCCGACGGAGCCCACACCGGCCGCCGCGAGTAGCGCCCGGTGGACTGCGCCCCATTGTGGTTGAGCTGGGCGAGCAGCAGCACCGCGCCGTGCGCGTGCACCGCGTCGGCGATCGCGCGGTACCCGGGCAGCACGCCCGGGTGGTAACCGCGGATCAGCTTCTCGTACGGCCGGTCGCCGGGGTGCACGGTGTGTTCCTCGGTGACGATCAACCCGGCGCCGCCGGCGGCCCGCGCCGCGTAGTAGGCAGCATGGCGCGCGGTGGGCAGCCCGTCCACCGCGTAGTTGGTCAGGTGCGCGGCGAACACGACCCGGTTGCGCAGCCGCAGCGGACCGAGGCTCAGCGGCGCGCCCAACAGGTTCAGAGGTTGACCCCGTGCCACTCACGACCCTCCAGTACGGCTTCGCGGACGGTGCGTGGCGCCACGCAGTCGCCGGCGCGAGCCAGTCCCGGGCGCGCCAGCCAGAGCGTGTCGTCCGGCAATCGCTGGGCGCAGTCAACTACTACATCGCAGAGGATCCGCCGACGCTCGCCGGTGTGCACGTCGGCCAGCGTCGCGGTGCCGTCACCGGCCGAGCACAGCGCGGTGTACAGCTCACGGGCCACCCCGGCACGCTGCAGCCGGGCGTTGGCGTCGGCCAGGTCGCCGGTGCGGGACAGCTGGACCCCCGCCACCGGGTCCGGGGTGACCAGCGCGCAGTCCACCCCGGCGGCGGCCAGCTGCTCGGCGATCCCGACACCGGTCCAGTCGCCGACCGGGTCGTGCACCACCGTGCGTCCCAGCTCCGCCGCCCCGCCGCCCCGCAGTCGCCGCTGGAACTCGGCCGCCGGCAGCACCTCCACCCCGGTGCCCACGGCAAACGCCGGTGGGGCCGGCCGGGACCCGGTGCACAGCAGCACCTGGAGGCCCTCGCCGGCGGCCGCGTCCAGCTCGCCGACGCCGACCTGGACGCCGGTCCGCACATCCACCCGGAGCCTGGCCAGCTCGCGCTCCCACCAGTCCAGCAGCAGCCCGAACCGACCCCGGCCGGGTAGCGCCGCCGCCAGCCGGGCCGCGCCGCCGAGCCGTTCAGCACGCTCCACCAGCCGGACCCGATGACCGCGCAACGCCGCCACCCGGGCGGCCTCCAACCCGGCCGGCCCGCCGCCGACCACCAGCACACCCCGCCGCGGCGCGCCCGCCACCGGCAACGACCCCCCGGGTCTCGGCGCCAAGCCCGCCTCGTACCCGGTATCCGGTTCCCCCTCGTCCGAGATGATCAGGTTCTCCGGTCCGCGCACCCGGCTGTGCTGGTTGGACAGGGTGGCCGGGCGGATCCGCTCGGCCAGCCCGGCCCTGGCCAGCGAGACCAGGCGCGGGTCGGCCAGCTGCGCCCGGGTCATCTCCACCAGCTCGGCGGTCCGGTGCACCAGCGCCGAGGAGGCCATTGCCGGGTCCACCACGCTGCCCTGCAACACCACCGGCACCGCTGACCCGGATCCGCGCAGGGCGGCCCGCATCCCGGCGCACAGGGCCCCGTTGAACCCCGGCTCGGTGTGCCCGTCCGGGCGGGTGGCCGACTCGGACAGCGCGCAGCCACGCACCGGCACCAGGTAGTCCAGCAGCGGCGCCAGGGAGGGGACCAGCGCGGCGGCGTCGGCCGGGGTGATGCCGCCCCACGGGGCCAGCTCGTCGGCGCACAGCCGCAGGCCGAGCACCGCGGTGGAGCCCATGGCGGCTCGGACGGCGGCCAGCACCTCGCGCAGCAGCCGGCCCCGGTCCTCGCCGTATCCGTCGTCGCGCCGGTTGGTCAGCCCGGACAGGAACTGGCGCAGCAGCGAATGCTGGCCGGCGTTCAGCTCCACCCCCGCGCAGCCCGCCTGGACCGCCAGCGCCGCCGCGGCGGCGAAGCCCGCGACCAGCTCGTCGATCTCCGGCTCCTCGACGGCGTACGGCATCTCCCTGCTGACCACGTCGGCCACCCGGGACGGCGCCCACAACGCTCGCTGGTGATACGCCGAGACGCCCTGGCCACCGGCGTGCCCGAGCCCGGCGAGCACCAGCGTCCGGTACGGCCGGCAGGCGGCCACCACCGCCGCCCAACCCGGAGCGCAGGAGGCCGCCAGCGGGGCCCGCTCATAGGGCCAGTCCGACTCGTGCACCGAGGCGATCTCGGTGACGATCACACCGGCGCCACCGGCTGCCCGGCTGGCGTAGAAGGCGGTGTGCCGGTCCGACAGCGCGCGCCCGGCTCCCAGGTTCGTCTCGATCGGCCCGAACACCACCCGCGAGGGCGCCACCCAGCCGCGCAACAGCCCCGGACCGGTCAGCGGCGCCAGGTCGTCAACCACCGGCTTACTCATCCGGCGCGAAGTTGTGAGTGCCCTGTGCTACGCACTCACGACTGGGCGAGCTCTACTCCGGCCAGCGGGCTGGCGTCGCAGGCCCGGTCCGGCCGGCGGGGCGGCGGGGCCAAGGAGATGGCCACCGGCTGGCGGGCATTCACCCTGGAGTCACGCGGGCGGCGAGTCGGCACAGTGCGGGAGTGGTCGACCTCGGACTTCGGGATCGCCGTGTCGGTGGACCGGGCGGCCAGCGCCGCGTCGGCGTTGCCGAGGACGCACTCGGGGTCCGGCCCGTCCAGCGGCAGGCCGGTGAAGAACTTGGCCGCCATGCAGCCGCCCTGACACGCGTCGTAGTGCCCGCAGGAACGGCAGGCCCCGCCGGTCTGCGGCTGGCGCAGCTCGGCGAACAGCTCGGAGGCCCGCCACACCGTCTCGAACCCGCCCGGCGAACGCACGTTGCCGGCCAGGAAGTTCTCGTGGATGGCGAACGGGCAGGCGTACACGTCGCCCACCGGGTCGATCAGGCAGACCACCCGCCCCGCGCCGCACAGGTTCAGCCCGGGCAGCGCCTGGCCATAGGCGGACAGATGGAAGAACGAGTCGCCGGTCAGCACGCCCTCGCCGCGCGCCACCAGCCAGTCGTAGAGCTGGCGCTGCTGGGCCGCCGTCGGGTGCAGCTCGTCCCACACGTCCGCGCCCCGGCCGGACGGGCGCAGCCGGGTGATCCGCAGCTGCGCGCCGAACTTGTCCGCGATGGCCTTGAACTCGTCCAGCTGGTCGACGTTGTGCCTGGTCATCACGACACTGATCTTGGGCTGGGCGAACCCGGCCGACGCCAGGTTCTCCAGCGCGCGCATCGCCGTGTGGTACGAGCCGGGCCCACGCACCTGGTCGTTGACCGACGCGGTGGCGCCGTCCAGGGAGATCTGCACGTCCACGTAGTCGGTACGGGCCAACTGGGCGGCCCGCGCGGCGTCCAGCTTGATCCCGTTGGTGGAGAACTTGACGCCCACGTTGTGGTCGATCGAGTAGTCCAGCAGCTCCCAGAAGTCCTGGCGCACGGTCGGCTCGCCGCCGCCGATATTGACGTAGAAGACCTGCATCGCCTGCAGCTCGTCCACCACCGCTTTGCATTCGGCGGTCGAAAGCTCACGCGGGTCCCGCCGGCCCGAGGAGGACAGGCAGTGCACGCACGCCAGGTTGCACGCGTAGGTCAACTCCCAGGTCAGGCAGATCGGCGAGTTGAGCCCGTGCTGGAAGTGGTCCGTCAGCTTCATCACGCTTCGTCCTTCTCGGTACCGGGCTCGATCACACGGCGCTCGATGGTGCCCGACTCAGCCAGCCCGGCCAGCGCCCGCAGGTAACTCGGCCGCTGGGCCACCGCGACCCCGGCGGCGTCGATCGCGGCGTGCACGTCCGGATGTTGTTCGAGGCCGGTGACCACCTCGACCAGCTCCGGGGTTTTCAGGAACGACAGCTTGCGGGTGCCGAAGTGATAGACCAGCGCGCCGAACGACTCAGGGCGCAGCGCCACACTGCGGCTGCGTCGATACGGCCGGTCCGGATCGAATGCCCCGACCGGCCGGTCAGGCTCCCGCTCGGTCATCTGCCGCTGGCCTAGTAGACCCCGCACATGCCGTCGATCGAGACCTCCTCGACCAGGGTTTCTTCCACAACGGGCTCTTCGCTGACGATGTCTGGCTGCTCGCTCGGGGTCATCGGGTACCTCCAGAAGGTCATAGTCGGACTCCGGCACGTTATTGACCGTTAGCTCCGTTCCGCAAGGGCGGCGCGCACCGCCGCTCGAGCTTCCCGAGCGCGCCAGCAGCCCGGCGAGCGGAGCGGCGGGCCCTGAGGATCGCTCCATCGAGTCTCAGCCAGCTGCGTTATTTCACCTGGCCGGCGGAGCTGAACAGCGGCACGGCGCCGCACGAGAACATATTCAGAGTGGAAAGATCGCCGCCCTGCGGCACGATGCACCGGAAGTTGTCGTACCGCGGCGGGATGACACGATTGCCGGGCACGGTGAACCGTCCGGCGGGCAGCGTCAGCGTCGTCCTACCGCCAAGCACAGAGAGCGAAGTTGACGGGATGGACGGAGCGAGCAGCGTCAACACGGGCTGGCGCGAGGCCGACCGGGGCATGTCTTCCGGCCGGCCGGTCGCCCGCGAATCCGCGCCTCCGCGCACACCGCTCGCCGCCGCCTCCGTCCCCGCCCCGCCGCGGGTGAGCCGCGAGTCCGCGCCGAACCAGGCCACCCTGGCCGCCTGGAACGAGCTCGTGCGGCACACCGAAGGCACCGACGTCACCCAGCTCTCCGTGTGGGCCACGATCCGCGCGCTGGCCGGCTATACCCCCACCTACCTGTTCGCCTACCGGGGCAACACCTTGGTGGCCGGCGCGCTGCTGCTGCGCCGCCGGCTGCTCGGATTCCTGTCCATCGGCTATCTGCCGTACGGCCCGGTGATCCACCCCGAGGCGCCGGACCGGCCGGCGGTGATCGCCGCGATGGTCGAGGAGCTGAACGCGTTCGCCGGTCATCAGGGGCTGCTGTTCATCCAACCGCCGGAACACGCGCATGACGTCAGCGAAGCGCTGCTGGCCAGGGGATACCGCCCGTCCAAGGCGGGCGTCGCGCCGGCCGGGTCGTACCGACTGGATCTCACACCCCCGCTGGAGGAGATCCGCGCCGGATTCTCCAAGCGGCTGAAGTCCTGGACCAACCGCTGGGAGTCCAAGGGGGTCCGGGTCCGCCGCGGCGACGAGCGGGACCTTCCGCTGCTGCTGTCGTTGATGGCCCGCACCGGCGAGCGCCAGGGCTTCCGGCCGCCGCCGCTGGCCTACGTACAGACGCTCTACCGCGAGCTCGGCCAGTTGGGCAACGCCGCGCTGTTCGTCGGTGAGGTGAACGGCGTGCCCGTCTCCGCCGACGTGGTCACGGTCTGCGGCGGCATGGTCCGCGGCCGGCTGGGCGGCTTCAACGGCGACGGCGAGACGGGAAAGCTGAGCGTGCCGGCGGCGGTCCGCTGGGAGATCATCAAGTGGGCCAAGGAACGCGGCTACCACTACCTCGACTTCGGCGGGCTGCCCGAGCGGATGCTCACCGACATGATCGACCGGGGCATTCACACCAGCGACGAATGGCCCAGCGCGCAGCGCAGCAAGCTGCAGTTCAACGGCACCCCGTTCCGCTACCCGACGCCGGTGGAGCTGGTCCGGCCGCCAGTGCTCCGGCTGGCCTACGACTGGGGCACCTCGCACCCGAGCGGCATGCGCGTCGTGCAGACGGTGAAGGAGTTGCTGCGCGCGTCCGCACGCCCCACCCGTAGCTGACCCCAACGCTGCGGCTCCGGGGCCGTGGGCGGCGGCGGCTCCGGGCGGCGGTTAGGTTCGGGCGGGGGTGGGGTCGGGGGTGGCGGCGCCGATGTGGATGGGGCCTTCTCGGTCGGCCAGGCGGTTGCCGCCGCCGCCCCAGTGCAGGGCGATCATCTCGGCGGCGATGGATACCGCGGTCTCCTCCGGCGTGCGGGCGCCCAGGTCCAGGCCGATCGGGCTGGCCATCCGGCTCAGTTCCGCCTCGGTGAGCCCGACCTCGCGCAGCCGCTCCAGCCGGTCCTCGTGGGTGCGCCGGGAGCCCATCGCGCCGATGTAGCCGAACTCGGGCAGCCGCAGCGCCACCTCCAGCACCGGCACGTCGAACTTCGGGTCGTGGGTGAGCACGCAGATCGCGGTGCGCGCGTCGATCCGTCCAGCTTCGGATTCGGCCTTCAGGTACCGGTGCGGCCACTCCACCACGACCTCGTTCGCGCCAGGGAACCGCGAGGTGGTGGCGAACACCGGGCGGGCGTCGCACACGGTGACCCGGTAGCCCAGGAACGAGCCCATCTGCGCCACCGCCGCCGCGAAGTCGATCGCGCCGAACACGATCATCCGGGGCGGCGGGGCGAACGACTCGACGAACACGTCCAGCCCCTCGCCTCGGCGCTGGCCGTCCACGCCGTAGTGCAGCATCGCGTTGCGGCCGGCGTCCAACAGGCCCCGGGCGTCGTCGCGCAGCGCGTCGTCCAGGCGGGCCGAGCCGGTGCTGCCGTCCACCCGGTCCGGCCAGATGACCAACCGCTTGCCCAGCCGTTCGGCCGGCCCGGAGACCACGGTGGCCACCGCCACCGGGTCCTCCGCCTTGATCGCCTCAGCCACCTCGCGCAGCTGCGGAAACGTCTCCTGGTCGACCTTCTCCACGAACACGTCCAGGATGCCGCCGCAGGTCAGCCCGACGGCGAAGGCGTCGTCGTCGGACACCCCGTAGCGCTGCAGTACCGGGCGGCCATCCCCGAGCACCTGGTTGCCCAGCTCGTAGACGGCGCCCTCCACGCAGCCCCCGGAGACGCTGCCCACCGCCTCGCCGCCCGGGCCGACCAGCATCGAGGCACCCGGCTGCCGCGGCGCCGATCGAAAGGTGCCCACCACCGTGGCCAACGCGGCGGACTTCCCGCCGTCCCACCACGATCCCAGCGATTCCAGTACGTCACGCATGGGCCATCACCTCCAGCAAGCGCTCCAGCGTGGCCAGACTGTGCCCGGCCAACAGCTCATCCAAGTGTGGCAAGGCCGCAACTATTCCGCCCTGCACCGGGGCGTAGCCGTCCTTGCCGGCGTGCGGGTTGACCCAGATGATCCGGTGGGCCAGCCGGCGCAGTCGGGCCAGCTGCTCGCCCAGCATGCCCGGGTCACCGCGCTCCCAGCCGTCAGAGAAGATCACCACGACCGACCGGCGGGCCACCCCACGCTGTCCCCACCGATCGATGAAGGCGCGCAACGCATCGCCGAGACGGGTGCCGCCGGACCAGTCCGGGATGGCTCGACCGGCGGCGGAGAGCGCCCGCTCGGCGTCCCGGTGCCCCAGCTCCCGGGTGATCCGGGTCAGCCGGGTGCCGATGGTGAACACCTCGACCGCCGAACCCGAGCTCGACCCAGCGCCCGGCATCCGCCGCACCACCACGTGCGCGAACCGCATCAGGGTGTCCGCGTACGGCGCCATGGAACCGGACACGTCGATCAGCAGCACCACCCGGCGGGGCCGGCGGCTCGGGGCGCGCCGGCGCAGCTCACGCACCTCGCCGTGGTTGCGCAGCGCGGCCCGCAGGGTGCGGCCGGGGTCCGGGGCGCCCCGCCCGGCCGGCCGCCGGCGCCGGGATATGCGCAGCGGCGGCTCGGCCCGCAGCAGCGCGAGCAGGGCGCGCAGGTGCTCGCGCTCGGCCGGCGAGAGCTCGGCCAGGTCCCGGTGCCGCAACACCTCGGCCGCGCTGGCCGCCACCCGCAGCCGGCCGATCTCCGGGCCGTCCTGGTCGGACTCGTCCTGCTCCGGCCCGCCCTGGGTGAGCGCGGCCAGCTGGGACGGCGGCGGCCGGCGCTGGTCCTCCACCGAAATGCGATGGGCACCCCGGGACGGTTCGAACCAGGCCTCGAACGCGGCGTCGTAGCGGCCGACGTCGTCCGGGTCGGCGCACAGGGTCAGCCGGCCGGCCCAGTAGGTCTGCGGCTTGCTGGTCACATCCAGCTCGTCCAGCGCGGTGAGGAAGGCGGCCACCCGGTCGGTGGTGACCGCCAGTCCGGCGTGCCGCAGCGCGGCGGCGAACCCGACCAGCCCGGGTACCGGGTCGGCGTCGCCCTGGTCGCCGTTCGACCCGGCGAGCTGAGCGGGCAGGCCCGGAGGCATCGCTGCCCCGAATCCACCGAATCCGGCCATTGGTTAGGCCATCACCGCGTCGAGCTGGGCACGCACCCGATCGGCGTCCTCCCGGTACTTGAGCACCGCGCCCAGGCTGGCCGCCGCCGCGTCCATGTCCAGCTCCCTGGCGCCGAGCAGCTGCAGTGCCTGTGCCCAGTCCAGCGACTCGGCCACCCCGGGCGGCTTGAGCAGGTCCATCTGGCGCATCTTGCGCACGGCGGAGGCGACCTGGGCGGCCAGGCGCTCGGGCAGCCCGGGCAGCCGGCTGCGCAGGATGGCGATCTCCCTGTTCAGGTCCGGGTGGTCCAGCCAGAGGTAGAGGCAGCGCCGCTTGAGCGCATCGTGCACCTCGCGGGTGCGGTTGGAGGTGAGCACCACCAGCGGCGGGTGCTTCGCGCGCACCTCCCCGATCTCGGGAATGGTCACCGCGTGCTCGGTGAGCACCTCGAGCAGGAACGCCTCGAACTCGTCGTCCGCCCGGTCCACCTCGTCCACCAGCAGCACGCTCGGCGTGGTCTGCAGCGCGCGGAGCACCGGCCGGGCGATCAGGAACCGGGGGTCATATAGAGAAGCCTCCACCGCCTCGGCGTCCAGCCGGTCCTCGGATACGCCGGCTGCCGCTTCGAGTGCCCGCAAATGCAGTAATTGTCGCGGGAAATCCCAGTCATAGAGCGCCTGGCTGGCGTCA
>Ga0193743_1001821_pt1 | contig 15493 bp, 11 predicted proteins | sample L2c2metaG_FD_143038 | JGI IMG/M metagenome (GOLD analysis project Ga0193743, IMG submission 143038) | Soil microbial communities from a riparian zone of the East river system, Colorado, United States - L2c2 | ecosystem: Environmental > Terrestrial > Soil > Riparian zone | place: USA: East River...
GACCTTTACCGGTTAAGCACTCTTTAGGCTCAGCCTTTAAGGACCCAGATGCAGAACCGACTGTTACAATCACGACTGTAAAGTCTGAATTGTTCGAAGTCGTAACAGCGTAGCCTCAGTGTCAGAAAGATATAGTTGACAACTATTTATTTACCTAGACGCGCAAGGCGTACTAGGAAACAATGTTAGCTATATATAACAGAATAGGTAACAACTAGTGAATGTATGCCTCAGTGTCGGAAAGATGTAGTTGACAACTGAGGGACAAAAGAAGAAGAAGCATGGTCTAGATAATAGAAGCCATGTGATACTCAGTAAAAATGAATGTCAGATTAAAGTCACGTAATAGTTATGGTTGTGTATTTACCTGACTAAATTACCAAATTTTTGACTACAACATGATTGTGAAATTGGTGTGGACTTTGAACACAAGTCCCAAGTTTTCAAAATGGCTCTAATTGAATTTCTGAGTCTCATAATAATCAGATTCTGGTCTCAAAATAAAAACAACATTGGATCACAACCCACAAACCCTGCCAGAGTGCCCTGTTGAGTTGGACTCCTCTTTCAGGATTCTTTGTTTGGTCACGAGAGAGTTGATCAAAACGGCGTCAACAACCAAAAAGAGAGATGGTTTGTGAGCCCAAACAGGCATATTCCATCGCTCTGAATACAATCTGAATACTGTCTCTGCTGTACTTATCTGCTCAGAGCCTTATATGCGTGGATCAGTGACTTGCAGCATTCAAATGTTCATGGCAGCATTTGAAATGAAGTGTTTTCACAGTCATGTTGTAATCAAAATTTTGGTAATTTAGTCAAAAGTGTGACAATTACCTGTCATTTATGTGACTATCGCATGACTTCCAAAACATTTCGTTTTTACAGAGTGTGATATAGAAGATGACCTGACTAAGTCCAACACACCCCCATCAGGTCGTAAAAGGAAGGGGTTTAGTGAATATATCTGATGGCATGTCGTTTGTAGGTATCTGTTAGGGGACGCTCCGCTTCGTCTGACGTTTCCTCTGATATAACTCTGTCACCTCTATACATTCCTCCTCATTGTCGCTAGTCCAAGATGGAGTGCACTTGCGGCTCCGATACCGGAGTCCGATGATCACGTGACATAGCATTCCTATCACTGTTTCACCATTCTCCATCTTTTTCATCATTTCATTATTTTTCATCATTTTACTATTTCAACTCCGATTTTTGGTATATAGACATGCATCCCACTTTAGCAGGGCTTTATCCTTTTCTTTTAGGATCCCCTGCTAGGTCTTGACTAAGTCGTTCCACAGTTGCCCTAACAGTATCCATAAAGTAGAAAAAGAGCCGTCTTGAACATGTGAGTGAATGAAGTGGTGACGACTGTCTATATGTTTAGAACGAGTTGAAATTGCTGGTGAATTCAAAACTTTTCACTACACTTGTTTACTCATTCAGGCATTCAAACACTTGTGGATGTTTGTAAAAGCAGGCCCAGGAGGTGCTTTGGTGGTCTATAATATTTTTTCTTTTGTTTTTGTGATTATTTTCTTACAATAAACTATCTGTTGTTATCGTATTGCCTCAAAAGATTAATATCAAATATTGTTGGACTTACAGTCTAGGTCAGAACGTCTCTTCACATCACGTGGCTATGTACTCCCTATTTAGTTTGCACTTCGCCTTTCTTTTGTTCCTCAGTTGTCAACTTCATGTTTCCGACACTGAGGACGTACATGTTTATATTTCTTATCTCCTTACCTGTAGCTAAGTCATTCACTAGCACGCCCTGTTGTGTTTAGGTAATACATCAGTTGTCAACATCATGTTTCCAACACTGAGGACCACGCCCTGTCGTGTTTAGGTCACTCTGGTCTACAGGTTATGAGCCCTGCATAGGACCATTTCTAACCTAAACACGCATAGTGCGCCTTTCGGAATTACAACTCACCATTTTCCTGTTTCTCGCAGTCGGGTTCCTTTGTGCGTACCATAACTCAGTTTTCCGAGAGCGCATATATTCACTTCCTCCAATGACAAGTCCTTTCCAAAATGAACAACATGAGTGGGCTGGAACGACTCTCCAACCTCTCTCTACGGCCATGGCGAGCAACACTCAGTTCCAGGCACCTTTTACTGCCTCTACTTCTGATGATCTTTTCGCACCCGTTAGTGGCGGACATATTTCTCAGCCACAAATTTTTGTTCCAAATTCCATTCCTCTTAATGATAATACCGCATATAATCAGCTTCCTCATACTCCTACCGCTCAGTCTTCCTGTTTTCATGCCAAATTTGCACATGACCGTCCTCCTCATTTTAATACACCACAATGTATTCATCCTTCTCATTTTCAATGCATGTGTACACCTGTTTCCAACACTACTTTTACACAAGCGCATGTCCCCAGTTATCAGCCTTTTGCACCTACTTTTCTTCCTCAACAACCTCCATTTTATTATCATAATCATCATCCTCCATCTGCCCTAATTCAATATGTATATTTACCTGCACCACCACCCCCTGTGACGATTCCTGTTATTCCAGATACTCCTGTTTTGCCTCCTGCCCCTAAATCATTGCCTGTTCTTACCTTGATTCCTATTCTTAATATTAAATCAGATTTCTATGCCTGGGATGATGGTGTTACTACGCTTCTCCACCATCTGGGTGTTCATGGACATATTGTGGACCCAACTACTGCCATCACTCCTCAACGTCCAGACCTTTCACCATCCATTCGGCCTTTGCTTTCAGTATCTCCTCTCTTACTGAACTCTCAGTTTTCAATCGCTGGGCTGAGAACGACAATGTCGCACAGTATGTTCTGGTTGGACGTCTGGGGAGCTTGGCTCGCCAACTCTTGCCCTCTACCGGAGAGCGTACGGCTTACTTGGTGTATAAAGCCATTTGCAAATACTTTGGCCTGCGAAACTTCACGGATTGCACGGTGCTTGCTGCCTCTCTCCAGAGTCTTCATTGCGAACCTAACAAGGTCCAGGATTTTGTTGCTCGTTGGTGCGCTGGGATTTCTCGTCTTCGCTCAGAAAAATTCCCTTTCAGTATTCGTGTCTTCATCACCAACTTTGTTAACGCACTCCCTCAGACCCTTGCCTTCGCGACCTTACGTGCCCTGCTCCCAGCTCAACTTGAGTGCATGACAGATGATTACGACATTGGGCCTTTCCTTACCGTGACCAATGATGCTATGGACCTGGAAGTTGCCTTCCGAAACAGCACTGCTCCCCATCCTCCAGCTTGTGGTCAGGCATCCATGTCTTCGGCTCCTGCTTTAGCTCCTACGAAAGTGGCTGGAGCTCCTCTGTTGTCACCTACTCCAGTTGATACCTCGGCTCATGTCAATCGGTCTTCTTTGTACTGCAACAACTGCAAGTCATTGGGTCATATCAATCTTACTTGTTTTAAGGAGGGTGGTGGAATGGCTGGTCGTCGTGAGGAGTATTTGAGTAACAAGGGCCGGGTTCATGCCATGTTCGCCAAGTGTTTGGAAGATGCTTTTTTAGATTCACATACACCTATTCCACCTGTTTCTTGTCCATCTTCAGCATCACCTCCCCCTACCCTTGATGATCAGACTATTGTACCTATGGCTGCCATGTGTATTCCCCCCTTTGCGACAAATCCAGACGTACTTCAGGACCTTTACATCCAGTGTGACCCTAAGTTTTCGAGGTTAGCCCTGGCTGGTCTGCCTGATTTCACAAGTAGTGCGTTGCTATCCCTCATAGCCCTTTTCAATGCACTGCTATATTCTGGATGTACTCACCATATCATTCGGGATCGGTCCCTGTTTTCAAACTATGTGACCCGGAAAATTGCTGTTGGTACTGCCAACTGTGGTTCCCTCCAAGCTCTGGGCACAGGTGATGTTTCTTTCCGATCCTCTTATGGTGACCGCCGTGTCTTATTCACCTTGCATGGCTGCCTCCATGCTCCAGATGCTCCAATTAATTTACTCTCTGTTGGCTCTCTTGTCAAACGTGGCATGTCTGCTCTGTTTACTCCTGGAGGAATTACCAGAGTGTCTTTTCCCTCTAATCATCCTAATCTTCCGGATTTCTCCTTCTCAGCAACTGTCCAGAATCGACTGTCTTTCTTGAAGCTCGACTTTGTACCACCATCAGTTCCTTTTCCTCTGACAGCTTTGCCTGCTCTGACTTTTCCTTGGGTGAAATTGGATTCAGCACTGTGGCACCGTCGATTTGGTCATATTGGGATGGACGCAACAAGGGCGATGCTGATGAAAGATTATGTGACAGGGGTTGAGTTTGAGGGTCCATTTATTCACGACCACTGTGTTGCATGCATCATTGGTAAGAGCCCACAGCACTCTTACTCTCACAACGGTCATCGGGCTACCAGGATTGGGGAACTCCTTCACATGGATCTCTGTGGGCCTTATCCTGTTCAGGCACCTGGTGGCAAAGTTCATTTCTTCAACATTCTTGATGATCACTCAAATTTCGGCTTTACTTTTGGTCTCTGGAAGAAGAGTGATGCCTTTCCTCACTATCTGACCACAGAGTCTTTCATTGAGCGCTCCAATGGTGTCTTAATCACTACTGTTCGTCTTGATGGAGCCTTGGAGCTTACTGCTGGTGCTATGAGTGATCATTTTGCTTCCAAAGGCATCGTTGTTCAGAAAACTGCACCACATGCTCACTCTCAGAATGGCAAAAGTGAATGTTACATTCGAACAATGGAAGAAGGTGGCCAGACTCTTTTGGCAGCTTCTGGTTTACCCATGTCATTCTGGTTGGATGCTGTCCTCACCTCCCAATATCTCCATAATCGTCTACCGACTTCAACTCTTCCTGCTAATATTACACCTTTTGAATACTTCACTCGCAAGAAACCTAATCTTTCTCATCTGCGCGGATGGGGGTGCCAATGTTTTGTTGCAATCCCTGATGAACACCGGCCTAAAGCGGGATTCAAACATTTCGAAGCAATTTTTGTTGGTTACGAAGAAGCTCGTATTGGTTGGCGTGTACGCGATCTCCAGGGAAAATACTTCTTTTCTCACAATGTCATGTCATCCACCTCAAAGAATTTTGTAAGGCAAAAAGCACACAACGGACGTTGCAGGCAGTTGCTGATGGTTCGCATGGGGGTGCAACTGGCATTGCCACGGATGTGGGTTCCCATGGGGGTGTGGATGATGTTGTTGTGGATGCGTTAATGTGTGGTGATGGGGTTACTCAGGAGAATTGTGTTGCGGTTGATGTCAGTGATGGAGGTGCTGCAGATGTTGATATATTCCTCCCTGTTGGGGCTATGGATTTATCACTGTCTGTAGATGTTGTTGACGATCTTCTTTCTTTCCTTGCTCCATCATCTTTTCCAGACCAGGTTGATACTGATTCCTTTGACCAGATGGAAGCTGGCATCCTTCAGGAACATGTACTATCGACTTATTCTGACCCACATCTCAACTCTTCTTACTCTGATGCGGTTGTTGCTCTTCTTACCCCCACATTGGCCCCTAAACCTTCGCCTTCTCACTCTTTCAATCTCTCAAAGGCACCCTTTTCTTACTCAGAGGCTACTGCTCGGTCAGATGCTCCAGTCTGGCAGGCTGAAATGGACAGGGAGAAGAAGAGTCTGGATGACATGGGCGCTTTTGAGGAAACTGATCTTCCTCCAGGTGAAAAAGCGATTGGGTTGAAATGGGTTTTTGCGCACAAGACAGATGCTGCTGGGCTTGTTATTCAAGGAAAAGAGAAGGGATGTGTGGTTGCTCAAGGCTGCAATCAGCGTCCTGGTCAATACAATGAAACTTATGCTCCTGTGGCGAAAATGGCTAGTGTGCTCATTCTCCTTGCTTGGGCAGCCACCTGCAATCTTGATATTTATCAGTTTGACTGCAAAACTGCTTTCCTTCATGTGAAACTTCGCCATCCCTTGTATGCTCGACAGATCCCTGGATACCCACTTTCCAACCCTAAGAAGGTCTTACATATCTTGGTGGCACTTTATGGGCTTCGTCAATCGGCTTATGAATTTTACATGCTTTTCCTCTCTCTTCTCCGCTCACTTGGCATGGTTCAATGTGAGGTTGATCACAGTGTTTTCTTTGGTGCATGGACCTCGCCACCGGATCCCTCTGTCACTATGCCTGCTGATAACAGTCCCTTGGTACTCTATGTGCCTTTGCATGTTGATGATGGCCTTGCGATTACTAATTTGCCTTCACTCTACAAGTGGTTTCTGCAAACCCTTTCCAAGCGCCTCCTGATTGTGGATTTAGGGGAATGTTCAAAGTTCCTTGGTATTCTTATCATTCGGGATCGAGCCAACCATCGTCTTTGGTTGTCTTCACATGTGTATATTGCTGATTTGTTGGAGGAATGGAATCTTTCGAGTTGCTGGCCTGCTTCCACCCCTTTTTCAGCAAAAATTGTTGATCTTCCACCTGCACTGCTGAACGTGCTTCCTGATATCACGGATGCTGATCTTGTGCCCAAATATCAATGTTTGGTCGGCTGCCTACTCTACCTAGCTATTGCCTCCCTTCCTGACATCTCTTATTATGTGATGTGGTTGGGTCAATTCAATGCAAATCCAACTTGATCTCATTTCCTTGCTGCGAAACACGTCCTCAGATACCTGGCTGGGACACAGAAACTTGCCCTCTGTTTCGGTACACCCTCTCCCAATGTTCCTGCTTCCTTGCACAGTTTTATGCAGAATGTTGGTTGCTCTGACGCCGACTGGGCTTCTAATGCTTCAGATCAGAAGAGTCTCTCTGGATACTCATTCTTCTTTGAGGGATCACTCGTTTCTTGGTCAGCGGTTAAGCAAAAATCTATTGCTCTTTCTTCAACTGAAGCGAGTACTATGCATTGACACATGCGTTCAAGGAAGCTCTTTGGCTCCAAGTGTTCCTCAACTTCATGAACTTTCCTATTCCTCGCCCTTTCCCTATACTCTGTGATAACCAGGCCACTTGTTCTCTTTCCAATTCCTCTGCTATCTCAGCATGGTCAAAACATATTGATATTCGTCATCACTTTATACGTGACCATATTCAGAATGGTTCTTTTTTGACTACTTGGATACCTACTGAAGATATGCCTGTGGATATCTTTATAAAAGCACTTCCCCTTGCGACATTTTCTCGCCATTGTGATGTTCTTGGACTTTCTATTCCTCCTTCTCTCGTATAGTTTTCGTCTTCCATTTGCTTCTTTCCGTTCTGATGGAGGTGTGTTGGACTTACAGTCTAGGTCAGAACGTCTCTTCACATCACGTGGCTACGTACTCCCTATTTAGTTTGCACTTCGCATTTCTTTTGTTCCTCAGTTGTCAACTTCATGTTTCCGACACTGAGGACGTACGTGTTTATATTTCTTATCTCCTTACCTGTAGCTAAGTCATTCACTAGCACGCCCTGTCGTGTTTAGGTAATACATCAGTTGTCAACTTCATGTTTCCGACACTGAGGACCACGCCCTGTCGTGTTTAGGTCACTCTGGTCTACAAATATTAAAATCAAATCGATCAGTAGCGAGCAGTATCAATTAATATTAACTGGAATAGAGCAAATTGAAGCTTGATACGGCTTGTCATTTTAACCCTATGTATATATATCTAAAAGTTTCTGACCCGATCTCACTAGATCTCAGTGAAGAATATCTGAGAAGTGTCTCATCCTGAAATTACATATATTTACATCAGTATACCAGTTTTTTTTGTTTTAACTCTCTCTGGTCAGGACCGGTTTTGACTGGGCCTCAGGCCTCAATATTGCCTCATTACTCATTCCCTTTTTGGTCACAAGCAATTGCAATTGCCACCCAGGGTATACATCCACAACCCTAGCCTCATAGAACCCATGCATTTGAAGGCAACCTCATCTGCCAGTGTTTTTGCCATCGCTCCTCATCTGCTACCAAGCACCAGAAAGCACCGGCGATATAGACATTCAATGCTGAACATGGATTCTTCAAGTTTATTGGCAGGCTCAGGCTATGAGAGTGATCCACCGCTTGAACCGAGTCTTTTGAAACGGGTAGGGAGAGATGCCCATGGTGAAGTTGTCCTCTGGCAAGCTCCTGTAACAACAGACGACAGTGATAGCTCTTCCATTTGTAAGTGCTTGGGACTTCTATTTGGTCATAACAACTCACATTCATTCTGTACCCAGCTAGTGCCCAATCGATTACATTTCAAGAGGCCCGGAGACGGTTCAATTTTGACTTGAAAATCTTGAAGGAGGCAGATGAACAGAGGCAGTTCGAGCTCAAGGTGGCAGAGGAAAGGAGACGGCTGGATCTCAAGGAGGCTGAGGAAAGGAGACAGTTTGATCTTAAGGTGGCAGAGGAACGGGCAGAGGAACGGCGACGGTATGATCTTGAGGCAGCAGAGAATCACCGTCTTGCCAATCTTGCTGTGGCAGAGAAACGATTTCGAGAGGAGAGATGACTCAGGTTTGTACTATCAGTCTAAGACTCTATCTCTATCACTGATTCACTGCACTAGCCAGAGATATTTATTTTTTGTACAATGAAATTGTAATGGTACATGACAACAATCAATAACCAACACAGATCAACGATGACTTGAACGACTTGAACGACAATAGTAGCGACAAGTGCTGGATGCAGGCCTTGACCCCTGCAGTGACAATTCCATTTGCGTCCACTAACACTCAAGCCCAGTCAAAGTCGGTTATGAGCTAAACTGCTCAAATATGAGCTCCACTGGGTATGCAGAGAAGCATGGTAAAGCACAATGTCTGTCCATTCTGCAGAATTTGTTTCTGGGGTTCTCTGTGCTTGTTCTTTCAGATTTCTCTTTGCCTTTCTGCTTCAGTCTGAGGTGTACCGTGAATATATGCTTGTTGCAGAATTACTACAGAATACATGTCCACTTTCTAATACCAAATTTATCCGTGCTAGTCTGTGCCCATCCCTGTTCATCTGTGGCTGTTGCTATCTCCTCAGCCTCTCCTGTCCCTCGAAGTCCTGTCAGTAGATACTAAGTTCAAGGAATTTAACAGCAATATTGATATACGTACTACATCAAGCACCTTGAGTTATGGGAGTGGCCATCTTTCCTGCTGCTGCTTTCATTTGCTTGCTTTGCACTTCGTATTGCTGCATAGGAAAACCAATAAGTATTGAGGAAATTATGTTCCTACCTTGACCGTCTCCTTATTGAGTCTCTTGTATATCTCCCTGAACTCGGCCTCTGTAACGTCGGGGTGTGTCTTCTTGTAAAATATTGCATACAGATTTCTGCATAAAAATAAGTAAGGTGCATTTTAAGAGAAAAGACTGATAATTACCAAGCAGTCATTAACATCTTCAAAGGCTCCAATACCTTGGATTTCTTTGCCTTAGCTACCTTGGGTGGAGTGGGTTGGATATTGGTTCGAGGTACTTCATTTGGAGGAGCAGGGATTGACAGGCTGGCACTGTGGTAATCACTGGTGAGTAACAGCCATAATGGGAGTTGTTAACATACAGCAGGTCCATCTTCGTAGGGCAGTTACTAGTTAGTTAGAACAACCCTTTACAAAGGAGATGCCCAAATAAGAGAACATTACCAGTGCTCGGTGTGATGTTCGCATAGCTCGAGCACGTTCCTCATCCGGCACTGTTATTGTCATAGTGGTAGCCTGCTTAAAGATGAAAATGAGATCAGCATGAAGCTATGAATAAACTTATCGTTACATGACCCATGTCCATGATGGATGCAGTTACAGTCGTTTTGAGAGTACAAATACTAGCAGGAGCCATGTCAGCAGGACATGATGATGCTGATGTGGCTGGAGATGGGCCAGGGCTGCAGGTTGAGCGCATATTTGCTGTCGCTATAGCAGGACTTGAAGAATGGGAGATGATGGTGCCGAGGTGGGGGCTGTGGGTGGGCTTGGGGCCAGGGGTGGGTTGGATATGGTTGTTGATACAATGTTGGCAAGAGCTAGAGACTCAGCTGAACTGGAAGCAAAAATTTCACCTTCACTATCGAGGTCAATAATGTCGTGGTCAGGAGGCGGTGCTTGTTTCTTGCGCCTTTCCTTCATCTTAGGTGCACTGTTGTTGTCGTCTTCCACCTTAGGCTTTGAGCAAGTTGACTTAGAAGAAAATAGATTGAGTGTTGAGCAGAGCGAAGGATGTGTAATTTTTTTGAGAAAGTTAGTAAGGTAGTTTAGAAAATTGGTTAAAGTTTTAATAATATCTAATAATTTGATCATGTTTTTTTGTTTGTAGCATTTACGTACATTTAATAGATGGGGGTTTAACAAAGATTTTATAATTAACCTTGCATATTTTTCATAATAACCTCTATTTTTTGTTTTGGTGTTTATTTAGGCCTTTAACTACGTTAATTTATAGTCTTCTACCTAATTCAACATATTAGTTGGATTTACCATATTTAAACATTTGCAATAGGTAAGTTTATAAAAAAAAGGGTAATGTATTTAAACTTCTCTATCTATTATTAATTGTTTAAGTTAAAAAGGTTTTAATAAAGATCTTTAAGCCTTTAACTATTAGATATATTTAAGTCTTCAACCTTTCAACCAGGTCATTAGTTGGATTTACTTATATTTAAAGTAAGTTTTAAATTAATTAAAGTTTTTTATCAAAATGGCTAAATATCTTAGATTTAATTCGGATTAAATTTATATAAAATATTTTAATAATAACATATAAATATTACCAATTATAAAAGTTATAACTATAACATAAAACATTACTATATTAAAAAATAACGAGTGTTTATTTAATATTTGTTTAATTCTAATTAATTTAGCTAATTTGGGGAATCTTAATTCAAGTTTGAAATTATCAATTAAATAATCAGCTATTAATTGTTACGACACTCTTTTTACTTTTACTTTTACTTTGAACATTTGAATTTTACTTGATCTTATCTTATAGATATGAAGATATCTTGATCTCTTGATCATATCTCTTGATCATATCTCTTGATCATATCTTGGCAATCTTATCTCTTGATCTTATCATCTGATGATGATCCAAGATACGTTTCTTTATATGAACTTTACATTTATTACTTACATGCATTCGACATGCCTTTGACTCATGTCTTTCATTGACGATCGACATGCATTCTACACATGTTGCTGCGCAACATGTTTTTACCTTACTCTTGACATGCTTTGGACACACGCTTTACATGTGTTTACCTTGAGGACAACACATGGACATTAGTATATAACTGTAGCTAAATTACTTGTACTCTTTAGCTTGTCTTTAACTTGTTAATAACGATAGTGCTTGATTGGCATTTATCCATTCTCAAACCTGTGGATACTTAACTGGACGTCTTCCAGTTGATATTCATGGGCTCAGCTAGCTCCTTGGACAGATGCTTGGGCATTATCAGATACTGACTGTATCCGATCACGTCTGTAAAGACTGAATCGGTCGAAGTCATAACAATTTCATAAATAAAATGGGTGGTCGATGCCAAAGCCTGTAATAAAAAAATCTAGTAAATGCGGCAAAATTGGCCGCTAGTGGCTTATCATTTCATAAATAAAATAGATCTCATCCACTTTGTTTATGCTTGCTTAGGGCAAGGATTGATGGGCGCACATAAACAAAGTGGATGAGAAGTTGATATTAGACGTGGGGATGGAGAATACATTTCATGTTTGCACATTTTAAAAAATAATAAGGTAGTAGCGCTTGGCTAATTGAGGGCAGGTTTTATACCCAACTAAGTGTATTCCACCCCAAAGTCAAAATGGGTTGCCAATCTTGCCAATCTTGACAAATCCATACAAATTATAAAGTTTACTCTATGGAAGTGTCCTGATGGGGACAGAATTTGACATTGTGTCGGAGTGAGCTTTTTTCTTAGTCCATTCCTTGATCTAATATGCTCGCTCAGCAGTGATTTCAACTTGATACTATGGATACTGAATCAGCACCACTGACTTCCTCAGGTTGCACACAACCAGCGTTCAGAACGTTCAGCCCTCAGGCTAGCCCTCCGAAGCTCAGGTGCACACAGGTGAAGAGAGCTGTAAGTACCATTTCCTTATACTATTGAAACAATCTATTAATTTCTTCCTAATAGTGCAAAAAATGTGCTAAAGCCTGCAAGGCTTGCGATAACTCTCGCTCCTGTTTCAGATGTGTCGGTGCAGGCGATACATGTGTCGATGTTCAAGTAGCAAAGAGAAGGACAGGCAAACATGGCCCATACAGAAAACGGAAGAAAGACAATGTAGCTGCCAGTGGTTCCCAGTCAGTATCCCAGCCATCTGCTGCCAGTCATGCCTTACCTCCTGAGTACTGTCCACCTGCCGGCCCGCCGGGCACATTGTCCCCCCATGCACCAAACAGTCAACCCCCCATGATGTATTACTATGACAACCATTTTATGAATCTTGACTGGAATTACCCCTTCCTTGTTGGATATCCCAGGCCACCACCTACCTACGAGCAGTTGATTAATCCCGGATAAGTAGTAACAGTCACGGTAGTACAGTAGTCCAAAAAAAAATAAATTTAATTTTCGTCCAATTTTTGTCCGTAAATCTACATTTTATTCGCTGAGATTATTGCTGTTTTGCAAAAACCTGTCAAAACACAAATAAACACAAAATTTGGTGCAGTTTTGTGAGAGCGATATCTCGAGAACTACTCAACCAATTGTCCTAATCTCTTTTGCAATCAACTCGCCCATCCACCGCAGGGCTTGGCGCCTTCATTTTTCCCCTCGTTATTTGCTCACATATCGCTTTCTTACAAAATCGGCCTCAAAACCCATTCTTCATCACTGTGCAGTCGATTACTCAAGAACTAGGGTCTCGATCCTCTCAAGACTTTCACAGTTCACTTTTCTAACCTATAGGCAGGGCCCAGCTTATGCATACATACTTATTGACTTGTACATATGTATGTCCGAGGCTCCGAGCCACCTTACCAAATTTCTTCACTGAAACTTGTACAGGTGATCTTTCACCAACTGGCATCCACAGTTGTATATAGTCTTTTTTAGCATGTTCTATTGGTCTTGGAGTAAGGCCTGAGAGGAAAATTGGTAGAAATATTGACCGGTGCGTAGTTGCTGCCAAACGGTTGGCAGATCTACTCTAATCACCCTTGTGGAGCCTAGTTATCAATTATTTGCCACTCAAAATGCCATCTGCAACCCATTTTCACCATACACCACTCGTTCTTAACAAATACCACTCTTTTTCATCATTTACGGCCCATTTTCACCAAATACCAACTGTTTTCACCATTTACCACTTGTTTTCGCCATCTGCAGCCTATTTTCACCATACACCACTTGTTTTCGACAAATACCACTTGCTTTCACCATTAACAACTCGTTTTCGCCATCCACAACCCATTCTCGCCATCTGCAACCCATTTTCACCATACACTACAAATACCACTTGTTTTCATCTTTTACCGCCCATTTTTGCCATTTACCACTCATCTTCACCAAATACCAACAGTTTTCATCAACTGCCACCTACATTTCGCCATTTACCACTTTTTTTCGCCATCCGCAACTTATTTTTACCATACCCCACTTGTTTTCGACAAATACCACTTGCTTTCACCAAATACCACCTGTTTTCGCCATTTACAACTCATTTTCACCACACATCACTCATTTTCACCCTACACCACTAGTTATCGCCAAATACTGCCCATTTTCATTGTTTATCGCCCGTTTTCACCATATGCCACTTGTTTTCGACAATTACCACCTGTTTCGCCAAATACTACCCATTTACATGGAGGAAATTATTTTGTCGACTCCACCACGACTGCCGCTTCAACCACTGCCACCACATTTACAGCCTGAGGTATGTTTTTGTTTTATTTTTATTTATTCTTTCAACTAACCGATATATACACGTAGGCCTATCACCACTCAAAAGGAACGATGTAAGGGAAATGGGCCCGTTGTTTGGCCTTACAGGTATGTTTTTTTTCTACTCTTTATTCAATATTTCTACTGACTCCTACCTAGGCCCACATACCTCGGCGAATATGACATTGCAAGCCTGGGAGGGATGATGACAGAGATGTAGGCCTGTTGCATTGTTTGGGCCAACAGCCTGAGGTATGTTTTTGTTGTATTTTTATTTATTCTTTTAACTAACTGATATATACATATAGGTTTATCACCATAACGAACATGTCTTTGAACGACAATGGGTGAATGGGCCCCAGAACGATGGAACTTGTAAAAGCACCCTCATTCTCACCCTCATCTTCCTCTATGGAGGATGCTGTAAGTACGTAGTGTTGTGTAGCTACAAAATGATATTTTATTGTTTGTGAGAGGCCGTGAACTGTTCATTTGCTGGTTGTTTAAGTCGAAATATTGATTGTCAGTTTGTTTGCATTTGTTTGTTTTGGTGACCGTAGGTGAGCGTAGGCAACTGTCGGCGGGGTGTGATGTTGCTTAAAGTAGATAGATCACCCGTGACACATCCTAAATTATTATTTTGGACTTTGATAGGTGCACGTTGGTGTTTGAACAGGTTAGAAATGGGTGAAGAAAATGTATATAAAATGTTTTTTGATGTTGTCGATTTGAGCGGTCAAAACGAGCGCTGGTGGCACATTGTTTGTGACTTAAGAATTTAGGCACGAAATAAAAGTAGGAACCCATAAGGAATTCCTTTGAGAGAGAGACTATAAGATGAGCTTGGCTTAGGCTTGACTAGGTGAGTTGGGGTGTATTCAACTGGTTTTTTACAGTACAAAACTTCCAGTATTTAAATATATAGAGATAAAGGAATATAAATTGAGATATTTGAAACTGAGTGGCTACAGAAATTACCATGAAACAAAATATTCACATGTGATTTTACAATTTAGGAATGTGATCCGTGTGAAAAATAAAAGAAATAAAGGAACGGTTATTGAAACATACGGCTTTTAATATCTATTTTTAGTTTCTTTTTGTTTTGAGATCTGGGTGGCTAGCGGCTTTGGTCATGCGGTGTTGGCGGTTTCCATGTGATTATTGAAAGTGACATTTGAAGGGGTTTTTGGCATGGAGTGGCTTGGGCTAGGTGATTTGGAATTTTGATGTGTTATGTGATTTGTGAAATTAAAAAGGGGACCCATTTTGGGATGACACCCATATTTCTCTAGTTCCCTGTGAGCACGCCATGTACGCTCCTCACAATGCTTCGAAATACAACCGGAGGCTTTTGGATCACATCCTGGGTCACCCATGCTGATATGACCTAGATCTGCATAAGCACGGTTTTTGCGATTTTTGTCTATTATTTCAGCATAAAATAAAAATATTGCACCCAATCTGTCTAATACAGCTGATAAAACAAATAAAAGAATTAGAGTTGTATGTCCTACAACTGCTAATTAAACCTATTACTGTGTGACTTAAATGTGGACATAGTTTTTGAATTTAATCAGAGGATTATTATTCATTGCTATAAGATACATGTCTGGGTTAAAACCATGAATTCCGTGAAAACCCTAATAGACTAGACACA
>Ga0193743_1001822_pt1 | contig 15487 bp, 15 predicted proteins | sample L2c2metaG_FD_143038 | JGI IMG/M metagenome (GOLD analysis project Ga0193743, IMG submission 143038) | Soil microbial communities from a riparian zone of the East river system, Colorado, United States - L2c2 | ecosystem: Environmental > Terrestrial > Soil > Riparian zone | place: USA: East River...
TGAGAATTTGAAGAAAAAAAAAAAAAAAAAAAAAAAAAAGAGAGATGTCAAGATTTGTTTGTTGTATCTGGAGCTACGGAAAAAAATAAAGGATTTTTTTAAATTTCTTTTTACAAGGCCTGTCTACCTTACCTACATACTTTGTCAGTTTCACAACGCGCCGATACCTGACGACGATAAATAACAGCCAACGAGAAGTCGATATGAATAAGATAAGTCAGTTTAATGACTGATGGCTGGGATGAGGTAGACCTCTCTCCCACGAAGTATGAACCTCCATGGTCGCCTTCTACTTTCTATCAATTGCTTCAAACCCTAATACTCCCTGCAGGACAACAAAACCCAGGTAGCAGGTGATGATGGGCTTGAGTGCCGCTCTTATAATATGTATGTATGTTTGAAAATCTGCGCCGCAGGGTACCACCATTGTCATCTGTATCTGCAACCGGCGACAAGGAAAAATAAAATTGCATCTACTGCAGATCGATACAATCTTTGGAGGTGCCCGTCAAGGAGATAGAAACCATCGCACACAGAGACACGCGCAAGAACGTACGTATGTGTCATTTAGGATTCATTTGGGAGATGGTCGCGAATGCAAGGTGTGGAAGCCAATTGAGAAAAAAAAGGCGAGGGGGGGGCTCATCCGTGAATGATGCTTTCTACCTTCTTAGATTTCTCGTCGGATATCCGCACTGCTCAGCGGTCAGTACTCGAATTGTCAGTGTCGATAGGAATCAAAAAATGAAAAAAAAGGGAGGAACGAAAAATCAACTGTCTATTTTGTAGAAAATGACATACATGTTACTTTTATTTTTTTTCATATGATGAACCAAGGCAAAGTGTTCAGCTCTGCTCCATGTCTTGGTCTTCTTCAACTTGTGTCGCTCCATTCCACCACGCAACAGGACCAAGCCCTTGTTCCGCTATTGAACACTTCATGTATAGAAAGGAAAATCGAAAGGCAAGTTAGTAGCAAATCAACAGGCCACGCGAGTGGTGCTCACGCAAACGGTATATGGCGCTCTCTTAGGTTCTCTCTTTACTTGTACACCCTCAGTCAGCTTTGGGGGACCAGGTTCGTCATCATAAAACTCGTCAGACTCGACCCGTATACGGACAACTTCGTCTCTCTCAATATACATCCGTTCTGTGACTGGGGTGTCTAGCAGCTCAGTGCTTGAGGTAAGGGGGGAGTCTGGGATCCAGAAATGGCAGCGTTCATTTGGGTCGCTAGTATTTCAAGAAGAGGCGATGAGTAGGGGTCGATAATAAAGAAAGGTGAGAGGCTGTATATGGAAGAAATGACATACAAAGCGCTTGGTTGAGGGAGATAAGCGGTAGGAATATATATGTCGTCGAAGAAACCGACTGTGACTGTAAAACTTGCAATTAACTTTTAAATAATATATGAGGTTTAAATAAAGAGTCAAAAAAATAACGCACGCCGAATGCCATCTTCATCTGACGACTTTATTTTGGCGATAATTACTTCTGATGTGAACGGTCGAAACACAACCAACCGAAATACCACTAAAAATTCCTCTCCAAGTTATCAACCCACCGAAAGCATACATAGGCGCCCCCCCCTTTCCCCCAAATTATTTTTTTAAACTCACCTTTATACCACAAAAAACCATCTCCATACCTCACTTTGCCTTCGCCTGCTTGGGATAGGTCAAAGACGCAGATACATAGCCCTACGTCGTGTAGGACGCGGTTCGCGTACTTTTTATTGATCTCCGAAATGAGTGCATCCTCCGGAGGTGCTCCAAAGTTAGAAGGATGGATCGCCATTGTGTCCTGGGGAACATTTATGAGTCATCAATTTGGGATTTTTGGATTGCAAGAAAAAAACCTTGATGATAGAGAGTTGGAACATGATATATAAGCAATGAGATATGGCAAATACGAATGATATATTTGCACCAAAAAGGAGGCGCGGTGTTGGTCAAGCTAGCTATGAAGACATGGAAGATGAGAAAACAAGGAAAAGCATGTTGGCAAATTCATATTTTTTTTTTCAAGAATATGTCTTATCTTATATCGGCACGTGATTCGAGAAGGAAAAAAAAAACGCTGTTGGCTCCCCCCAAAAGGGTTGAATCTGTCGTCGTTGTGGTTCCCCTTCTCGGACCTTTCAATTATTATTATCTAGACCGCTAGAGCTCTAAATCTATAGGGATCACCGTACCACAAACCTTGGACACCAGAATTTCTGCTACGAGATGACCGCGGTATCAGCAAATGCATCAATCAGTCAACAAATTCCAAGAGTGAGCCCTTGGACGCATTTTGTGGCTGGAGGGTGAGCAAAAAAGTTGCTATTTCAATGTACTAGCTCATGGGAAAAAAAAATGGCTTCAAAAAAAGGCTTGGTGGGATGTGCGGAGCGATCGTGACGAGTCCGTTCGACGTCGTCAAGACTCGACTACAGTCCGACTTATTCCGTCACAAACATGCCGCAGTCGGCGTCATGGGTAATTCAGGCACCATGGTCATGGGTGCACCACGCACAACAGGCCTTTTGTACAACTTTGTAGAGACTGGATACATCATACGGTATGTTTCACACGGCATGTTCGCCGATGGTTCTGTCTCTTATTTTCCTCCTTTTTCCTTAGGGATATTTACCGAGAAGAATCACTACGAGCTTTATTCAAAGGTCTAGGCCCAACACTTGTTGGTGCAGTTCCAGCACGGTCTATCCACTTCTTCACGTATGGCAACGGTAAACGGCTCATCGCAGACAAGTTCAACGACGGACAGGAGAACAGCTGGGTACACTTATGTGCTGCCGGTCTCGCGGGGATCGCCACAGGTACTGCTACGAACCCTATTTGGGTTGTGAAAACGCGTCTTCAGCTCGCCCAAGGCGATAAGATGTTGGGTGGAAGTTTAGCTTGCATCAAGAAGATCATGAGGGAGGAAGGTATTCGAGGCTTCTACAAAGGCCTCAGTGCTAGTTACCTCGGCGTGACCGAGGGCACAATCCAATGGGTCCTGTATGAGCGGTTGAAGAAACTCAGCACTGCTATCGATGGCCAGAGCGGGCTTTCTCAATGGTTCGCAATGCTGGGAAGTGCTGGCTCGGCTAAATTCGTCGCAAGCATGATCACATATCCTCACGAGGTGTGTCCTTTTTTTTGAGTTCCACATCCTTTCTTTAAAAACACGGACGGATTTTTTTTGATATCAATAGGTGCTCCGGACTCGACTTCGACAACCAAGTGTTAACGGAGTCGTCAAATACACAGGCCTGTGGCAGACGCTGAAACTGGTCCTCGCAGAAGAAGGCGCCAGGACGTTGTATAGTGGCCTTAGCGCTCATTTGATGCGTGTCGTGCCAAATGCGGCTGTCATGTATTCGATATATGAAGGCATTATCAAATGGGGTGGTTCATCATGACGAGCTGTCGACCATATCATTAGATCTCCACCCTCACCCTCCGCTTTCTCATGATCTGATTAGTTTTCTCATGATCTGGTTACACCACCCAACTCCCATATCAGTTTCACTGTCTGCAATACCCGGTCGTCGCATCTCCTAGACCAGACCAACAAAAAAAATAACAAAAAGTACATTCCTACACAGTCTCATCCTTGTCTACCCTACAACGCTGTTATTTCGTGATTACGCCACCTAATCCATCGCATTTCTTTCCCTTGGTAGTGGGGGAGGGGATTTTGGCATCGTTATGTATATTTGCCGTTGTGTTGCATTCCATACCACTGGCACCCCTTTTAACCTCCAGCCTGTATTTATCCCGCTTTCCTGATCTGCATTTTTCATTTGTAGTACACATTTTCATCATGTCGACATAATCACACCAGATATAAAATCTAATTCAACAAAGATTAACAAGGGGTATTTATTATGTTCATGATTTTAAGTATACATAATCTTTACACCTCGTCCAGATGAACGCAATAGCGAAAAAATAAGTATATTACACTACATAGCTCAGCCAATAAAGAAATAAAATGTCAGCATAAATGCACCTCCCTCTTCAGTTTCCGGCGGACTTGCCTCATATCGCTTTCCTTCTCCCGGCAGCCTTCCTGTTTCCCAACAAGCTCCAAATCTCCACAATCGTCTTCCCAGCCCTCTTACACATAACCGCATAAGTATACTTTGTAAATGCCACTTTCCACACACATTCTCCAGGTTCATTCATCTCCCTCACATAATTTCCCGTCAGAGTCTCAAACAACTTTACCCTCCCGTCATTTCCACCCGTCACGAGGAAGTTGTTGTCAAATTGGAGAGAGATGATGGAGGAATCGTGTGCTACGATGCGTTGCAAGGCCGTGTAGGTTTCTAGAGAGAATGTGATTACCCGGCCGTCGGAACTGCCTGTGGCAAGGATGGTGGGTGAGAACTGGAGTTGGCAGACCAAGGTAGTATGGCCTTGGAGAAGAGCTAAACATTCTCTATTGATGTTGTGTCTGTGAAGAAAAGTTGATTGGAATTATAATTAATGTTCGTACCCTGTTTCTGCATCCCAGACACGGATCGTGGTATCCAAACCACCAGAGGCAATCCTTACACCATCGTACGCAACACAGTATATCTGATGAAGATGACCTTCTAGGACAAAAATGCATTCCCCAGTATCGATATCCCAAAGCTAGATGACGGGTATAAGCACCCCTCATCCACACTCAAAAAAAAAAACATGGGAGGAACTTACGCGACAGGTGTTATCATAACTCCCACTGACGGCTCGGTTACCACATACATCCAAACATCTCACACTCTGATGGTGACCCTCCAAGACGCGCAGGCATCTACCCCGTTGAATATCCCACACTCTCAAAGTTGAATCCCGAGAACCGCTCACTGCGATCGGGCGATTATGCAGTACTCGCAAGGAACGGATGGTAGAGGTATGTCCATGTAATACGTAGATGCAATGTCTGTACAAAATAAATACCCCATCAGATGACAATTAAGAGGACGTAGAGGTGGAGAAGATATTGATTACCCTGACTCAGCGTCCCATACTCTGACTACTTTGTCGCAACCTCCACTGACAATCAATGAATTGGGTTGACCCCAACCCTGAGAAGCAAAGCACATGCTACTAGGCTTGCCAGGGCTTCTTCCATGGACGCCCCCAATACCAGGCATATCTTCCTCCTCTGACGTCGTCATGCCTCTTCTCCGTGCGTGGCTTTGTCGATCATCCCAAATCGGCCTCACTTTAGGTTCACTGCCAAAATGTCCCTCTTCATAACGACTGTCGCTTCCACTGTCTTCACGCTCACTGTCAGTCAAAGCATCTAAACCAAGAGCGATCTTCATTGCTGGTGAGACGAGGAAATCAAGAGATTCTGAAGGCATCACATGCATTCCTCCTCTATCAGCAAGCTTGGGCTTCAGGTCAATGCCTCCCGCTCCCGATCGGAGCGTATGGATGGGTGGCTGCGAAGAGGAAGCACCCGCGTCTTGAGTGGACGGCCTGCGAGGTTTCCTTTTCTTCTTTGACGACGCATCAACGCCTTCAGCTTTTCCACCACTCATAGTTCGAGTTTTCTTCCTCTTGGACTTCGATTTATCCGGATCAGCCAATGTATACCCGCCGCTACTAACCAAGCAGAGGCCCCACACTCCCAATTCATGACCAATAAGTGTCCTGGTAAGTACCCCGGTTCGAGCGCTGAATACTTGAACCTTGGAGTTGGCGAGACCGACAACGACCCAGTCTGAATCCATTGCAAGAGAAGTGACAGTACCGTTGTCTGGACGGACGATAGGGAGACGATGCGAACGGAGAAGAGTGCCTCCTTTTCGCCAGTTCGTATCTAAAATCACGATGAGGGAAGAGAGAAAGACAAGGAAGTATCCGAGAAGTCCTCACGGATTCTGTAGGACGTCCTGAAATGTCGTCGATACGAGAAAGAAGTTTCTCGATTGTGCTTGGTGATTTCGATCTTGCTTTTTCGTCGTTTTGATATCCGATCTGATGTAGGATCTCCCTTCAACAATTGGTCCATCTGGCGGCGACCTTCATTATCGATATCGTTGGTTTTCTCTTCCGTACCATTACCACCAACCAGCGCCGTCTTCGACTTGATACGCAATCGTTTCCTGCGTTGTTGTGTCAACATCTCCCCTTCCGAACCCCAATCATCAAATCCATATATCTGACACATCCTCTTCCACACGCTCTCATCTCGCGCAACGGTCCTCCAATGCTTGCTGACCAGGCTTGCACGAATAAGAGTTCTTGGTTCGTCGATGAATGTCAATATATAAAGTGCTAGTTCTGGTGGCAGTGAGTAAAGAAAATCACGTTTGAGAAGGAGATTGATGGCTTGGGAGATGAATAATAGTTCGAAAGGAGTACATGAGGAGAGGACGGAGGAGAGAAAATGTCGGCGCATGGCTGAATTTTGGGTGTCCATCATGTTATAAGGTGGGAATGGGGTGACTTGACATTGATGATGTTGGTGGTAAGTATCGGTAACAGGTCCTGGAGAAGGTGCAGGTGTTGGTGGAGAGGTTATAGGGATGTAGAGGGTGTGAGAGGAGGTCATGGAGGACGATTGTTGATCTGATAGTAATAAAGCTTGGTCAAGATGGGTTGGTCTTTTGTTATTACGATAAACCTCGAGGGAAAGGGGTCCCTCGTTTATATTTGACAAGTCGCTGCTGCAGCTGCTGCTGCCGTCAGGTTCATCATAAGGACGTAATGAGTTCGAACGCATATTTAACTCGGGGGTCTTCCAATGATATGCTCAGGAGTGTTGACAAATGGAGTTGACTCGGTTGAATCGTGACTCAGGAACAGTGGAGGAAGATGCAGATAACTCTTGGGGGGATGTCGATCCGTAATGTTGACCAAGTTCAGTTGATGATTCCCGTGATGTTCTCTACCACTGAGAAACATGGGAATTGAAGAGCCTCGAACGATTTACCAAGGGGTCACATACCCAAGATTCCTCTATTCAGGTAGGCCTCCTCGCAGGCCGCTTGTCCACAACAGACAAAGTAAAAATATTGTATTCGCCGTAGTAGCGATTAAGTGACTATGGTCACGCCCGATTATCTGGTGAGTAATAACAAAGGAAGAATATTAATCTGCACAACTTACCAGAGTTCAACTTAGCAGCTTGAACGAAGCGATCCGCAAGAAACACCGGAATATACACCAACCGCAATATATTTAGCACCCTGCCTGTAGTATCCGGGTCGTAGTCGTCCAACGTGTCCAGATAGTAGACAAGAGATAGTGAGTCACGGTAAGCTAGTTCAGGCCGGCTGAAAGTAAAGATTCTATAACAAGAAAGCAGTTCCACGAGTGAGGTTGGAACAATATATATAAGGTGGTACGAATATCCCAGTATAAAGATGCCAGAAGGATGTCGATTCCTGAGCGTCGTGGCTGCCGCAACGGAACCGGCGTGTATTGCTTGATTATCTAAGTGAATCTTCAATCAAATATCACATAATGATATTCAAATACTTAAATATTTACATCTTACCTCGATTTAATCTCTATCATACTACACTGGGGAGTGGTCCCCCGTCAATATAGTACCTACAATGCCAGAGGAAATTTGATTGGCAGGACCTCGTCATTTTAGAAAGAGCACTTTCGAGTAACCGGCTCCAAAAACGGCTATAACACAGTTGTTCCAAGAAAAACATAGTGTTTCTTGCCTTTATTATTTGTCTGCGACGCATGCTCTGATCGGGTTGGTGTACTCAATGGAGGTAGAGGAAGGGTCGATGGACCAGACACTGCAGTTGATCAAGTGGCTTGTCGAGTGACTGGCCGGTGTAGAGTTGCGAGTGACAATGATATACTGTGATGTTTCTGAGCCGCACAGTATCTTTCAATCCCGCCGGGTTTTCTGTTCCAGGGCCTACGTTGTCTCGTTACTAATGTTTTAAAATGAACATTAGTAGACCCCAGGATACAGACCATCCGAGTCCGCTTTCTTTAACATAAGTGAGCTTCTGAACTCACTTTGCTTCTGGGATGATGTTGACGGTGTTCAAGACGCGCTTATGTATAGGTCCTGGTGTTGTGTAAACGACGACAGGAACATTCAATGTGCCGCTGCTACAGGAGTTCAACGGGTGGCGGGCTCTGCTTTCTTTCTTTTTTTTCTACCTCGGCATCGCATTTCATGGATTATTAACATGTTCCTCGGCCTTTGGAAAGTACAGACGACATTTGTCCTTCAAATAAGGTTCGTTTTGAACTATTTTCCATCATCCGAAGGCTTGGGGACAGCGAAATATGCGCAGTTCCTTGCCTAATGTTCGTTTCATCTTTTAAGCAGCATCTTGTGTCGTCCAAATGACGACTTAAGCCTTTACGACAAACTTGGCTTAACTCTTCGGTTACTTGGGCCTCTGGGAGCAAAGGCGCCATCTTGTTGGCTGTAGGAGACGTTATGGGCATGCGTGACCCATAGGGGGTTGACGCACATGTCCGGGAAATAAAAATGAGGTGGGCAGCCAGTTTCAAACTAGTCTGGATGGTGCCTTCCATCCGTGGGGAACGAGAATATAGTCAACAGCTTGATCTTGAAATAAACCTCGTGTTGGCAATAACAGTTTCGTCGGGCATTCTGTCCTCTTCAACTGCCTCCGCGTTCGCTTGCTCTGATGAGGTTCCAAACATCAGCAAACCAATAATTGGTAGTACACTGCCGAGGCGAGGCTGAGTGAGCAAAGTGGTCAGATTATGACCCCCGGTCCAATACTCTTATGCCGTTGACAAAGCTCTTTCAATTTGCATGAGCAAAATAAAGAACCATCACTGTATATTGTGTGAAGCAACCTCTTGAAACGTAGAACTGTCAGAGGATATGTCTGCTTTCCAATAATGGAATGAACGGTTCAAAAATCCATCGGATGTAAGACCATTCATCTGCAGCTCTTATATACTGAAGCAACGATGAACGGATGGGTCACAGTAGCAAGTAATGAAACGAAACGAAACGTTATAACAGTCCAATTTATTTTTTTGTTTCTCAGATCGGATCATGAAAAGGAGAAAGTCATGAAAAGGAAAATAGGAAGAAGGGGAGAGAAAGTAAATCAGTATAAAATCATGATGAGATAACTGTCGCTCTTTGGTCGCAAGATCGAAGATATGTAAATAGATGAGTTTTGTAGTAAATATCCAATGACAGGAAATTTGTGGGTAAGGGCTGCTTCACTTTGGATCAGCGCCGAGCGCAAGCGTGATTGGCCAGTCAGCCGTATCTCCAGGCCATATAATTATTTGATCCAAAGCTTTCAGATTGGATCTGAAATAATGTAAAGCGCCCAGGCAATCTTGAGCATCTGGACAGCCAGCCCCAGATTGTGGCAAACGGGTGGCGAAATCCGACAAGAACGGGATCCTGTTGTACACGCAGAGCGATGAAGAGAGCTTTCACTTCCGTTGGGCGTACTTGCTTGTAGGTGACGAAGCTGTGCAAATTCTTTACCTTTCGCTTTTTAGTAAATCACATTATTTTCAAGCACTCCAAGACCCCTATGTACCTTGGGTCACGTCTTGAATTCCCGGCTCCCCCTTGAAGTCTATGCCGGCTGTATGGTTTCAAGTTGTTCAATTTCTGTTAAGGAAAATACAATACATATCAAGTAAATCATCAATGGCTCATGTCCAGTCGTGGTGACCCAATAGTGACTCATTCAAGTTCACTAATGATCACAGTCGGTCATCGCAGATCGTTATTTTTATCCAGTCCTTCTCATATCCAACAGTTATGGGCCATATACTCCGCGGACGCTGTGAAATAACACCCACAGGTCCCACAATCATCACCATCTTATACCTTGTTTTGATTGCTTGAGGGCTGCTGTGCCTCCTTGTTCTCGTCTGCTTCCACTAGGTTCTGTGCATCAACAAGCCGGTTATCGGGCATCAACAATACACAGATTAAAGTCGGTGCAGATATGACAAGAGCGACAAGCGTCATCTGGCGCATGATGTCCGAATACACATCATTGATTGCGATCCGCTCAGGGGTGCCCCAGTCAGGGAGGACGCCAATAACACTGTTGACATATGTGGAGATCGTGTCGGCCGAAGCATCGGGGAGGCGTTTGTGTAGTTCAGTCGGGAAGTTGCTAGTATAGATGCCTTTGAAGCGGGTTTGAGGATATAACTAGACAAATAAGGCAAAGACGAACCTCCAGCAATGGCTTGGCCAACAGCTTCACCGAGGTAACCGGTTAATAACACGAGAGAAGATATTTGCGCCAGTTCTATAATCATAGACTTGGGGACTTTCTTTGTTTTCGTCGAAAGCGTCGACACATACCAGCATGACTCACAACGATTTGTGCAGAGACGACAATGATCGTCTGAATTACACCCGAGCCAAAACCTTGTATGGCCTAAAAATAATCAGTCCTGCTGAGCCTTACACTCAACGATATGCCCACCTGAACAACGAATAGTTCCGCGGTGGAGTTATTCGCGCCGCGGAGTCTCATCATGACCTAGTTAACATATTAGACAGCAGGACTGCAGATCTGAAAAAAAGTTAGCTCACACCATAGCCGCTAAACAAATAAATACAAGCATGAGTGACGCTCTATCAAATGTACATCAACCACATACACGATGCGAATGCTACTTCCGATCCAGAAGAGCCATTTGTATCTGCGTGTCTTGGCCATGAGCAAGCCAACGATCAGACCAGAAAAAAGCTGAACGGTGAGGTTTGTGTTCAACAGAAAAGTGGCATCGCGCGGGCCATAGTTGTGTACTGTTGTTCACGATGGGTCAAACAAGTGGAAAAAGGAAATATTTGACTGACGCACCGGCGACTGACCAGGTGTACAAGCTACACGAAGATGGTCAGCATCATGGTCTCCCAGAAACAGTGACCCACTCACTAAGCATGCGTCACAGAATAACAGATCTGGAAAGAAGGTCAATCATTTGAGTTTACCCATAGATGAAACATACAGAATCAAGGAAGCCTAACAAGCAAGACGAAACAATGGCCATCTCACGGAAATACCGAGGCGGCAATACCGGATGCTTCGCTATAAATTTCTCATACGGAACTAAGACAAGCTAGAGCACAGATACATAAGCCCAAGCAGAGACATGAAATGAGCCACTTGCCAAAAACAGGATCCCAAGGGCTAGGACGGCATCCACCCACGGTGTCTTCCATTTAGCAGACGTCGTTGCCGACAGTGCGATGGGCAACAAAAGCATGGCAGATCCACCGCAGAGAAGGATGGTACCACCGAGGTCGATGAGGGAGCAGAATTCATACAGGGATATGCGTTTGGTGACGATGAGACCGGCCTTTTTGGCTTTGCGAGAGTAGTACAAGAGAGGTCCGATGACGAATACAGCACAAACTGGCATCATGATGGCAAACATGCCGACACCCCATCTCCAGCCTGTTTAAAAGTTCAGTGTAATGAAATATCAAAGACGATATTAGGCGAACGAACCGATACCGGCGTCGGCGGAGACAGATTCGATGATGAAGGCTGAAGCCCACGGAGTGATCAAACCTGGGAAGTAGGAGAACTGAACGAGTATGAGTCAACGACATCAGACACTTTAAAAAACTTACGCCGATGGCAAACCCTCTCCACCGTGTAGTCGAGAAGTCAGCAACGATGACTTGATCCAAGAGCTAGGTTGACTTTGTTCAAGTACCATTGAATTGGGTTGTATTTACAGCAGTTACCTGTATACCAGTATTTCCGATGGAATAGAAAATAGCAGAAACGGCATAGACACGGATCGAGGATGCATTGGATGTCAGGACGTACGAGAATGTGTAAATGATAGTTATAAGGAGATAGGTTTCACCTTGACGATCATGGGATGAGTTCTTAAATGTTTACCATATTTTGGGAACTTACCACGTCCAAGTACATCAGAAATCTTGGCAATCGGTGGTTTTACTACGCCCAACACGATCATCGAGCTCGTTTGGATGCTAGCAAGCAAGTTCAGCTGCTGGAATGCGTTGGTGGCGAGGGTTTGATAGACGTATACTGAACGAATCCTTTGAGCATTAACGTACTAACATATCTGGGATCTGCGTCTCAGCGTCTTATCCGGCTTACCTGTCGAATTGTCCAGAGCGCTGGTGGTTGTTTGTCAATATAAAGGGAACGGTTGACAGTGTATCATGACGAACAATAGGGATAACATGAGGGCAAGTCCAAACCACAGTGTCCTCTTTCCCGTCTTTCCCCAGACGGTGCGCAGTGCCTTGGCTTGTGCTACACCAGCTGCGCTACCGTCGAACGGCGTATTAGTAGCTGTACCTCCCTCATCGCTATCAACTGGATGTTTCTCGTCGATCGAGGGTCGATGAAGTCCTGTGCCAGAGCCACTGAGCTGGTTGGAGTTGGACATCGTGGAGAAATTTGGGATGTAGAGCAGCCTGCTTGCTACCTATGTCCTACTTTGTGTTTAAGAAAATCCTAGAGGAGGAGGAATGGTATAGTGTTATAGCCATGGGAGGAGGTTATATACTCACTATCATTACCCTACACGTTGGTCAAGCATCTTGACGTCGTGAATTTACGAATAATCACTCCTTCTCTGCCAAAATCTGTGAACCGACCGACAAAAAGGAAAGAAGGAAGGAGATAAGAAAACATTTAATTCTGCCGACTGACACTCTACATGTGGAAACAGAGGCGGCCGAATTTTGCCGACGAACATCAGTCAGGGTAGCTCTCCTGATGAGATAAAAAGATCATCGAAAATATATTTGGCTTGTAGAATACCCATCGATTACTTAGTCTCGAACCAGAGTCTCTTAACGAGGGAATTGTAGAGCTCGGGGCTTGAAAAAATCTGGGTCCTATAAGTGATGCCACAGCCGGTATTGGAGGTGATGAGGCAGAGGGGCTGGGTGATCTTTTGTAGATATAAAGTTATATCCTGTGATTGAAAAGCTGCGAGAATGGTGTCCGGGAGTGAGGCGAATCAACGGTTGGAAACAAATCGCCAAGGCCCGATCATTGATGTGTGAGAATCGAAGGACTTCTTAAAGGGCCTGTTTTCGTCCACGGTCATCGACAAGACCAGGTCTCGCCAACCCTCAAAGCTTCATGCATCAAATTCCAAACCTCCAAGACTCAACAGGTCAACTGGGACGCAAATGGACACAAACAGGCACAAACAAATGCAGACATGATCACCCACCAACTCGCCCATGCGGACCCACCTGTATCTACAAAAGTAAATTCTCTCCTAAAAAATACAGAAGATGCCAAAATCAGAAGCTGCTTGGGCCAACCACAAATATCATGGTCACTGCACATTGCCCCTGGACATGGCTCTGAAGCTCAAAGCTGAGCAAAGAGAAAAGTATGGTACACCACATCTAGACTCTCCATGGGTCAGCCCAGGGCTGGCCCAGGGCCAACGCACCAAATAAGGACACTATACTGTGCTGTACCATATGATTCAAGGAATGAACACAGTGTGTCGTATGATATGGATTCACGGGGCCCCGCGAATCCACGAATACCTACCTATACCATATATATACTTACAGGTGCATCCCTATGATATGGATTCCTGAATGCCTGCCAGCTAGCAACCAGCCAGTGCAATGCTGACCTTTTTGGGTAGCCGGTAGCTGTATATCGGCATATTAGCCATTCTGCAGGAAGCTTGCAAGCGGAGTGAGTGGGCATCACTGGACAACAAATGGCTGCCATGGAATGGCAAATTATATGAGCCAAAGAAATTGCCGGTTTTTATTGAAGCCGGCAATGCCGGTATATCGGAGTCGGAGCTGCCGGTATTTTGAAGTCAGAGTGGCTGGTATATCCGAGTTAGAGAGGCCGGTATATTGGAGTCGGAGTGGCCGGTATATTGGAGTCCTTCTGATATCCCAGAGCATCCCGATATGCCAAATCTGGGTACACCAGGTACACACTATCAAAAACCAGTGATAAATCAGGTACTTTTACCGTGAACCGGGTCTGGATGGTTGGTGCTGACTCCGATGTCAAATATTGGCAATGCCGACTCTGATGTGAAATGGCGGGACCAGCGTACCGGCAGAAAGACTGATTTAATACACCGGCATTCCTGACTGCCATGCTAAATACCCAGTGCTAACTCTGGTATCATGGTAGCTGATCGAAACATACTACAACCTTATGAAATCAAATTTTCAATGCTACATTGCATGTGTCAGGGAGCTTAAGATAACTGTCTCAATTATTTCACAAATGTATCATTATTACTTGCTACAGTAGTCATGTTTGTCTCAAGGTTGCCCTGCAGCATCAGTCCCAACATCTGCTGCTGTCTTCGTGTTGCTGGTGGTCACGGGGCTTTCAATTTCATTGACTGACCTGTAAAGCAGTGCCAGTGACTTTTCTGTCGATGCTTGGAGATTGCTGAATCCTTTGAACATCTTCTCGTCGGATTTCATCCTCTCCAACTCGGCAATATATAATCAATGTGCAGCATCTTTATATGATATGCCAAGCTGTTGTTGGAGTGCAAGAACCTCGCTGTGTGCCGATAGACATTCACGATCGCTGGATCCCTTGAAACAATGAGCAACGCAAGCTAGTTGACATGTAAATTCACTTACAGGAATAGATGGGACCGTTATCTTGCCCTCACCAATTACATCAAACAGTTCACTGTTGAAATGTTGAGCCTGAAAGAATGTCAGATCATTTGAGATAAAAATTATTGGAGATGCCGGTTATCGGAGATGTTACAAACAGCACTCACACTACCTGAAGCAGTAAGAACATTCAGATCATTCTTGATCTGATTGCCATCATATGTCTGATGGAGTGCCAGCACCATGAATTCCGGCACCACATAATTTTGGTTACCGGGGCCACGAACGACCATGTATCCCTCTGGGATCCAAGCATCATTTCCTCCCTTAATTATCTCAAACTTGACAGGGTTCGGATGTGAGAGAGAGGCCATTTGGTGGTGGATGGTTAGCAAGATCAAATCCATCAAAAATGTTGATCTATAAGGTCACGTGTATGTTGATGTTTGTATGGTGATGTGTTTGTGGCTTTTGTTGATCTTGACATATTGATTTGTTTTTTCTTCCTCCTCAAACTCCACATGAAGGTAAGTGCTGATACCATTGTGTACTGGTGTTACTGATTTTTGTAAACTTAGATCTTTTTGCACTACCATACTGTCAACCATGTCCTACACCTCTGCCGATATTTGCAAGCTCATCGATGACCTTGACAACAATCTCCGGGCTGCCGTCTTAGACAGCACTATTGAACAAAGATATGCCCAAGAACGGAAGAAAGTGGTAAGTGTATACTCTATATATGTATTCATATATGTATAACATGACTATAGGATGCTCTCATGCATACCAGCTGGCAGGTGGTAGACCAGCCCGAACTCCAGCAGGAGTTCCAACTCCACTGGTTCCTTTGGTCTTTCACCACTGGATGGTACAAAGCCAAAAAGGAGAACAAGCTGGACCGGGCCTGTTGGGACAAGCAATC
>Ga0193743_1001823_pt1 | contig 15473 bp, 16 predicted proteins | sample L2c2metaG_FD_143038 | JGI IMG/M metagenome (GOLD analysis project Ga0193743, IMG submission 143038) | Soil microbial communities from a riparian zone of the East river system, Colorado, United States - L2c2 | ecosystem: Environmental > Terrestrial > Soil > Riparian zone | place: USA: East River...
GGCTAGCTTCTCCCCGACGACTCCGGGGTCCACCCCGTGCCGCCAGTCGCCGGGAACGAAGTCGACGACGAGCCCGAGCTTGCCGGCCATCTCCCGCCACAACGTGGCGAAATGGCCAGTCTCGAAAGCCAATACGGTGTCGCCCGGGCTCAGCGTGTTCGCCAGCGCGGCCTCCCACGCCCCGGTCCCTGACGCCGGGTAGATCACCACCGGCCCCGTCGTGGCGAAAACCGGGCCGAGCAGGTGGAGTACCTCGAGGGCGAGGGCTTGGAACGCCGGCCCCCGATGGTCGATAGTCGGCGCCGCGATAGCGCGCAATACTCGATCGGGGACATTCGTGGGACCCGGAATCTGTAGGAAATGACGGCCGCTCGGGTAGCTCATAGTGAATTCCTTAGCCGGAATCGGGTCAGCCAACCCGCTGGCACTGCGCCTAGAGCGGCGTGCGGATCGGTGTCTCCGTTGTGGTCCTCACCGGCTGGCAGAGCGCTGTCCCCGGCCACGTGCAGCCCGAATGGCGCCGGATCACCGACCTGCCAGGTGCCGTCGACCTGCAAGCGGTGACCGGCCGCGCGGGCCCGTTGCATGGCACGCCGGGCGGCCGGTAGCTGTCGAGCCTCCCAGGCCTTCAGTCGACGTGGGACGTGCCGCGGAGTGGCGCCGAGCAGCGCGTCGCCCAACTGCCAGGCATCGTCGGCCGCCTTGGCGGTGCCCGCAGCGATGTGTGGCCGCAGCCCGAACGCCGCGTCGCCGATCAGGCAGGTTCGACCGAAGGCCATTCGCGGAACCTCGAGGTCGACGATCGCCTGGATGAACGGGTCGGCGCTTCGTCGGACGACCTCGGCGAGGGGAGCCGGGAGCTCGGTGTCCGCCGCCGAATGCAGCTGTTCGACGTGCTGGGTCTGGACCGCTCCGGGCGGCACGGTCAGCTCGGCCGTGAAACCATGTCGGTCGGTGAGCAGGTCGGTGAGGTGGTCTCCCCGTGCGACATTCCGATACCAGAGCCAGTTGCACAGCACTGAGCCGTCCTGGCCCGGGATCGGGTAGGTCAGCAGGTGGCCGCGGGGGAGGATCCGGTAGGTGACTGCGTCGCGCAGGACGTCCGCCGCGCGGGCGCTGAGTTCATCGCGGGCGATGGTGCCGCGCCATGCCAGATATCCCGCATAGCGTGGTTGGGCCTGCGGCACCAGAATCTGGCGTGCGGTGGAGCGGATCCCATCGGCGCACACCACGAGGTCGCCCGTCATCATCTGACCGTTGGTCAATGACACCGCGACCTCATCGCCCCGGTTCTCGAGATGCGCAAGCTCGGTCGACAGGTGGTAATGCTCCGTGCCGAAGGCGTCCAGCAGACCTCGATACAACTCGAAGTACGAAGCGAACCGATAGGTGCATGGTCGCTCGTGAACGATGGCGCCATCATCTCCGAGATAACGAAGCCTCGTCGCCGACACACCGATGTCGCCAATCGACTTACCGGTCCGTTCCAGCAGATAGCGCACGGTGATCGGATGCGCGACGATACCGGCGCCGCGGCCCTCCAGCGGCACCGCGCTGCGCTCCAGAACGTCGACGTCCCATCCCCGGTCTCGGAGTACCAGCGCTGCCGTCAGCCCGCCAAGGGATCCCCCGACCACGAGTGCCCGGTTCATGCGGGGCCTGCGTCTCTCCCGGCAGTGGCAAACAGGGCCAGCAACGCGCCGACGCCGGCGGCGGCTGCAGCGACGATCATCGCGGTGTGCAGGCCGGCCATGAACGCGGCATGGCTACCTTCGACGATCGCATGCGTGAGTTGGCTGGGCGCTCCCGGAACCGTCGGCGCGACGCCCTGAGCTACCAGTTCTTTGGCGGCACTGAGCTTTGCGGCGACTGGCCCTGGCGTGCCCGTGCGCGTCAGCTGACCAAAAACCACCGACCCGACCCTGCTGGTCAGAACCGAGCCGAGGATCGTGGTTCCCATGACCCCGCCGAGTTGCACCGCGGTGCTCTGCAGACCGCCGGCCACACCGGCGTCGTCGACGCTGGCATTGCCCACGATGGCATCCGAAGCCGCGGTCAGCACCAGACCGATGCCGGCACCCAGCAGCATGAACGCCGGCCACAGTGCCTGGTAGCTCGAGTCGGTGTGCAGAGAGGTCAGCGAGAGCAGCGCGGCGGCCACGCTGGCCAGCCCGGCAACCATGGCCGGTCGCGGTCCGAACGTCTTGGTGACAATCCCGCCGACGGGTGCCATGACCATCAACGTCATGCTCAGCGGCAGCGTTCGCACACCAGCCGCCATCGGGGTGAATCCCTGCACGTTCTGCAGGTAGAGCGTCATGAAGAAGATCGCGCCGAAGAGGGCGAAGAAGTTGATCGTAACTACAGCGGTACCGATCGCCAGGGGCCGATTGGTGAACAGTTGCAACGGCAGAAGCGGGTCGGCGGTGCGCGCCTCGATCAGCACGAACATCGCCAAAGCGAGGATGCCCGCCAGCAGCACGCCGAGTGTCTGACCGGCCAGCCATCCCCAGTTCTGGGCCTTTATGAGGCCGAACACGATCAGGAACAGCCCTCCACTGAGCAGGGCGATCCCGGGTACGTCGAGGCGCTGCGCGGTGTCGCTCTTGCTCTCCTTGATCGCCAGCCCGCCGATGCACAGCGCGGCGACCGCGATCGGCGCGTTGATGAAGAAGACCGACTGCCAGCTGACGTGTTCGACCAGCAGCCCGCCGACGATCGGCCCGGCTGCGATCGACACGCCGGTCGCCGCGCCCCAGATCCCCACGGCGGCATTGAGTTTGTCGCGCGGGAACGTGCTGCGCACGATCGCCAGGGTGCTGGGCATCAGCAGCGCTCCGAAGATGCCTTGCAGGGCACGCAACGTGATCACACCACCGACGGTGCCGATCAGACCGATGCCCACCGAGGTGGCCGCGAACCCGACGACGCCGATCAGGAACACCCGGCGTCGACCGAAGCGGTCGCCCAGTTTCCCGCCGAAGATCAGCAATGCCGCCAGCGCCAACATGTACGCGTCGGTGATCCACTGCAGGTCCGCCAGCGAGGCGTGCAGATCGAGCGCGATGTGTGGATTGGCGATCGCCACCACTGACGCGTCCAGACCCACCATGATCACGCCGATGCAGACGCCGGCCAGGGTCCACCAGGGATTGGCCCGCATGCCGGTCGGCGCGGCAGCCCGACGCCTGCCGACGCGACGGCTATCGAGTTTGAGGGTGATCACGAATTCCAGGATGTCCGCGGCGCGACCAGCTGTCGTCAATGCTGGCGTCCATCCACGCCTTACCGCCAGCAACTAATCGGGGATTCCCGCTGGCGCATATGGCAGGAGGGCCACTCAGGGGTCCCACGCTTGATCTGCGGCCAGTTGGGGCGCAGTCTGAAAGGTACGAGCTGGTCTGTTTGGGCGGCGGCCGAGGCCATGCGTTGGAGGGTGTCCGATGGGTCACATGGATTTCGACAGACGCTCCTTGTTGGTCGCGCCACTCCTGTTGGCGGCGACCGCGCAGGGCATCGGCGTCCCGGCCATCGCGCACGCCGACCCTCCTGATCCGCACGAGACATTCGTACTACCGTTCGACAAGATATCGTTCGGGCAATGGGGCGGCTTGCCGCCGGGCAGCGGCGAAATGGCCATGCTCTACGGCGATCTCGATGAGCCCGGCCCTTATCTCGTAATGATGAGATGGAATCCTGGCTGGTTCAGTGCTCCCCACACGTATGCGACCGATCGGATCTGCGTCGTCGTGGCGGGCACGTGGTGGGTTAACAGTGGAGAAGATTTCACGCCAGGCGACGCGGCACCTGTTGGACCGGGCGGCTATGTAAAACGTACCGCTCGCACTCCGCACTACGACGGCGCGCCGCACGGTCAAACCGATGCGGCCGTCATCGCCATCTTCGGTCTCGGGCCCGTTGACATTCAGTTGGTCGACCCGACGAAGCCATCATGGCGGCCAGTGTGACCAGACTTGTTGCTAGCGGGAGTGCCGACTGGATGTCACCGGTAACGACTGAGGCCCGGCGAAGCGTCATTGTGGAAGTCGACGACCGATGGGAGAAACCATGAGCCAAGTTCCAGCGATCGAACTGAACACGGGCGCGCGAATCCCACAGCTTGGCTTCGGCGTCTTCCAGACCCCACCCGAGGAAACCGCCCAGGCGGTCAAGACGGCACTCGAGCGTCCCAACCCCGACAAGTTCGACTACATCCCCAAGTAGCGACGCTTCGCGGATTCGAGCAGGAAAGGGCACCCGATGACGGAGGACAAGACGCCGACGGCCGGTGGCCTGCTCGGGCAAGGTGCGCCGGGCCGTCCCGCGGTGGGTCGCGGGCCGAACACGGGTGGTGAGTACTCCCAGCAGGACTATCACCATCCCGCTGCAGGCTGGGGCGCTGCACGTAGCGTGGCGAAGGTCTTGGTGGAGAGCGGAGAGTTGGTTGCCGGCTCGCGGGCAATCCAGCGGATGAACCACGAGAACCGCGGCTTCGACTGCCCGGGATGTGCCTGGCCGGATGACACCAAGGGTCTGCACCTGGACATCTGCGAGAACGGCATCAAGCACGTCACCTGGGAGATGACCCGCAAGCGGGTGGACAGGGACTTCTTCGCCGGCCACACGGTGACCGAGCTGTCGGGGTGGACCGATTTCGCGCTGGAGGACCAGGGCCGACTGACCGAACCGATGGTCTACGACGCCGATTCGGACAAGTACGTGCCGATCTCCTGGCCGGCGGCCTTCGAGGTGGTGGGCTCCACGCTGCGTGGGCTGGACAGCCCTCATCAGGCCTCGTTCTACACATCCGGCCGGCTCAGCAACGAGGCGACGTTCCTGTATCAGCTGTGGGCGCGCGAGTTCGGCACCAACAACCTGCCAGATTGCTCCAACATGTGCCACGAGGCCAGCGGCCGGGCGATGACGGCTTCGTTGGGCACGGGTAAGGGCACCTGCGATCTGGACGATTGGGAGAAGGCTGACCTGCTGCTGGTGATGGGAGTCAACGCCGCGTCCAACGCGCCGCGGATGCTGACCTCACTCGCCGAGGCCTATCGCCGGGGGGCGCAGGTCGTGCATGTCAACCCGCTGATCGAGGCCGCCAGTCGGCGCACCATCGTGCCGCACGAGATCCTCGCGATGGCTGCGTTTCACGCCACCAAGATCGGCACCATGGACGTCCAGCCCCGCGTCGGCGGGGACCTGGCGTTGCTGCGCGGGGTGGCGAAGGTCGTTTTCGAGCGCGCCCACACCGACCCCAGGGCCATCGATGACGAGTTCGTGGCGCGTTTCACGACAGGCTTGGACGACTACCGGTCGCTGGTCGAGGAGACCGACTGGGCTGACATCGTGCACCAGTCGGGGGTCGACGAGGATGCGATCCGGCGCCTGGCCGAGGTCTATTTGGGGGCCGACCGCACGGTCGTCGCCTGGTGTCTTGGATTGACCCAGCAGGAACACGGGGTCGACACAGTCCGAGAAATCGTGAATCTGCTTCTGCTGCGCGGCAATATCGGCCGCGAGGGGGCCGGCCCGTCACCGGTGCGCGGCCACAGCAACGTCCAGGGCAACCGCACCTGCGGCATCGATCACCGTCCCGGCGAGCAGCTACTGCAACGGTTGGAAGAGGTGTGCTCGATCACCCCACCGCGTCAACACGGACTGGACACCGTCGGCACCATCAAGGCGATGCTCGACGGCCAGGTGAAGGTGTTCGTCAGCCTGGGCGGGAACTTCGCCCTTGCGACGCCGGACACCGCGACGACGTTCGCCGCCCTAGGTAACTGCGAGCTCACCGTTCAGGTCAGTACCAAGCTCAACCGCAGCCATCTGGTACATGGCCGCAACGCCCTGATCCTGCCGTGCCTGGGTCGCACCGAGAAAGACGTCCAGCGCTCTGGCGAGCAGGGCGTCACGGTCGAGGACGCGATGAGCATGGTGCACTTGTCATTTGGAATGAAGAAGCCGGCTTCAGCGCAGCTGAAGTCCGAGTGCGCGATCCTATCCGGCATGGCCCGGGCAACCCTCCCGGCCTCCGCCACGCCGTGGGAGTCCTACATCGAGGACTACGACCGGATCCGCGACGTCATGGCCAAGGTGTTCGACGGCTTCGAGGACTTCAACCGTCGCGCACGACTCCCGCTGGGGTTTCGGATCCGCCAGCCCGCGCGCGAGCGGGTCTTTCGCACCCCGTCTGAGAAGGCGGAGTTCTCTGCCGCACCAATGCCCGACGTCGTGCCGCCGCCGGGGCGGTTGACGCTGAGCACCGTGCGGTCCCACGACCAGTGGAACACCACCATCTACTCCGATAACGACCGTTACCGAGGCCTGAAGAACCTGCGCACCGCTCTGTTCATGAGTACCGAGGACATGCGCGACCGCGGGCTGGAGGAATTCGACCTCGTCGACATCACCAGCTTCGCCCGCGACGGGAGCACCCGATCGGTATACGGGTACCGTGCCGTGGCCTACAACACCCCGCGCGGCAGCGTATTCGGCTACATGCCCGAGTTGAACGTGTTGTGCGCGATCGCCGATTACAGCCAGCAGAGTGGCCAACCACTGACCAAACAGATCATCGTGGAGGTCACGCCGGCCGCGAGGTAGACCCTGCTCGCGCGTCATCCCGCAGACACGTTGATGTGGGCCCAGGCGTTGTTGCCATATCCCCGCGGATTCCATAGCGGTGCAGGCGATTCCGGCTGTGTGACGCCGGTGTCGTCCCAGGCCCGTGCGGTCAGACCCATTGGTCCCGGTTGAACCTCCACGGTCAGGGACCACAGCCACCATGCCCACCGGCTGCTCGCCGGTTCGACGTCGGCTTGACGCCAGGTGCTGCCCCCGTCGAGGGACACGTCGACGCGGCCGATACCGCGACCGTCGCCGGCTAGTGCCCACCCGCGGATTGTCAGCGGGCCGGCAGGAATCTCAGCGCCGTCGTCGGGGTCCAGGATGTCGCAGTTGAGCGGTAACGACGACAATGAAATGCCCTCGCCCGGCGCTGCGGTGTCGGGGTCGGTCTCGGGCGGCAGGATGCGATAGTCGCTGGCTTGGAAGTAGTTCTCCGACGGAACTGGTTGCACCCTGATGGCGGTCACCCACTTGACGCTGCGAGCCCCGATATAGCCCGGCACCACCACCCGCACCGGGCCACCGTGGACGCGCGGCAGCGGTTCGGAATTCATCTCCCAGGCCAGTAGCACTTCCTCGGACATGGCCTTGCTCAACGGGATCGAGCTGCCGTAGGACTGGACGGGGACGGCCTCCGGCGCCACGTCGGGTGCGCTGAACGCAACGTGCAAACCGTCGTCGTGGTGGACTCCTGCCGCGTCGAGCACGTCTGCCAGCCGCGCGCCGCGCCATTCGGCTGTCGAGATGGCCCCGTGTGCCCAGGGGTCCTTGCCGGGTATCGGGCGGACCTCCAGAAGCTCCGCTCGCCGGTTACCGGCGCAGGCCAGAGTCGCCGCCAGCGAGTGGGCGCTGAAGTCGTTGATCAGTTGGTCGTACGTCAGGGTGCGCGGTGTGTCGACCATGCCGTCCACCTGCAGGCGCCAATGGTCTGGCGCGATGTCGGGAAAGGGACCGTGATTGCGGCTGTAAAAGGTATCAATCGCGGTGATCTCACCACCCGCCAACGCTGCGGCCGGCGGCTCGGCGTTGAACGGCAACCAGTCCCGCACGATCATGTCGGGACGCTTACCCCACATCAGTTTCCGCCTTCGGTCAGCTGCAATAACGGTCGTTCGGCTTATTCGCACACGACACCCTAAGAATCGCCGTTCGTCAAACAGGAATGGCGACGGCCGCAACGAGGATCAGGACGAGCATCGAGACCCCAACAAGGTACACCTCGCGGCGCGGCGTGATCCGTTGTGGGAGTGGACGATGGGCAAGTGTCCGTTGGCGTCGCCTACCCATCAGACAAGTGAATAGCGCGAGGGTGACAGCGAGGCCAACTGCGAAGAGGCGGACCGATCCGTTGTAGCCGTGAATGCTTGTCACCATGAGTAGTGCGGCATTGGCCAGGACTGCGAGCAACGTTCGGGTCCAGGCCAAGGCGGTTCGTTCCGCCGCTAGTCCGCCATCCCGCGGCCCGAAGTTGGTCAACCGGCACCCGTCTTGCTGATCACCAACGCTAGCGTGAGCAGCCCGATCACGATGAGTCCTGCTCCTAGATATGCAGGTGTCGGCTGGCGGGGCAATGGCGTGCCGCGGCGCATGGCGCGATCAACCTGCTGCCACCGGAGCACCCCGACAGCAGCGGTAGTGGTTGCCAGCACCGCGAGCAAGACGCCGAGGACGTGGCGCGTCCCGGGCATCGTCATCTCAGGGACGAGATGGACCACCGCAACCGCCGCGGCCAGCAGCCCAAGTGCCGTGCGCTGCCAGGCAAGGAACGTCCGTTCGTTGGCGAGGGTGAACCGGTAGTCGGGCTCGAATTCCGCATTGCCGTCCGGGCCGCGCTCGCTGCCCCTGTTGTCTTCGTCAACTGTCACTGGACACCTCGGACGCTACCCATCCCACCGGCCGCTGCCGCGCCCGCGATTCGTATACCCTCCCGCCGAGGCTCATCGGCTTCTTACGACTGCTCACCGTGATCCGCACCGAGCATGACGTGGGCGGTCCGGGTGACACCCAGGGAGTCGCGATAGTCCAGGGTGACGGTGTCGCCGGGCGCCTTCGTTTGCACTGCTGCAAGCAATGCGTCGGCGTTGTCGATCACTTGGTGGTCGACCTTCGTAACCACCGAGCCGGGGGCCAGGCCTGCCGCCGCGGCAGGGCCGCCGCTGGTGACTCCGACGATGGGCGCGCCGTCGATGGGCGCGCCGTCGATGGGCGCGCCGTCGATGCTCACGTCGGTACCCACTTGCACGCCTAGGGAACCATGCGACGCCTTGCCGGTTGCTATCAGTTCGTCGGCGATGCGCTTGGCCTCATCGACGGGAATCGCGAAGCCAAGCCCGATCGAACCGCTCTGTGTGACAGACGAATTGCCCATTGACGCGATCGCCGAGTTCATGCCGACAAGCTGGCCATTCGCATTGACCAGCGCTCCGCCCGAGTTTCCCGGGTTGATCGGTGCGTCGGTTTGAATGGCGTTGATCGTCGTTGGTTGATTCCCTGAGCCGGCTTCCGCCGTGGACACCGGGCGGTCGAGCGCGCTGACGATGCCCGTGGTGACCGTGCTGTCCAATCCCAGCGGGGATCCGACCGCCACCACCTGCTGCCCCACGCGAAGATCGCCCGACGATCCCATCGCGATGGGCGTCAACCCAGACGTCCCCTGCGCCTGCACCACTGCGATGTCGCTCGTTGGATCGGTGGCGACCACGGTGAAGGGCGCGGTACGGCCGTCGGCGAACATCACCACGGTGTGCGCTGGGGCCGGGCCCGCCGCGGCGGCGTTGTCTGCGGCCGACACCCCGTGGTTAGCGGCCGACACCACGTGATTATTCGTCATGATCAGCCCGTCGGCGGTCAAGATGATGCCCGAACCCTGTTCGCTCTCGTTGCCCAGATCGGTCTGCAGCTGCACCACGCTGGGCACGACCTTCGCGGCGACCTGCTCGATCGAGCTCGTGGAGACGCCGGCCGCAGGCAGCGGCACGGCGGCCGTGGCGGTCGCCATGGTGCCGAGTGTGGACAGGTATGGCTGCACGGCCACAGCGGCGACTCCGCCGATGGATGCAGACATCACCGCCACCGCCAGCCCAGCGACCACCAACGGCCCGCGGCGAGAAGGCGTGTGCTGCTTCCGATGTGCCGGGTATACCCGGTCGAACTCAACCGGAGCGTGCGCTGCCTCGCGGTAGGGCGGGTGGGGCGGGAACATGACCATGGCTCCTAGAATCGCGTCCTGGCGCTCAGATGTCTTTAACGCTGACGCCGCTAACCCCCTGCAGTCAGCATGAAAGCCGCCGTACCGGCTAGCTGCAATAGACGTGTCGTCGGGTCTGGTCGCACACTGTGTAGCAGTCGATAGAAGCTGGTTATCGGGCGTTCGTCAGTCGGTATTGGACGTGGCCGCTGTGCCGTACCAGGCTTGGAGATGGCGACCGTGCCAACTGAGTGAGAGGAGGTGGTGGTCATGGGCGCACCCTCCGAGGCATCCGTTCGCGACGCGAATCCGTATCTGCCGCCAGCGATCACAGGACTGGTCGATCTCCTCGATCGCCACGTGCGCGATCGTCCGGGGGCTCGGGCCCTAGTCGTCACCGGGGATCGGGCGACTGTGTCCTACGGCTCCCTTGGCGCGTTGGTCGAGGACGTGGCCGACCGTCTGGGCAGCACGGGGCTGCACCGAGGTGACGCGGTCGGCCTCGTCTGCACCAACACCATCGAGTTCGTCGTCGCGCTGCTGGGCGCGGCATCCGCCGGGTTGGTGGTCGCTCCGCTGGATCCCACCTTGCCCGAGTCGCAAATGTCCGCCCGGCTGGACGGTCTGGGCGCACAGGCGGTACTCGTCGGCCCAACCTCGGTGGGCGAAGCGCCCGTCGCGGGGTTCGGCATTCCCGCATGGCAAGTCCGAGTGGACATCGCCTCACGCACGGAGGCGACGGTCGTGATCGAAACCGGCACGGGTCTGGTGCGGCACGCCCGTGGCGCGGCGCACGCGCTTACGCATGACGACGCCCTCGTGCTGTTCACCTCGGGAACTACGAACAGCGCCAAAATGGTTCCGCTGACGCACGCCAACGTCGCTGCATCCGTGCGGAGCATCTGCGGGAGCTACGAGCTGGGACCCGACGACGCCACAGTCGCCGTCATGCCGTTGTTTCACGGCCACGGGTTGCTCGCGGTGCTGCTGGCCTCCCTGGCCAGCGGGGGATGCGTGCTGCTGCCCGAGCGGGGACGGTTCTCGGCCCGCACGTTCTGGGACGATATGCGGACGGCGGCGGGCACCTGGTTCACCGCGGTTCCCACCATCCACGAGATCCTGCTGCAGCGCTCAGCGCGCGAGTACCCGGGCCCGCACGTCGTGCCGTTGAGGTTCGTGCGCAGCTGCAGCGCTCCACTCAACGTGATCACCGCCCAGGCGGTGGAGCGCACCTTCGGCGCGCCGGTGTTGTCCGCGTACGGGATGACCGAGACTGCGCACCAGGCGACCAGCCAACCGCTGCCGCAGCGCGCGCCCGTGAAGCAGGGATCGGTCGGCCGGGCCACCGGAGTGAGCCTTCGCGTCGTCGACCACGACGGGCAAACCTGCCCAGCCGGCATCGAGGGCGAGGTGTGGGTGCATGGCCCGACCGTGGCCCGCGGTTACCTCGACAACCCAACTGCGACGGCGCAGAACTTTCTGGACGGGTGGTTCCGCACGGGTGACCTGGGCTCACTGGACTCCGACGGGTACCTGTCTCTGACCGGGCGCATCAAGAACATCATCAACCGCGGTGGCGAGAAGATCTCGCCCGAGCACGTCGAGGCCGTTCTCGGCGGGTGTCGCGGCGTCACCGAGGCAGCCGTGTTCGCCATCCCCGACGCGACCTACGGGGAGCGCGTCGGAGCGGCCGTCGTCGTCGGTGAGGCCGAGAATGTCAGTCCCGAGCAGATCCTGCAGTCCTGCCGCGGCCAGCTAGCCCCCTTCGAGGTACCCGACCGTCTCGAAGTCGTTGCTGCCCTGCCGCATACGGCCAAGGGCGCACTCGACCGGCGCGCGGTGGAGCACCTATACGCGCACTGACGGCGCTGGGGCGCTCACCTGAGGTGGGGCTCGTTCGGCAGAGGCTGGTCGAAGAACTCGTCAAGAGACAGACCCCGTGCCGCGGTCACGAACGCCCGAGCCACCACCGAACCTGGGGTGGCTGCGTGCATCGCCACCGAAACCTGTGCCCGTGCTTGCGGTTCCACCAGGCGGACGACTCTCGTTCGGCCGACCACCGGCATTGCGCGCAACCAGGTGTGCGGCACGATGGTCGCCCAGGCTCCCACTCCCACCTGGGCATACAGCGACGCGACCGAGTCGGTCTCCACCTGCGGCGTCACCGATGTCCCGCTTTCTGCGAACGCCTTGTCGATGACCCGGCGGATCCGCATGTCCGGCGTGAGCAGTGCCAACGGCAACTGGGCGGCCTCGGCCCACGTCATGACGTGGGCCGGGGGCGTCAGGTGGTCTCCGGCGACCAGCACGACGTATTTCTCCTCGTACAGCGGAACCACGTGCAACCCTTGCCGGTCTTCGGGCTCGAAGTGGGCGATCGCGACGTCCAGCTCGAAGTCGCGCAATTGGCGGGACAGTTCCGTGGTCGACAATCGGGTTTCGGCGCGTACCTTGGCCAGCGGGTGCGCCGCGCAGAATGCCGCCACAGGGAGGGCAACGGTGGTGGACGCCGTGGGTTCGGATCCCAGCCGAAGCGTCCCGGTGATACCCGACTGAACGGCGGTCACCTCGGCCTTGAACGCCTCTTGCTCGGCGAGGATTCGCTTGGCCCACATGACAAGCCGTTCGCCCTCGGGCGTCAGACCCTCGTAGTTGTGCCCGCGGTTGATCAACGTGACGTTGAGTTCGCGTTCGAGTTTGGCGATCGACGCCGAGAGTGCTGGCTGTGACACGTAGCAGGCGTCCGCGGCTCGCGCGAAGTGGCGCTCCCGTGCCACCGCAACGAAGTACTCCAATTGACGAAACAGCATCAGCGTCGGACCGCCCGCCACAGGGAAACGGGAAGGATGATGGCCACGGCGGCAGGCAGGATCGGCCACGCCGGAATCCACGTCGTGCTGACCGCGTAGGTCAGTGCCAGCGCGACGATGACTGCGACCGCCACTCGCCAGTCATCCCCTACGACGAAGTCGTACCAGAATCCCAGGAATGCCCTCAGCCGACCGGTCACGACGACCCCGCCCCTGCGGCCTTTGGACTGAGTGGCCGCGCGGCAGCCCGGCGCAGAACGGCTACCAGGGCGAGCGCGAACAGCGCGACGGCGGGAACCAGGACGAGCAACGCGGCGTCCGCGCCGGGCCACGTCGCGCCGGCACCCTCGGCGCCCCAGAAGATTCCGAACGACGTGAGCATGATTCCGACGACGAACTTCATGCTGTTCTCGGGAACACGGGCCAGCGGCGCGCGCAGTGCGATCCCGGCGAGCGCAACGACCACCACCGCGGACAGCGCCGCGATGGCCGCCAGCGGAATGTTGCGCTGATTTGCACCGAAGGTCAGCGCGATGAACGCGACCTCGAGGCCTTCGAGCAGGACTCCCTTGAACGACAGGGTGAAGGAGTACCAGTCGCTGACCATGCCTCGGCGATGAGCCGGGGCGGCCTCGACAGCGGCCAGTTCGGCGCGATAGATCGCGGTCTCGTCGTGCATCGCCTTGAGGCCGCTGGCCCGAAGCACGGCCTTTCGCAGCCACTGCAGACCAAAGATCAGCAGCAGACCGCCCACGACCAGGCGTAACGCCTCCAGCGGTATGGCGGTCAGCGCCGGACCCAGCGCGGCGACGATGGCCATCAGGACCGCAAGAGCGCTACCCACACCGAGGAACGCCGAACGCCAGTCGCGACCGAATCCGGCGGCCAGCACGATGGTCAATGCCTCGACCGCCTCGACCGCGCACGCCAGGAAGACCGCGACGAACAACGCGCTGCTGTTCATCGGTCACCTTTCAGTCGGTGTGGCGGCGTCCTTCCAGTATTGCCGCTCGTGTCGATCTGGTGCGGTGACGGTTGCGCCCACGTGCTCGGGCCCCGGACCGCCGACAGGCGTCGGCCATTCGTCGTCCACCTCGGGCACAGTGACGAGGCTGCGGTCGAATGCGTCAGCGATCCACATCAGTAGTCGCTCGAGGAGCCGGCTCATATTCGCTTCCCTTCGTCGGGTTGATTCCGCATGATGATTAGAATTGCGGTCCTTGGCGTCGACGTCGTCAACGCTGACGGCCAACTAGGCCTCCCGCCAGCCTCACTCCGGACATACCTGCTAGCTGCAAGTGCCCCGATCCTCGGAGTTGGGTGGAGCTAACACCAGTCGGACGCCGGCGACGACGATTGCCGGGTGTTAGTGGTCGTCACCCAACTCGACGCCCGCCGCATCGACGAGATCGCGGATCGCATCAGGCGTCAAGGCGATCTTGCTCAGGAAACCGATGGCCGGGCTCGTCGCGATCATGTCGGCGAGGTCTTGCTCGGCGTGGGTGGAAATCATTATCACTGGTGATGGTCCCGGCAACCCGGATCGGTGAAGTTGCTCAGCGAGTTCGAACCCGTTCTCCCTACCGAGGTGGACGTCGACCAGCGTCACGTCCGGTCGTAGCTCCTCGAAGCATCGAAGCGCCTCAGCGCTGGTCGACGCCACGCCGGCTACCGTGATGCCGTGGCGCTCGAGGAGGCCTCGCGCTGCGTTCACGAAATCCGTGCTGTCGTCAACGATTAGGCAGCGCACACTGCACCAATCAATATCATGAGGTCAGCTTGGCACTACGCGGCGCGAGTGCGCATGCCCGCTAGCCGCAAACGTGCTCTAACGACGTGCACGCTCCCGTGCTGCGGTGCCATCCATCCGCGACACCTGCGCATTTGCAGATGGCCGGTAGAAATGAATGCCAGCCAGCGGGAGAGTGTCAACGCGGCTGGCATTCCCTGGAGCGTTGAATCGCAGCCTTTCGCACCGGGAACAATGGGGTCAGACTCGGTTGCTATGGATCAGGGTGGCCGCCCAGTGGACGACGAGTTGGTCGGGCTCTTCGATCTTTCGCATGAAGCGTTTTGGATCGTGGGGTTCGACGGATACCTGAAGCGCGCCAATCCGGAGCTCGCAGGTCGCCTCGGATACACCCTTGATGAGTTGCTGGCCCGGCCGTTCTCGGCCAACGCCTACGCCGATGATCTCGAGTCAGTAGAGACGGTCCTGGCCGCACTCGCCGCCGGCAACGACATCGTAGGATTCAAGTGTCGCTTAGTGTGCGCCGACGGCTCGGTGCGCTGGTTCGAGTGGAGCACTAGCAGCCGGCCAGACCTGGGCATTGCGTACGCCGTTGGCGGGGACGTCACCGAACGCCACGAGGCCAATACAGCGGCGTAAGCGTAAATGCGAGTTCGCCCCCGAAAAGGCCGCTGCCGCCGCCGACGCGCTCCGCGCCTTCGTTGCCAACCTCGACGGTGTCGAAAGCTACATATGCGGCAGCGATGTCGGCCTCGCCCCAGCGAGTCACGACTTCGCAGTCGTCGGAGTCTTCACCACTCAGGCAGATTTCGAGAGCTACCGTGATCATCCTCAACATCAACGGATAATCGAACAGATCGCACCCATCCTCGGGGACAGAACCGTGGTCCAACTCAAGAGTTGAGCCACGCACTAGCGGCTGGCTGCCATGCCGCGGTGAGTGCTACCAGGAGGTTTGAAAGGGCGTCAGCACTGCCGACAGGAAGTTCCGCAGAGGCCATCGTTGAAACTATGCACATGGTCCTCGATACCGGAAGCAAAGGAAATCAACATGCGTAACCCGCTCGGATCGTTATTGCTCTGGGTCGCCGAATAT
>Ga0193743_1001825_pt1 | contig 15468 bp, 21 predicted proteins | sample L2c2metaG_FD_143038 | JGI IMG/M metagenome (GOLD analysis project Ga0193743, IMG submission 143038) | Soil microbial communities from a riparian zone of the East river system, Colorado, United States - L2c2 | ecosystem: Environmental > Terrestrial > Soil > Riparian zone | place: USA: East River...
CGTGAAGTCGACCTCAAACGGCTTCAAAACATGAAACACGACGCCGTGAAACCTAACGAAGGGAAAGGAAAAGCGGCAGCAGTAGCTGGCGAAGCGATGGACGTCGACTCGGAAGGTATTGCCGCAACCACGGCCAGTATAAACGGCGAGAGCTCGGACTCTGTTGTGGAATGGTCTGATTTCGTGCATGGATATGACGTAGTGATCACCACCTATCAAACTCTTCGCTCCGACTTGTATGTCGCACATCCTGATCCAAAGCGACCCCGGAGGACCGCAGTCGTGTACGAACGACCTCGAAGTCCTTTAGTCATGGTCGAATGGAAACGCGTCGTCATGGATGAAGTTCAAATGGTAGGAGGTGGAAAAGCGGAGTAAGTTCTAGATAATCTTTCTTTTGCAGTTTCTTGATGATGTGGTTTAGGGAAATGGTTTCTTTGATACCTCGATTGTCGTCCTTTGCTGTTTCAGGTACACCCGCAAAAACTCAGATGGCGGATCTGATCCATGTCTTGAGGTATGTTTTATTATTATTAATGTTTGGTAGTTGACTCAAACCTTCAAAACATAGATTCTTGCGGGTGGATAAGATCGTCGGAGGTCCACGACTGTGGAAGAGATTATTGAAATCTGGGTTCGCAGAAGAATTTGTAGAGTTTCTGCAGCACTACGCCATCAGGTGCAGTGTTAATCCAGGCTGAGATTTGTTATTGCTTGTCTTATTTTTGTTTACGAACAGGACGCTCCAGTCGAATATCTCGGCAGAATTGACGATACCCCCACAGACACGGTACTTGGTTGCTATTGAACTAGGCAAGGTCGAACGACATGTATGTCTCACATAATACCTTCATATCAGGATATTGAACGGAATTTGATAGGTCTACGATCAAACATTAGAGGCGATATTGCAGCTGCTCGGCCTTGATGCGACAGGTGTTGCTGGTTCAACTGGATGGCGGGTTGACAGCAACCTGCTACGATCCTCGATCCGAAGATTACGAGGCATGTGCACTCATCCTCAGGTAAGTATATTGTTTTATGTCCTTACAATCCTCTTATCGCCGTTTTTAGGTTGGAACATTGTACAAGCCAGGAGCGCTCAAGACGATGAGTGCCGTTTTAGAGGTAAAATTTGCCAAGTTGTGTTTGCACCTTTCCTGAGCCACCTCGAAACTCTAGACGATGAGAGATCAAAATTGGAGGAATTTCATAGAGGAATGGAAAACCAAGGTGAGACACCGCCCTAACAAGGTCCTCCTGCACAAACTGACACCACTGCAGGTTCAATCCCTAGTTCGACACTCTCAACTCCAACAGCAAGATGAAGCCAATATCAATCGCTACCAGAGCGCACTTGAGACTTTGGATTTGGCAGAAAAGGATACTCAGAAACATTTAGAAGAGATCCAGACGACCCTTGCCAAACATGATGCGAAAGGAAAGGAGATGAAAGCAGAAGCTGCTAGACTACGACAAGCTCGAGTCCGAGCGTCGTCCCTAGACGTAACTGCAGCTCAGAAAGGAAAAGGCAAGGAGCGGGAAGGATTCAGCGACGATGAAGGCGAAGACGAAGACGATTCAAGTGAGCACAATGATGGCGAGGACGATCCGGAAGAGAAAGACTTGCCCAAAACATCCGCTGGTGAAGAACATCGGACCAAGAGAAGAGCTATTAAGCAGCGACTACGGGAAGGACAATTGGTTTTGCATCGAGTCAAGTTTTTGCAAGGAGATGTTTATCACGTCCTAGGTAAATCTCGGGAAGAAGATGCTACATATCAAGCTGCGGAGACTCTGAGGCGCGAGTTGTTGAAAGGTTCGTTTATCTCCATCTTACTTTTATTGTTGTACTGACTCCTCCGCTCAGCTGCGGAGGTTGACGCAAACAAAGCTATTGAGATCCTCGGTAGCAATGCGACTAGAAAATGTTTAAGTCATGCTGAAACTCTCATCAAACTGCCTTTCCTCCAACTCAAAGGAGGGATTAGGTCTACTGATCTGGTACGTGTCGTTTGTGCAAAGCCGCAACCTCACCTGATTTCTCAAAATGCCCACAGATAGAAGAATTCCATACCTTGATCGAGGATGTACTAAATGAGCAAGCTGATCTTCTTTGGGGATGGAGAGAACGTATAATGGTTCTATTATCCCGACCTTTGACTGAGAAAGAAGATGAAGTAGATGGTCAAGAATACCAACGAACGTTGGACGATCAAGGCGAGGCCGAAACGTATCTGCAAGCCTATGCGGCATTACTAGCCGATCGCCGAGTAGCGCTCATAAACGAGCGAACACTCCTTGCGGCACACGACGTTAGAGAAAAACACCTTCGTCAGACCAAGGCGGCTTTCAAAGCTGCTCATACGCCGTTGGAGAACGAACTGGAAATGCCGGATGGATTAGATATCCAACCGGAACACGAAGTCTTACACAATGACTTGTCCAACAAACGCAAGAACATCTTGGTGAAGCTCGAAGGAAGGGCTATTAAAAGTGTAAGTAATAATAAGTCAAGGATAAGTTCTAAGATTAAAGAACTTCTGTGTTGCAGATCTTGGTTGATCTGAATGTGGCAGGTGCAAAGATCCCACAAAACACCCATCCCGAGAAAATCATCATAAAAGAGGTTGTTGAGAACATTCGCCATTTTATTTCAGACCAAAGTGCGTATAACAATATATATATATCTATATATCTGTCCCCCAAGTCCCATTGGACTGATGGGCATCCTTGTAGCCGCTTTGCAAGACAAACTGGATGGTGATATGGCTCTCCTCCGAAGGGCATTTAACCAACGTATCTTGTATTTCCGTCAGTTACAGGAGATCTCAGACTCTGTTACCGATGCTGAATGGGAGGAGGAGACGATTGCTATGGCTCTTCATGCTTCCTCGATCGAGAGGACGGCAGTAGAAACGAAAATGAACACGACTCGAGCTCGGCAGCGTTATCTTGATAACCTGGTTAACAATCGCGACGAACTGGACTCTGATGAGGACGATAGGGCTTGTATTTTATGCAGATGTGATTTCACTCGCGGGTATATCACACACTGGTATGTGACTTGATTTCTGCCCCTCCGAATTGGCCTTACTTTTGTGGATGGCAGTGCCCATGTATTCTGCGAAGTGAATCTTCCTGCTACATTGTCGACAATCTATGGCTCACTTACTTTTAGAGGTGTACGAGAGCCTGGCTCTCACGAAAAGAGGGCAAAACATGCCCTGTTTGTCGGTAAGATCGAAACTTCACATCTAGGATTACTTGTTCACTTATCTGCTAACAGTGTCACTGTTAACCCTAACACCGTGCAACGTTTTACCGTCGACTCCGTCAGTCTGGAACCACCCCCGCAACCCAAAGGTGGTGAACCAGCTCCCCAATCAAGGCGAACGATCACATATAATGCCATTAGTATGGAACTGCAGGGATTATACACCAATTGAAGACTGATTGTTCTGGTTAGATCCTTCTCTTTTCAGTGATATCCAAACTATGGAAACATACGGAGACTATGGAACCAAAGTCCAAACCCTCGTTCGGCACTTACTATATCTCAAACTCACAGACGCTGGTGCAAAAAGTATCGTTTTCTCTGCGTGGGCCGATTCGTTACACAGTGTGTTTCCATTTATCTTTTTCATTGTTCGATTCTAATACCCAACGGGTCTTGTAAATCATCAGTTGTCGAATGGGCGCTGAAAGAAAACGGTATTCGATGTTTGCGTATCGACCAGAAATCCAAAAATGAAAGTGCGGCTAATGCGTTCAAGACGAATCCTGACATATTGGTGTTGCTATTACATGGGTATGTGTGATTGTTGTGTCTTTTGGATTTCTTACTACAATACTAAAAACCTTCTGTGTTAACTTAGGGAGCGAGAAAATGCTGGATTAAATTTGACTTGTGCATCGAGAGTATTCTTGCTCGAAAGTGTTGTTCAACACAGTTTCGAAATACAGGGTAGTTATGGATGCGTCTAACAAGTCCCGTTCGTGATCACTAAAACCTCCTTATATTTTCGTTTTTGTTTTTTTTTTGTTTTTTACAGCTATTGCCAGAATCGACAGATTGGGTCAGACACGTCCAACAGAAGGTCAGGAACCCTTCTAATCTCAATATTATCACCCTCACTCAACTTTTCAATCATTCATTTTCGACACAGTATATTGTTACTACGCTGAAGGTCGGAAACCGTTTTTTATTCTGCTCCCATCACCTTTTTCCCCCTATTAAAAAAAAAAAACGTCTTTTTTTAATCTTTTTTTTTTTTTTTTCACAGATACTATTGAACGCAATATTCTTGACCTTGCGGCCCGAAAGGGGTTATCCCTCTATACAAAAGAAAATTCTTCTGGCAGTCTGAACACGTCTTCGTTCTCCAAGGACAGCGAAACAGCCATCGACCATCCTGAGAAAAAAAAGGCATTGCAAAGAGGCGATTTCATTCACAAGGTCGATGACATGCTCGCCATCCTTTTCCCTCATATGTTCGAGGAGATTGAATATCTTGTTCCTCCTACCGACATCATGGATCGTGATGTTGAGATGACGGCTACTACTACTACTACTATCACTAGGCGTATCCTGACGGGAATCGAGATAAACGCTATCGCTGGTCCATCTCGAACTCAATAAAAATCTTGCAACTCTTTATCATCACTATCCTTACACTGTGTCCCAAGTCTCTTTATAGTTGAACCCATGTGTAGCAAAAAAAACCTTCTTGAATGACTGCGGCTATAACGATATTTCTGACTTACCACAAGTCTTGTATTACTTTGCATTCCATTCCCTTCGTACTTGAATTAGCAAGCAGTTGCCACCTAACAGATTTTCAATTACATATAATAATCAAAAAAAATGTTTAACGCCATGTATGAAGTCAATGAGAAGGATTAAACAAATGACAAAAGATGAAAAAAAAATGAGTGTAAATTATAGGGTGTCATACACAAGATAATTATAACGAGATGAAAAGGAACATAATGTGAATTTTTTTAGAAAAGAATCTGGTCGATAAAAAAAAAAAAAGGTTACTTGTATACTAGTAATATATATAATATAAATTAGTTCCTGAAAGACACGGCGTTGGCTTAATAAACGCGGCGCTGAGCACCTACTCATGGAGGGAAGACCTTCCTCTCAATGCATCAAACATTGGTAGTTCCTTGAGGATTCTATAGGACAACTCATAATTAATCATCACATATATAAAAAAAAGAAAAAGAAAGAAAGAAAGACAACCACAACAAACCTTGTTGCCTAAGTTCATATCACCAGCAGAATGAGAGGCACCATCAACCTCTCGAATGCATTTTCCATGATGTAGAACTTTCCGAATGATCTCATCCTGGGGGATGCCGCTTTTGGGAGTACCACCACCTTGCAAAAAGTGTTCCATGGCGACAGGGGAGTGCATTTGGGGTTGGTGCACTACGGGCGCTTCCTGGGTCACTTGGCGGATGGGAACGGTGGTGCGTATACGTTCCTTCTGAATAGCTATATATCACACACACAATTGAACATTCGTTTAAAAAGGTGCAAAAAAAAAAGAACTTACTTTCTTTCTCAATGACAGGTTGAATAATGTGATGGACATGATGGTGGATAGTTTCATTCACAGTGGTTCCCATGTCGACGACGGTTCGTTCCTTGTCAACATGAAACTAACAAAAAAAAAAAAACCCCGTCAAAAGTCCAAATCTATAAAAAGAGAAGGGGGGTGAGGGTTGTGCCCGTACCAAGCTATCGCGGTGCTTGTAAATTTGATCCTGGAACAAAGTGCTATCTTCAGGCTTATTGGCGTGAACTTCTTTGACAAGAGTCACTGGTCGAATCTGTGGCTACATCAGACAGTTGAACAAAAAACGGATTTTTTAAAGAGTGAATAATACGTTTTCGCGCAAGCGTTCCTGTAATTGCTCTGAAACGGTGACTGGCTGCGTGTGATGTTGGATGTGGTGTACTGAAAGAAAAAAAAGGAGAATTTGATACAACTTTTGAAAATCCGAAACAGAGAGATACATACTGTGGCGTTCGCGATCTTTGACATGAGCGATTTCCTCAATTTCGAGATGACGAACTCGTTCATGGAGAACGGCTATATTCCGCGTAAGCTTTAAGTCGCTGATGTATGAAAGGAGAACGGACGATGAAGTTGATTTGTATCTTCTTGGGTCTTGCCCGTCGGCATGGAGTCACGTGCACTGTGTTTAGCGTGGCCAAAGTCATGTCCTTCATGGAGGACTAAAACACATAATGAGTTCTGAACAGCAGAAAAGGTCGTGAACTTACCGCCGCCGCGGCCGATTCCAGCACCCAAGATATGACCTGTAGGTTCTTGGTAGGTGGTAGTACCAGTCCCTCGGATGGTACTTGATTGCTTCACATCTGAATCTGAATCGGTGTCGAAGCTACTGCCACGTTGACCACGGTGACCTTTGTCAACAGAATCAATGTCGCCGGCCCTTGCCTGAGTGACAGGTGCCGCCTGGCCACCACTAGTAACTCGGTCTCCACCTGCGGCACCATTAGGATGCCCAAAACTGGATGTCTTACGAGCGGCAGTGCGATCAATTCCTGGAATATCATGCCTGAGTTACACAGAATGCAGCCATAAGAGGTCAGATACGTTACCGGGAGAAGATCCTTGATGGGTTCCAGCCAAAGTGCCACCCATTGCAGCAGCAGCATCAGAACCGTATCCGGAAGTACCTTGACCAGTCTTGGAGCGCTCCAAGTCGTTCTGCATGGCGAGTTCTGATGCTACTGCGGGCTTGCCTGAAGTGCCTGGACCGGTACCAGGCGGCAAGCGGGGTGCACTGCGCTCCTCGACAGGGTTGTTCTCCCTGTTTTCATAAGGGTTCGTAGCGTTGTTACCGCCGCGAGTGCCCACAGAACGATCGCCCGTGTTGTTGACAGCGTTGTCATCCGTAGAAAGCATATTTTTAACAGTAGATCCGATACCTTAAAACAAAGGATCAGGTATAAGGTTGTGTCGTCGGAGTATCTAGTCGTAACCCACCCATAGTGAGGATAAAGTAATTGGTTAAGAGAGAGGGGGGGGGTAATTATAATGTCTTAGGAGCGAAAGACAAAACAATCGATTTATAAAGAGCAATCTGCGTCATTTGGATCCAGATGATCGAGTGTATGCGCAGAATATCCAGTACGTCGCTTACTTAATATGCCTCAATAACATGGGTAATTTTTTGAATATATGACAAAGCTTGCAGACCAGTCTCGGACTGTCTCGTGGGTTGTCTTAGTTTTCAGCCGAAAAGGTAACGCAGACATGAACATGTACGATGTTGAAGGCGTGTAAATAGAAACTGAAAGATGCGACTTCAAAAAACAGACAAGGACTTGAAAGATTGGGATGGGTTCAGTGTTAAAATGGAACTCTGATCATGTGTACCTCTAAAATATCTTGTACTCCATTCTAACGCACTTATTTACGGAAACAAAACAAAAACAAAAAAAAAACACGACAAAGGACTATTCAACTCTCCAGCCACTTATCCAAATCAAATGAGGAAAACAGAACAGATCAGAATTCCCCAGGTATCATCCAGAAAATTTGACCCTTGTCAACGAGAGAGAGAGAAAAAAAAAAAACCTCACATGGAAGCTTTCCCTCTAGGTTCATAAGGAATCAGTAATGCCATACCGCCCGCCAATAAAATCAGACCGCCTGAGATATACACCGGAACAGCCGTCGTCAAGTTGGCATACAACGCAATAATTGGAGCCTTCAAATAAAAAAAAACGTTACATGATAACTTCAACACAAGTGTATCAAAAAGGAGGAGGAACAGCTTACAATAAGGCCAAAAATTCGTGTAGCTGTGAATACCAGTCCATTGCCAGTTCCACGATCTTTGGCTGGAAATATCTCAGGAGAAATAGCGTATAGAACTCCATACATGATCTAGAAACAGATAAATAAACACAAAAAGTATATATGCTTTAGGCAAATAGTCACATTGCTACTAAAGGTATATCCACAATTCCAGCCGAGCAGAGCATTAGAGCTCCGCGCGGTTGTACTCGCGAAGAGGAAGACACCAGTTAGCCCTATCTTCCGCAAGGAGTCGTTGAATAATGTACTTTGAAAATGTGTGAAAGAAATGGGGTAAACTTGCCGGATGAAATAGCCAAGGCACCTTTCCGCCCGATGTATGGCATTTCTACTGCCCAAGTTGCAGCTAAAGCAGCAGGCACGCCGACCACGGCAAGAATTAAAGTCTAACGTTGTAGTTTAAAACCATCTCAGAGAGATCGATCAGCGTTACAAGAAAGAGAAATCACGTACATTGCGGTATATGATGTTCAAAGAGGCATCACCAAAATGAGCTCCGCGACTCGCCAAACTGTAGTTGCCTTATGAAGCCCTACCCTCTTTACAACAGAAAGAAACGTCACGCACAGGAACGGTAGAAAGTTGTTATAGAGGGTTGATGCCAAACCGATGATTCCTAGAATCATTTTAGCCCCACCTCAAAGTAGTAGATAGAACGTGGATTCAACGTTTTTGACTTACCCCAGATAGAAATCAGAAGTGACGTCGAATACGCCATCGTTTTTGTGGCGAACAAAGCTTTGATATGTTCTGTAGTAAAATTTGACGTTTTACTCAAAATGCCTTTTCCACGGGCACCACCGACATCCTTATCATGAACCACAACAGAGCCTATGTTCGTCAAGTGCTCAACAGTCAATGATGATGTCGTCGAATTATAAGCGGCTATCTTGTGTATGACAGCAACAGCTTCTTCGTCCTTTCCTTTGCCGATAAGATAACGAGGACTTTCGACGAGGTCGAAGAGGAAAAAGCGAAGGCACCACATAATAAGGGTTATTCCTCCAAGCATGAATAGGAGATACCTCCATCCCATGTTATCAGATCGTTGACAATGCGTAGTAGACCCGATTGGGCATGAGAAGTTAGCAATTAGCGGCCATGCGAGCTTGAAGAAAGGGAAAAAAAAAGGAAAAAAAGGGAAAGCATATCAGAACAAAAAGATAAAAATATCCAAAATAAAAAGCGTCATAGTTACCAAACTAACAACCAATTGTCCCAAACACCAAAATATAGACATAAAAGTTAAAAGGTACTGATGCGAAGCGGGTACTAAATCTTTTTTTACACAGAAGATTTTCAGTTGAGGACTTTTTTTTGGTTTTGAACCAGCTTAAAAGAAAAAACAAACCAAGGAATACGGCCGAGTCCACGGGAAGATTTCCTATCCTCACTCCGTCAATATTATATTTGGGATATGAAGGCTTGAGCGTACCTCCGACGCCTACGCCCATCACAGCCAGGAGCGATGCCAACGTGATAAAATTAGGTGAACCTCCAGCAGCAAGACCAAAAACGCCAGCAAGAAACAGAGTGACATTGAAACACCATCTAACAAAAACCCAAAAAAGGTTCATTTTGGACAGTCAAGTTAATATATCAGCAACGCACCGTCTTCCCCAGACATCACAACCAAAACCCCAGAATATCGCACCCACGAGTAAACCAGCGTTAGCAGCTAAACTTAGAAATGGCGCTTTGAAAGTAAATTCATCGGTCACAGGAGCAAGGATGAGGCCTGTTATCAACTATTTTTTGGTGGGGGGGAAATGAGTCAGAAAACATAAAAAGTGGTTAGGAGAACACAAGACTGACTGGCCAAACGCTATCTCTAAATATCTGTTGAGTCAAGGAAAAAAAGGATTGTTTTTTGTTTGACATATGACTTACGCAAACCATCCCATGCCTGCCACCACAAGGAGCGTGTACTTGTGACCAGATGTTAATAGAGGGTTTCAAGCATTGCTCATAGAAGTCAAAGCTACCTGGTATTTTCCCATCCCTATTTCTTGTAGAGCACGATTCAAAACCAATGTTTTCGCGTAATAAACAGGATCCAACACTCCTTCCTTGTACAAGTTCTCGACAGAACTAGTTGCACTTTCCACAAATCCATCCGTAACTGGTCCTTTCTCCTTGCTTTGTTCTAGTTCTAGGGATGGTTTTTTAAGATCGTCTTCTTTATTCATGGCGAACGTTTCGTGAAATTTTTTTTTTTTGAAGAGAGTTGGATATGAGATAGATAGGAAGAAAACCCGAGGTAAACTTGCAAGATCTCTCTGTCAGCTTCTAAAAATCAAATCTACAGTCAAGGGGTGGGTTTTAGTAAGCGACCCCTGATGTTATCGTTATTATCTTTATCCCCGGCTGTGTTGATAACTTATTACCGGAAATGCCTAAAAGACTGGCAGCTTTTCCAGGCTCAAATTCACTGTGTGTCGTACCAAGAAAGACCGGCAGAATAGAGAAAGCAATTGACGCTGATCACTGAGGTGATGGAAAATTGGGATTTACTCATTGCATCCTCGAACAATTTATACGCAAGTGTGAGGTTCCTTCATTGAGGACAGTTAGGGAGGATGGGAAAAAATGTTCGACATAGGTATTGCAATTGCCAGTGCTATCTATCATATAGATAGATGTTCCCTATTTTACAGAGCTTCCGAGATTGTTGCGGGGAAGTCCCAATGTAGGTCCCGAAGAATTGAGTCGAAAAGCATTTTTGGTCTGGCGATTGAATTTAGGCAGGAACTAGCATCATCTGCGCGCCCTAAGACAGGGCGAAAAACGACTGATGGAAGTCACAGGTAAATAGAACATACTGGTACGAATGAACTCCAATCGCTTGGGCTATTTGTCAACGTTCCCAACTCGAGCAACGTCTGCCTCCCGCAGCTCTCTTCTCCGTTTCACGTCCCAATTGTACACCCGCGCCGTATTCACTTCCATGATCGTCAGTTGCTCCCTCAAAAACTCGAGATCTTCAATCGTATTATCTAAACTTGTCTGCGCGACATCCAGCTTAGAATTCAGTAGGCTGACAGCGGCCGGGATTTTGTATGATAACATAACGTTGGCCTTTGAGAGAAATATAAAATGAGACGTGAATATTAGACAGGTGTTCTAAAGCTAAACATACCCCAAGCCAAAGGAAGACGGTATCACTATCTTCAAGTTCGGCTTCAGCATAGAGTGTGTCATTAAGTTCGAAAGTCGTTTTAAGAGACTTTTGGGAGTCTTCAGCATCCGTCAGGTCATCGATATCTTCTTCCTCTCCCGATGCCTTGCTTTTGCCTTCCTGTGACAATCATTTTAACAAGGCGCAGTGCTCGTAAAAATAGAAACTAACTGACCCTTCTCTCCTGTAAGTATTCTACCATATCGAGAGTTTTCCTGATATCCGGGATTTTTTCTTCCAAGCTCGCTCGCCGTTGAGTTAGACTCGAGTCCATGTAACGGTACTTGCTGCGCTTCCCATAAGATGAATACCTTTCACTGAAGCAAGGTAAAAAATTGAGCGTACGCTAAAGCATCTTGGAAACTTTTTAATGTTGCTTCAACATCAGCATCGGCTCCACCAAGATATTCTTCAACATCTGCCTGTGGATCACAAGTCAAAACGAAACGAACGATACAACAAAACAAAGGCTCTAAAGCCTCACAATGAAAGGAGCTTTTGGAATTCCTCGTGGGTTTTTCTCATCTGAGAATACTGCTTTGATTTTGGGTGGCATATCGCATATCAACTATGAGAATCACACTTATGAGCGAGACACAAGGCACGCGGCGATGCCCGGTCGGAGATTCATACCGAAAATAAAGTTGTGTTTTTTTTTCTTTCTTCACGGTTCGTTATGACTTTCTTGCGCTCCTAGGCTCTCTCCCACTTGTACCAATAACTCAAATGTCGAGGTTGATCGTTAAGAATCTTCCATCTTATGTGACGCCCGCCAAATTACGTGAACACTTTGAACAGAAAAAAGGTCCTGGAGGTACTCTCACAGATGTGAAAGTGTCTTCCAAGCCAGATGGGACCTCTCGTCGTTTTGGTTTTGTTGGATACAAGTCCGACCAGGAGGCCTTGGCTGCCCAAAGATGGTTTGATCGAACGTTTATCGACTCTACAAGAATTAGTGTCAATGTTACCGAGGTACGAATTTTTATTTATAAAAAAACTATTATTTCTTGACGAGGCTATCAGGGAGCAAAAGATGCGCCCACGCCACGACCCAACAAGCGACGGCGCATAGGCGATTCGTCATTGGATGAGCCAGTCTTAACGACAGGGTCAACATCTACGATTGGGCCAGCAGGCTCGGTCGTAGAACCGAAACCAAAAGGCAATGCCCAGCTGGAAGAGTTCATGGAAGTAATGAAACCGAGGACAGGTCCAGCTTGGGCAAACGAAGCAACAGTTCAACCAACAGTTTCTGCCCCACCAATAGACGACACTGCGATGCAGGATGTGGAACAAACGTCTCGTCAGGACGACGTCTCTGATCTAGAGTGGATGAAGCAACGCATGTCTAAAAACGTCGATATTGTTGAGAAAGTTTTTGAGCAGTCGGGCGATGAGGGAGACGAGCCAGAAATTCATACCAAGGAAACATTGGTTAAACTTTCCCTTCCGTTGTCGGGATATATCATTACTGACGCTTATCTTATGTGGGGTAGGCATCACCAGAAGCACCGTCGTCTGTGAAGGAACCAAAGGACGATACGAAGGAGACTATCCTCCAGACCTCACGGTTGTTTGTACGGAATTTAGCATTTTCATGCACCGATGAAGAACTAGCGGATCTGTTTAAACCTTTTGGCGAAATATCTCAGGTGAGTTTCTCGTCCTTTCTTTATTCTTCCCGGACATTTCTTTTACGTACAAAGGACCTAAGATGACAAAATAAATAGGGACATCAGACTCTTCATTGAGAATGTTGATTCCTTTGGGAAAACCGATAGTAGAAAAATTTCTGATCTTTTTTTTTTCTTCTTGATTCTCAACTTCATCCTTCTCTACCCATAGACTAATGCATATTCTCTTCTTTTTTAGGTGACTATTTAGCATTCATATCTTTGCCTTGCCTTTTCGAAGATGAATATCTTCATAGGGACATCAGACCTTCGGGAATGTTGATCCTCAGGGAAAACCGATAGTAGAAATATTATTCTGAACTTTTACTCCCTTCTGTTCGTCTTTCTCTCAACTTTCCGCTTATTCCATTTCGCTTCAGATCCATTCACCTTTGGACTCGGCAACCAAACAGCGGAAAGGCCTTGCATATGTCACCTTTGCCCGACCGGCCCAAGCTTTAGAAGCATACGAGGCGCTAGATAAGAAATCCTTTCAGGGTCGTCTATTGCACATCCTGGCTGCAGTTGACAGGAAAGGCAAGTTCGAGGTAGTAGAAGGTGATGGAAGGAAGAAGAGTGTGAAGGATGAGAAGAGTGCAAAGAGGAAGTCGATGGCGAGCAAGGAATTTAATTGGAGTATGTTATACATGAATGTAGGTACACTTTGTTTCGAATATAAGCATGTCTTCTCTGATCCTTCACTGTGTGGTAGAGCGACGCTGTAGCTTCATCGATTGCGGATCGAATGAACATCAGCAAATCCGAAATTTTAAATCCTGAGTCAGGCGACAACGCAGCTGTCAAACTCGCTCTCGCAGAAACTCACATCATTCAAGAAACCAAAACCTACTTGGAAAGTCAAGGCGTCTTGCTTTCTTCTTTCTCCTCTCGTGCTCGGTCTGACACAACTATCCTGGTCAAAAACATCCCATATGGAACATCGATAGATCAGATTCGTGAACTTTTTGAACCTCACGGCGAGTTGAGCAGGGTATTGGTACCTCCAGCTGGTACAATGGCAGTTGTGGAATTTGAGAGACCGGATGAAGCTGCGAAAGGGTTTCGTGCGGTTGCCTATCGGCGGCTTGGCAACTCCATCATCTACCTGGAAAAAGGGCCATTAGGAATGTTCGATGAAAACTTCATTCTCACCGGAAAAGATGATGATGATGCTACCAAGCCACAGACGATCTCAAGCGCCATCCGAGTGCCTGAGCAGTCTATCGCCGATATCTCCTCCAAACCGGTTGACCCTTCGGACGACCAAAACGTATCCCTACAACACGGAACCACACTCTATCTCAAGAATCTCGCATTTTCAACCACGCAAGACCGTCTTGTCAACGTTTTCCAACATCTTCCTTCCTTCTCCTTTGCTCGCGTGCAAACGAAAGCCGATCCTAAAAAACGGCCGGGTGGACGTCTGAGCATGGGATATGGTTTCATTGGGTTCAAAGATACAGAGGCTGCTAAGAAAGCGTTGAAGAGTCTACATGGTTTCGTACTCGATGGGCACGCTCTGCATGTTTCATTTGCTGGAAGAGGTGCAGATGAGCCGGATTCAACCACAACCACAACCACAACCACATCATCTACAAAGAGTCGAACGACCAAAATGATAGTTAAAAACGTCCCTTTCGAAGCTACGAAGAAGGACATCCGAGATCTGTTTGGGTATTCCCTTTTTTTTTTTTTTTTTTTTTTTTTTTTTTAATTTTTTTTATGAAACCTTCTTCTTCTAGTTCCCATGGCCAACTCAAATCCGTTCGTCTTCCCAAGAAATTCGACACTCGATCCCGTGGTTTTGCATTTCTCGAGTTTACATCTCGGCATGAAGCAGAGAATGCTTATACAGCATTACGCCATACCCATCTTCTCGGTCGACATTTGATCATAGAGTGGGCAGAGGAAGCCGAGCAGGATTTAGAAACTTTGAGGAAGAAGGCTGGTGTTGGGTTTGGGACTGCTGCTGGTGGGGGTGGTGGTGGTGGTGCAAGGGATATGCCTGGAAGAAAGAGGAAATTGAATTTATCGTTGGGCGGTAAGAAGGGAGAGGAGGATGATGATGATGATGACGATGATTTGGAGAGTTGATGAAGGTTCTGTGTTTGGAAAAGATGGGATGAGGCAGGGTATTAGTATTCATATTGATTCATTAATCGAACGAATAGAAATTTTAGGGGGGTGGGGGGAGTAACACTTATTATAAGAAACAATGTTGATAATTTGAACAACTTACTGTTGAAAAAAAAAAAGAAAAAAGAAAAGGGTAAACCAAAGTTTTTGCCCAGTTCCAATAACCCTCGTCTCCAACGTTCTACGATAGATACAACACCTCGCCCCCTCATGTTATGCACACCGCCTTTAATTTCATTCTAGCCCATTTATCATGAAGGGGGAGGGAAGCGCATACATGAGGCATTAAAAGTTTTTTTTTTTTCATTTACTCTTATGTACATACGTTACTGTTTACAAATGCTAAATAAAAGGTTTTGAATCAATCTTTTTTTAAAAAAAAAAAAATTCGATGGAGAAAACAAAGAAAAAGGTGATGTTGCATGATACGAGAGAGAGAGAGAGAGAGAATCGACGAGGGGGATGTATAAAATGGGTGGAAAAAAAAAGAAAAAAGGAGGGGGTGTGAAAGAAGAAAGAAAAATAATATTGATTATGTTCGATAGATGATGGATGGGGATAATGATGAAGGTATTTGGTGAATGACTTTTGAGTTGGAAAAAAATGAAAGAAC
>Ga0193743_1001826_pt1 | contig 15467 bp, 14 predicted proteins | sample L2c2metaG_FD_143038 | JGI IMG/M metagenome (GOLD analysis project Ga0193743, IMG submission 143038) | Soil microbial communities from a riparian zone of the East river system, Colorado, United States - L2c2 | ecosystem: Environmental > Terrestrial > Soil > Riparian zone | place: USA: East River...
CCGCGGCCCAGGCCTGCGGGGAGCAGGAGGTCGGATAGGGGATGGGCAGGTCGAACTCGTCGCGGTCGAAGCCGCAGAACAGCTCGGGCAGGCGGCCGCCGAGGTGGGTGGCGGCGTCGAGCAGGCCGAGCGCAAGGTCCTGGGCCTGGCTGATGAAGCCGTAGCGCATCAGCCCGGCGACCGCGATGGCGGTGTCGTGCGGCCAGACCGAGCCGTTGTGATAGCTCATCGGGTTGTAGGCGCCCATGTCGGTGGCCAAGGTGCGCAGCCCGAAGCCACTGTTGAGGGTGCGCCCGGCCAGTAGAGCGGCGACGGCGGCCGCCTTGTCCGCGTCCAGGATTCCGCACCAGAGGCAGTGCGCCATGTTCGAGGTGATCGAGTCGACCTGTTGTTTCGCACCGTCCAGGGCCACCGCGACCGCGCCCGGCCCGGGCATCCAGAAACGTCGGTTGAACGCCTCCTTCAGGTCCCCCGCGCGGCGCCGGCAGTGCGTCGCGGTCCGGGTGTCCCCGTCGGTGTCGGCCAGCTCGGCCCTGGCCAGGAAGGCCGCGTAGACGTAGGCCTGGACCTCGCAGAGCGCGATCGGTGGGGCGGCCAGCCGCCCGTCGCGGTGGTTGATGCCGTCGAAGGAGTCCTTCCAGCCCTGGTTGGCCAGGCCCCGGTCGGTGTAGCGGCGGTACTCCACGAAGCCGTCCTGGTCGGCGTCGCCGAAGTGCTCCACCCAGGCCAGCGCCCGGTCCGCGGCGGCGAGCAGCCCGGCCCGGTCGGCATCCGGGATGCCGCCCCACCGATCCAGCTCGCCGAGCAGCATGACGAACAGCGGAGTGGCGTCCGTCGTGCCGTAGTAGATGTTGCCTCCGCCCAGCGCCAGCGCGGCCTCCCTGCCGAGCCGTATCTCGTGCGGGATGCGCCCCGGCTCCTCCTCGGTGAGGGGGTTGACCTGGGTGCCCTGCATCCTGGCCAGCGTGCGGAGCGTGCACAGCGCCAACCGGGGGTCCAGCGCCAGCGACATCCACGCGGTGAGCAGTGAGTCGCGGCCGAACAGCGCCATGAACCAGGGCGCCCCGGCGGCCACCACCGGGCAGTCCGGGTGCTCGGGGTCCTCGATGCGCAGCGCGCCGAGGTCCCGGGCGCTGGCCTCGATCGCCGTGACGAGCCCGCGGTCCGGCGAGCTGACTCGGGGGTTCGACAGCCGCCATTCCCGCATCCGGGTGGCCGAGCGGCTGGCGTGTACCGGCTCCCCACAACGGTGCAGCGGCGGGATGCGCCGCCCGGAGAGGGACGCCTCCATGGCCAGACAGGTGGACCAGCTGGAGCGCGCCGGCACCACGACTTGGAAGGTGAACTGGCCGGGGGAGACCGCTGGCTCGCCGGTGGCGGTGACCAGCGCGCCGCGGGTGTCGGTGGTGCCGGTGGTGCCGGGCAGGGTGAAGGACATCGACGCGGAGCCGACCTCGACGAGCACACCCCGGGCCGGCCGCGCCCGGCCTACCTTGACCGCGAACAGGTCGGCGAAGTCGGCGTCCACGCCGATCGTGAGCGTCAGCCCGACCGGCTCGGGGCCGAGATTGCGCAGCACCACGTCCTCGCGCAACCCGTCGCCCACGAACCGGTTGCGGACCACCAGCATCGTGCTGTCGGCCAACCACCGTCGGGGCGCGGTCCGCCCGACGAAGGTGGCGCGATAGGGCTCGGCCGCATCCTCCAGCGCGGAGAGCGTCTCCACCGGCTCCCCGTCGATGGCCAGTCGCCAGCAGGACAACACCCGGGTGTCCGCGACGAACAGCCCGTGCGCGTGGTCGCGCTGCATGTCCCCGCTGCTATCCGAGATGCAGAAGCTCGAGCCCTCGACGAGGGTGATCGTGCTGGCGTCCGTGCGCGTAGGAGGACCGGTGCCGGACGCCCATGCCCCGGCGTCGGCCTGCTCGCCGTCCACGGTGCTCATCGGCTGATCGTGTCCCGGTACATGGCGATGTGCTGGGACACCATCCGTTCCATGGAGAACCGCGCCACGGCGGCGGCTCGGCAGGCGGCGCGGTCGAGTCGATCGACCAGCCCGACGGCCCGCACCAGGTCGTCGTGCTCGGTATGGAGGAACCCGGTGGCGCCGTCGTCCACGATCTCCGGCGCGGCGCCGCACGGGCAGGCGATCACCGGCGTGCCACACGCCAGCGCCTCGGCCATCACCAGCCCGAACGGCTCGGGCCAGCGAATCGGGTTGAGCAGCGCCTTGGCCGCACCGAGCAGCGCGAGTTTCTCGCCGTTGGTGGCCTCGCCGACGAACTCCAGATCGTCCCCGAGCAGCGGCTCGACCTGCCGGGCGAAGTAGTCGCGCTCTGCCGGCTCCCGCATCTTGGCCGCGATGACCAGCCGCTCGCCGGCCGCCTTGGCCACCAGCGCCGCCTCGCGCACTCCCTTGCCCGCGGCCATTCGCCCTAGAAACAGCAGGTAGCCACCATCCCCCCGGCCCACCGGGAACCGCTCGGGGTCCAGCCCGTGATGGATGATCCGGTCGATGGTGATCTCCGGAGCCCTGGCCGCCTGGTTGCGGGATATCGCGATCAGCGGAAGCCGCTTGCCGTAGTGGCGGTACACCCGGCGCATCTCCCCGTCCAGCGGGCCATGACAGGTGCTGATCACCCGGTCGTAGCCCAACGCCAACGCCCACGCCGGACCTACCAGCGTGTGGTCGTGGATCACGTCGCACCCGGCGAGGACCTCGTAGCCACGCATGACGTGGGGCAGCTCCACGGCGCCGGCCCCGATCTGCCCGCCGGCGGCGGGCCCGGCGTAGACCGTGGGTACCGGCGACGTGCTCTCGGCCGTTGCGTACAGCGCCACGTGATGTCCGGCGGCGGCCAGCCCCCTGGCCAGTTGGTCGATCACCAGCTCGATACCGCCGTAGGCCGGTGGTGGAACCGGCAGCCACGGCGGCGCCAACAGCCCGATCGTCAGTGAGCTCCTCGTCATCTGCCCATCGTCGGGAACCAGTCGGGACCAGTGGACCGACCTCGTAGCGCGAATTCCACCTCCGAGGGCGGTCACCGGGAGACAGCAGGCCGGAACTCGGTGTCGGCTCAGGTCACGGGCCGATCGGCACCATGCTCCGTCCGGCACGGCGGACCAGGCGGTCGAGTGACGTGCCCCACCCAGGAAGGGCCGAGGCCGCCCAACGCTCACCACTCGCTTGTAAAGGGCGATCACCGAGTTCCTGGCGTCTCCCACCCCAGCATCCGGAGCGCGTCGTCAGCGGCGGCCTTATCGACCATCACGTCGTAGCACCGTGGCCGCACAATCTTGATGGATGCGAAGTCGCGGCGCCCACGCTGCAGCGCATGGGCCAGCAGCCCGAATAGGGCTCCGGTGATGGCGCCCACGATCGTCCCGAAGATCAGGCCGTAGAGTGCCAGGAGCGGCCAGGTGACCAACGGGTTGATCCAGGCGAACAGGCTGAAGATCCAGCCGATCAAGGCTCCGGTGACCGCGCCGCCGCCCGCGCCGCGCAGGGCCGCTTTCGGGTAGTTCAGTCGGCCGGTGACCTGCTCGACCAGCTCGAGTTCGCGGCCTACGATCGCCACCCGCTGCACTGGGAATCCCTGGTCAGAGAGAGTATCGACGGCCCGCTCGGCATCGGCATAGTGCTGGAAGGTGGCGATCGATCGGCGCACCGGGGCCCCAGGGGTGACCCGGGGCGGGGTCCGCGGCGCAGTGCCGGACACTGGTTGCTCGCTCATCGTAATGCCTCCGATTAGATCTTGGTTGGGTCGGAGAACTGGCTGCATCAACCGTCACAGCCGGCTGGCGAGCGCCGCGTCGGCACAAGAGCGGAAATGCCGCTACAACCACTCACCCCTGTAGGCCCACACGAGGTCTGGGTGTCCGCTGTCCGGCCCCGGTGCGTCGCCAAACCGCTGAAGCAGCAAAATGGGCCCGACAACCCAGGTCCTGCAGGCGATCCGGCCGGGCCGGCGGGATCGCTCACGATCGCCTCGGAATCCCCGGTTCAGGCTGTACCGAGCATCCCGTGCGGGTCGAGGACGAACTTCTTCGGTGCGCCCGCATCGAACTCCTGATAACCCCGCGGCGCATCATCGAGCGGGATCACTGTCGCGTTGACGTTGCGTCCGATGGGCACCCGGTCGTGCAATATCGCTTCGCGTAGCCTGCGGTTGTACTGCATGGTCGGGGTCTGGCCGGTGGCAAAAGTGAGAGACTTGGCCCACCCGATCCCGAAGCGCAGCGACACCGTTCCGTGCCGGGCGGCCTCTTCCTTGGCTCCCGGGTCCTCCGTCACGTACAGGCCGGGAATCCCGATCCCGCCGGCGGCCCGGGTGACCTCCATGGCCTGGTTGAGCACCGCGGCGTTCTGCTCGGTGCCGTCCTGGTGGCCCTTTGCCTCAAATCCGACACAATCCACCGCGGCATCGACCTCGGGCACCCCGAGGATCTCTTCAAGCTGATCGGGCAACGCCCCGGCGAGGGGGTCGACGGTTTCGCAGCCGATGCTGTGGGCGTGCTCGCGCCGGTCCTTGTTCGGGTCACCGACGATCACGGCGGCCGCGCCGAGGAAGAACGCCGATGTCGCGGCAGCCAGCCCCACTGGCCCGCCGCCGGCGAGATATACAGTCGAGCCCGAGCCGACTCGTGCTTCGATGCAGCCGTGGTAGCCGGTCGGGAAGATGTCGGTGATCATGGTCAGATCGAGCATCTTCTCCATGGCTTGGTCTTTGTCCTCGTATTTCAGCGTGTTCCAGTCGGCGTAGGGCGCCATCACGTACTCGGCCTGCCCGCCGCGCCAGCCACCCATGTCGACGTAGCCATAGGCGCCGCCCGGGTGGTCGTTGACGTTCAGGCACACGTCGGTGCGCCGCTCCACGCAGTTGCGGCACCGCCCGCATGCGACGTTGAACGGCACCGAGACCAGGTCGCCGACCTTGCGGTACTCCACATCGCGACCGACCTCCACGATCTCCCCGGTGATCTCGTGCCCGAGCACCAATCCCACCGGCGCGGTCGTGCGACCGCGCACCATGTGCTGGTCGCTGCCGCAAATGTTGGTCGCTACAACCTTGAGGATCACCCCGTGCGGGCAGGGCCGATTCTCGTTAATTGCCGGTACCCCCGGACCGGGCCTGAGGATCAGCTCCGGGTAGTCAATCGACTCCACCGCGACATTGCCAGGACCCCTGTAGACCACACCTCTGTTGCCAGCCACCGTTCGCTCCTCCGCTTGCCGCCCGGTCCGCAAAATCTCGCGGCCCTAGCCACAACGCTCGCAGGCATCGCCGACACACGCCTGCGCCCGGCGAGCCAGCATCGGGTGCCTGGGTTCGTTCCAGCAGGACCAGACCCGGGTCCGGCACGTGAGGCTCACCGAGGCGATCGGTGCCGCTTCGCATGAGCGTTCAGCGGAACGCACCGGGCAGCGCAACGGCCACCGTACTAGGACTTTGACGGACCCCGAGCGCAAGTGATCAACGGGCAAACAGACCGGATCGCTTCCAGGGCCGGGCTGTCGCGTCAGCGCTCCCTCGGATCTCCCCTGGGCAGGGACTCCGGCGCCACGGTGGCGGTGGTCACCTCGGAGGGTGTGGGGCGGTGCCGGGACAGTCGCGCCTCGGCCCGGAAACGCTCGACCAGGTGTGGGTAGTGCAGCTCGAAGGCCGGGCGCTCGGAGCGGATCCGGGGCAGTTCGGTGAAGTTGTGCCGGGGCGGCGGGCAGCTGGTGGCCCACTCGAGCGAGTTTCCGTAGCCCCACGGGTCGTCGGCGGTGACCACCTGGCCGTAGCGGTAGCTGCGGAAGACGTTCCAGATGAACGGCAGTGTGGAGGCGCCCAGCACGAAGGAGAAGATGGACGACAGCGTGTTCAACCCGGTGAAGCCGTCGGTGGGCAGATAGTCGGCGTAGCGACGCGGCATGCCCTCGTTCCCCAGCCAGTGGTGCACCAAGAAGGTGCCATGGAATCCGATGAAGGTCAGCCAGAAGTGCACCTTGCCCAGCGTCTCATCCATCATCCGGCCGGTCATTTTCGGGAACCAGAAGTAAATGCCCGAGTAGGTGGCGAACACGATCGTGCCGAACAGCACATAGTGGAAGTGCGCCACCACGAAATAGGTGTCATGGACATGGAAGTCCGCCGGCGGGGAGGCAAGGATGATGCCGGTCAGCCCTCCGAGTACGAAGGTGACGAGGAAACCGACCGCGAACAGCATCGGCGATTCAACGGTGATCTTGCCCTTCCACATGGTGCCGATCCAGTTGAAGTACTTGATACCGGTCGGGATGGCGATCAGGAAGGTGGTCAGGGAGAAAAAGGGCAACAGCACCGCGCCGGTGGCGAACATGTGGTGCGCCCATACCGCAGCGGAGAGACCTCCGATCGAAATCGTCGCATAGATCATCGCCTTGTACCCGAAAAGGGGCTTGCGGGAGAACACCGGAATTACCTCGGTCACGATGCCGAAGAACGGCAAAGCCACGATGTAAACCTCGGGGTGGCCGAAGAACCAGAACATGTGCTGCCACAAAATGGCGCCGCCATTGGCCGGGTCGAACACGTGGGAGCCCAGGTGGCGGTCAGCCTCCAGGCCGAGCAGCGCGGCGGTGAGCACCGGGAACGCGATCAGGATCAGGATCGTGGTGATGAAGATGTTCCAGGTGAAGATGGGCATCCGGAACATGGTCATACCCGGCGCGCGCAGGCAGACCACCGTGGTCAGCATGTTCACGCCGCCCAGGATGGTGCCCAACCCGGCCACCACCAGGCCCATTGCCCACAGATCAGCGCCCACCCCCGGGCTGTGCGTATCCCTGGAGAGCGGGGTGTACGCGGTCCACCCGAAGTCGGGAGCGCCGCCCGGGGTGAGGAACCCGGCCATTACGGTCAGTCCGCCGAACAGGAACAGCCAGTAGGAAAACGCGTTCAGCCGAGGAAACGCCACATCCGGAGAGCCGATCTGCAGCGGCAGGACGTAGTTGGCGAAACCGAACAGGATCGGCGTCGCGTACAGCAACAACATGATTGTGCCATGCATGGTGAACAACTGGTTGTACTGCTCCGGGGAAAGAAACTGCATCCCGGGCCGGGCCAGCTCGGCCCGCATCAACATCGCCATCGCCCCGCCGGCCATAAAAAAGCCGAACGAGGTCGTCAAATACAGGATCCCGATGTCCTTCGGGTCCGTGGTGTGCAGGAACCGCACCAGCGAGGCGCCCTTGAGCCCCGGCCGCGCGGGGTAGGGACGCCTCGCGATCGGCGCCGGTCGGCGAACGTCAGTCATGGAGCCTCCAGCACCCGGTTCGACCGCTCCCAGCGAGAACCCCGCCCGCCCGTCGGCGCCAGCCCGACGTGTCCGTGGAGCGGCCCCTCGGTGGGCAAGCCAACCGTGGCTGGCCGCCCAGTGCAGCGGCCCAGCCGCGCGGTCCAGACGTGCGGCATTTGCCACGTTGGGCCGAGACGGACACGGATGCGGCCAGCGCCAGGCGACCAACCCGTGGAGCACACGGCCCGGCAAGAGGCGACCGACATGCCGGAGCCGTGGGAAGCAGCGAACTAGACCGAGCAGGAACCGACCAGGTGCATGTGATTGCTCGATCTGACAAGCCGGACCCGGTGAGTTTGCCCGACTGGGAGCCGGGTATCGGTCGTCAATGAAGCTCGGCGTGCTGGATATCGGCTCTAACTCAGCGCAGTTGCAGGTTGTCGAGGTCTTCCCGGGTGCCCCGCCGCTGCCGGCGCACGCGGTGAAGGAACCGACCCGACTGGGCGATGCGTTCGAGCTGGACGGTTCGATAAGCCGAGGTGGGGTGGACCGGCTGGTGGCCGCAGTGGGACGGGCGATGGGCGCGGCGCGCCAGATGGCCGTGGAGAAGCTGTTCGCCTTCGCCACCTCGGCGGTGCGGGACGCGACGAACCGCGAGCAGATCGTGGCCCGGATCCAGCGCGAGGCCGGCGTGCTGCCCCAGTTCCTCACCGGCGAGGACGAGGCCAGGCTGACCTACCTCGCGGTGCACAGCTGGTACGGCTGGTCGGCCGGGCGGCTGCTGGTGATGGACATCGGCGGAGGCACCATGGAGATCGCGTTCGGGCGGGGCGCCGAACCGGACCTCGCGGTGTCGCTGCCGTTGGGCGCGGGCCGGTTGACCCGCGCGTTCCTGTCCGACGACCCGCCGACCGCCGAGCAGTTGAAGGCGTTGCGCCGGTACGTGCGTGGCGCGCTGCGGGAGGTCTCCGACCGGCTGCGCTGGGAAGGCCCGCCGAGTATGGCGGTGGCGACCTCGAAGACGTTCAAACAGATGGCCCGGTTGACTGGGGCACCGGCGCAGCGCAGGGGACCGTTTGTGCCGCGCACCCTGCGGGTGGATGACGTGGCGCGGTGGCTGCCCAGGCTGGCCAAGGGAGACGAGGCCGATCGGGCCAGGCTGCCCGGGATCTCCGCGACCCGGGCCCGGCAGATCCTGGCCGGCGCGGTCGTGGCGAAGCAGGCGATGTGCACGTTCTCGGTGCCCTCGGTGGAAGTCTCCCCGTGGGCGCTGCGGGAGGGCATCATGCTGCACTACCTGAATGGGGGCCTGGGCGACACCGGCGCGCTGCCGCTGCAACCGGTGACCCCGGAGGAACCCCCAGGACACGTCTTGGCCCTGTCCAGCCACGACCGCTAGTCAGGAAACGAGGGCATGCACGCCCAGGTAGGTCAGCGCGGCGGAGGCGGCGGCCATCGGGATGGTGAGCACCCAGCCGATCGCGATGTGGCCGGCGACCTGCCAGCGCACCGCCGAGAGGCGTTTGGTGGCTCCCACCCCGAGGATCGCCGAGGTGATCGTCTGGGTGGTCGAGATCGGTGCGGCGAAGACGAACGCGGTGGTGTACAGGATCGCGGACGCGGTGGTCTCGGCGGCGAACCCGCGCGGTGGATCCAGGTCGATCATGCGCCTGCCGAGCGTGCGGATGATCCGCCAACCGCCTGAGTAGGTGCCCGCCGAGAGCGCACCGGCCGAGCACACGATCACCCACCAGGGGATCTCGAAGTTCTGGTGGAAGCCGCCTACTACCAGCGCGAGCACAATGACGCCCATCGTCTTCTGCGCGTCCTGCAGGCCGTGGCCGAGCGCCATCGCCATCGCCGATACGGTCTGCGCCCTGCGGAAACCCCGGTTGAGCCGGGTGGGCTTGCCTCGACGGAAGATCCACAGCAGCGTGGTCATGAACAGCGTGGCCAGCACGAACCCGACGATCGGCGAGACGATCATCGGGGTGATCACCTTGTTGACCACCCCCGACCACTGGACGGTTCCCCCGGCGGCCAGCGCGGCGCCCACCAGGCCGCCGATCAACGCGTGCGAGGACGAGGACGGCAGCCCGAAGTACCAGGTGATCAGGTTCCACGCCACCGCGCCGACCAGCGCGGCGAGCACCACGGTCAGGCCGGGCAGACCGCTCGGGGCGGTGATGATCCCCTGGCCGACGGTGGTCGCCACCTCGGTGCCCAGGAACGCGCCCGCCAGGTTCATCACCGCGGCGATGGCCAGCGCGGTCCTCGGCGCGAGGGCGCGGGTGGAGACCGAGGTGGCAATCGCGTTGGCGGCGTCGTGGAAACCGTTGGTGTAGTCGAACACGAGCGCGACGGCGATCACCAGGAGTACCGCGGCGAGCTCCACTCAGGCGTCCTTCACCGCGATGCTCTCGACCGTGTTGGCCACCGTCTCGAACGCATCCGCCGCGTCTTCCAGCGTGTCGACCACTTCCTTGATCTTCAGCAGGGTGAGCACCTCGAGCGTGGACGGCACGCCGGAGGGGCAGAGCAGCTCGCCGAGCAGGTCCCGGTAGATCGCGTCGGCGTCGTTCTCCAGCGAGTTGACCTGCACGGTGTACTCGTGCAGTTCGGTGAGGGTGGCGAGCCGGGGCATGGCCAGGGCGGTCGCGGCGGCGGCCTTGCACAGCACGTCACATTGCGCGCACATGCCGGCCGGCAGCTCCCCGAGCTGGTAGAGCACTATCCGGTCGGCCGCTTCCTCCAGGTCGTCCAGCACGTCGTCCAGCGAGGACGCCAGCCGGTGGATGTCCTCCCTGTCGAACGGCGTGATGAATGTCGAGTTGAGCTTGACCAGGATCTCGTGGGTCAGTCGATCGCCCTGGGTCTCCAGCTCCTTGATCTGTCTGGCCAATGCGACCCTGGCCGGCGGTTCGGCCGCGACCAGCCGCGCGACCTGGTGCGCCGCGTCGGCGATGTTCTCCGCGGCCCGGGTGAAGAGCGGGTAGAAGCCACGCTCCGTGGGGGTCAGCCGGAAGCCCACCGCGGTCAACTTCCTTTCAGGCTGCCGATGCCCAGGCAGTGCTCGGTCGGGTCCTTGTCGGAGGTGTCCAGGTCCCGCAGGAGGCTGTCGGGCTGCTCAGGCACCAGGGGACGATGGACTCGAAGGGTCCCCATGGGCGATGGTCACAACGTCAGCCAGATCCACATCTGGTCCGAGAGCGCCTGCTGGGGGGCCCGCCGGGTATTTGGCCGACCAGCCGACCACATTCAGCATGCGCGCGACGATGGGTCGGGCCCGGCCGGTCAAATGGAACCCGACGCGTCTCGCCACGGCCTCGGACTGGGCGTTGAGCAGCGTGGTTAGCCCGGCCACGCCGAGGAACTCCAGTTCGGTAACGTCGATGAGCACTACGGTCGGGCGTCTGTCCAGGTGTTCGGCGAGTCTGTTGCGCAGTCCCGGCGCGGTGTAGGAGTCGAGCTCGCCATACAACCGGACGACGAGCGCGCCTGAAGCATCCGCCTCGGCATCCGCCGAGCAGGGCGCCACAGACCACAGAGTGGGTTGGAGTCGACTGTTCATGTCGTTCAGCGTGACCAGGATCCGCCGTCGGCTCTTCGACACACCGGTGCAAATCGTGGGGTGTGACTCTGGTCTGTGGTGACCTCCAGCTGCTCGGCCGGGCGCCGCGCCACACGCGAGGCGGCTGCTGCCGCGGTCCTGACTTGCCAGGACGTCACGAGCGAGAGGTGGGGTTCGACAAGCCGGAGGCCGGGGAGATCCGCAGGCTGTTGCGCCTGGAGTGGAACTGCGCATTTGACGTGTTGCGGCAGATCTTCTGGCTCGCCCCGGGGGAGGACTTCACGCCCGTCGCGCACCCTCGTAGGGTTCGTGGCGGCTCCAGCCGATCTGGCGGCGCCACAGGAACACAGTACGGCCGAGCACCGGGGCGATCCACAGGTGGGAGAGCTCCGCCGGCAGGGACGGCGTCGAGGGCGGCACCCCGTCCGCGCGCAGCAGAGCCTCGAACGCCTCCGGGGCGAGCCCCCGGCAGTCCACGGTGAGGTACAGCTGCCGCTCGTCACCCTCCCGGCGGCTCAGCCTGCGCAACGTGCGTCGGAGCGCGCCGACGCTCAGGCATCGCTGCACCGCCGGCACCACGCTGACCATCTCCCGGTCCGTCGGGCTGGCGTGGGTCACCGTGACGGTGGCAGGGCGGCCCAGCACGTCGGGGTGACCGACGAAGCGAGCCGGCACCTGGTGCAGCAGCCAGTGCAGGTCGGGAAGCACGAGCGTCATGTTGGCTGGCAACTGGTCCGGGCCCGCGGCCCCTCGGGCCTCACAGGCTCGCGCGGTCATCGGGAAGATCTCCCATACCCGGGCTAGCGCCTGGACATCCCGGATCAGTACCTCCCACCACCAGCGCCCCGGGGCGGGCCACTGCAGCTCCCGTTCGCGGCGCAGCTCCGCCAGCGGGAGTTCGGGTCGGTCTCCGAGAGTGGCCTCCTCCAGGGCGGCACGGCGGCCGTCCGGGTAGGTCAAGATCATACCGTCGCCGCCATCGTCGGTGACGTCCTGGGCGGTGACGCCGAGCACCCGGGCCGCCACCTCGGCGGCAGCCTCCTCCTGGGGCGCGAGCGCGGCGGCCATGGTCTCTACCGTTGCCTCTTCCGCCGAGGGTCACCTCGGCCTGGCGCCGGCAAATATCCGCTCAGACTTCGCCATCGGATGTCACAGGGCGCGCTCGCGCCGCTGTTCCCCCCGGGGGCGGGCGGGGCGCTCGGCCCGGGGGAGCCAAGCCGGTCAGCAGGGTTGCTTCTGGCAGGCCGGTCCGGCTTCCGCCCGCGTCTTGCCAGGGTGGTTCCGGTGCCGGCGGGACCGACTCGCCGGCCCTACCAGACCGAGGAGGACTTGAGTGACACTCATGCGATCTGATCCGTTCCGTGGCTTCGAGCGGATCATGGAGCAAAACTTCCCAGGGTTCGGACGCGCCCCTCGCAGCATGCCGATGACCGCGCTGCGCCGGGGCGACACATTCCTGGTCGAGCTCGACCTTCCAGGGGTGGTTCGCGACGACGTGGATCTGACCGTGGAAGGCAACGTCGTCACTGTGCACGCCCGCCGCGCTCCGGCCAACCAGGATGGTGACGAGGTGATTATCGACGAGCGGCCGTACGGCGAGTTCAGCCGGCAGCTGTTCCTCGGCGACAACCTCGACTCCGGCAGGTTGGCAGCCGATCTGCGGGACGGCGTGCTGAGCCTGACCATCCCGGTCAGCGAGGAGAGCAAGCCCAGGCGGATCGCGCTCGGTTCCGGCGCGTCCTCCAGCGACGGCTGAACCGGGGCGTCCGCGACCGGCCAGGCTGGAGGCGCGAGATCCCTCCAGGACAGACAGCCCCGCGCACGCACTGGCGCGGGGCTGTCGGCCGGGGTGGCCGGAGTCGCCGCCGTGTCGTTGTCGGCGAGCAACGCGCCGCGCAGCCGGCGCGCCGCGCCGTGCACCGCCGGCCGGCCGGCCGACCGGGAAGCAGTTACCAGCGGGAGGGCGCGCCGGCCAGCTCGATGCGCTCCACGCGGGCGCGCAGCCGGCCCTCCGGCGCGTCCCAGCTGATCTCCTCGTCGACTGGGGCGCCGAGCAGAGCGCGACCCAGCGGGCTTTCCGGGGTGACCGATGGGACGTCCTCGTCCGGCACCGCGGTGACCTGCGCCGTCTCCACTTGGCCGTCCGGATAGCGAAGCGTCACCACAGCGCCCACCCCAACCCGGTCGGGGGCGGCGTTGTGCCGTGCGGCGGCCGCCCACAGCAGGTGGGTGAGGTCGCGGATCTTGCGGTCAATCCAGTCCAGCTCGTCCCGGAGCTGGATATCCTCGGACTCGTCCCCGCGGTCGTCGGGGCGGTCCTGCACGGCCAAGGCGTCCTCGATCTCTCGGCGTCGCTCGCGCAGCAGGTCCAGCTCCTCGAGCAGGGCATGCCGCTCGTCGTGCCCGGCTGTCATGCCTCCACGGTGGCAGCACGCGGGGCCGCGCACCTCCACCTGGCGGGGCCGAATCCGAGCGCCCGGCTGGTCCGCGGAGTCGAGATCCGGCGGTATCGACGTAGAACACCGTCCTTGGTGAGCAGCCCGTCCCGCCGGGCGTTCTCCGTGGCATGTCGCTGCAGGTCCACCAACTGGTCCCCTCAGGACGAGAGCTCACCGGCGGCCCGGAGCGGAGGCCAGGTGGGTGCGCTAACGCTGGCCCGAGCCGACCGGCGTCCGCTTGTCGATGTGCACGGTGACGTTCATGCCGGGCACCAACTCGAGGCCGGCGGCGTTGGTGATCCCGATCCTGACGGGAATCACCTGGGTGACCTTCTGGAAGTTTCCGGAGCTATTTGACTCGGGGAACAGGGAAAACAACGCGGCGGCCGCTCCCTGGATCTCCTGGACGATCCCGGTGATCGGTACGCCGTGGTAGGCGTCCACGTCGATGTCGACGAGCTGCCCGGGGCGGACGTTGCCGATGTCGGTCTCGTCCACCCGCGCGGTGATGTAGATCTTCCGGAGGTCGTACCCGGTGGCCAGCTCCTGGCCGGCGGTCACGAACTGCCCCTCCACCACGTAGCTCACCGCCACGGTGCCCTCACCGGGCGACTTGATCGGCCGCTGCGGCTGCGCGAAGCTGCCCAGCACTTCGATCCGGCCGACGGTCTCCTTGGGATGCACGGGTGAACCCTTGCTGAGGGTCCAGCGGGTCAGCGTACCGGTCATCGGGGCGTTGATGTCGATCCTGTCACCGTCCACCTGGGCGTTGTCGGTGGACACGTAGTTGCGGGTGTAGAGCAGATACGAGGCGCCGAAGCCGGCCGCCGCGAACAGTGCGAGGACCGCGATCACAATCACCGCGATCCGGGTGGACCGCTTCATCCGGCGGAATGCGGAGGCCCCGGCCGGGGGCCCCGGCTGGACTGACGTCGCCGCCTTGGCTGGGGATCCCCCCGCGGTGGGGGGCGCTGATGCGGCGGGCGGTACCGGCGCCTCGGCCGCCGCGGCGCGGGCCGCGCCTGGCTGGTCGGACGCTGCATCGCCGAGGTGACCGGGACGCTGGCGCTCACCCGGCGCGGTCCAGGTGAGTCCATCGCGCCCGGACACTGGCTGGCCGGCGGGGGTGAAGCGCGCCTGGCCGTCCGGGCCGGTTCTAGTGCCGCCGCCTGACCCACTGCCACCGCCGGGCCGCGGGCCGCCGCTAGGCCGAGAGCCCGCGCTGCCCACGGGGACGTGCGGGCCCTGCATCATCTTGGCCTCCACAACAGCGGGTCAACAGGGTGCGTCGAGGCCGACCGCGCTCTCCGGAGGCGGCACAATCGGCCGAGCCCACCCGGACGTCGGCCTCCCGACTGGGCCATCGTGCGCCGGTCGTATCGTGCGCACTTGGGCACGGGGCCACGAGAAGCGGCCGCACGAGCCAATCCGCGAGGCCCAGCCGGCCGGTAGCGGCCCTCGGCGGGAGGCGCGGGTCACAACAAAGCCGTTGGACACCCCGGCACATGGCACCGTGGAGAGGTTGGCTCTCCGAGGACGAAAGCAGAAGCTGTGCTGAACCACCCGCCGGCACCCACCCGACATGAGATCGTGAGCTTCGAGGACTGGCTGGTCACCCAGATGGCGGCAGACAATCCCCGCCGCAAGCTCGTCGCCCTGATGCTCGACCAGCGGCTGAACGAGGTGGACTTCGGTGCCCGGACGGTGCGCCAGGAGTTCCGCCGTATGCTCGACGACTTCGAGTCGGCCACCCACGGCCTGCCGGTGCGTAGCCGGCCGCTGCCGTTCCGGTCGCCGCGCACCGGTCGCCGCCCCGCCGCGGACCTGCCCGAGGAGGGCAAGGCCGGCTGACGCGTTCGGGTGCAGGGTCGGCCGAGCGTGCTGAGCTCGCGGTCGAGCGGTCGTGGGGTGTCCCCCTGGATCGAGGCGTGGTCCCTGCATCGAGCCTCCCGCGCGTCGGACGGCGCGTCCTGGTCCCGCCGGTGCCAACGGCGCCCAGCGAATACGCTCGACCGGCACGGGGCCGGGGAGTGTGCGGGATGTGCGCGAGGCGAACACGGCGGGTGGACCGCCCGCATGCTCCCTGGGCGGTGAAAATCGCGGCGCCCAGCCGGCCTATCGGGCCAGAGTCGACGCCCACTGGTTCTCCGGCGACGCCCGCGGGGCGAACCATCGGTATCTGAGCGACCTCAGGC
>Ga0193743_1001827_pt1 | contig 15455 bp, 21 predicted proteins | sample L2c2metaG_FD_143038 | JGI IMG/M metagenome (GOLD analysis project Ga0193743, IMG submission 143038) | Soil microbial communities from a riparian zone of the East river system, Colorado, United States - L2c2 | ecosystem: Environmental > Terrestrial > Soil > Riparian zone | place: USA: East River...
GCGCCGGATCGTTTTGTTCAGTTTCGGCTGGCATTCGATACGCGTGAACCGAAGCAGGGAAAGGGCGCTTTCAAACCGATGAGCGATCGTGTTGCCGACAGGCTCGCGGTCGATATCGTCCTTCCGGAAAGCTCCGTTAAGCCCAGCCTCAAGAAGCCGGGAAAGTTCATTCCTGGCATCGGTGTTAGCGGCAGTTTGTTTCATGGTCCGGTCGTTCTCGGAATCAAGGCTGTTTCGACGGTCTCCGAGTATGGATCCAGTTACAGCCTGTTGGAGCACGCTTCGGAAGAATCTCTTCAACTGGAGATTCTGCCTCAGGCACTTGAGCAGATTCGCAAGGTGAAGAGCGCATGGACAGAAGGCAATTATGAGGGGTTGTTCGAGGTCATCGGTAAGTTCACGACCGGCCCTTCTGAGGATCGCGAAAGCGATGCATTTGCCGACGATTTCGAGAATGATGCGGAATCGATGCAGTTGTTGGCTCCACAGTTGTCAGGAGAATGGGAACCAGTAGAGGGTGCGCTCATGGCGGATGGCAGTGGAATGGTCATTCACATTCCGTATGTATCCAACCACATGAACCGCCGTCTTGCACGCTGGGCCTACCGCTTGCTGACTGGTGGTGGTTTCAAACTCCCGTCCTTCGCTCTGGCGGATGACGGAATTCTTGTGGAGTATCAGGGCAAGGTCGTCTCGGCCTCGGACTGGATTCCGCAGGATGCAGCCATCACTTCGCTCACCGCGGAGAAGAGCCTCACCATCCGGTATCCCATTCGGATGAAAGAGGACCTGCTCCCGGTACGGCACCTCACGAACGAAGAGCTCACAGCAGCGCTCCCAAAGGCGCTGGGTGTGGACAGCATTCCTGAGGCTATCGTCAGCTACATTCTCAATCGTCAGTTACGTCTGGAGGGTACTTATACTCTTCATTCGGAGACTGCGGCTAAAAACGGTGGCGACTTCGATTTCGACACCATCTGCGCTATGCCTTCCGACCGTTTCCCGAAGTTCGTGGAATCACGGATAGCGCATGGGCAGCAATTCGACCAGAAGAAGACCAAGCATGCAAAATCACGGTCTCCCTGGTGGAACATGCAACTGGTCGCGATGAAAGCGCGGGGAAATAAGATCGGCATGATTACCGACCTCATTACTTCGTGCCTGGCAGTGGGACGGCGGGACCTTGCTTATAAACTCGTCGAACAACTCCAGAACGCGCTCGACTCCCTCAAGCACCGTGTTGAGGTGGATGAGAACGTCATCAGCGAAATCCGCAAAGAGGTACCGCAGGCACCCTGGCTCAAGTTCAAGCGTGTGCGCCAGGTGTCGGAGTTACCACTCAAGCTCGACGTGGCTTCTACAGACGTCGTTGGGCACTTGTACAACGAACTGCGTTCTGAACTCGGCGATCTGCTCGCAGAGCAGCTTCCGATTCAAGACTTTCGTGGACTCTTCCGCGGTGAGACCATCACCAAGGAGATGTTCGATGAATGTGCAACCGTGAACATCATCTATGGCTCGAACTCGGCTGTGGTGGTGAAACGGGGACAACAAAAGAAACAGGCGCTCCAGGTAACACAAGCAGCATGGGAAGCTGTGCGCGCGAGTGACAACCGGGAGCAGAAGAAAACAGCATCTCTGGCTTTGCGCACATCGAAGTCCGAGATGAAAGCCGATGAAGAGCGGTCGAAGAAGGAGATAGCCTTCCTGAATCGCCTTCTGCATCGCTGGGCGAAAGGAAAACAGGAGTACCGCAAGGCCTATGCACAGGCGATGGCTTCGGTCGTCACCAACGGTACAGGTTCTGGCGGCGTCCTCTTTAATACCTTTCCTCAGGAGTTCTGCGATCACCTGGCAGAGCAAACCGGAGGCCGTCGTGTCCGGGTGCGTATGCCACGCCTACCTCACGGCCACATCACGGTAGAAGGCGGGCAGATGATTTCCGTCTACCCGTACTCCAACACGGATGGGACCCCTGGAGAGCATTTCGCAGTGATCGCCGAGTATGTGGGCAAGCCACAGCTCGACTTCAGTGCGAGTGTTTTGCACCAATAACCCAACTGAAACGGAAGATGCCAGGAGAACATCCTTGGCATTTTCCCTTCGGTTGTTTGAAACGCCCTCATCGGCAGGAGAGAAGTAACCATGAGATATCAAACTGCACTCGGCCTGATCTTCGCCACGATGACGGCGCAGGCACAATCAGTCAACTACAGCCAGATCCAGCACGTACACACATCTCTGAACCATCTCACTATCATCGAGACAGGCGAACCGGTGAATTCGGTAGCGCTGGCAGACCCTGATGCCTTCTCGATTCAACAGGACCGCACACGCATCTTCATCAAGCCAACTCACGATCAACGATCGACGAATCTTTTTGTGTTTACGGCAACTCGCAAGCTGTCTTTTGAGCTTGACCCGGCCGGCGATGTCGCAACGATGAACGTTGTGTTTCAGGCACTCCCGCCTGCAGGTGCGCGGCCCGTCGCTGGGCCCGCCACTGCGTCCCAACAGGAACCAAGCGATGAAGAGATCCAGAAAGTGGCTCGACTTGTCCTGACCCAGGCACTTCTCGGTACCCAGGAAATCGCGCATGACCAGTCTGAGGTTGCCAACGGACACGTTGGCGTAACGCTCGATCACGTACTGCGCGCCATAAACGCTACCTACATTCGGTATGAAATGGAGAATAAGACGAATCACGCTTTCCGGGTGACGACGCCAGATGTAACGGCGCTGATCCCCACGCAAACACCAGTCAGTTTATTGGGACTGAAAAACCATCAGCTGCGGTCCTCTGAAGCTGAGGCATTCAAGGCAAAACACGGCGAATCACTTCATGTCTTAAGCGCGGACGGGAGCGGGAAGGATCTTGCTCCTGGACAGCGGATGACCGGAGTGATCAGCGTCAGCGAGGTCGGCCAGAACCCAACGCAGCTCTATGAGCTCAGGTTCGGCTCGGACAACTCGAAACCGGTCACCGTGCAGGCGGTGCTCTAGTGGATGCTTCGAGCAACATCACCCCGGAAGAGACGCGCAATGCCCTGCGCATGCTGTATCGAAACGACCGGGAGACAAACCTCCAGAGAGCTCTTTTCCACGCGTTGTCTGACGATCTGAAGCCGCTCAATAAGCGAGGGGCGTGGAATCCCAGCTCGCTGCTGGTTCTGCTCGTGGTTCTCTGCATAGCCGTCGCCGGCGTATTCGTTTACTTCACCATCGGAAGGCCCCACGTATGAGTCCGTCTTACCAGACAAATCAACGTCATAACCCGGAGGATGCCGCTGGCATCCTTATTCTTTGTGTCTGCGTGGTTCTTGGACTGTGCTGGTACATCGCAGTGTCGCGACTCCATGTTCGCAATGACCAGTGCCTCGAACTCTTCCTCTACGGCATGATTGGTGTCTTCGGCTCCCTGCTGCTGGGATCTCACTTCATCGGGCGCAGGCAGAAGAGGGAAGAGAATTGGCCGCATCCTCCGCTCGCCATCTCCAGCCGGAAAGATTCAGCCATGCTGAAGGCGGCTCAGGAATCATCCGCAACCCTTCTCGGGTATACCGTACAGAACGAGCCGTGGTACTGGCCCGACGAGATCCGGACAAAACACGGAATCCTGGTTGGCGGGACGGGCGCGGGCAAGACGACGACCCTCATGAACATCATCCGGCAGGATGTGCGCCGCACCTACAACGGACGCAAGATGCCGATGATCATTCTCAACGGCAAAGGGGACAATGACTTTGAAAGAGCTGTCGTGGCTGCCGTTGAAGGCGCGGGCAGAATGCAAGACTTGCGAATTGTCAATCCTTCCCGGCCACACGAGTCCTCTTCTTACAACCCCTTTTATGCGGTCGACGACAACTATCAGGAGCATGTGAACTTCATCTTCCGCTCCTTCGGCCTGAGAGAAGACTTCTTCAGCGGGCATCAGGAGGCCTATCTCTCGGACATCGTGCGCATTCTGTTCTATACAGGCAAGCGCTTCAACGTCTACGACGTGATGGTGATGGCGCTCGACGAGCAGGTGCTGGAAGAGCAGGTCGCCCTGGCCAGACAGAGGATCGCCACACTTCCTGATATCTCAGCCCAGCAGCGGCGGAACTTCGACATGTCGGTGCGTATGATTGCGCGCTCTCTCGAAGACCGCGAGCGGGTGGAGAAGATTCAGGGACTTCTGAACGAGCTGCTGGCGTTTCTCGAAGATGACCTGTCCATCATCACCGGCTCATATCAGGACCTTCTAACCCTCGACGACGTGCTGGACAAAGACCTCATCCTGTTGGTCTCGCTCAACGTCAACGCCAATGAGAGAGCGGTACAGGCCCTCGGCAGAATCATTCTGCAAAACCTTCGGCTCATGGTGGGCAAGCGCTACTCGCGTGAGCCAGGACAAGGCCAGGCCGCCGAACCGATGGTCTCGGTCATCCTCGACGAGATCGAGGCCTTCGCCTTCCCCGGATTCGCCAACATATTGCAGACGGCCAGGGGCGCAAGAATCTCGATCACTTTCTCCTTCCAGATGCTATCCCAGCTCATCAATATCGGCCATGCCTTTGCCGAAGAGGTGTCGGCAGCTCCTCAGACGAAGATGATCATGAACATCTCGGAGGAGAGCACGGTGCAGTGGTTTATGAAGGCATCGGCCAGAGTCGCCACTAAGCGTCGCAGTCTCTCCGTGCGGAAGACAGGCTTGTTCTCGACCAGGTATGTCGAGACCGGAACGGGAAGCGAGAGCGAGATCAAAGAGACCCGCGCGCGTGAGGACCAGATCAAGAACCTGCCCACCGGCCAGATGCAGATCCTCATGGTCGATCCACGCGAGGGAACAAAGTATTCCCACCTGCTCGTACGACGCGATCCCGCATGGGAATTGCCGGGGATGTCTCCGCGGCCTTATCCCAAATTGCGTAGCCGGATCGATCCCTTAATAGGAGCTCACCTTCGCTTCAGTGAAAAAGAGAACAGGAAGAAACGTCGCCGCCGCACCATCGGCGCAGCGATGGGAGAACAGCTATGAGGATCATGCAATCTCGAATTTGTTACACGCTTGTCGTGGGCGTCGGACTGCTGGCATCGTTTGGCTCGGCGCAGACCCTCGACCACAAACCGGCAGCACCCGACTATCGCCAGCAACACCGGCCGCAGGGCTTCACCGACTACGCGCTCGGGAAGATCAATCAGGACAACCGGGACTACGGAAGCGATCTCCAGTCCTCGCGCGCATCGCTTGTGGTCTTCTCCATGGACGACGCTTATTTCTGGTCGAATTGCGTCTCTCTTGGGCTGCTGATCACCGTTACCGGATGTTACTTGCTGCAATTGCGGTCCAGCGATAAGAAAGAAATTATTGCCGCGACGCTGGTTTCGCAGATGTGGAACGGCAGGGTCAGCGACAAGATTGAAATCGATAGACGGACCGCCGCATACAATGCGCTGGCCGACCAGCACAACGAGATAGTCGAGAAGACGCTGAGCGAAAAACAGACCTTCAAAACAAAGCGCACCTCCGGCAATCAAAAAGACCATGCGGACTCGAACAAGCCGACAACCGTCGGGCCGGAAGAAGTCGACGCTCCGGTTTCTCCGGCTGAAGTAACTCCGAAACCGGCAGAAGCAATGGCGGCACGAATGGATGATGTACCGGAATTGCCAGCGGCACCCCCGCCTGCCGTCGAAGCCCAGGATAGAAATGCATTTGTTGCTCAGCCCGCGAACCCTCCGCGCGATGACCTTGCCGGCGATGATCCCTTTGCTCTGCGACAGGAGGCCATCCGGCTTCGGGCACAGGTCGTTGCGCTGAAGAACCGGGAGACCAATCTGCTGGTACGCCTGAATGCGGCGGAAGAATACAAAAAGCAGAGAGAGCCCAACAAGGTTTCCCATTGAATCATTGCGAGCGTGATTCACGAAGAAGAAGGATAGAAGGCGGTTTCCGCAGTAAAACAGACAAACTTCGAAACGGATAAACACAATGACGGACCATAACCCCAACGACAACGTTCCAGACATCGGAGAAGATGTCCTCCGGCAATTGCGCGAACAGGACCTGATGCGCGCCAAGAAGGCGGAGCATCTCTTCAAGTTACTGTCGCTCCGCAAATCAAGTGGCTTCGCGCTCGACCAGAGACTGGAAGCGATGCTCAGAAAACTTCCCAGCTATCCTGCGGAGGAATTCGAAAATGAGGTCGCCAGTCTCGGACTCGAGGTCCTCAATGCGGTCGTCACCCACGACGAGAAGATCTCGCCGCCTGCGCCGGAACCGATGGTCACTCCCAAACCTCTCTTCGACTACCTGGCCAATGCCAACCCCTTCTTCCAGCGCTGGCTGGAATTTCGTTCCCAGATCCCCGCCGCAGACCCGGAATCATGGGACGAGTTCGCCGTACAAGGAATCGTAAAGGAAGATCATGAATATGCGTGGGTGATGCGCGAACTCGGCCAAATGTTGGTCGACCTGATCCACAGGAAGAAGCAGATTAGTCAGCATCTTGCCACCTGCTTTCAGAACAGCCACCTGCTTGACGAGCCGGAGCGATATTTGAATACCGCCAGCTGGGTGTACATGGCCGAGGAGGATGCGGAGAAATGATCGTCCGGGTTCTCAGCTGCGGCGTGAACTGGTGGGGCATGCATTCGAAGGACCTCAGCGATCCATTCTGCTTTCGCCGCAAGGCAGCCTATTACAATTCCACCGGATTGTTGTTCGGCCAGCGCCGCCGCGATCTCTTTCTCTATCGCGGCCACATCCGGTTCAACCGGACCAGCGGCTTCGATCCCGAATACGTGGAGCGGATCTCGGGCAAGATATTCCATACTCCCGGACCAGCAGTCTACAACGGGTTAAGAAATCTCCTGTTCGACCTCCCGGCAAAGGGTCAACAGCCTGACGCTTACCTGGTAACACTCAATCATCTCGATCATGGCGCGATTGAATTCGGGGACAAATCGTGGCGCTCGAAGGGAATCGATGTCATCGCCGTCAGCAGGTTCCATGAAAGATACGAAGCGATGCTGCTGATGCGACCTGGAGATTGGGTGCGCACCACGCTCGGCTATTGGCAGGTTTCTACAAATTCCCACCAGCTCACACTCACGGAGGCAAAGTCATGAGATACAGAAAAGGTCACGTAGCGATCAGCGATACGCCGGACTCGAGACAAATCACCGCAGCACATACTGGAGATTAAATCGACTTGTTGCAAGCGGATATCTTGAGCAGATAGAGCATGGCATATCGGTGGCAGATCCTGTGTATGCCATCACCAACTCTGGTCTTGCCTTGCTTGAGTCAAGGGGTCACATCCTTCTGACACTGAGTTCAACTACAAAAACGATCATCTCTCAAAAAGAAGTGCTGCATATGCTCGAGATCAATTCGATTCGGCTTGCCCTCAAGAAAGCCGGAATTCTCGAAGAATGGAAACCGGAGTTGGAGGTTATCTCAGAGAACCTGGTGAATTACGGAAGTACAGGTAAGGACTATGACGCAATCGTTACGGTGAACAATAATGGGAGGCGGACTCGTTTCGCTCTGGAATACGAGAGAACCGCAAAGAGCGGATCACGATATAAAGAGATCTCGCAATCCATATTATGTGACGTTACCATCGATCTTGTTTTGTATCTCGCGCCAAGTCATGAAATGCTTTCCTTGTTGGCCCAGGAATTCCGCACCCTGGGTGACAAAGCTGTATTCGGGTTTTCGAAACAATTCAAGTTCCAGTTGCTCCAAACCCCTGTGCTCACCGTGGGAGATCGTCCCGAGTTTCGAAAGTTTACTGAGATACTAGATCATCTTCCCGAAGCAAATGACAGCCTTCTAACAACTTATTCCGTACCATTTCGGCCGTGAACATCCGACGCTAGGTGACCTGAAATTGGCTGGAGATAACGCCGTGTATCCCTCGACATCTGACAATTTAGCAGTCGAATGCTTCTAACCCTCAAACGTCTATAGGCTTGACATTCACTTGATTTAACGCCCTATAGGCTTGATTCTCCATCCGATTGACGTGACTACCATATTAAATAAGATGCTCCACGCGCCTATGGCCTTGACATTGCCTGGTTATCACGCCCTATAGCCTTGAAATCTCCGTGAACACTACATGACATTGACCAAAAATAGACCCATATAACTTCTTTAGGATGCGGAAGATGCATTCTGACTATCCCTATGTGATTAGTGAAAAGTGGGTGTTTTGTGAGGTTATAAAAGGTTAGATATCGGTTAAGGTTTGCCTGCCCTGAAAACGCCAAAATATTCGACGAGTTATTGATTGCGGTGTGGTTATGAATAACCGGAATGCCAATTGATGAAATGGATTGTTCATCCCGATGTCCGGAGTGAGACAGATGCACTGGACTTATTCCGAGAATTCGCGACGGAGTTCTCGACGGACCAGTTAGATTGGGTACGAATGGATATGGGCCGAGGCAAATATTCCGGAGCGTATGTACGCTGCTGCTATCCGTCCAGGAGCGAACCGCGGAAGGGATACCGCATTTCGATTCATGTCCCCGGTCCCCTTTCCTTGCCGAGGAGCATGAAACCGATCTACCAGCTTGCAGATGGAAGCTGGCCACCGGTTCCTTATATGGAACCCTACCTCCCGGCTATTGTCATGCTGTGAAGAAGGGAGTCATCCAGCGATGGTTGGGACTCACAACGGAGAACGAATTCGAGACGCGAGCAATCATGATCGTCCACATCTTCAGACAGGAGAAGTTTTATTTCCTGCGGAGGACGAAGCAGGTGCCGGGGGTGAACCGCGAGAATGAGGCAGACGAGTTCGCGCTCTCCGTGGAGGCCGCGTTCCGGAATGGAAGGAGCCCGGCCTGAATTCCTGCCGATTCTCTCTTCATAGCTTTTATTGGGTGGGGTGAATTCTGCTTGGCGTGTCTTCCATCTCTCCGCTTCAGGAGGAGGAAGTCCCCGCCAGGTTAGAGATCAGAGTATTCCGTGAGGAATGTCTCAAAGCTGATGTTCTGACCATCGTTGTTCTTGAAGACCCGTTCCATATCGACTGCTCCCGAACGGACCATGTGCTTGAGGTAGGTTGTCATCTGGTCCTCAGTCTGCGGTTCAGAGACGAGAGGAGCAGATTGCTTCAGATAGACAGACCACTTGTGCCCATCGAAGTCAGCCCGCACATCCTGATCGAGCCGACATATCTTCATCAACCTATCGACTTCTGCCTTAACTTCCGGTGGCATCTTCATGCCACACATTCTAAGCCTGCGAGATTACCGGATTCAAGAGGCTGCCTGCTTTGATGGGCACAGAAAGCTTTCGATGCAATCCGCCTATCAGCCATAGAGGTTGGTGGGGAAACGCACGAATCGATACTCCACTCGTCGACAGCCATTTCGTTGGAACTCTTGCCAGCGTGGACGCGGAGACCACCGGGTACGTGAAGTTGGTTGCCCATGCGACGCAAACCGGATTGAACTCGGTCCATTCGTAGCAAGGAATTATCCGGGCGCTCAGGTGAACCTGATCCGGACCTATTCGCAGATCTACTCTCCCAACAAATTCCTCAATGTTCCGGACGGAACCCAGATCAATTATGCGGCTGGCTTCTGCCCCGTCCTCAAGTGCGAGGAGGCAGGTACGCAACTCTGCCGCGATTTCAGCCAGCCGATTCGGCTCGTAGAAACCTGGCGAGCCGGTCATCCCAACACAATTCTCCAGGCTGTCGAGACAGGAAACACATTCGCGTTGTGTGGCAACACCCTGCTGTCCGGAAGCAAGGCGATTTCTCAAGGAGGCTCTTATGCAGATAACTGATTTCTATCCAGGCGATGTTGTCATAGTGAACGGTGTCGTAAGGCTCAATGGAATCGCCGCTGCCAGATTGAGGGTACGCGCAGTAGCAGCAATGATGCTTTCGTCGTTATCGCCGTGCACGAGCCGACAGCGCTCATGAACGGAAAGAAGTCCCATCGCCAGTGGCTGGCTCTCGCAGACGAGACCGGTCTTTTAGACATAGTGAATGGCAAGTGGTTCCGCCAAAAGTTGTATTAACAGTTCTGCGGGTTCCAGTAACAACGGAACCCACATGACCTAACCACTGCATAGCGTCAGCCTGATCAATCCAATCTTTCCAGTTTCAATCCTCCACACTTTTCCCACCCCACTTATTGCCGAGTGCATATCCGCCCGCGCGGCTTCGAGTGTTGTGCGTCCCATGTAGTTCCCACAAATTCCACCCCAGGAGAAAATCAGTGAATTCCACCCAGACTACCTCTGCGGCAGATGCCGCAGTGTCTTCCGTCTCGTTGCGCCGGTTTCTAATCCGGTTTGTCATCGCTTCCATTCTCAGCCTCGTTGGGCCGGTCAATGTCGTCCTCTTTAGCCAGCCGGTATATCGCCTCATGGCTGCCAATCCAACATTCGGAGCCGTCTACGGAGTGCTTTTTGCTGCGTGGTTCGGCTCACTCGGAAGGATATGGTTCTTAACTTTTCGGGACCTTCGGGAAGACCGTCCATAATTGCGCACCGATCTTCAAGTCAGGTGCTCAATCACCAGTCATTCATTCCAACCCAAGGAGAGTTAGCCATGAACAGCAGCCGCAGTTTCGGCAGAATTTCTGCCAAAGCCCTCTTTTCCTCCGGACTTCCTGAGACCAGGACAGTGCGCGAGATCGTTTCCACCTTTCTGAAGATTTCCGAAGGAGTCGCGCTCCGCTGGTACGACAGCCGCAAAGGAGTGATGCTCCTGGTGAATGCACCCTATCAGCCCGCATCCGGCGCGATCTATCTCTACGACCGGCAGCGCGACATGTGGTACATGCTGAGCTTCGAGTCGATCGACAGCACCTTCACGCTGGAGTTGTTCCAGCAGGCCTACAAGGAATACAAGCTGTTGTCTTACGTCATTCAGCCCGGATTGCTCCTGAATCTCCTCGATGTCCCACGCGAGACCGAGGACACATCGGACGACTCGGAAGAGTTGCTCCGTCAGCTTCAGGAGTTCATGGCGGAAAGCGCGCCGTCGATCGATTTCGAACCCGAACGCCAGGCAGCCTAAAACACCTGTTTTGTCCTATCGGGAACCGTTCTCAGGCGGCTCCCGATTTCCGTTGTGTTCATTTCCAAACCAAACGAAGGAGATTCCCATGCGCCTATCCGCTCGCCGTATTCGTTCGCTCAACCACACCCTTGCCGCCATCAATGGCCGTTCCATCTACAACGACGACAAAAGATTTCCTCCGGCAACGCCGGACAGGTCCTATACCCACATCGTCTACGTCCCGCCGTCTCAGCTGTAATCGCCAGCCAACCTCTCGATCCTGACCGGGTAAGCCAGATGCGCACCCGATTTTGCGTGCGCGAAAGATTGCGCACTGGCCTACTCACCCCCTGAACAAGGAGATATCGCCATGCGCATGTCCGCATCCCGCATCCGTTCCATGAATTCCCGCATGAGTCATGCCGAGGAAAAAGCGTTCCCTGGCATCCGCAATCCAGAGACCTCCTATCCGTACCGCGTGAAATCCAGTGTGCCCAGCCGGTTCCGCGGGGAGACGATGAACACCGCTTTCGCCAGGGCAGGTCTGGCGTAAGCGAACCGACAGGCGAGGGAGACCCTGGGTTTCCTTCGTCTGCATGCGAAGATCAAGCGAATTTGACCGAGTTTTGGACTCGCAGTACAAACACACAACCAAAGAAAGGAGGCCGCCATGGCCCCACTCGATGCAGCACTGCTGGCTCCGCCGTATGAACGATTCAAAGTCAGCCTCGATCTGGCACAGGAATACTACCGGCTGTTCGTGAACCGCCCCATCTACAGTCTGCAGGCTGAGCGGTCGGTGATAGGCGGGAAGTGCGCATGGTATCTCGCGCGAGATTTTAAGACCCGCACCTTGAAGGTACTGGAAGCCACCACGATCCAGGGCCACATCAACGGGGAATTCACCATCAACCTCTATCCCATCGACCCTGAGACACAGCGGTCGAAGTGGGTGGCGATCGATGCGGACTACGAAGGCGCAATCAAAGACCTCTTGCAACTGCGCTATGAGCTGACGAAGGACGATATCCACGGAGCGCTCGAGCAGTCGCGCCGGGGCGGTCACCTCTGGATCTTCGCTGAATCACCGCTGCTCGCATCCGAGTGCCGTATCTATATATACAATCTGGCGCTGCGACTGGGGATTCCGGTGAAAGGCGGCGGTCTGAGGGAGGGTCTGGAAGTCTTCCCGGTGCAGGACACACTGAAGGAATCGGAGTTCGGAAACGCTCTGCGTGGGCCACTCGGCGTTCACAGGAAAATTGGACGTCGCTACTGGTTCTACAACGCCGGCAAGACGCCGGAGGAGCAGATCGCCTATCTACTCCAGATTCCGAAACTCACCGAAGACCAGCTAAAGACCTTCATTCAGGGGATGCGGCTGCCGGAGGCCTACCAGCCACCGCCGCCCGTGGTGTATCAGCCACGACCGGCATGGACTTCCAACCAGGTTCGGTATGAGTTCAACATCCTCGAACATGTCCGGCCGCGCCGGAAGGACAGCCGCAATTACTGGGGGCAATGTCCTTCCTGCGCACGGATCAACCGCGACCAGTCGCGGGACAATCTCGCCATCAAGCGAGACGACCCTCGCTACTACAAATGCTGGGCCGGCTGTACGAAGGAAGAGATTCGCGCGGCCCTCGGTCAGCCGATACCGCTTAAACGTGTGTTCTAAACCCCTAACAGAGGAGGCGTTAATGGCATCCGTAGTTCCCATCACCCCGAGCCGGGCCGTACCCAAGGCAGTACGCGACAGCGCACGCTACGCGCAGCACGGACTGGCTCTGCCCGAAGCAACCCTGCGCGCTCTCAAAAAACGGCGCATCCACTGCCAGACTTTCCTGACGCTGGAGTATCAGCGCCAGGCGAAACGGTACGTACTCCGTGGAACCGAGTCGGGTGGGGCAGTGGAGGACATGGGACACTACTGCGCTTACCTCCACGTCTCTGGAGAGCCGATGCCCTGGCTGCAGCCGGTCGATTCGCTTGCTGTGAACGGCCGGCATGCCGTCATCATCGCTCCGGAGGCGGTCCGCATCGAAATGCTTCGCATCGGGCGCACATACGAGCTGATCCTGACGCAACATGATCTGGTCACTTTACCGGGGAGTATCCGGCCACGAGTCGGTTCCCGTGTCTTGTATCGCGGGCAACAGGGGACGCTGGCCATCGAACTCTGGAAGCCGGGGAACAAGGAGCTGCGCGGTGAGCTGGCTCCTGTCTTCTACTCTTCGGCGGGCGAAGTCCGCCCACTACCGGCGCAGTTTGAAGACGCAGTGCGCCGCGTGACCGGCGGCGTCTGTTGCGTTGGCTGCAAAAACGGTCATGTAGCGATTGCTCCTGCGCCGGATGAAAAGCATGAGTTTCCTCGAGAAAGGAAGGAAGGATGAAACTGAAACTTGCCGTTGGCGCGATCTTGGCCATAGCCATCGCTGTATTCGCCTGGAAAGGAGACGTCCGAGGTCTCTCACTTGTTCCGTACGGCTGCGATCTAGGCTTTGATCCGGCTGATTATGTGTCGAATCCTTTACCGGACTGGCATCCGAAAAAGACACTCTGTCCAAAGCCCTATTTCGGTCTATGCCCTGAGTTTGAGCGCGAATAACAACAGTCTCACGGACTGAAAATAAGGAGTCACTTTATGTGGATATGGCGTACTTTACGCATGGGCCTGTTCGCCCTGGTGCTGTTCAATCTGCTTCTTTACGTAGTTCATCACTACGGTTCTCACGAACAGGTGGGATACGCTGCGGCACAAGCCGGTGAGACAACCGGTTCACCCATCTATTTCTCACCCGATACAAACCTCGAAGAGATCGACGTGGCCATGATCGGCCGCGCACAACTCACGATCGACGTTGCGATGTACGCATTTACCGATCGCAGGATCGCAGCTGCATTGCGGCGAGCTGCAGGTCATGGGGTGAAGGTGCGTATCTACCGCGACCGTGATCAGTACGAAGAAGAGGAGCGCCGCGGGGGAGGCGTCCGCTCCATACTCGCAGGCGAACCGAATATCTCGATCAGAGTCAAGGCAAGCAACGAGCTCATGCATGAGAAGGCCGTACTTTATGACGGTCATCTCCTCCGTGACAGTTCCGGAAACTGGTCGATCTCCGCTGCACGGTATCAGGATAATGAGATTTCCGTCAGTGATAACGCGGCGATGGCGCATGCCTTTGCGTCCGACTTCGAGCGCATGTGGTCGCGTACGGACAACACCGTCATTCAATGAGGAGCGCCTCATGGCAGAAGCGAATCAACCTAATTGGAAACCGCTTGAGCGACTCTTCTCGCGGGAAGAGTGTTCGGCGTTTATGTACATCGGAAGCGCCGGGACGATCGAGCTGTACAAGCATCGCGATACGCGGCGCTATCTCAACATCGACGCCAATACAGGGGAGTTCTACCTGTACGGCAACAACACCTACATGAAGGTCAGCAAGGCGGCCGCACTCGCTTATGTCTTCGGATGAAACGAGTGACGACGCCATCTCGCCGGCAACCTAAGGAGCCCAATATGTCGAAGCATGTCAACAAAGTTATTTTGCTTGGTAATGTCGGCAAAGATCCCGAAATCAAAGCTATGCAGTCCGGGGATCTTGTGGCCAACTTCTCACTCGCAACCATGGACCGGGTCAAGGACCAAAGCGGCAACTGGAATGACCGCACTGAATGGCACAACCTGGTTAGCTTCAAGCGTCTCGCTGAGGTCACATGCGATTACGTGAGCAAGGGATCGAAGATTTATATCGAAGGCAAACTCACCACTCGTTCCTGGGAAGACAAGGAAACGGGCAAAACGATGTACAGAACCCAGATTATAGTGCTGGACTTGTCTTTGCTTGGCAGTCGTTCTGACCAGAAGGGCAATGGCAATGGCAGACCTCAGCGCGAAGAGAGCCGCACCAACGAATCGCACTCCTTCGCACATGCTGGTGGCGGACAGCAGGACGACTACGGCGATCTCGGAATAGATTCGTCTGACATTCCGTTCTGATCTCTACCTTTATAACTTCGTTGTATTAAAGCAAGCAGGGCGTTCTTCGGAGCGCCCGTTCCTTTTTGAAACCACAAGCTCTATGTGAGGAGAGAGTCATGACAGCAGAAGAACGCGCAGCAATCCTGGCCCAGTTATCTGAGCCTTTCGATCCAAGGGAAATCAAATGGCGGGTAACACATACGAGCAAGGACGGCAGGCGTGGCGCTGTCATCGCGTATGCGGACCCTCGCGCTTATCAGGACCGGCTGAACAAGATTGTGACTGCGGCCGGCTGGTCGAGCAACTATCATGTCTGCACGCTCACCAACATCATGCGCGCCCGCGGCTTTAACAAAGAGGTCATGTCAGGCAAGGTTTTGTCGACCTGCAAGGTCATGATCGAGGGCATCGGTGACCACAGCGCAACCGGTGAAGCCTGGGCCGATGAAGAC
>Ga0193743_1001828_pt1 | contig 15452 bp, 11 predicted proteins | sample L2c2metaG_FD_143038 | JGI IMG/M metagenome (GOLD analysis project Ga0193743, IMG submission 143038) | Soil microbial communities from a riparian zone of the East river system, Colorado, United States - L2c2 | ecosystem: Environmental > Terrestrial > Soil > Riparian zone | place: USA: East River...
CGTTTGTTGGCTTTTCTGGGAAGCCCTTAATATTTCCTCAGAGGGGTTACCCACTACTCTCGCCCAGGCGGGGCCGTCGCTGCTCTCACGCCGCCGGTCCGCCCCATAGCTTCAGCCGTCTTGGTTGCCGGCTTTGGGTCTGTGTCGGTCGCAACTGCACTGCTTACGAAGCGATCCTGCATCGGTTTGGGCGTCGGCTCGATCACCGCTGCGTTGGGGCTGCCCGGCTCAGCAACCATATCGGTGGTGAGACAGTTCACGCAAAACTTCCCACGGCGGCACGTTCAGCGATAGCGACAACAGATCACCTGTGCCGCCCATGTCGAGGGTGTATTTGGCGAGACGCCCGATATCGCGTTCCACGATCATCAGATCATCTGCGCTGTAGGTCGCAGCCTTGGCGTTATTGGCGCGGTCACCCATCCAGATCTGGTGCACCCGAACTTGGGCAGCCTCGGGCACGTAACGCGTCTTGCCCGACAGAAGCAGGAACACGCACATCGACTCGCAATACGCCACGGGTGCCATGTTGGCAGGAGCGCTATGCGCGGTATTGGTCTGGGCGCTGATGCCGACGGTGGCGGCTCCCTTCTTCGCCGCGTGATGCCGGCCCGCCGATGGATTGAACGTGGAGAATACGGCAGCGGCAACCTCGCTCCTTTACGATCGTTGCTCAACCGCCGCGAATACGGGGAACTTGATTTCCGAGAGGGACGGCCGCGCTGTCATTGTGCAATATGGCGAGCGCCGCGAGCACTGTCCGGTTGCTGATTTCAAGCTTCTGATAGATGTGATGGAGGTGCACCTTGATGGTGCCGTCGGCGATATTCAGCCGGCGGCCAATTTCCTTGTTCGACAACCCTTCAGACACTAGAGACATGATCTGGCGCTCGCGGTCTGTCAGCACCGTCAGCACGTTCTCCGTAATCGCGATGGTCCCTCGCTCCCGAGGTACGGTCTGATCGGAGGGGGGCAGCGGCAATAGCCTTTGGCCAGCCGCGACCTGCCGCAAGGACTGCACCAGAATGTCGATCGCCACATCCTTCAGAATGATACCGTAGGCACCGGCCGCGGCCGATATAACCAGTTCGCGATCTTCAACAGATGCTGTGAAAAAGACCAGCCGCGTGGAAAGACCCTCGGAGTTGGCGATGGTGAGGATTTCCAGCCCGGTCAGGCCAGGCATTGAGATGTCGATGAGGGCGATGTCCGGCACCAAACTCCGAATCGCTTCGATGCAGTCCGTACCGTTACTGCAACACGCAACTACTTTGAAGCCACTCTGCGCCCGGAGCACGTTCGTCAAACCATGCAGAACAACGGGATGGCGGTCTGCGATCACCACACTGGTGCAGCGCATGGGCGGTCCTCAGGCTCTCCTCCAAACTTGATCCTCATTAACCCTACGCGCCCATGCATGTTTCCTCTCCGGCCTCCCTGGAGTTACATTTTTTTGAGGACGCTACATCAGTTACGCCGCAGCGCAGCACAAAGTACAGCGCCTGTAGCTACTCACCCGCAGTTCGCCCAGAAGGTGAGCCCTGCACCACTCGACTTTCGTCGGCTTTGAGGTCTGGCCCGCATTGGGGGTGGATCAATCGCGACGATCTAACCGTCGAAGGTTGTGAACGCCATCCATTAGCATCGTGCCCGGCCCGCCTATAACCAAAGGTATATAGGGATATCGGGGATTCGAATCTAACATTCATAAAAAGCTTCACGAGAACAGGCGTGGACCTGTCGAAATTTGACCACTAAATATTTCCTATGAAAGCGGAGAGCCCCACGGACTGAAGAAGCCAGTATTTCGACATCAAGACTTCCACCGAAGAAGACGTCCTTAACCCGTCGACAACTCACAAAATGATCGGGCCGGAGTTCAATGGGCCGGCCGAGTGTCAATAGGCGTGCATGCGGGGAGGGTCACCATGCGCCAGCGACAATCTTTTGCAATCATACTTGTTGGGAAAAGTATTTTACTTAGAGAAGGACTTGCCAGAATCCTACGCTCAGCAAAATTTCGTATTCTTGCCTCGGTATCATGCGCCGATGATTTGCTCCCGAGCGAACTCCAACTACACCAGCCGCTGTTTCTCGTTGTTCATACCGGCGATGGTTTTGGCGCCGCGGTGGAACAAATCGAACTGTTTAAGGACCAGCACCCGGGCGGGCGCATTGCCATCGTGGCCGATCACTATCGGCTAGACGAACTGGTTTCAGCATTTCGGGCAGGCGCCAACGGCTATTTCGTCGACGTCATGGCCTGCGATGTATTCATCAAATCCATTGAACTGATGATGATGGGTGAAACAATTTTCCCGCCGGCATTTCTGTCATTCGTTCTCGATCCCGAAGGCGACTCCTTCGGCCAGGTCGCGCCGCGCGACGAAAACAACCAGGCGATGCTCATCAGGACCGAGAACACACCTGCGCCGCAGCTTTCCACGCGGGAGAACTCAATCCTGCGCTGCCTGATCGAAGGTGACTCCAACAAATGTATAGCGCGAAAGATCGATATTGCCGAGGCGACCGTGAAAGTCCACGTCAAGGCGATCCTTCGCAAGATCCGGGTCCAGAATCGGACACAGGCGGCGATTTGGGGGATGAACAACGGGTCACTGACACGACTGGCAAACAACAGCTCCCCGCCCTCAATCTCCGATGTGAGCAAGCGGCTTCCAAATCCCGTCGAGGCGATCTCCGAAATCAAGCAAATGGGGGCATCGGTACCGGTAGGTGCGATCGAGCTCGATGCAAATCATGTTGAAGTGTCTCGCATCGACCGTCTGATCCGCAAGGGCATCAACCGAAAGACTGATGGCACGGCTAGGCCCGGCAAATAGCTGGCGATCGCGGCGTTTCGGCGATTTTCATCATCGGCGGCAGCAGGATTTGAAAGTGAGCAGGTCACGACGATTGATGGTCACCGGATTGCTGTGCGTTCTACCCATGCTCTTGCCGACTCACGGCGCAGCGCAGACCTACGAGGCGTTGGCGATGACGCGCGCCGCCGTTCTGACGCAGCCTTTGCGACGCCGTTCACGCGCGTGACGGACCGGGGTCGGCAGATGCTGCTGGGGATCTCTGCAAGCCGGCTTATTGCACGCATCGTTAATCCAACTCACAGGCGTAGAACGCGGATCAGAGCTGTTCCGGCTTCTGTTTCCTGGACGGAATGCGAGTGGCGCCCAGTCAAACCCGCACTATGATCCGCGTGTCCGGCAACGAAGTTGGAATCCGCCGTTGGACATCAGGACCGCTGTCTATGTTTTCGGTGAGTACAAACATCTTGCAGTTCGGCCCTTACAAAGCAACCCATCCAAAGATGGAATCAAGCTGGTGGTCCGTGCAACAAACGGCCAGGGTGAGCTTGTGGCTTTCACGTACGACATCCCGGCTTAGCGGAAATATCCGGATATCAAACGGACAAATTTATCCGGCCGCAACGGTTATTGCACAATCTCGCCGTCCGGCCGCTATGTGTTTTGCGCCAACGGGACTGATGGTGTACCCTGTGGACGAGATCGAGCAGTGGAGCGAAGCGCTCCTCCAGTGCGGGGGTTGCCCTCGATCTTGCGGCGGATGTCACGAATGACGCGGCCAAGCCGGGTGCGCAGGAACTCGAGCGCGCGACGGGCGCGCTTGAACTGATGGGCATGGGTGTAACGTCCCACCATGATCGCGGCCCGCTTGGCCACGTGCAGATAGCTCTGGCGCAGTTGGATCCCAAATATTTCAATCTCGTGGCGGGAGAGCGACTTGTCAGCAGATCCTGCTGTTCTTCCGCATGACCAGGTGGGAGTGACGGGATCACACCGGAAGCCGCCAAACTAATTACGCGATTGGACGCGGTTAGGTTTCCGCAGGGAAACCGCGTCATCACAGGCGCTAAATATCCTCAAGCCTCGCGACCTCCTTTGATCACGACGACGCGGAGTGCACACGGTGGCGACGTTCACGCAATTTAGGTCCGGGAAAGCGAATTCACCTGGCGCCTTTCCCGTTCAGAACGACAATCACTGTCTGCAGCAGGATGTAAATGTCGAGCCAAATGGACCAGTTTCGAATATAGAAGAGATCTTGGGCCTTCTGAACCTGCAAATCGCCGTTGCTCCGCGATGAGACCTGCCACATACCCGTGATGCCAGGCTGAACGCTGACACGAATGATGCGAAACTCATCATCAAAGCTATTCATATGATACGCGGGAAAAGGCCGCGGACCGACCAGACTCATATCGCCACGGATTACGTTCCAGAGTTGCGGCAACTCGTCAAGGCTGGTGTGCCGCATGAAATTTCCGATGATCGGCAGCACCCGAGGATCGTGCGCGAGCTTGAAAAAGCGTTGCCATTCCGCGCGCGCCTGCGGATCACGGCACAGATGCTCCTCCAACCGTTGCTCCGCATCAGTATACATCGTGCGAAGCTTCAAAGTCCGCAATGTCTTCGAGTTGCGCCCGACGCGCCCCTGAACGTAGATCGCGGGGCCGGGATCCACAAGCTTAATGGCAAACGCAAGGACGACGATGATCGGCGATACCAGCAGCGCAATGGGGATTGCGAAAAGAATATCGATGGCGCGCTTAAGCACCTGATTGTGCCGCAAACAGAGGTCGCGCCTGATCTCAATTCCTATCGCCCCACCAAGCATCCGCGTACGCAACCACAAGCTCTGTAAATCGTGCACATCCTCGACAAGCAGGAAGCGGCAAGACGACATCCACGCCTGCGGGACGGATGTGAACGCGGAGAGTTCATCCGCGGAGTCGAAAATCGCGAATTCGATGTGAGGACCTATTCGGCTCAGATCCGCTATCGCTCCGATCAGCGGCAATGGAAGCGCCGCGTTACGAAGATCTCGATCACGAGAAGTCTTGATGAATCCCATCGGCTTTAATCCGAGGGACAGCTGATGCACGAGCAACTGCGCCAACTTTCGACTGTTGTCACCACAACCGACCAGAGCAACCGAAGCGCCCCACAGGCCGAGATGGATCAGGAGAGTCCGTATTATCGCCTCAACGTAGTGACCGAAGATCAACAGATGGAGCGCGTCACTAAGCGCGGTCGCAAGAAGCAGGCCCGACTGGCCATTTGGAACCCCGGCCAGCAATTCGATCGCCACGAAGCCCACGATACCGATCGCGCGGAGCCGGAATCGCTCATAGGGGCTAGGCCCACATCCGGTGTATAGGCCAACGCAGAAAAACGTCAGAACGAGGAATGCTATCAGGAGGTATTTGGGGCCCGGCGGTTGCGCGCCGGTCATCCCGATCAACGCTCGACTGAGTAAAATGGCGGCAATGGCCGCAACGACATCGCCAAACGCCAACGTCGCGGCGACGATGGGCTTTCGAAATCGATGGGCAAATCGCGCATCGCCCCTACGCCAGCCTCGATACCGGCTCTTCGGCGCATCGCTCCGCGGAAGAATCACGCCGACTTCTGCCATTCTCACCCTACTTCCAGGTTCTCAGTATTTTTGCGGCATGTTCGCGTGACCCCATCCTTGCCAACGCGATTTCCGGCCTATTCGGCCGCGGTCTCCACAGGCTGATGCAATTGCCCTGATACGCCCGCTTCGATCCATCGATATGTCGGGACGAGCCCCACTCGCAGCGGCGTCTTGGGCTCCCAGCCGAGAACGCTTCGTAACCGCGAATTGTCACTGTTGCGGCCGCGCACGCCCTGTGGACGCGAAGTGTCGTGCCGCTTGACCAGCGTCTTGCGGGCGATGTCGCAGACGATGTCGACGAGATCGTCTACGGACACTAATTCATCGGTTCCGAGATTGAGTGGCGCGCTATAGTCGGACCGCATGATCCGATAAATGCCTTCTACACAGTCATCGATGTACATGAACGATCGCGTCTGTTTCCCGTCGCCCCAGACCTCGATCTCGCTGTGATCCGCGAGTACCGAGACTTTCCGGCAAATTGCGGCTGGGGCTTTCTCGCGGCCTCCGTCATAGGTGCCGAGCGGCCCATAGACATTATGGAAACGCACGACTCGTGTCGCGAAGCCCCAGTCCTCCGTGAAGTACTGACAGAGCTTCTCCATGTAGAGCTTTTCGAGCCCATAGCCCTCCTCGGGGTCCGCGGGGAACGCGTCTTCCTCCCGCAAGGGCACGGCATCAGACTTTTTCTGAAGATATTGAGGATAAATGCACGCCGAGGAAGAGAATAGGAACCGTTTCACCCCGTTCTCGCGAGCTGCGTGGAGCGTATGAGCATTAATGAGCGTATTGTTGATAGTGATGTTCGCATGAGACGAGCTGATGTAGCCGATACCACCCATGTCGGCCGCAAGGTGATAGACCTCATCGATGTTTTTGGTCGCCCTTATGCATTCGGCATAATTCCGAAGGTCCGCGATCACGAATTCGTCGGCGTCCGTGGTTTCGTATTCCGGAGCTTTGATGTCGACACCGCGCACGACGGATCCACGTTTGACGAGATACTTGACGACATGGTGGCCGATAAATCCGCCGGCACCGGTAACCAGAATCGTCGGCTTATTTCGCATGGCAATCGCTCCTAAACATCTCGCTTCAGCGCTTCGCGCCTCACGATACTGGGGATCGACGCCAATTGATTAATGCAACGATGGAGTAATCCGGTTTGGCCCTGGGCGCCGAGCGTGGCGCGCCGTCGTCCGCTCTTCGCTGAAACGCGGTAGACGTTGCCAAAAAGGTTGTCGTCGTCCGTGATGATGTGAAGTTCACCGGGTCAGCGTCGTGGCCGTCCGCCACGTTGCTGGCCGAGGCCCTAGAGCATGATCCGAAAAGTGAAAACCGGTTTGATCTCGGGGCAAACGCGGAGCGTTTGCCCCGAGATCATGCTCAAACAAAAAAATATACCGCCGGATTCTGATTCAACTCAATTGAAGCAGACGGTGGGCGGCGAAGCGGCATATTCTTATGGGAATGCCGGAGGTACAGTTGGCAAGTCCTTGGTCAACAAGGGAGGCTGTTGCCGGCCCGCCTTCATCGCATCGAAGGGCCGGAACCCGACCTCGAGCGACGGCGAAGCCGGTTGCAGTTGAAAATTGCCATTCTTGGCATCCACAAAGAGCGGATCGGCGAAAAGTGAGTGCGTATCTTGGTCCCTCTCCCGCCACTGATCCAGGTTGAGATTGCCCGGGAACACCTGCGTCTTGCCAGCGGCGTTCCAGTACACGTTGTGGTCCATTTTAAAGTTGATCTCGCACGGCACCGAAGCCGAATGGCATCCGCCCAGCAGCGGGCTGTCATTATCCCAGAAGACGATGTTGCGTTCGAAATGGAATGACACGTGCCATTCCGGTTTGGTCCCTTCGAGCTGGAACTGGGTCCCGAAGGCAAAAATGTTACTCCGGATATGGTTCTCCTTACCGAAGTGCTGGAAGAAGCCACCGGTTTTCGTGTGGTGCACGAGGTTTCTCTCCATCACGATGTGAGTCGAACCTTCATCGGTGTACAGACCCCAGCCTCCATAGTCGAACGACTGGATGTGATGGACATGGTTGTCGTGCACGACAGTGCCGGGCTGAACGCCAAGCGTGTAGACCCCCCCCATATCCGACGTCACGCGCTGGCCGATAGTGTACACGTGATTGAAGCCAACGTCGTTGTGATGGGCGTCACTAGGGCCGTAGCCCCAGGTCCAACCGACGGAAATTCCGGTCTGATAGAAATCGAAGATGTCATTGTGCTCGACCGTGTTGTACGAAGACTGTCCGATCCACACTCCCACCGCCCCCGGGTGGAGGCGTCCGCCGTGCGCGATAAGACAGTTCCGGATGACGTGGTGGGATACGTGCATTTCGGGATCATCCGATATTCGTTGGATCTGATCCCAAGTCCCAAACCCCGCGTGTCCGATCTTCACGCCGCCGCCTGCCAGGTCGACTAACTCACAGCTCTCCACACGATTGTTCCGTGACCCCGAACCGAAGGCCATGCCATAGCCGCCGACATGCCGCACGGCACAGCCTTCGAACACGATCTGCCGAGCGCCGATCGCGACGATTGCCGCATCCAGGCCTATTTCGGCCTGGGGAAAGGACTGGCCGGCGGGCGGCAGGGTCCAATTGGTATGGGCGAAGGTCAAGCCCCTGAACCAAACGTGCTGGACCCAACGCTTGCTGGCGGGGTCACCACGCAACACCAGCACCTGTTCGAGCCGGGGTGCGATCACCACGGCTTGGTCCGGTTGCTCACCGGCTTGCGGAATGTAAGTCAATCGGCCCAGCGGGCGGTCTAGATACCACTGGCCCGGTTCGCTCAGCGCCTCGCGGACGTTATCCACCAGGTAGCGATGCCCCTTGGCAAGCACTTTCCAACTTTCGCCGGTGAACACCACCCGGTGTTGCGCGGGGACTACTGAGCCGATCCGCAGGCGTGACACCGCCCAATCGTGAAACGACATAACCTCCACGTCACTTAGATTGGCCCAATCGGCGCGAATGTCGTCGCCCGCGAAGACGAATTCGCGCTGACCGAGTTGCTCGGAAATGTCGTAGTAACCTTGCTTGGGTAGGCGTGGGCGATAGCGCCGTTGATCGTTGACGAATAGCTGGGCGAAAGACCATTTATCGGCCTGCACACCGTCCAGGGTCGTTTGCCAATGCCCTTCTGCGGTGACTTGCCAATGTGTGATACGAACGCCGCCGCTCAGCACCGGCTGCTCGTCGCCAAATGCCTTATAGATTGTTGGCGACGTTTCCGTGCCGGAGTCTTGCGGCTCGAACCTGAGCGGCTGATCGAGATAATAGACCCCGCCGCGAACGGAGACCAAAATTGGCCGGTCGCGTCCGGGCTGCAGCCGGCGCAGTTGCGCAACCTGCAGTCTGGCCTGCTCCAGCGTCGCAACCGGTCCGTCCGTGCCGTCCGCCGCGGGTTCTACGAGACGCCCCGACCACTTATCGTTTCCGGCAGTGGACACGTAGATGTCAGCCAGCGGTTCTGCCGCCCAACCGGGAAGCGACGTCAGTAGAATGCCGCCGAGGATTAGTAGCGTTGCTATCATCGTGACGAGCCTTCAGAAGAATCCCGAAGCAAGGAAAGGCAGGACAGCGCAGGGCTCCTAAAGCAGCAGAGTTTTCACTTCAGCGATTTGAGCGCTATAACTTGCCCCGCGCATGGGATTCCCGCAGCGCGGAATAGCCGACCATCAGGACGATCGGGAACTGGTAATAAAGGTACATGACGACGTTGTCCGTCATCATCAGAATCGCGCTCGCGATCGCGATAACGGCCCCGGTCGCGGAGGTCGAAAAAACAAGGGCAATGAATGCGGTTATGGCGATCGACCCCAAAATCCCATAATCGTAAAGTATTTTTAGCCAATCGTTGTGCGGTTCCTTGAGAGTCCCCGACGTTACGACCGTTGCCAGAGCGGCGGCGGCGCCTGGACCGAACCCAATAAGCGACTCAACCGCAGACCTGCTGTCGATCGCACGGGTCATCTCGGAGCCGATCGCGTACCGACCCAGCATGATCTCTTCAATCGGGACGCTGATACGAAGACTCTCATAGGTGTATTGAGATATATAGATCATATTCGACGCAGCAATATTGGTGACGCCTAAGGTCGCAAGAAGGAAGATAAAACGATTGCGCCTTTCTTTGAGCGCTGCGGCTTTCCGGAACAAGAAGATACAAACTAGGCCGACAAGAATGGCGATGACGCCTACACGCTTTCCACCCAAGAGGCTCATGGCGAGAGCTAGGACAAATTGGATCTTGGCACCAATAGCGTATAAGAAAACCGCATATATGGGACCAACAAGACCCCCTTCGTGATTGTCATAGCCGTCTTCGAGACCTGAGCCAGTACCACTTTTCAATATTTGGAAGAGGCGAACTCCTCCGTGTTCTGTGAGCGAATAGGCCAAGATAAAGTAAGCTATGGAACACAGAAAAACGACGCGGATGTGCTCGATGCCAACGTTAATCTTTGGAACAAAGCTCACAATAATCAAAACCATGATTATAAAATTATTGAAGAAGAAATCAGTATCTTTGACGCCAATCAAATATCCCATCGGAGCCAATGACAGGTACGTAAGAAAGAAGACGGTGGCGGCCTTGTTGCTCGTCGGATTGCGCTGTAGCGTGAGCGATGCAACGAGGATTGGCGGCACCGCATAAACGACGTAGCGAAGCGAAGCCAGGCTCTCGCCAAAGCAATAGCCCGCATAGCCGACAAGATAGACGGCGCAGGCAACCGAAACTGCGAATCGATTGAATGCTTGATCTACGGCGCTCCTGGCGATCATGATAGCTGCCTCGACTGGATTGCAAGGAATAGCTTGTGATCGAAATGCGGTCCGGACCGTTGGCCGTCGTGGTCCTCGGACCCTTGCGGCCAGAAATGCGATCCGGTTGAGCGGGGCGAGTTGCCGCCTGCGCGCAGCAAGCGACCATGGTCGCTGAAGTGACTCGGCCTTGAAGCACAAATCATGGTCATCTCGACTTACCCCCAGTGGCCGACGACACTGTCCTTCTGGGCAGCCGCGGCCGCGGCTATCCCGCGCCGGCTGCTATCGCGAAGCCGAAGCGACCTGCCTCTCAGGCCCCGCGGCTCCCATTTGATAAGATCCCAGACCGGGCTCCGAGGCTGAGGGTCCCTGGTAGGTCCGTTCACGGGAAAGCAACTTCTTGACATCGATGATGTCGCCGGGCTCCAGCGTTGTAGTCTGGGTTGCTTGGAACACCGTGGCCTCGCCGTTTCGAGTGCGCGTGACGCTGATGACGCGAGCGGCTTCGGCTCCGGCCATGCTGCCAGCCAGCTGTAGCTTTACCTCACGGATCTCGCGCGCCGACGGCAGTGTGACATCCAGCTCCCTGAGGCGCTCGCGCGCATCCCGCAATTCGGTAATGACCTGTTTCTTGAACGACGCCTCGGCCTCATAGATCTTGAGGTCGAGCTCACCGGCTTCCATCTGCAGGCGCAAGACCTGGGTTGTTATCCTCCAAAGCTCACTTTCGTGGTTCGCCTCCGTGAGCCTGAGCTGCAGCTCCGCGTTGACGAGGCCCAAGCCCTGCTTGACCAGCCGGCTATATTGATCGGCTTGCTGCCTAACGATCTCAACCTGCTTTTTCGCCGTCGCAATCTGCCCGTTGAAGGACTCGATCTCTTTTTCGATGCGCGGCTTTTGCGAACGCAGCAAGTGATGCTGCTGTTGCAGGATGGCGTCCTGCGTTTCGAAGGTGTCCGTTTCGTCCGCGACTATGCTCGACGCCTGCTGCTGCGTCGCGCCTCCACCGAACATAGGCGCTCCTTCCGTCATGCCCTGCGGAGTAGGCGGAGAGAAGGTCTTCATGCCGTCGCGTTGCGCTTCGAGACGCGCACGGCGGATGAGCAAAGCCTGTTTTTGCAAACTGAGCTGGCGCACACGTTCGTCTGCCAGATGGAATTCGGAAACGGCCGCCGCCTGAACCAGTTCAGGGAGCCCGAAGCCGCCGGCAACAGCTACGGCGCTCTGCACGGTGCTGCCGTAACGGAAGGGGTAGGCACCGGGCGCGCGTACGTCGCCCAAAATGTACAGCGGCCGGAACTCGCCAATCCGCACGCTCACTGAAGGTTTCTGGAGAACTCCATCAGCAAGCCGCTCTCGAACAAGATTCTGGCACTCGAGAGGCGTCAGATCCTTGACTTTGATTGGGCCGATCAATGGCAGGAGAATATTGCCCAAGCCGTCGACAAGGATGTCGCCCGATAATTCCGCCTGCCCGAAAACCGTCACGGTGATTCGATCGCCCGGCCCAAGCTTATAGGCACCACTGTCCCCCGGGGAATCGGCAAGGAGGGGGAAGGAGAATGCGAGTGCGCCAAGCAGAGCTGCCGCTCTTATACATCCATACATTGCACTCGCACAGCAGCGCCCGAGCCTGCCGGCCATTGCCGTCCGACCAGGTGTCATGGCGTTCTCCTCGCGAGTTTGCACTTTTATGCACTCTTAATTGCCCGCCGACGGACTGCTCGCCGACGACCGACCGGACCGTTCCTGACATAGGCCTAGCGGCACATAGGCTAGCGGCCGCCCACCCGCCGTCGGGGGACGAACATTGGCTATGGAACGGACTTTTCGTGAGTACCCCGTGGGTATGCGCAGATACTCCACTTTCGCTAGCCCGCGTTCTGTGCTGCCCCCAATGAGCAATTCCCGTGCTTCGTCCTGGCGGTCACAGTTGCAAGGGCAACATCAGCTCCGACAAGAGATCTTGTCGCGATAGCAGCCGGGAGGTGTGCGGTGAAAAAGCGGGTTCTTGTGACCGGTGGAGCAGGCTTTCTGGGCTCGCATCTGTGTGCACGACTACTCGAGGAGGAGTGTCAGGTTCTCTGCGTCGACAACTATTTCACAGGCACTCGCCGCAACATCGAACCGCTGCTAGGCGAGCCCGCCTTCGAGGTCATGCGCCACGACGTCACCTTTCCTCTCTATGTCGAGGTCGACGAGATCTACAATCTCGCCTGCCCGGCCTCGCCGATCCACTATCAGCATGATCCGGTTCAAACAACGAAGACGAGCGTCATTGGAGCAATCAACATGTTGGGTCTTGCCAAGCGCTTGCACGCGCGCATTTTGCAGGCGTCCACCAGCGAGGTGTACGGCGATCCCGACGTCCATCCGCAGACTGAGGATTACCGCGGTCACGTTAACTTGGCTGGCCCGCGCGGCTGTTACGACGAAGGCAAACGCTGCGCCGAGACGCTGTTCTACGATTACAAGCGTCAGCACCGGCTCTCCATACGGGTCGCGCGCATCTTCAATACATACGGCCCGAACATGCACCCGCAGGACGGGCGGGTCGTTTCCAGTTTCATCATTCAGGCACTGAAGAACGAGCCGATCACCATCTATGGCTCGGGGTCGCAGACGAGATCGTTCTGCTATGTCGACGATCTGGTCGACGGTCTCACGCGTCTGATGAATGTCGAAGGCGACATCGACGGACCGGTCAATCTCGGCAATCCCTTCGAAAAGACCATTTCGGAGCTGGCCGGACTTATCATCTCCCTTGTTGGCTCGCGCTCGAGCCTCGAGTTCCGAGCGCTGCCACAGGACGACCCCCGACAGCGTTGCCCCGACATCACCCGCGCCAAACAGATCCTGCATTGGAAGCCGGCGGTGCAGCTCAAGGAAGGCCTGAGCCGGACCATCCGCTATTTCGATAGCCTGCTCTCGAGCCCCAACGAAGCAAAGAAAATCGTATGGAAAGCCGCAAGTTAAGGTCCGCCGGCCCAATCCGCGACGACCGGGTCGACATTCTTGGTGTCGGTGTCAGTCCCATCAACCTGGACGACGCTGTCGCAACCATTGAACGCTGGATCGGCGAGCGGAGCCGCAAGTACGTCTGCATCACCGGTGTCCACGGGGTGATGGAGAGCCGACGCAACCAGCGCCTGCGCCGCATTCACAACGATGCCGGCATGGTGACGCCCGACGGCATGCCGCTGGTCTGGCTTTCGCGCTTCTTGGGCAAGCGTCGTACGGAGCGAGTCTATGGTCCCGATTTGATGCGGAAAATGACGGCCGTTTCAAGCCTGCGCGGCTACCGACAGTTCTATTATGGCGGCGCCGAGGGTGTGGCCGACAAGCTCAAGCAGGCCCTGATCACCGCGCACCCAAAGCTCGACGTGGTGGGCACGCTTTGTCCCCCGTTTCGAGAGCTGATGCCCGAAGAGGATCAGGCTGTGGTTGCCGCGATCAACGCGGCGCGCCCCGACATCGTATGGGTGGGGCTGAGCACGCCAAAACAGGAGTTCTGGATGGCGAACCACCTCGGGCGCATTGAGGCACCGGTCATAATCGGAGTCGGGGCCGCGTTCGACTTCCTGGCAGGCGCGAAACGCCAGGCCCCGCTGTGGATGCAACGACACGGATTCGAGTGGTTGTTTCGTCTCTGCTCGGAGCCGCGGCGATTGTGGCGCCGCTATGCCTATATCGTGCCGGGCTTCACCATTCTTGCTGTCGGCGAGTTCCTGCGCCGAGCAATCCGATCTTCCAGTGCCGCGCGCGGTGTTTGGCATACTAGCGAGCACGGCTGGAAGCCGGAAAGAAGGAGTAGGAATGTTGAACCGGAATTCGAAATGCGGCCTGCCAATGGCGGCGGCGGCCCCGGCCGCGTCGCCGGCTCGATCTGCGTGCGCGAGGACGATGCCAGGAGGGACAACGGGGTCGCTGGTCAGTGGCCTGCGCTCCGCCTGGGAAAAGTGGCAAATGCACGCGATGGGGCTGGCGGATCAGGCGGTGGTTAGCGGCGTCAGTTTTGTGACAACGGTCTTGATCAGCCACTGGACCTCTCCCAGTGAACTAGGGCTCTACGCGATCGGAGTCTCTGTCCTGATATCGATGGTTGCTATCCAGGATTCGCTCATCTTGCTCCCATATACGATACAGCGGCACCAGCCGCTGAGCACCCCGCATGAGCACGCGGGAGGCACGCTGTCGCATTGCGGCCTGCTGTCGGCGGTGGGCCTCACCGTTCTGTCGGTGATAGCTTTGGGTCTGTCCGCCCGCGGCTCAAGACCGGAGCTGACGGCAATGGCCTGGGCGCTGGCAGGAGTCGCGCCGTTCGCACTGTTGCGGGATTTCGCGCGGCGATTTTCTTTCGCGCACCTCCACATGGCTCGCGCTTTGATACTGGACATCGCGGTGGCAGCGATTCAGCTGGTCGCTCTCTGCTGGCTGGGATGGACCGGGAAAATGTCACCGGTCAACGCGTACATCGCTATCGGCGGGGCCTGCGCACTGACTGGTGTCGTGTGGCTGTACTTCGCCCGCACCAACTTTGTGGTTCGCGTGGATCAGGTGCCGGCAACGATGAAGCAGAGTTGGCGCTTGGGAAAATGGCTCTTTGCGCTCCAGATAACCGTGTCGGTGCAGGCATGGATCCCTTACTGGCTGTTGGCATTGGGCGCCGGCACGACGGCCACAGGTGTCTACGCGGCGTGCATGAGCATCGTGTTGTTCGCAAACCCTCTGATGATTGGGATCGGCAATACCTTGGCTCCCAAGGCCGCTTTGGCCTTGAAGGAAGGCGGCTATGCGAGGCTGCGTCGCGAGGTCATTCAGGACTCGCTGTTGCTGTGTGCGGCAATGGCCCTGTTCTGTCTGGCGATCGTCTTCGCCGGCGAGGACGTGATGGCCTTGCTCTATCACGGCAAGGAATATGCCGGGCATGGCCAAACCGTCCTGGTGCTGGCGCTCGCACTGCTGGCGTCGGCCCTGGGCATGCCGCCTACAAACGCTCTGCAAGCCATGGAGCGTCCCCAAGCGATCGTCTGGGCGAGTTCGGTCGGGGCTATTGTGACCGTGATTCTCGTCTGGTGTCTGATGATCCAATGGGGACTGTTGGGGGCCGCTTACGGGTTCCTGGCAGGTAACGTGGCTGGAGCCGTGGGACGGTGGATAGCGTTCCTGACCCTCGTTCCGCGACGCGGCCCGCACTCCGCTCCGGAA
>Ga0193743_1001832_pt1 | contig 15423 bp, 18 predicted proteins | sample L2c2metaG_FD_143038 | JGI IMG/M metagenome (GOLD analysis project Ga0193743, IMG submission 143038) | Soil microbial communities from a riparian zone of the East river system, Colorado, United States - L2c2 | ecosystem: Environmental > Terrestrial > Soil > Riparian zone | place: USA: East River...
CGCAACCACTCAGACCGGCCGGTTGGCGGCCGGATTTATGACACCCAGTCCAAAGCAGACCATCAGCAGCTGCCGCCGATCGTGCGCAACATAGCGTCACCGCGAGTGGATCCCGACGGGCTTCCGCAGACGCACCGGAGAACGACCCGGCGTGCCAATGATGATCTCGTTTAGCTAGCCTCGGCCCTCCGTTAAGGCGGCCGCTTAGGTAGTGCGGAAACGCGAAGATCACGGGCCTCGTGTAGCCCTGGGATGCCAGGTTCGCCATCCAGTTCGGCTCAAGCGCACTGGGCCGGCTGGTGATCATGTTTTTGGCCATTCATCGCGCCGATGCGCAACTGCACCTTGGTTCGCCCACCAGTGAGTGCGTAGTTTGCGATCTGCCAGACGGCCGCGCTCGTGGACACGATGGCGGCGTCGATCGCGACCCAGGGGCACAAGCCGCACGTCGCCGATCTTGGCCACCTGGCCCGCCCGGCAGGCCCCATCGGCCGGCCGTACCTCCGAACGCTGGAATCTGAGAAGCCGCTTCCATGCGTCGGAAGCGGCTTCTCACCTCGGTTGAGCTGAGTGTGAACTTATCCAACAGGAGCGAGCCCGCGCCGCCGGCGTACCGTCCGCACCACGATGACGACAAAGGCCACCGCGGCGATCACGCCCGCGAGAACGAACCCCGTCATGAGCAGCCAGGTCGACCCGCCTGCCACGGCGAAGACGCCGTTGCGGGCGCCCGTGTCACGCACGGGCACGGAATCGCCCACCGCCAGGCCGTCGGGGTCGTCGTAGAGAATGACGTCGGTCCGCTGCCCCCCGCCCTCGGTGGCAGCGAAGTCGCCATACCACGTGCAGTTGCGCCGCCCGCACTCTTCGCGCACGACGGTGAACGTTCCTGGCGTGCCGTCTCCGGCCTTCGCCTGCCACGCCGGAACCAGATCGAAAGCGCCGAAAAACAGCGCTGCGATCGCGATCACGGGAAGCCCTATCCAGACAAAGACCTTCGTCCGCAATCCACTGATCTTCTCGGAGTTAGCCACGGCGGAGGAAACTAGCGGATCACGCACGCCGACGCCACCCCGTTGCCCACCGTCGGCGGACTCGGGACCTGCCCGTGGACAGTAACGAACGGCTCGGTCGGCGTGGCGCCCACTGCCGATCGGGATGGATAGTCGGCGCGGGAAACCCAGCCCAGAGTCCGAACACAGACCGCAATCTGACTCACAGCCACGGATGAGCCACTGCTCGACCGACGACGATCCGACCTCGTTCAACCTCGATTGCGAAAATGGTGGCAGCGTGTCCATTGTGGGGATCACCGGTTGTGTTGCGCCCGCTCGGCTACCAGCGGCCGAGCCACGACCATTGGTCGACGAGCCAGTCATGCAACCGACCAACCTCGTTGGTCTGGCTGTTGGGCCATCCAACGTCGCCGGTCATGGCCACAACGCCCACGGCGACAGCGGCCAGGGCGAACAGCACACCCAACACGGCCAGACCGCGTCCGGCGACCGCCGGGCGGCGTGCCACGACCACCCCGACGAGGCTCACTAGCAGGCCGAGCCCGCCCAGGGCCACGCCCTCCGGTGCGAGCAGCCCCGTCAGGGTCACGCCCAGCCCAACCAGCCCGATCATCAACCCGAGCGCCGCCCACACGCTCACTCGCGCCGTACCCCTGTCGGAAATCTCAGGTCCCTGCGGCCATTCCCCGTCTGCGCCGCGGTCGTCCACCCTGTGCCCGGCCACATCATCGCCCGGGGCCCGGGTTGTGCTGCCGGTGGTCACGTCCGGGCGGGTATCGAAGTAGTTAGTCATGAGCTAACCTCTCTGCCGGCCATCGCGGTCCGGCTTGCCTTCGACCGCCCCTCGGGCTAACAACGATGCCCGATCACCGACGGTACGACGGGCCACCTGACGGGCCGGAGCGCACCGGGGGTGCGCGCCGCGGCCCAGCCAACGGGATTGGGGGGTCAATATCCCTACCGACGTTCAGCGCCGCCCACGGCGAGAATGTCACCCTATGCCTCACGCAGCAGGCGGAGCGGCTCCTGCCAGCCGGTCTTCCTGATCGGCAAGCGGCAGCGCCAAGGGCGACGTCACGAGCGAGGCGATGAACGAAGCCCTGTACGCGGTCGCCCGCGTCGTCGACGGCATGTCGCTGACCTTGCTCCGTGCCTATGAATGTTTCCGATCAGTCGCCAGGGCGTTCCCCCTCAGACATGGCTGCCATCCTGGCAGATGAAGGAAACTCGAGCGGAAACGGTACGACGGCGGGCGGTCCGAGCGGTGGCGGTTATCGAGACAGCGGTTCGCGACCTCCGGCCGTGATGTCTGGAGCGAGCGCCGCCGCCGCGCCGGTGCGGGCCATCCGGTGCCAGCGCAGCCGGCTGCCAAGCACGGCGGTGACCGCGGCCTGCACCACGACCAGATACATGATCTGCCGGTAGAGCACCTGTTGGAACGGCAGGCTCCACAGTGGTCGCATTGACTCCCCGTCCAGGCGCAGCGCGTACCCGGCGGTCAACGCTTGAAGCAGTAGGAGCAGCAACCAGCCGGCGGCGAGTTGGTAGGCGGGCAGGAACAGCAGGCCGTAGACGGCGAAGACGTCGACGGCGGGCGCCGCGAGCGGCAACAGCACCTGGAAGACGACGAGGTACGGGAGCGCGAGCCGGCCGAGCCGGCCGCCGGCACCGCGCTCGCGCAGCGCCGCCCGGTGCTTCCACATGGCCTGCATGGTGCCGTAGCCCCAGCGGTAGCGTTGGCGCCAGAGTTGGCGCAGGGTGGCTGGCGCCTCGGTCCAGGCGATGGCGCGTTCGGCGTAGGCGATGTCCCAGCCGGCCCGGTGCAGGGCCATGGTGAGGTCGGTGTCCTCGGCCAGGGTGTCACCGGGCACGCCCCCCGTGTCTCGCAGCGCCGCCCGCCGGAACGCGCCGACCGCGCCAGGGATGGTCGGCATGCAGCGCAGCACGGCGTACATCCGGCGGTCGAGGTTGAACCCGATCACGTATTCCAGGTGCTGCCAGCGGCCGAGCAGCCGGCGCCGGTTGGCGACCTTGGCGTTGCCGGAGACGGCGCCGACCCGCGGGTCGGCAAACGGTTGCACCAGCCGGTGGATGGTGTCGGACTGGAACACGGTGTCGCCGTCGACGAGCACCAGCAGGTCGGCGCGCGCGCACTGGATACCGGTGTTGAGCGCGGCGGGCTTGCCGGCATTGCGCTGCCGCACGACCCGCACCCCCGGCAGGCGGAGGCGCTCGACGATGTCGGCCGTGCCGTCGGTGGAGCCGTCATCGACGACGATCACCTCCACCGCGGGATGGTCGCCGCCGAGCAGAGACAGCACCGTGGCCCGGATGTTCGCGGCCTCGTTGAAGGCCGGGACGATGACCGAGACCGGCGCCCAGACGCCGCGGCTGAGCGGCCGGCGCCGCCGGGCGTGCCACCACGCGCAACCGGCCTGGAACGCGAGCCGGCCGACACCGAGCACGAGCGCCACCGCCAGCAGCCAGCTCATCACGGTGGTCAGACCCGCGCCGAGCGCCTGGAACCAGCGCAGCGCGGTTCCCCGGAGCCGGTCGCCGGTCGACGCGGCCGGCGCCGGCACGCCGAGCGCGGCAGACACGGTGGTGAACCGGTAACCCTGGCCCTGCAGCAGCGGGATCAGCCGGTCGAGTGCCGCGACGGTCTGGGACCGGTCACCGCCGCCGTCATGCATGAGCAGCACCGCGCCCGCGCCGTTCGCAGGCGTGGCCGCACGCACGATCGCGTCGACGCCCGGCCGGCGCCAGTCGTTGGTGTCGAGGTCGGTGAGGATGACGATCTGGCCCTGTCCGGTGGCGTCGCGCAGCGCCGCGATGTCGGCGGCGCGGACATCGCCGGGGCGCGACGAGAACGGCGGCCGGAACAGCGGGGCCTGACGGCCGGTCGCCCCAGCGATCGCGTTGCGGGTGAGGGTGAGCTCCAGGTGCCGCCGCCAGGGTGCGGCCGCGCTGAGGTCGGCGTGGGTGAACGTGTGCGAGCCGAGGTCGTGTCCCTCGGCCACGATCCGCCGGGCCAGTGCCGGTTCGGCGTCGACGCGGGATCCGACCGCGAAGAAGGTTGCCGGCACGTTGTGCCGGCGGAGCACGTCGAGGACCTGCGGTGTCCACAAGGGATCGGGGCCGTCGTCGAAGGTGAGCGCGATGGTCCGCTTCGGCAGCGCCCGGGTCGCCAGGCCATCGGCGTCGGCCCGGACGAACGCCCCGGACAGCGGGGTTGCCGCCGGCGCGGCGGGGCCGGGCCGGCCGGAGCCGCCGCCGGCTCCGCGGGCGTAGCCGTCGAACGCGAGGCCGGCGAGCAGCACCAGGAGGCCGAGCGCGAACAGCACCCAGTGCGCACGGGGGTCGCGCCGCGCGACGTGGCGCGGCTTGTGTCCGGCGGGCATCAGCCGGCCTGGGGTTGCGGGTGGCTGGGCTTGGCGGTCGGCCGGTTCTCGCGTCCGTTGCCCCGCCCCGGCCGCTCGGAGGTGTCCGCTGTCGCGGTGGGTGGCGTGGTGAGTCGGGCGGCTGGTGTCGTGGAGCGTGGCACCGCGGTGGGCGGGCCGGGCGAGGCAGGTGGCGGCGGGGCGGGTGTGGGCGCCGGTCCGATCACGGCAGCGTCTGGCCCGGGTGGCACGGCGCTATGGTCGCTCCACCCGCGCAGCGGCAGCGGCGCGCCGGTGAGCAGGCCGGCGACGAGCAGGCCGAGGGCGCCGACGAGGATGGCCGCAGCGGCGACCGCCAGCCAGTTGAGGACGCGGCGCCGCCGGCCGGTCCGATCCACGAAGATGTCGGTGCTCACGGGCCCTTGCCCTCAGGCGGGCCCGGAGTGTTGTCGTTCTTCCGGGCGGGGGTGGGGTGGGCGGTGTTACCGCTCGGATGCGGCGACCGCGCGTGCTCGTCCGGGCCCTTCGCCCGTTCGGTCGGTGCGGCCGTCGCCGGTGCGCCTGGCGTGCCCGCAGGGGCGTGCTGTTGGTCGCGGACACCGGTGGTCGCTGCCGGTGGCCGGGGCGGCACCGCTGGCGCGGGCCGCGGCGTGTCGCGGGCCGGCATGGGCAGGGTGCCGGTCGCGCTGGCGACCGCGAGGCCGGAACCGGTCAGCAACACTCCTACGACGGCGACCTTGACCGTCAGCACCCTGGACAGCGTGCGCCGTGCCCGGGCTGGCGGCGGTGCGCTGCCGCCGGCTCGGAACATGGCCGCCGCCTCGTGCTCGCCGAGCAGTTCGTGGGGCGCGGCCGGGCCGCGCGCGTGCGCCAGCAGTCGACCCAGTGGCGTGTCGGTGTCTTCGCCCTTCAGAAGGCGCTCGGCGGCGGCGCGGTCCGGCCACCGGGTGCCTGTCATGGTGACTCCTCCGGCACGAGGGTGGCCAGCCGACGCAGTCCTCGGTACGCGGCGGTGCGCACCGCGCCCGGCCGCTTGCCGAGGATCCGCCCGACCGTCTCCGCGTCGAGCCCCATCACAACCCGCAACAACACCGCCTCGGCCTGCTGCGCCGGCAGCGACGCGACCAGCGCGATCGCGGCACCGGTCGCCACCGCCTCGACAGCCTCGGACTCCGTATCGGCCCCACTGGCCAGGTCGGCCAGCATCTCGACCGGGATCGCCACGCTCGGACGCCGGCGCAGCCGCCGGACGTGGTCCATCGCGCGGTGCCGAGCGATCGTGGCCGTCCAGGCCCGGAAGTTGGCGTAGTCACCGGAGAAGCCAGGCAGGTCGCGGCACACCTGCAGCCACGTCTCAGACGCGACATCTTCGGCGTCGTCGCCGATCAGGCCGCGCAGGTAGCGCAGCAGGGCTGGCTGAACCTCCCGGAACAGGTCCCGAAAAGCGCCTTCGTCCCCGTCCTGCGCGGCGGCCACCGCGCCGGAAAGATCGGCGGGGCCGGCGGCCGACGCCGGCTCCACCATCAGATCCACGCGCGCGTCCTGGTGTGGTGCTTCACGGGAGAGAGAGCGCCACCACCCGCACCAGTGTCACACGCTGCGGAGAGTTACCGTCCGCCCACCTACGGCGCATCGGTGCGACCGGAAGGGCCCGCCCCCGTCAGACGGCCCCAGGAGCGAATATCGGTCTCGACGTCGCGCCCGAAGTCGCAGTCCCAACCCTCTGGCCCGCTGGGTGAGACGGGATCCATGCCCGCTGGCAGCGGGACGTTGACATACACCCCGGAAGCCGGGCCGGCGCCCGTGTTGCGGACCTGGACGCGGAGCTCGACCCGGTCACCCACCACCACGTCGGTCGGTACCGCCGCCATGGTCACGGCGAGATCGCCCCGGCAGCGGCGCGACCAACCGCGCCGTCGCGGTCGACGTCCGCCGCACCGCAAACCATGGCATGTTCGCGGTGTCACGCACCTTGGTCTCATTCCACGACATGTTGAACCCCGGACCTATCGCCCCGAACCTCGGCAGCGCCACACCCCCATGTAACGACGCCCGTCCATGCGGCGCTTAACCCGGAAAGGTGGGTGAGCCTCTCACCCCCGACGAACCTGCCGAGGTGACGTATGAACGTCAGCACCAACCGCTGGGCGGCTCGGGCCGCGACATCCCTGCTCCTGCTGGTTGGCAGCGCGCTGGCCGTGGCACCCGCCACGGTCACGGCGGCCGCGGGGGCGACAGGCTGCGTGCCGGGCACGACACACGCCGACGCCAAGGCCCGGCCCGGTCGGCCCGGCCATCAGGACCCCAACGCGCTCAGCGACGCCCAGGTCCGCCAGCGCGAGACCGACCTCTCCGCGCTTCTCGCCGACCGTCGCCGGCCGGCCGGAGCGATGCCATTGGCCACGGTCACGATCCCCGTGGTCGTGCACATCATCGCCGAGAACAGCACACGGGCCGGGGGCTACCTGCCGGACTCGATGATCCAACAACAGATCGCCGTGCTGAACGACTCGTACGACGGCGGCGCGGTCGGCGGCGCGACCACGCCATTCGCCTTCCAGCTCCACTCGATCACCCGCAACGTACGGCCGCAGTGGTATCCGATCGTCTACGGCTCCCGCCGAACGCGAGATGAAGGCGGCACTGCGGGTCGGCGGCAAGGAGACGCTCAACATCTACACCGGTGAGCTCAGCGACGACCTGCTCGGGTGGGCCACCTTCCCGCAGCGCAAGCTCAACAGCTCCGACGGCGTGGTCGTGTTGGGCGAGTCGCTGCCGGGGGGCACCGCCGGCATCTACGCCCTCGGTGACACGGCCACCCACGAGGTCGGCCACTGGCTGAACCTCTACCACACGTTCCAGGGCGGGTGCAGCAAGTCCGGTGACCAGGTCGCCGACCCGCCCGCGGAGGCCGAGCCGGCGTTCAACTGCCCGACCGGCCGCGACACCTGCACGGCCGCCGGGCTCGACCCGATCACCAACTTCATGGACTACACCCAGGACTCCTGCATGTACGAGTTCACCCCCGGCCAGACGGCGCGAATGACTGACGCCTGGGCCGCGTACCGCGCCCCGTAGGGGCGCACAGGCCCGTGCCCGGGCTGGTCCTCGAACCGTTGGCGCGCGGTTCAAGACCGGCCCGGGCACGCCAACCGATCGGTGTGAGCTACCGGCCGCGGACGTGCTTGACGACGCCGACGCCGACGAGCGCGAGGGCGACGAGGCCGACCAACGCGATGATGGCCACCGCGATCAGGGCACGCCATACGAACGCACCGTCCCTCAGGAGCGCCCGTATAACGCTGGTGTTGGTGGCGGTGAGGGTGCCGCTTCCGGCGGAGGTAGCGCCGGGCCCGCCGGTTGGGGCGGCGCTGGGCCTGCTGCTGGCGGTGGCGCGGGGCCGGCCGGTGGGGGTGGCGCGCGGCTTGGTCGTCGCGACGCGCGGGCGCGTCGTGGCGGAGCGTGGGCTGGTGGTCACGGCGTTCCCGGAGCCGGACTCGCGCGGTGGTGACGGGTTCGCGATGTGGATCTTTCCACGCGCCGCCGGGTCCCCTCCCTCACAGTGCTGCTCGAACGTGGCGTCGAAAGCCTGCACATAGCCGCCGGAACCGAAGACCGCCTTGGAGATGGTGAACGAGCCGGTCAGCTCGTTGCACCCTCGCCCCTCGCCGCTCAACTCCAGACCGGGACCGGTCCCGTTGAACGGATACCGGTGCGCTGCGCTGTAGGTGCGCGCGCCCAGAACCTGCGTGCCCGGTGCGTCAAAGGTCAGAGTCCACCAGTCGCCGTTGTAGGCGTTGACCGAGATGCTGACCATGCTGCCGGTCGAACTCGATACGTTCAGCCCATCACCGTCACCGGTGGAATACGCGTACGAGTCGCCCTGGGTGATGTAGTCGCCCTGGTCCCCGCTGAAGCTCAGCGACCCGGTGCTCACCTTCTGCGCCTCGGCCGTGCCGGCGACGAACAGTCCACCGACGGCCGCCATCAGCGATAGGGCAGCTGCCAGGACACGCCGCCGCCATAGCATCTTCACGCTCTTCCTCCCCGTCGACGACCGTGCTCAGTCGCCTTCGGTTAGCACAGCGCCAACGTCATCGTCTTCGTCACCCCGATGTGACGAGCTGCGCGCACGCGGCGCTTAGCCAACCGGCCCGGCACATCTACCGCACGGACGTGGACCTGTTGAGCAATGACCGAACAACCCCGTTTTCCCGAACAACGACCAGACCCCTCCCCGTACGGACGCACCTTCCTGATACCAAGCGCCGTCACCGCGAGCGTCACCCAGGACGCGAATGAACATCGGATGACCGCTCGCGCCGCCGTGGCTGGGGGACGACCGATGCCGTGAGATCGTTCGCGCGGGAGGTGGCGGATGCTGGTCGTCGTGCTGCTCGGCCTGTCTGCCGCCGCCCTCCTGACGGTCGAGGACGGAGTCGGGCGGACTCACAGGACCTTCGCTGGCGGACCCACGACCGCTCAGACGATCTCGTGGGCGACGTCGCGGTCGCGGCGCCCAGCATGACGGCGCGAGGGTAAACCCTCGTCCACACCCCATACCTCCGCCCGCGGACCGAATTCGCGTGTGATTGCCGCAGCCTGCGGCGCTGAGTCGACTAGGGGGACCTTCTCCCCCGGCCATACGCGAAAGGACGGTGCTCATGAAACGACTCCTCGCACTACTGGCCGTTGTGGCTACGACGCTGCTGGTCGTCGCCGCGCCGGCGCAGGCGGTGACCAACGGTCAACCCGACAACGACCGCCACCCGTACGTCGGCCTCGCGGTGTTCGACACCCTGGTGGCGGGCCAGCCCACGGCGACCTGGCGGTGCAGCGGCACACTGCTGTCGCCGACCGTGTTCCTCGTCGCCGGCCACTGCACCGACGGCGCGGTCCGCGCGCGGGTGTGGCTGTCCGAAGACGTGCAGAACAACACCGAGTACCCCAACGGCGGCGCCACGTCGTACGAGGGAACGCCGTACACGTACCCCGGTTACTGCAACTCGCCGTGCGGCAACGGCCTGCCGGAGTTCGCGCACTTCGACGTGGGACTGATCGTGCTCTCCGAGCCGGTGCCGACGTCGGTGGTGGGCCGCTACGGCCAGCTGCCCACCGTCAACCTGGTCGACACCCTCGCCACCGGCACCGACGTCGCCATCGTCGGCTACGGCGTGCAGGTCAACCAGCGCGGCGGCGGTAAGCCCGTGTGGACCGGCCCGCGGGTCCGGCTGTACGCGCCGACTGAGGTCTTCGATGGGCAGGAGCGCACCGGCGACGAGTTCCTCAAGCTGCGGGCCAACCCGGGCGGCGGGAGCGGCGGCACGTGCTTCGGCGACTCGGGCGGCCCAATCCTGCTCGGTGACGTCGTCCTGGCCGTCAACTCGTTCGTGACCAACAACAACTGCACGGGCGTGACGTACGCGGCGCGCGTCGACCTGGAGCCGGTACTCGCCTGGATCCAATCGTTCCTCGACTAGGGACTACTTTCCGGCCGCCCACCTGAGGGTGGGCGGCTGGTAGCCGCTGGCTGCGATTCACTGGCAGATCGTCGGCAAGCACCCTCCTCGGCCGTCTGACAAGGGGCCCGAGCCTGACCACCCTGACGGGCAGCCCGGTCAGGGTGTGGCCGGGCGGCGGGCGGGCTGGAACAGCTCGACGAGATTGCCGGCGGGGTCCGTGAGCAGGATTTGGTGTCCGCCTGGGCCGGCGATCACGTCGCTGCGGAACGACAGTCCTGCCCCGCGCAGTCGGTCGATAGCGATAAGCGCCGCGGTGTCCTTGCCGAAGCAGGATCCGCCGGTCCCCTTCGGCCTGGCGGATCGCCCGCTGACGGTCAGGAGTAGTGCTGGAGCCGCGGCCACAGGGTCTGCCACGGGCTGACCGGGTCGCGGCAGACGCGGATGTCGTTGTCCTGTTCCTCGTTCGGGATGTCGACGCCGTTGTCGAGGTCGCGGGCGACCTGGCAGGACGCGAACAGTGCGCTCAGCGGGTCGCCGAAGCCGACCGCGATCACCACGGTCGCGTCGTCGGCCGGGTGGCCGCGGAACCACAGCTCGTTGTGTCCGCTGTAGACAGCCGGCAGGTCGACGCCGTAGCGGTCGAGCGCGCCGGCCTCGCCGTAGTTGGCGGTCAGGATGACCGTGTGGGACCGGTCGGCGTCCGGCAGCGAGGTGAAGACCGAGGTGATCTGCTGGACGTAGACCGGCCAGCCGATCTGGTCGCTGGTGCCCTGGTTGATGTCGGCGATCGGCGTCTTCGCCAGCGCCGACACCGGCATCAGTGGCAGCGCGACGAGCGCCGCCACTGCGAGGTTGAGGACGACCGCGGCGCCGAGCAGCAGCCGGCGCACGCTGCGCGCGGCGGCCCAGCGCACCGCCGACGGGCAGCCGGCGGCGAAGAGCGCCAGCATCAGACCCAGCGGGTAGTAGGGCTGGCCGCCGGTCACCAGCACCAGCACGCAGATCACCGGGTAGGCGAGCGCGATCGCACGCAGTTCTTGGGTGCGCCACAACCGCACAAAGCCGGCCACCCAGACCGGCACGACGAAGATCCCGAGCATGACGAGTTGGAACGGCACGAACAAGGTCCGCGAGTCGGCGCCCTTATCCTCGCGGATCGCGTTGGCCATCTTGAGCTGCGGCCAGTCGTGGGTGATCTGGTAGATCACGTTGGGTGCACCGACGACCAGGGCGACCGCGACGCCCGCCCAGAGCCAGCGCGACGCCAGCACCCGTCGTGGGCCGACCGCCAGCAGGGACACGCCGATCGCGATCAGCGTCAGCACCACCAACTGCTTGTTGTAGAGCCCGATTCCGACGCCGAGGCCGGCCGCCAGCCACCACCGTGGATTGCCGTGCACCGCCTTGACCACGAACAGCAGCATTGCCGCCAGGACCACCATGTCGACCGTCGCGGTGAGCAGCACATGACCGAAGACCAGCGGAAAGGCGCCCGCGGCGCCTGATGCCGCGAGAAGCTGCGCAGCGCGGCCGCCGCCGAGTTCGCGGGCGAGCAGCGCGGTCAGGATCGCGGTCGCCACGACGGCCAGCGATCCCGGGATCCGCAGCGCCCACAGGTGGTCGCCGAAGACCTCGGTCATCAGCCGGGCGAGCAGCGGCGTGAGCGGCGGCTGGTCGACGTATCCCCAGGCCGGGTGCTCGCCAAGGAGCCGGAAGTAGAGCTCGTCGCGGTGATAGCCGTAGCTGTTGCTGCCCGCCGCGACCACCACGCCCAGCAGCACCGCGACGGCGCCCACCGGACCCCACGCCATAGTCGGCCGGCGTGCTTCCACCGTGCCGTCCCCCGTTTGCCGCACGGGACGACCGTAGACCTCTGGCTGAGCGCTGGGAACCCTAATAGCGCGGCGGCGCCACCGAGCCACGCTCGTGCAACCGCATCGGGATCCGCTCGACAACCGGCTTCTCCGGCGGCGCCAGCAGCAACTCGACGGCCCGGCGGCCGAGCTCGGCGTGCGGGAGGGCGACGGCCTCGTCGCGGTCGTCGGCCGTGCTGCTGACCGACCCCGCCACGGGCGCCGACCAGGTCCCGCGGCTGCTCGCTTTGGCGGCGTGAATAGAATCGCGCGGTGACTGACGTACGCATCGTGCACCTGGCCGGGCCGACCTTCGCGGCCCTGGCCCGGGGCGACCTGGCCGCGGCCAACGCGGTCAGCCCGGTGCCGGTCTCCGCCTACTTCGCCGGCCCGGACTGGCGCGGCGTGTGGCTGATGCGCAGCCGGCAGGTCGAGGCCGACCCGGCCAGCGCCGCCTGGGTCACCGGGGTCATCTGGGACGAAGAGCGGCGGCTCGCGGTCGGCCGGGCCGGCTACCACGAGCCGCCCGACGCGAACGGGATGGTGGAGATCGGCTACGCCGTCGAGCCGGCACACCGGCGCCAGGGTTATGCCCGGGCCGCGTTGGAGGCGCTGTTGCGCCGGGCGGCCGAGGAACCCGCCGTGCGTACGGTCCGGGTGACCATCGCCCCCGACAACGACGCCTCCTACCGGCTGGCGGCCCAGTATGGCTTCGCGAAGGTAGGCGAGCAGTGGGACGACGAGGACGGCCTGGAGATCATCTACGAGGTCGGTGCGGATCCCCGATAGGTGCGCGGGGTATCACCGGGACCGCCGCGGTCTCTGTCCGGTGACACCCACGAACCCTGGGAGGATCCGTGTTCCGCAAGCTACGCCTCGTGGCCGCCACCCTTGCCGTCTGCGCCGCCGCTCTCGTCCCCGTCGCGGCGCCGGCCTCGGCCGCGACCAACGGACGTTCGCTGTTCGGCAACGCCAACAGCGGCAAGTGCCTCGAAATGCCGTACTCCTGGACCCACGACCTGGCTCCTGCCGGCCAGTACACCTGCCACGGCGCGCCCAACCAGCAGTGGTACTACAGCACCAGCACCGGCCTGATCCAGAACCAGAACAGCGGCAAGTGCCTCGAGGTCATGTACTGGAACAACTGGGACGGTGCCGCGGTCGGGCAATACACCTGCCACGGCGGCGCCAACCAGCAGTGGAACATGGCACCCTCGACCGGTCTGATCCAGAACCGATTCAGCGGCAAGTGCCTCGAGGTCTACGGCTGGAGCATCTACGACTTCGCCTCCGTCGTGCAGTGGACCTGCCACGGCGGCCGCAACCAGGTCTGGTCCTGGCGCTAGCCGGTCCGTTCATCGCGGCTGATCCGCCCACCCGGCCCACTCGCGGCCGGGCGGGACGGAAACGACCCTCGCCCCGGCGTCAGCTCGCGGTCGGGAAGTGCAGCGACGGCGCCCCCGTGCTGGCCGGGCCGGGCCAGCGGGAGGTGATCGCCTTGGCCCGGGTGTAGAAGGCCACCCCTTCGGGACCGTGTACGTGCGTGTCGCCGAACAGCGAGGCCTTCCAGCCGCCGAACGAGTGGTAGGCCATCGGCACCGGAACCGGCACGTTGACGCCGACCATGCCGGCCCGGACCGCGCGCTGGAACCGCCGGGCCGCGGTGCCGGAGTCGGTGAAGACGGCCGCGCCGTTGCCGTAGGGGTTGGCGTTGAGCAGCTCGATCGCTTCGTCCAGGGTGGACACCCGGAGCACCACCAGGACCGGGCCGAAGATCTCGTCCTGGTAGATCGTCATGTCGGTGGCGACGTTGTCGAACAGGCAGGGTCCGACGAAGAAACCGGGCCGGTCGACCAGGTCGCGGCCGTCGACCACGAGCGTCGCGCCCGCCGCCTCGCCGGCATCCACATAGGACTTGACCCGGTCGCGGGAGGCCGCGGTGACCACCGGACCCATCTCGCTCGCCGGGTCGCTGCCCGCGCCGACGGTGATCCCGCGCGCCTGGGCGGCCAGCCGTTCGACCAGCCCGTCGGCCGCGGCACCGACCGCCACCACGGCCGAGATCGCCATACAGCGCTGGCCGGCCGAACCGTACGCCGCGCCGGTGATCTGTCGGGCCGCGTCGTCGAGGTCGGCGTCGGGCAGCACGACCGCGTGGTTCTTCGCACCGCCCAGGGCCTGCACCCGCTTGCCCGCCGCGCCGGCCCGCTGGTGCACGTAGCGCGCGACCGGGGTCGAGCCGACGAACGAGACCGCGGCGACCCCCTCGTGGTCGAGCAGCGCGTCGACAGCCACCTTGTCGCCGTGCACCACGTTGAACACGCCGTCCGGCAACCCGGCGTCGGCGTAGAGCGAGGCGACCAGGTCCGAGGCGGACGGGTCGCGCTCGCTCGGCTTGAGCACGAACGTGTTGCCGCAGGCGATCGCCAGCGGGTGCATCCACATCGGCACCATCACCGGGAAGTTGAACGGCGTGATGCCGGCGCAGACGCCGAGCGGCTGGCGGAAGGTGTAGGCGTCCACCCCGGTCGACGCTTGGTCGCTGTAGGCGCCCTTGAGCAGCGAGGGGATGCCGCAGGCGAAGTCGATCACCTCGCGGCCGCGGGCGACCTCGGCGCGGGCGTCGTCGAGCGTCTTGCCGTGTTCCGCGGTGACCAGCTTGGCCAGTTCGTCGGCGTGCCGGTCGACCAGGTCGCGCATCGCGAACATGACCGCGCTGCGCCGGGCCAGGGATACCTCGCTCCAGCCCTCGAACGCCTTGCCCGCGGCGGCGACCGCGTCGTCGACATCGGCGGCGGTGCCGGCGCTGACCCGCGCCCGCACCTCGCCGGTGGCCGGGTCGTAGACCGGCAGCGTTTCCACCGAGCCGCGCCGGGTGCCGCCGATGATGTGTTCGATCGTCCGCATGGTGCCTCTCAGAGGTAGTTTCGCTGGGCCCGCTTGGCCTTCTCGTAATCGGCGCGGGCCGCGTCGGTGCCGGACGTCCGCGCCACCTCGGCGACCGGCACGTCCCACCAGGCCTGCGAGTCGGGCGCGGAGACCAGCGGGTCGGTCTCGATCTGGATCACGGTGGTGCGGTCGGACTCCTTGGCCGAGGCGAGCGCGGCGCGCAGCCCGTCGACGTCGGTCACGCTGACCGTGTCGGCGCCCAGGCTCGCCGCGTTGGCGGCCAGGTCGGTGGGCAGGTTGCCGCCGTCGCGGTCGCGATACCAGGTGCCGAAGCGGTTGACCCCGACGGTCTCGGAGAGCGCGCCGATCGACGCGAAGCCGTGGTTGACGACCAGCACGACGATCAGCTTCACGCCCTCGGCCACCGCGGTGACGAGTTCGCTCGACATCATCAGGTAGGAACCGTCGCCGACCAGCACGAAGACGTCACGGTCGGGAGCGGCCAGTTTGACCCCGAGGCCGCCGGCGATCTCGTAGCCCATGCAGGAGTAGCCGTACTCGACGTGGTATTGCTTCGGGTCCCGTGGTCGCCACAGCTTGTGCAGGTCGCCGGGCATCGAGCCGGCGGCGCAGACCACCACGCCGCGCTCCCCCGCCGCCTCGTTGACCGCGCCGATCACCGCGCTCTGCGCGGGCAGGGGCTGGTTTTCGAGCCCGTACGCCCGGTCAACGGTGTCGTTCCACGCCGCCGTCAGCCGGAGCGTCTCGGTGCGGTAGTCCTCGCCGACCCGCCAGTCACCGAGAGCCGTGTCGAGCGCCGTCA
>Ga0193743_1001833_pt1 | contig 15422 bp, 17 predicted proteins | sample L2c2metaG_FD_143038 | JGI IMG/M metagenome (GOLD analysis project Ga0193743, IMG submission 143038) | Soil microbial communities from a riparian zone of the East river system, Colorado, United States - L2c2 | ecosystem: Environmental > Terrestrial > Soil > Riparian zone | place: USA: East River...
GATGTCCCGGGGAAATCTGGACAACGGAAGGTACCCAGTAGCTGCGCAGATCCGAGTACTGACAGACACTGGCATTAGACTGCATTGGATCATCGTTGAATGCTGTGAGCGTAAAAAAAAAAAAGAACTCTCATTTCTTAACCGCTCTCAACTGCGCTCTCAAATTCGAATTCTCCGTCTGCATCTCATTCAACTCATCAAGCAACACAACCCTCTGACTCTGCTCCGAACTCCTCATCTCATCAACCTCCCCCTTCGCAATATCCAACGCCTTCTTACATTCATTCAACTGTGCTTCCAATTGTTTCCTAACCATCTCAGGTGCTTTAGCAGCTTCCTCTGCGAGTGTAAGAGTACGAGCGCTTAGTGTGTTGTTGGCTTCGTTAAGTTGTGCGCATGTTTCAGCTTGTTCGGCTGCCAAGCTTTCAAGTTGACGTCTTTCGGATTCGAGGCGTTCAATGGTAGCTTGGAGGTGTTGGATTTCGTCTTGACTATATATAATAATTAGAAAAGTCATCAATATTACCGATATAAGGATTATAAAACCCACAAAGCAGCCTGCTTCGCAACCATTCCCATATTCCTCTCCTCAAGCGTCCTAACCTGTTTCTGATAAGTTTCCAAGGCGAGCGTCCCTTCCCTAGCCAACTTCTGCGCCCTATCCGCATTCTTCTTCAACATATCATGCGCCTGAGCGAACCTTACCAATCGCTCAATTAACGCTCTGTCATCATTGATCAGCGCCTGGACTTGTCCCGCGAATGCTTCAATAGTGAAGGTTCCATTGTTTTTGCCTGGTGAAGATGTAGCGGTTTGACGTGTTGTGTCGTAGAGGGATTTGAGTGATCGGACGTCCAGTTCGGAAAGGGAGGATACGTTGGAGCCGACAGGTATGGGTGGTGAGCCAGTACGGTAGGTTCGTTGGTTCGTGTTTCGAAATTTGGCTGCACGGACTTCGGGTGATGGAAGGATGGCCCAGAGAGGTTGGAGGATGGAAAGAATACGATGAACGTCTGTGTTGCCGTTGATGTCGTCTGAGATGAGAGTTGTTGTCGTTGAAGCTGTACGTGAATGAGACACGTTCTTTTTTTTTTGTTTTGTCCAATACATAAGTTTGCATCACCAGAAGAAAGTAAAAAAGAATGAATACCTTCATAATCAACGCCTCTGGTCTCACAGCATCTCTCTCCCTTCGTGTATCTTCAAGTTCACGAGACAACGTTTCCCTCTTATCTAACCCACTCCTCACATCTTCTTCTAATCTCCTTCTTAGAACATCCCATTCTGATTCCGCTCGTGCGTAGGTCTCCAATTTCGTATGCACAGTCTGGATATGCATCCCGATAGCATTCAAGAGTCCTTGTAACGATGGATCCCTAGAGAAAAGCACGATTCCATACTTGTTAATCAAGGCTTGCAATGTCTCCAGTCCAGCGTTGAGTTCCTCGCCTGCTTGTTGTAACACTCCCTCGTCTTCTTCTCGTAGTCGATCCATCTCATCTTGTAACCTTGCTAGGTCTTCCATCTTCTCATCCTCGAGATCCGCCTTTTCTTGTTCCCAAGCTATACGGTCGGCTTCCCATTGTTGTTTGAGCATCTCGATTTGTGATTCTTTCTCTTCGAGTTGGTGTTGACTGCTCTTCCGAATTTCTGCTAACGTCTTCTCAGCACCACCAGCCACCTCTCCCGTTTTCGCCTCCATGTCAGCTAGGCGAACTTGGAGAGCCTCTGCTTCTCTCCCTCGCTCCTCCAATTCAGTACGTTCCCATTCCCATGTTCCTTTCTCCTCACGCAATTGCCGCACCTCTGAATCCAGCTCTTCGAGACGGGGAATTTCTTTCTCTAGAGCAACAATAGTTTCTTCGGCAGCTTGAAGATCCATACCCATGATAGTCTCCACTTCTTGTTTCTCCAGCCGCATCATAGACAACTCTCGTGCCATTTCAGCTTGCTTCTTCCCCGCGGCAGTTAGAGAATCCTTTGCAGCCTTTAGTTTTTCCTCCAGGGACGCTATTTCAGTAGCTGCGGCTTCTGCTGATAGTTTGACTTTAGGGACTATGGCGTCAGCATGGCCGGCGAATAGATGAGCACCGTCGAAACGAGATTTTGAAGGTATGCCACCGGTAAAAGAGGAAGAGGTAGGACTTGTATGGGTACTTCGAGATGAAGAATCATATCCCGAGTCGTCTGCTAGATGAGGAGGAGGAGCCATTTTTTTCTCCATACTTCGGACGGAGAAACTTAGAACGCCGGCTCGATGTTCCATTAGTTTCTTGTATACGTCGTTGACTCGATTGGAGATTTTCCAATATTCCTTTTGTGCAGCATCGACACGAGCGTTGGCAGCATCAAGCTGTTCGGTAGTTTGTTGAGATAGTTTCTTATGTGAAGCGTTTACTTTAGACAGGGAGAGGGCTGCATCACGGATCTTAGTTTCAAGAGCGAGTTTCTTTGTCATAGCACTCAGACGTGAAGTCAATAATTGATGATCCTACAGATTTTCATGTCAGTTTGTGAGGATTGTATATATGAAGAGTAGTGTAGACTTTTTTGAAATCTTCGACTTGTTCTGCAGTGAGTATATCGAAACTGCGACTGTCGACGACAGCCTCGCTTGCCATGAGACTCATCAAGAGCTCATCTCTTGTGTTAAGAGGGCCAGAGTTCCGTTTCCATCCTGACTCTGAGAGGTTGACATATTTTCTTGAGATGCGGTTTAGTGATGGAGAGGATGGAGATGAGTTGTTAGTTGAAATTGTAGGAGAAGGAGTAGAGAAATTTGAATAGGATCGTGAATGATTGAATTCATTGGTGGCTGGCTGAAGTTTTTGTCTCTGTTCTGGGGTAGTTGGAGGACCTGGATTTGGATGTGAAGGCGTCGTTGTTGCTGAACCCAGGAGTCTGAGCACTCCGTTCATGGATAAGAGTTAACAGACCCTAACCCTAGAACATGGCCTGTGTTGTTAAACATCCTTTCCTCATGTCCTTCACCTTCAACTGGCCTCGCTTTTCAGACCAGTTTCACTACGATGCAATTCAAATGCTCAACACAGCTCTCAACAAAGGCAACAAACCACCCATCATAGCAGACAGAATACAAGTCGTGGAACTGGAAATGGGTTCTCAGGTCAGTTTTCTCTCAAATAAACCCACTTACAAAAACTTATCAACCCCCTTTTTAGCCACCTGAACTCGAAATAAGGGATATCGGTGATCTCACTGTAGATCACTTCAGAGGCATATTTCGTATGACTTATGCAGGCGATGCACATCTCGTTTTAAAAACAAAAGTCCAGGTATTTCATCACTCTTAGTCATATTATCAAAGGTGACTATATCAACAGGCCAATCCTCTAAATCACAAACAACCAGATATACACCTCATGGGTGGTTCAAGAGGAATGTTGGCCGCAAAGGATCCCTTGGTCGTTCCCATGCTCCTCAGACTATCTCATTTCAGACTAAGCTCTTACGTCGTCCTCGTCGTGTCCAAACAAAAAGGCATCACTCTCGTATTCAAAACAGACCCGCTACAAAATGTAGATATCAACAGTACCTTTGACTCTATCGCCGTCATCCAAAATTTCATTCAACGAGAAATAGAAGGTCAGCTACGCCAGATGTTCAGAGAAGACCTTCCCGGGATCATCCATCGATTAAGTCAACAATGGGTAAAGGCAAAAGTTGAAGCCCCTTATTTGAATAAACGCCCTCCACCTCCTACCACTCGGCACTCCTTTGATACTACGTCTTCTTTTATTCAGAAACACAATATCGCAGATATAGGTCTCCATTCACGCAGACCATTTGCAAATTCTTTACCTTCTCGACGACCGCCTTCAACCTCCGGTTCCTCTATCACCAGCTCAACAAGACCTTCTACCTTGAAATATTCATCTCATCCAGAAACACCTTCATCATCATCATCATCATCATCATCATCCCACCCCGACCTAGAAAACTTTGATCCCACCTACGGTCTCCGCCCCGAAGGTCTACCCTCCAAAAGTGGTTTCAAAGGTTTCAGCAGCCTCTTCATCCCAAACAAAGGTCTCGCAGATCTAGCCGAAGAATCAAGCGATTTCGGCGAATACGATGAAGAAGAAGACGAAAGAGGTTCTTTCGACCTAGTCGATTGGGAAGATACTATCCCGGGAATATCGCCCACACCAAGCATCTACAATAATGACCACGAAGCTTCACCAGAATACGAAACTATCCCTGCAGTAGGAGGTGGAACTATCACACGTCCACGCATATATCATTCACAATCTACGATCCAGTCAGCACCCTCATCTACAAAATCCCTTTCTTCATTACCAGTTCGTACGAGAACCCAGAATAGTTTGTTCTATTCGGGGTTGGGGGCTACGCCATCTGTGCTTCCAAGACATTCGAGTAACGGAACTACTTCTTATTTCCCAGATGTGCCTACAGCTGGACCTAGTAAACTGAATCCGAGGTACGACTCTACGAGACCTGCTTCGTTGCGAGGCTCGCATACTGCACCCCTACATCGATCAAATTCCCCTGATAGCACCGAATCTCAACATTCAAGATCAAGCAGTGGACCTACAAGGACGCTATCAACAGATTTAACAGATCATCGGGATGGACAAGAAGAAACAGAAGAAGAAAGGATTTATATGCGGAGACCACCCTCTCAACGACGGTTTTCTGTAACTTCCTCTACTTCAAACTTGGATTCACAGATGGGCTCAACACCACCGGATCGATATTTCATAGATCGTCAACTTCGTCAACACTCACTTTCTCAATCCTCGTCCCCTTCTCATCCTCATTCCCTCCATTCTCTCCACCAACAAGACCCAACCAACATCGTTCTTCGCCTTTCACTCAATAGCTCCATCCATCAATTATCCACTTTGAGCCATTCAAATCATACGTTGTCACCTTATACAAGGGATGTGTCCCATTTTACGGTGCGGAGTGTTCCGCCAAGGGGGGTTGGACATGGTCATGGGGTGGGTTTTTCGAGTGGCCAGGGACAAGGACTGGAGAGACAACCACCAGTGAAAGCCAAGAGGAAAAGGATTTATCGACTTGGAGGAGGAAGAGGTGGTGGTGGTGGTGGTGGTGGTGAGAGTCCTGCAGTTGTCGACCTTGCTGCTGCACTTCCTGGAGATACCGAATTTGCTTCAGTACATCCCAACGACTCAATATCACCAAAACTACCTTCTGAATTTGATGTTTCCGATATGGATAGGTATTTCCGATCGTATGATGGTGATCCTTCAAGATCACCCAATTTGACGCCTATTATTGGTGATGCTGCTGCTGCTGCTGCTGCAACTGGGACTGTTCGCAGAAGGACAAGGCTGGAATGAAATAATTGAATTCCAGTTTGGATAATGAGCTGATCGGTCATGGTACTTACAACATATACTATTCGAGTAAGTAATGCGGGACGTAGAGTTTTTCTGTATTTGTTATAAATCTTTATTTATTTTTAATATCTACCCTCTCCTCATTTCCAGATACTTTCCCGTAGAACCATGAATATTTTAGTATACATACACAGAAGGAAGACTGAAAGTGATCACAAATTCGTTTATTTCAACCTTTAAATCTCAGAATAGTTTTATTTGAAAATGCCAGATCTGAACATTTGACTCCCAAGGTGAAGAATGAATTGGTCATTTGGGATCGCATCGTACGGCGGAATTCATCAACCTTACAATACATAAAGTTGTGGGCCAAGACATTCAAGTGAAGCCACCTCCCCCCCCTCCCCAATATCAATATTTTCTCGTCACGAACGATCTGATTTTGCTGCCAGAAGCGTGTCACCGGCAAATTACTCCCTCAATTACAACATGCCTTATGTAGGAGTTTTGACCTATGGTGAGGTCAGAAGCGGTCCCCTTCCCAGCGACGCAGGCTTGTCTATAAGACAATGCATTCTTTTATTCGGGGAAGCGCAAAGGGATTTTGGATCCAAAATTCTTGTTGGCCGAGTATACCAATTTCTATGCCTCCTCTTCGTTCAAATTTCTTAACCATTGAATGCCGAAACCTCTCACTTGATACTCTCGAGTGAAGTCTTGACGGGTTTCCAGCCTATTGACCTTTGATCTATTCGCCCGAGCACGGGACTTTGTACCAATGAGCATTGAGCCACCCTGGAATCCCTAGGTCAAAACCTACTCCAAGGATGACGACTCACGCGCCAAAATACTTGTCCAAGACAATTTGTTCATTAGAAGCCGAGTGGGTTTCCTTTATCCGCTTGTCTTCTCGTAATATCGTCTGACTCTTTCTACTTGACCTTTTCAAGAGACCTGAAACGAGAATCCTACGGCGTTGAGCTTCTATAAGAGCCTCTCCAATTGCCTTGCTAACATCGTAAAAGGTGTGTTCGCCATTCTCTCCAAAGTTTATGCCCTCACGACCGTGGCCTGTAGCCAGGTTGGAGACAATCGAATTGCAAGGCACAACACAAAGATCAGCGACTTTGACACACCATCTTAGCCTCAAAACTCAAAGCTAACAAGGCTATTGTGGAGGTTGTACCTTCTTGAACGTGCACGTTGGGCTAAATAATTTTTTTGCCTGCTCCCACCATACCCGATTGACCTCGCTCCGAAGCTATCCCCACAAACCATGAAATCGTGGTCGAATGGGCATTCTTTACTCCCTGCTCGACCAGTTCACTAGTAGCAACGCCGTATACCTTTGAAGGTGATATGATGTTAACCTTGACGTAGCCATGCAGTTTGTGCTAATCGGTAAGCAATTCGGATACTTATCTCAAGTCAGATCACTATTCTTCTAACGTACCTTCTTTATCAGCATTAATCAATTCTAGTTCTACATTCCTGTGAATCTGAGTGTCAGGAAGCGTTTCAAGCTGGTCGGCATTGAGGTCGTCAGAGATGTGGTTCCAGCGACTACGCCTGCAGGATTCGAATACAATTGATGTAAGTTCACAGTGCCCAATCAGACGACACTTCCGGGGCTTACCAGTGCCAGACTAATAATGAAGATCTCGGCATCAGTATAGGAAGTCGAGACTTCAAGATACCAAGGAATTGAGTACGGCTGCAATACCACTTGTCCGATAATTCAAACCTTTCAAGGTTGCTTTTTTCTGCTACGAAATCGTCCGAATCAGAATTTTGAGGAGGTGATTAACCCTCAGTGCTACTGTACTCCAAAGATATACTACGGAGTCCGGACCACTGCAATTACGACATCAGCTTGTGCAGTCAACCTCTCCACCAGCGGTGTGCCGGAGTGAGATCCCACGACTGGGTTGACTGCAAACGCCTTCAACTTCTCTGCCTTCTCCGGTGAACGCACAAGAGTTGTGATATTGAAGGGAGCAGCAAATGGAATTTGTCTGTCGCTCCCGTGAAACAAATGTTGGTTTTTGTGGACATGTGAAGCAAATCGGTTCTGAAGGGCAGTCGTGTTCGTGAGTTGGTTCAAGTACCTCAACAATTATCAGGTACTAACTAAAAGGGGAAATATTTCATTATTTCAATCCTTCTGACAGGTGAACCTACAGTCGCGGACAAGCAAAATCGACAAAAAAAATCGACCTTTTTTTGGTATCTCCGAAAACCATCGGAATTGTAATCCATTTCAAACTCGAGCCATTGTCCTTTATTTAAATTACCATCCAAGTAAATGATATCCTGAAATATACTATAGAGGCCGGACCCTTAAAAAATCAATACAATTATGAACAATAGCGGAATCGCGAAGCGAAGAATGGTTTGCAAAGTTTGCTCGAGCCATTCCCCTATAATAAGATTCCCAATTTTTGACCTACCATCCAAACCTGAAATTCCTGAAATAACTCGATACCAAACAAGAAAAGGAACTAAACCTTGGGAATCAGGGTTTCCCATATTCGCTTTTGGCTGTTCCACTGACCGGCAAAGCGCGCGGCTGCTGGGCAGTCGGGGTCAAGAAATCGCAACTGTTTCTCGGACTGCAATGATGCACCTGGGGGCCGTTGTCTACCCAGCATATAGACGTTTCTACATGGCATGTTTTATATATTTGTTTTGTTATCAATTTTTATTTATTTGAAATCTACCCTCTCCTCCATACATATCATTCCAGATACTTCCCGAATATTCAATATAATACAAATAGGCAAAGAAAGAGAACAGAAAGTGATCACAAAAGTCCAGGTAACAAACCCTGAAAGCCCACTACCGCATCATTCGCGCCAATAGCACCAACACCACCAACTTGAGGAAGCGACATTGACGTCGACGTTGACTCAACGGGCGAAGCATGTTCAAATTCCTATATGGCATGATCAAAAATTTCTTCGCTCAAAATCTTTCTTTTTTTTATAAAAAAGCCAGCCGTTTAAATACCCACATCAACTAGTTTTTATTGGCCAGTTGGTTTTATTTTTTTCCACAGAAGAAAGTCAGGAAGATATTGCAAGGACAAGGTAAGTCAGTTTTCAATCAATCCATAACTCCAAACTCAAATCCAAAGAAGAAGGAAAAGGGGACAAAAGAATAGGATAGACATACCATGTGTACTAGGCAACCTACTAGTATTCAACCTCGTAGAAGGTACTTGACGCAACTGTCGAAAATCATTATTAACATACGTCTTCGTAAGCCCCGTCGCAGCTGGTGATCGTAAGATAGCCGTAGGAGGAGAGATGACAACTCCGAAAATATCAGGTGTTTTGGTTCCTTTTGGTGTTGATGGGGCTACTCCTTGGGAAGGGTTGGAGGAGAAGAGGTCGAGGATGGTTTGGGGTGGGAGATTCATGCCTGAGAATGAGGATTGAGCTAAATCGTCTAATTCGATAGTGGATGGTGTAAATAGTTCATCCTCGTCAAAGTTGAATTTATTTTGTACGTCCCAAAGTGAGATATGTCGTTCTGGAGGTACGATTTCTTGCATAGAAGTACACAGATGTGAGAATGAGGATGAGGAGATACCAGCTAATGTCGTTGATTTCGGAATGTTATCTCCCTGAGATGTTAACCATTCCAGTATTTGGACCAATACTTCAGCTGCATCGGGTGTTATTATGGATGTGTGGTCTGCATAGGCGTATAGCGTTCGTCCAATTTCGGTTCGTAAAGACTCGGGGTTGATAGTTTCCCGATCAAGGCTTTTGAGGATCTCTGAAGAAAAGTCAAGGGCATCTCCGACTGAAGGATCCGTCTGAGCAATCCGCAGGATGATAAGTAGGATGCTGAACCTGACATTGGATCCGAATTCATTGGAATGTTTGGCCAACTCTCGTATGAAATGAGTCAGAGAAGGCGAGGAAAAGTTGTTGAGGAGAATAGAGGATAAATTGTTGTTTAGAAGTTGGGATAGATCGGGGTTGGTAGTGAGGGAGGAGAAAAGCCAGGTTGTTAGGTCTGGTGAGGAGATGAGTGAATTCCAAAAATGGATTGACGAGGAAACTTTATATTGCAAAACAAGTCGATATTCGTCTGCGTCAATAGGACCTTCTAGCTTAAACAAAGTCGTTGAGAGATCTCCCATCTCTTTGGTAAGGAGATGTTCGCCAATTCCTATCTCGCCATTGTCCATCAGAACAAGCCTGTTGACGAGATGAAGCTTGGTCTCAGGATCCAACAAACGGCAGAAAGATTCAAGTTCGTAGAGAACTTTAGGAAGCACCAAGGTAACCCAGTGCGACGACCTTATCTCCCGTCCAACATCGGCAGCCGGCAGTATACGGTCGATGAGGTCGTAGACTTGTAAAAGATGGTGAACTGGATCTCGACCTGAGCTTTCAGAAGAATGATCAAGGAGCGTTAGCAGGACGATTTGAGCACTTGATACCCCTGGTTCCGCCGAGCCATCTGGTCCTGTAAGATCCCGTAAGATAGTTGAACACGTTTGTCTGATGCTTTGCGTAGCCAAGTAGGCCATCGACGATTGTGAAAAGTTTGAACTCGCTCTCTCTGAACACGCAAAGAGATCAGCTATGGCAGTCGCCAGCCGCCGTAGATCCCAGCTTGTGAGAGGATACGTTGTGGCAAATCGGGCAATCAAATCCAATAGATCATTGGCTGTGCGGAAAAGCAATTCGGACAACGCTTGATTCATTCGTGGAATCGACTGAACGACGAAATGTTGATTCAAGTCATCGGAAATGTCGACAAGGATGGCTACAAGTCTCGGGATAAGACCTAAGTCCCGTTCGTTCCAACATGTTTGTATTGCTCGCCATTCACCGTCGTCCTCATCGAGTTCTCGGTAGACGACCGCAATAGAAACTCGCAGAACACGGAGACGCCGAAGTGAGAAAGGACGATCACTTGAATATGCCAGTTCTTCAATTGCAGATGATAAGCCATCACGAGCAACTCTTGCAAGCTTTCTCATTTCAAGCATTTCATCGTTCTCAATGAAGCAAAAGGGCGGTGTGAGAGACAGTATTGTTTTGACCAAGTCCTCACGCAACATTGTTTGCGGCTCTTTTGCCAGACCGACAAGGAGACGTTCGGCAATGATTCCCGATTTTTGTGGTGGATCATTTTCCGTCGTAATCCACCCTAGCCGCCGTGTCAGTTGGCGGAGAAGTAGACAATGGTTTAGGATCTAAGAGATACAGAAAGATAAGTTACTTGTAGCGAGGGATGCATATACCGGAGGAACTTGACCTCGCGGTATCCGTCAACTCCTTGCCACAACGCCAGGACGGAAGAAGCTCTCTCTCGGCATGCCCTCTCTCGATTCAACTCATTGTCGATGCAATCTGCCCATGCCCAGACGGCGAGTACGCTTGCTGTTCCTATCACTGCTCTTACAAAAACAATGAATTGTTGATGTGATATGTCAGTTTGCGGTTGGAATAGGAGTGGGGGAAGGACGGGGGGTGTTGGAAGTATGGGATTTTCACCAAGTTTCGCAACAAGGTTCTCATGACTGACCATACACTCGAGCCAACAGCCCAGCGAATATTCTTCGGTACAGATGTCTTTCAGAAAACTGGCACTCTCCATAAATTCACCATCGACGTTCGTTAGAGCATCTTCAAATAGCTGCCAGCCGCGCAACCTGGCATGTAGTTTTTTAACAGCGTCCAGCACTGATTTTTCTGTTTTTGAATTGCTCTGTATGCCCTTTAAGATAGACAGAAAAGCCTCATTTCCAGAAAAATGTTGGGCAATTTCAACATTGGCAGCTGCATCCAACAAACAAAGTACTGTCGCTTCATCCAAAACCTGTTCGTCAAAAATTGGTACGAGATCGAAATTTTGCTGGAAATTTATGAGAGACAGGAATCTGCACAGGGAAGGTTGAGAAGGACACACACCAAAAGAGTCCGTGATATAAGCGGCCGCTGAGCTGCAGAAAAACTGAGAAGTTTGGCAACATAGTAGGCGTCATCGGCGCTCTATTTTGAATGCCTGAGCACAAATTCAATGATATCTAGATTTACTTACATTGGGCTCAAGGAAGTCGTTTATTCTTGCAGCAAACGTGGAGACTGTGTCGACAGAAACGTCGTCCTTGACTGGCCTACTGATGGACTGAACTAGAGTTGCAAGGTCATATATTTCATCTTCATTGTCCAAGTCAGAGTAAAGATATGGAAAGTCAGGATGCTCCCAATCTTCGTCTGGAGGTTTCAAACAGAACATTAAACGAATGATGAGGGAAAGAGGAGGCGAATCCGGCAGAAGAGACAGTAAGTGTTCCGCTAGCATCGTTGGCTCACTTGAATTTGAGGGATCGACTGCTTTTGGTAAAGATACAGAGTTTAGAGCGGGGATAGGTCTAGGTTCATATTCCCGGACTTCCTGAGCGTCTGCAATAACATCTCCATAAATTGCCATAGACAGGTATTCATATTGTCCTTGGATAATAACCAAACGAGTTGCATGCTGTGACAAGTCTAAGAAGAAATTTCATCGAAAAGGGTCTGCGTAGATGACAGACCTCAGAACCCATGTCTACTCTGAATTCTACTTGCCCTCCGGCGTATGCAATTCGCGTTGGAACCAAAGTATTCTTCAACTGAGGTTCTTGACTGCTCGGGTGGATGAAAGACGCGTTAAAATAGACGTCGAGAAAGAAGGCCTGAGGTTCAGTCTCTCTTGGAAAATGTGAGCCATTATGAACGGATGCCAAAAGGAGATTGAACGTACGCAACAACATCGGGGCACTGACTGAATGGCTGGGCGCCCTTTGGGAAAAGAGCTATTGAAGATACCTTAACAGGCGAAGGAAATAAGATCGCTGCGAGACCAGAGGGACCCTGTGGTGATAAGGTACACCATCGCAGCAAGACCATGGTAAAAGGAGACCGTTTTCGGCTAAGTCCGAGCCAGTGCCTCACGCTCACTCCCAACGACCTTTCAAAATTACAATTCCTGCCAAATTCCATTGCTGCGCATGAGTCGCTCAACGACAATCAAGTTACCAGCTCTGCACATTCCTTCCCCTCCGACGGACGTTCGCACTGTCAAAACTAGAGGTCGCAGTGGGAGTCTAGTCAAGGTTGAACAGGTCGGAGACCGTTCCAACGAAGAGGATCTTGACAGAAGCGCATACGTTAACATAAACGCAGACTGGGTCAATGCGAAGGGTGTGCATAGACCATTCTTTAATCCTCAACCAATTTCTCACCCTTGCTCTTTTCAAGGTGCATGGCTAATCCACGTCGTACTCATCATCTGCGGCAAAATCATTATCGACACCGTGCCAGGGATGACGCCACAAATAAGCTGGACATTGGTCAATATCTTCTATCTAGCGGTAAGTTTCTCTCTCTCTTCATGCGCTCGATTGTCTCATCATTGCGCCCTTATAGTTGTCCTATCTCATGTTCCATTGGGTGACTGGTATCCCGTTTGAAAACGACCTTCACGGTGGAGCCTATGACGATCTAACACTTTGGGAGCAGATAGATGATGGTGCACAGTATACCCCGGCAAAGAAGTGGCTATTCAGTGTGCCCGTGACACTGTGGGTTGTGCTCTGTCAAAAATCCGGAGCCGGGTAATTAATCCACTGTTCTCCATTTATTCCAGGTTCTTGGCATCCACACATTATACAAATTACAATCCCTGGCTGTTCGCTATAAATATCAGCGCGCTCATATTTGTGCTGATACCAAAACTCCCACAAGTACGTGTTACTTTTATATCGCTGTAGTGTGTACAATGACTCCTATTCCTACTACTAGCTTCACCGTCAAAGAGTACGTTTTATGTCCGAGTCCGCATCTGGCATAACTACTCCCCTTACACCGAGTTTTCCTAATTCTGGCACATCAACACCATTTATTGAGCTTTCCAATCCAGTCGACATCACAGACGTCCATTTCCGATGACCTGCCCCTCTTACACAATGCGAACCTGACCGACGGTTAATCGGGAAAGGGTATCGACTACATGCATCACGTCGTATATCATCCCATTTTGTGATAGCTTGTAACTAATACTCAGAATTGCTCTCCCGTCTAGCCACATAGCATTATATTATACATATGACCACACATAATTAACAATTCAACACACACCGGGCTATGCTTCCTGATACAGTTGCAAACGCAGTCTGTGCACGTCTTCAACGGGGGTTGGAGATACAAAAGTACAAGGAGATTACTCACAAATTGCGTAGAAGCATGAGGATTGTCACTTTACCAACAGCCGGAATGTAGATGGACGCCTGGTTAGACGATATCAGTTAAGCTTATTCATGCTTTCAGTAAACGCAAGCTCTCACTTTATTCCGTACATCCTTGTCAAAATTCTTGTCCGCAGCAACATTGAGGCATACACAGCCATCCTTCAGCCATTCTGTCTTCACTTTGTATGTTTGACTAGGGACAGCAGAAATGACGACATCTGAAATCTCGAGGCACTCTTGAAGAGTTAGATTGCTCGGGTGCACAATATGACGTGGGTGATATCGTTGAGAAGATATAGATTCTGCTGAAATTGAGTTACTAGATGTCGCCCGAGGACGTTTTGTGTACTCCTGTCCAGAAAACAATATCAGGTTTCTCCTTCACGACGCGATAAATTATCTGTACCTGGATTGAGTCAATGTCAACAGACAATACTCGAGCTCCGTCGTTGGCGAGGAGCGCCGCAAGAGGCCTTCCAACAACCTCCGATCTAAAGAATAAATTGTGAAAAAAATTGCCCAGCATCATGCGATGGGCGTACCGATTTATTACTGTAATGGTCTTGCCATAGGCGCGATCGCCATAAGGAAGGATTTTGTTATAAATTCCAACGAATTCTAAACATTTGACGATTGCGAGAGGAGTACAGGGAATAATGGACTTGACCGTGCCAGCCGGCGGCTCCTCGAGATCCGTTGAAGTTGGTGCGGTCGGCATTGATGACGCCAACAGGGATTTAGGTTTGATGAAACGGATGCTGGGTTTTTTTGTTCAAGCTTGAGAATGGACGAAGGGGAAAGCATGCACTTATGGTATAGATTATAATGAAACTTGAAATGCAATCCTTCGACATCTTTCAGAGGAGAAACGACCTATTGAAAAAAAGAGAGGTCAGCATGAATTCGGCAGGCTTTAAGATGCGACATACCTGTTGCAAATAGTGATCCTAAAAACGTTACAGTAAGCATCGCGGAGCGTCGCATGGAACGCGACAATATACCAACCTGCTGTACTCCAAAAATTGGGAAATAAACCTTGAACCAGAAATACATTCGGTAAATAGACAAACCAATAAATTTTCAAAGAAAAATAAAATAATGCTGACCATAATTCCATGAACGGAGTCGTCTTCATTTGCCTCGATAATGGCTTCCTCTACGCCGTATCCCTCACCTAGATCTGGCGATACAGCCGCTCCAATTTTCATCAACACGAATTCAACGCCAAGGTCTTCGCATTGCTTCTTGGTATATTCAGCGTAGTTATTGCTTGGTGCAGATGATGTCGCAAGGATGCCCACTAATTTAGGACGGATCCGACATAGCTCTAGAGATTGCTTTACTTCGTCGCGGAATGTAGCCGCAATTGGGTCGGCCTTCAATAAGAGGCCTTTCCTAGCAACTGGGTCGGTCATGGCGCGTACCTACAGTATAAAAAAGGGTTGTCTGGAAAGGTTTTTCGTACAAGATTAAAATTTTTGAAGAGATGGTCTGTTATCTAATTAAGCAGTTTTTTAAAATATCTCGGTGAAGCCGGTGGCAATATAATCCCAGACAACCCGACGAGTCGGCAAAGACTGCATGTTGAAAAGCATCTTCAATGACACAGGTGGCATTTATTTAAATATATTTAGTATTTAGGATCAATCAAGCCAACGAATGACATAACCTGAGCAATCTCTGTAGGGGGAGGGGGGGCAAATAGTTTAATGGAATGGGGAGCTCAAAATCGACATGAGAATGTAAGAGTTGAAACGAAGAATGCTTGTTGATCGCGCGGGGGGATCATGCTGCTGCTACTGGACCGATACCATTGA
>Ga0193743_1001834_pt1 | contig 15413 bp, 15 predicted proteins | sample L2c2metaG_FD_143038 | JGI IMG/M metagenome (GOLD analysis project Ga0193743, IMG submission 143038) | Soil microbial communities from a riparian zone of the East river system, Colorado, United States - L2c2 | ecosystem: Environmental > Terrestrial > Soil > Riparian zone | place: USA: East River...
TTACTTCTGGCACTCAGAGCCTCAAGCGGCGGCGGTCTGTTGAAGATGACGATGACACCGTGTCTGTGGCTTCCGCCTTAAAACGGTCGCGCTACGCGGCCAATTATATTACACAAGAACAGCTTCAACTGGCCACATATGCCCTAGAGTGCTTGTCCGTATCAAGCCGACATTATGCCACGGGCCTTTTCATTAATTCGCGAAAGGTTACTTTGTGGTACTTTGATCGTACTGCTGTGATACGCACTGTTGCATTTGACTTTGGTGGGGACAAGGGTCCGACACAGCTTGCTCTTACCCTTTACGCGCTGAATCAATGTGACGTGCGCCATGCCGGTTTCAACCCTTACCTCTATCGGATCAAGCTGCCTGAGGACAAGGATGCCATCGTCCCCGAGTCAGTGATACACCCTCTGGAAGAGCCCCCATCATCCGACCTCGCCGAAACCTGCCTGGTGTTCCCTGAGCCCGGGAACCTCAAATCCAGACGATTTTTTGTCCTATGTGACCTCATTTACGCTTATCGAGGCCTGGTTGGACGAGATTCCATGGTCTACGAAACACATGCTGGACTCACAGGCTCCAGACTCCCAAAAGAAATCTCGATCTTAAAATTGAGTTGGCAATACCTCTTTCGTAAACACGAAGGTGAGATCATCACTCACCTCCAAAATGCCATTCCGGCCTGGAAAGACCACCTCCCAGAGCTTTCGCTTTCTGCTACCTTTTCTGCTGAGGAATTGGACCTTCCATGGGTACGGATGATGCTTGAAGATATTGGTAACCGCATCAAGTCGCGTCGACTGGATGTGATAGCATCGCGCAAGTATGAAAATCTTTGGAAAGCCGGGAGTATCGAGCAGTTCAAACAAGCATTTATAGACTGCGTTGAATGTAAGTTTCACTATGCATGCGTAAGATGTCAACTAATTCGAAATACAGGTCACTATCATGCTTATACTACCGGACGCGTTCTCCATCGTGACCTCAGTGATAATAACTTGATGCTCTGGCACCCAAAACTCGACGGTCCCACTGACGAACCACCATTTGACAGCACCTCTGGGAATGCAACTCATCTGTCGATGCAAGGTGATGCCCCAGACCGGCCCAGCGTTCTAGGAATCCTCAATGATTGGGATATGGCCTCTGAGCTCACCGATGAAGGTGAAGTTCCCAATAGTGCCGCCCTTCATCGGACTGGGACCCTGCCCTTCATGGCCATTGACCTACTGGGGACTTCGCCACCACCCCATTATTACCGGCATGATCTAGAATCATTCTTCTACATCTTGATCTGGGCAGCCATCCATTATGACCTCAAGAATAAGACCCGACGCCCGACGACATCTACAATGATGTTATCGTGGGGGGCCGAAGCAACCGCCCAGAACTCAAAGTTACCTCTGCTGGTTACTGGAGCTAGGGGAGGTGATTGCAAGCAAGGAATCACGAAACTAATCCGCAAAGAGTTCAATGATGTTTTCGTACAATGGATTCTGCCGCTGCGCACACTCTTCATCACGGCTTTCCGATCGATACCCGATTCCGACCAACCTGAATTTTCGTCGTATGATCACGCAACCTGCGACGGACAAATCACGTTTCAAAGCTTTATGACTACCTTGGGAGTGAAGCCACGGTCTCTGGGCAAGTTGGAGAAGACGAGCCCGGGAAGAACGTAGGAGTCGATCCAAAGAACTTAGCTTTTAATCTACTGTACTTTTTATTTCTAAGCGTTGTTAGTTCTTGTATCTTTTATTCATCAAGTTTTTTTTTTACCCAATTAGCACTCAGAAGGCAATAGATAGAGAAAACAACATGTGCATTCTTCCTACAACAACAAAAGGATAGAGTGGATTACAGTTTGAAGGCCATACAGAGATAGACAACAACCACAAAAAAAAAATAGCATACAAAGTCTTTTAAACGAAAGGTCAGCAGTTTTTGAAAGCACGCGATGATGCGGTTGAAATAGTTCGTGAGAAAAGTGTACGGTTTTTGTAACAGCTGAAAGAAAGTCCTTTTGGTCCATTTTAATGGGAAGCCTTGATCAGGTCTGCAGCTTTTTCGGCGACTCCATACAATGTAGCAGACAAATGGGCGCTGACTTGTAATGGAAGCACTGATGCATCAACGACACGGACATTCGTCGTATCATACACCCTAAGTTGCGCATCAACAACACCTGGAAAAACAAAAGGGAGACGGGTTAGAAAGGTTTTAGATGGAATGGGTTCCATTCTGGTGGTAGTCCGTTTGACGAACCTCCAAGACTACGTTTCATCATGGCGGCGGTTCCGACAGGGTGCGCAACCGAGTTGAACGAAGATCGAATCCAACTCTTCCAGTCCGCGTCCGAACCACGGTCGGCGTTGTCGGGGACTTGGTTACCGGGGGATGTTTCCCCGGTTGATAGGGAGCTTTGAGCACAATCATATGTCAGTTGCAAGCTGAAGTTAACTTTGTGCGGAACAACTAACCTCAATGGGGCCGTGCTGAGTATTTTCCTTGATAAACGAGCGCCTGCTACTTGAATATCAAGATCGACGTCAACACTGAAATAGTTGACTTTGACTGTAGGGTTTTGGAATGGGTTGGTGCTCTTATAAAACGGGAATAAGTATGTTATTCAGAAATAAATAATTGGAATCAGTGGAGCGATGAACTTACAGAGATCTGGACAGTGCCTCGACTGAAAGGTAAGAGATTCCAAACCAATATGCCCAGGGTACTATACAATCACATCATCAGCTCAAGTATACATGATAATGATACTTGGCCAGATTAGTTACTCAGGGAAGCCAGTGTCGGAAAATAATTCGACAACGGGGGCTAGTGAAAACATTAATAGAAGCCAAAGCTGCCGGATGGGCGGACACACCGTTGTTGTTGGTGATAAGATTTGCTTGAACCTGGAAGATCTGTTGTAAAGCCTCAGCCGATAGAGCCGAGCCAGCTTGAGAGGCTGCCCACGTCGCAATTGATGATTGTATACGAGCAGCTGTCGCATTGCCCTGGGAGCCAAATATCTGATACAGATTCGGGAAGGCAATCGCATCAGAGGGACCCCGTCCTCCTACGTCAAATCCATTTCCTCCAGCACCAAGGTTACTCATTGTCTAAGGGATCACGAGCAATGAGCGAAATGGTGGACATCGAAAGGGATGATATGCACTTGTTCTTGCAGGTTCTTTCCGACTGTCTTGAGATCAAGGACAGTAGTTATTCCCAGAGGACCAAGAACATTCGAGTCTCCAATACCAGAAAGTTGGAGAAGAGCAGGAGTCTGATATGTTATCAAAAATAAGAACCCTGCAACTCATACATGTTGAGGAACAAACCTGAATGGCACCAGCAGCGACGATAACTTCTCTTCGTGCTGAAGCGGTGTAGCGTGTGGAACCACCACTTGCAGGTGCAAACTCGATACCAGAAGCCGTCAGGGGGATATTCCCATTAGTCCAAGTGATTTTAGTAACCTATAGGACGAGTTAATTATCGATCACAAGTAGATCGATTCAGAACTTGAACGCACGAGATGCTTCGTCAGTGTCAACCAATTTGTGCGTTGAGCCTCCACTGGGGTCAGATATGCCATTGCTGATGAGGATCGATGATCGTTGTCGTGCCAATTGAGCGTCTATCAAATGCAAAATTAGAATGAAGATGATATTGGGGGAAAAAAAAAACGGTGAGACTCGCCAGAGGAGTTATAGAAACACAGTTCGGAGTTCCACCATTAAGATCCTTGAAATGGTTTATTCCAGTAAGTCCAACGATTGTGTCAACAAATGCTGTTTGTTGTGGCCCTCCATACATGGCGTCAGGGTAGGTCACTTGCACCGGACCTGAAAATCCGTGGTAAGAGGCGATTGACTGAGCCCCTTTGGCCGCTTGTTGATCATTAGGAGCGGAAAAAGTTTCCGACTGAAAGTACCAATGGTCAGCTCGAATCAACAAAAAAAGATAAAAAAAAGATAAACACCTTTTTCATGTAGTTCCAAACACCTTGCCAGTTCCAGCCTACGCTTGCTTCCGAGGTCTCAAGTAAAGACGACCATGCATCGTACTGCGCGTTCAATCCACGCGTATAAGCAGCGCCGTTGATAGAACCTTGTCATGGAGTTACCAACTTAGGATCTTAGGAGCAAATCTAAAAAGATGAAGTTCTTACTGCTACCTCCCAATGTTTTCCCACTATGCAAGTGTCGAAATTACAATGAGAGGGACAAGGAAAAGAAAATCTAGTCTGGCTTACCCAATAATGGACCGTCCTTGGTCGGCTGCCCAGGACCAAGCTATTTCAGAGCCGAAGGCCTGGCCGTAATTGTAGATGTCGAATACACGAGGGTCGTTTCTGTTGTCCGCACCAACCTCAACGAGCAATACAGTGACAGTTGAATCTTCCGCCAATCTAGCAGCCACAGTCGTTCCTGCCAGTCCCGCGCCGACCACGATATAGTCGAATGTTTGCCCATTAGCAGTAGAGGGATCTGTCGTAACTCCTGAACCTATACGCTTCAGTAAATTCGGTGAAGCAGAAACGCCAGCAAGGGAAAGGCCCAAGGCAAGGAGCTTAAACAGGACAGTCATGTGGGGGGGGGGACGCGAAAAAAAAGTCGTTAACGTTGAGCTTTATGTATCACGTCAAGTCATTTTTTAAATAACCTTCATAATCGGCTCTTTTCAACTTCTCTACGCAGAAGGTATGATGCGGGCCAAGACCGCCGTTGTTTCGAACATTTCAGGGTCACCGATTCGCAGGTTACCAGGAGGGGTTATAATGACGATTATCGGATCCTACCAGCCATCCGACAATGTTCAACCCTGGGCCAGGTCCCACTGCATAATCCCGACATGAGAAATGATGGGAACATAACAACACATCACATGTCAAAAGTGCCGTAAGTTGCCAGCGGAGTCAACCTGTTGAACACAAAAAAAAAAACAAACACTTTGAAAAATGAGTCGACTTGTCCAAACAATAAGAAACTGCTAAGCCAACCTCTTTCATCGCGGACAACACCCATCTATGAACTTGCCTCCCGTCTCATGATTCGGCGCCTGATCAGCACTTGAATTTTTTGGCTTTGGATTTCGACCGGCCTTGATTTTTCGAGGCTACAAGGTCTACCTGGCACCAGCAAATGAAAACACCAATGCTCGTATAGAAAGGTTCTATCTGAGAAATCCTCGCCGTCTTCGCAAAATGCATCCAAGAACTTGCGCCTCTTTCATGCACGTTGGGATCCTCACAAGTCCCGGAGAACAAAGTACGTTCTGCGCTGCGCTCTTTAAATCATTTGTGCCTTCTCGTCTAGAGGCTACCGTGTGGTGTGGACTCCCCATAATGATGACTATCCCGAGTGAGTTCTCACCTTTATTAACAGGCTTTGGCCGTAAAGAATGATAGGCTCATATTTAGTCATCTCAGTTCGAACACGCCGCTCCTCTTATAGCGATATCCTTTCAACTAATTGGTCCTTGGGGAGGAAGTTCCCAGAAACACATCCACTCTTCTTTACTTCACCGGATCCAAAGAACGACCGTCTCAAAATAAAAAAAATTCACAGGATGGACAGAACTCACCTCTTTTAACCTAAAAAGAAAAAGAATAACTTCCGAAACCCCCTCCCTAAACTCCGGACATGACGCACGTACGTCTTCAACACTGCAGGGAGGTGAAGGGCCTAAACAGCTGCTCTTTTACATACATGGTGGCTAAATGCGAAACGAAAAAAGAAAACTCCTATCATTTACCCGTTTTAAACTCACTTTTTGATGCATGATCGTTGCGTAGACCCAGAACCCAGGCAGCAAGGACCAACCCCCCATCCTTGACCTTTGCTAAGGGAAATTAATATCCCCATATTCGTCCCCTCGAAACTGTGTTCGTTGAAAAAAATTCTGGGTTTATTCATTTGATAACTACACTGCGGCTTTTGAGACTCGAAGAGGTTTACACTTTCAGCTTGCTCCGGTTTGACCGACCTCTACTCTCTGACAACAAAGAACCTGATCGGCTAGCTCCCTTCAAAACTAGATGGACTAGGCGAGAGGTTTACGCCTCATTCCCTAACCTAATCTATCCAAATTTTTCTAGAAAACCCCAACGAACGTGAGAGAGAGAGAGGGGGGTGCAGGGGAACAGTCTACCAAAGCCTATCTTGAACGATTTGACCCCGTAAAAGAAAAGAAAACGATGCAGGATCTATCTCTAGATAAATAGGTATACTTGATTATCACAGGTCACCCAACTAATAGCACGGCTCGCGATCGTGGCTACTAGCAAACTGTTGACTCATCCTGCGTTACATCATGGATCTATCTTGGGATCTTAAAATACCTCTCTCTCTGGGTGTGGGTCTCCTTTTTAATTTTTACTATCCCAACGGCTACGGGATATCCCCAAGGAAGTCGCATAGATTTCCAACAAATAAAGGGTGAGAAGGGGGGGGCGGGGGGGGAGATGGCTTTAGCCACGAATTGAATATTGAAGATCCAGATGACGGTATTTACTAAACTAAAACCTAAAAACCAAAGATTTGTGATTCTCACCCCCCCCCCTCGTTTTGCTTTTCTTCAGATCACATCTCAAATGACTACACGTACCACGCTAACTTATATATGGACACCACATCTCTTTTCACGATCAGAAAATTGTCAGAGATCAAAATTCGTCGCTCCGTCTTTATCTCGCCCGGTGCCTCCAAATACTTTCCAAGTACTTCCCTCCAAAAAAAAAAAAAAAACAAACACGTGGCTACCACGAAAGGAAATAGTCTCTCCCCTATCCCATGCAACAACCCAGTCACAGCAGAACCTCTGTGGCGTCCACATATTCAACAAACAAAAAAAAATTTAAAAAAAAAAAAAAAATCTCAAAGAGTCATCAAACATCAACAAATCCTGCAAAGGAAAAGTTCCCCGAGTCACTCGAATCTAGGCATGTTTTTTCACTACTACTATCACATCATGCTTAAGTACCACGCTAACAAGCTCACTAAACTAACGCGGCAAGAAGGCTTCCTAGTATTACACTCCCGCGATGCGAAAAGAAAAGAAAAAAAAAGCAAAGAGTCGTATATGATTATCAATACAATTTTTTTTAAAAAAAAAGAGGAAAAAAAACAAAATTCTAAACAAAAAATATCGAAGGCGCTCGTGCGATGAGAACGGACGTTTTTCAGGGTGTTTATAGTACAGAGTAAGTAGAACAACCCATCCTTTTTTTCGAGATGTTGAAATATAATTTACCAATCTACGGACCACGAGTCTTTTTTTTTTTCAGTAGAAAGTCCCCCCACGACGAGAAAGAAAAGAAAGAACAAACAAACAAACAAGAGATATTGGGGAAACATGTCGACTATAGATCGCAGACCTTCGGGAAAGACCCATCTATAGTAATAGCAAGGGCCACCCCAATCCAAACCCGATAAAAAAAAAAATAGAAAACACAAAAAAAAAACAAGATTTTCACAATATGATACAAGTCGAAACGTGAGTTTCGTATCCAGGATGGTAGCGGTGTTTCGCACTGACGGAGATTTCGAAGAAGGCACTAAGCCGGCTGTGGAATCATGTTTTAGCAAAGGGATGTCGAACGAATGGTCAACACATCTGGAGATCCAGCGCTGGATAATGCTGCGTCTCGTTATGAGACTGAGATGGATCGTGAAAATGGTCTTGCTGGGAATCGCCGTGACCTTGGCCGTTCTTCATGAATACATTTCCCTCAATCTGACTGGACTGATGTTGTTTGTTGCCATCCAGAAACCCGTTTTGACCCCTCTCATCGGTGTCTTGAGTTGGACGCTCCGAATTCGAATTCAGCTGTGGATATGTATTGACTTGGCCTAGATGATCGATCCATACTGGTTCAATAGGTATTGACCCAGATCCTCCCAATGCGCTTCTCGTGCCACGAAGAGCTGGATCAACAGTGGGCATGTCGAGATCCATCTTCATGCCAATGCGTGACGCCGTTGGCGAAATCACAAAGGGCGGCACGGAGGCAGGGGTAAGAGGTGAATTCATCGTGCTCGTACCACCGCTAACGCTTGTATGTGGTGAACTACCACTGGTCGTCGCAGGTATGGCGTTACGCGATCCGTTCCCAACAGGATACTGGGGGAAGGGCTGGTGCTGCTGCAGATACGATGGAGGATACATGAATTCCTCGGACATGGAAGGAGACTCAAGGGGTGAGGCGCTATATGGCACTCCTAAAGTCATCAGATGGTCGGTTTGAATATGGGGCATTCTATGAAGTAGTCTCCCCTGAGGGGATGAGGATGAAGGGGTGGATTGACCTTGACCGTGCGCTTGAATGACGGGCATGTTCTTTTGGAGATGCACCCGCTGCTCTCTATGAAGCTGATATAGAGAATGTTGATGATACGACAACTGCGGCTCATGCATAGAACGTACCTGCCGAGTATCAACTTGACCGTGCTGCCCATATTCCCCCTGAGATTGGTAGCGTGGAAAATGATTAAATCCAGATTCGCTCAAGCTATCCTCCGTGGAGGATCGATACAGCATGCCTGACACTGATCCCAACTGTAGATCTGGAGGTCGAGGTCGAGAAGAACGATGTTCACCCAACGATACGGAGTTCCGTCTTGCTGTCTCCACACGACGGCTAGGGCCTCCCTCCTGCTCGCGCTTTACCAATGGGTTTTTTGCGCCAGGGTCAGGGTTCTCTGATGATCCAACGCTGCTGTTGACACTGGACGTTCGACCTCGAGGACCTATTCTTGTGTGACCATTACGGATATTGGCAGGACTATTGCTCGAGCTGTCGTTCCCGCTATTGGACGGTTTTGACTTCGCTTTATTTGGCCCTCTTACTCGCCCCTCTTTGGCGTACTCGCAGACAAGGCCTCGAGTCAAACAACGTTTGCATGAGGGGTGCTCGCCACTACACTGAGAAAGGGTTAAAGTGAAAAATTGTGATTAACATCATACGATAGGAGGTTTAGAGGCGTGTACGGACCTTGGCCTTCCTCGTGCGACATTTCTCGCATGCCTGTGCGGTGCGCAATCGAGGGTGCTCTGGTGTACGGTAGAAGATGCCAGTTGAAGGGTCAAGGGAGCCAGCAAGCGTCAAGCGTTGAATTTGATTTTGTGATGATGTCGGAGAATTATTCTGTCCCGATTTGAAATGGATTGGCGTGTGGTGAATTGGCGGCGGGGATAAACGGGGAGCAGGAAAGGGAGACGGGCTCGGGTAAGGAGCATAAGAATAGCTTTGTGGATAGGATTGAGGAATGGAATGGTCGTAGGGAGGCCAGCTCTGAGGGGTGTGTTGCTGTGTTGCGTGGTTTGTAAAGGGCGAGGGGGAATGGTACACGCTGTGATGTGGACTGAGAATGTGCGGTTCTAAAGAGCGATTCTGTATACTAGGACCAGCGCGGGTGAATAGCGGGTGCGGATGCAACTGAGAGGGATACAAGACGGTGCGGCCCTCGGCGGCGGAATCCGCAAGCCTGTCAGACGGGTAATGATTGAAGTCTGGATATTGTGGTTGGGTGAATTCCATGTCGTCCTGCTGGTTGTAGGGAAGAGAATGGTTTGTATACGACATGAGGTGGGTTATATTGCCTGTCGAAGAAGAGGAGGAAGGCAGTCGATTATTAAATTTGTGCGGGGCTTTTTTTGGCTTTGGCAGTCTGATGTAAGGTGTATGTTCAGGTTTCACAGGGGCCGAGCCTCCGGAGGCTCACCGATCCTCATACTGATGATCGAGAGGCCCACACACATATGAAATGGAGGGGCCGATAGTAACAGTACCCCAGATTATCTTGACCGAGAATTATTCAGTCAGCGGATATAACAAAAATACCACACTAATGCTTCACTTACTTCGGTTATAAATCTTGATGGACCCACACCAACAAGATAGGGTCGGTGACAGAGGAAAAAAAAAACAACACAAGACAAAAAAATGTTTCTGGTTTCGGAGCGGCACATACCACTTCAGGCGATCGACCTCGGCTATCTTTCAACCCCCGCCACACCAACCAAGTCCAAATAACCCCAAACTTTCACGATAAAAACCCAAAGGAATTTAATATATCTTTCCTGAAGCTTCTCTCTTCCAAGCTCAAGGCAATGAATTAAAATTACTTCTCCGTCGTCTTCACTTGACGTTTCAACAAGGAGCCGAAGTCTCCGGTAACTAGTAAGTATCACAAATAAACCTTGGCTATGTATTAAATTCAAATCTACATAGTCAACGACTCGAGGAGTAACAGCTGATGATGGCATAGGTCAATTAATATCTATATTTATATTTGGCTTTTCATTCAATTATTTTTTTTCGCATCCGTGACAGGCTCCTGCCTGAACGCCGCCAGGTGACAGAAGGTCAGTATGTATCTGGAACACCGACGATGAGGGATATGTATGTCAGCTAGCATGTCTGAACTTCTCGTTCATTACCGCGCCATATTGACTCTCAGATTTCTCACAAAGAACCCTGACGCGGCTGTGGTCGTCTGCCACCCCAAGGACCAGAACGGGCGCTTAACTCATCCTTGTTTTTTTCCCTCCCCCGACCAAGGCCGTCTATGTGTTCTCAACAGTTTTGAATATCTGAAAGCAGCTGTCTTGACTGGCAATCAAACGATAAACGAGAGGTATGATGGCGCAAGCTCTTTTGGAATCGATGGAGGAAAGGCAATCACACACACCCTACTTAATCGCCGGGTTGCCGGTGCTCTTCTTCGCATTCTTCTCCTTCTTTCTATCGCTCACCACGTTGAACTGTTGAATACGCTCTTTCAGGCTTGATAGCATCTTACTCGCGAGGTCATTCCAAGCAGCAGCACCTCAACCACACAACCTCCTCAGCATCAAAACAAGCTCCATCAAAACACGCTCCACACAATCCCGATAAAAGATTATTATCATCATTATAAGATTTCAAAATGGTACCCTCTAAAAGCTCAAGTTTAATCGACTACCAAAAAAAAAAAGAAAAAGAGTTCAAGAAGCCTCCGAGTCGCCTTTTTCGAATTCAGAACCATCAGCTCGATTCGAATAGGAAGATTACATTTTTTACATACATGCATACAAAAAAAAAATCTTCATTCACCACCACCGTTCGCGGGAAGGGGAGGATCATGTGCAGAAGAATTCGTTGGTAGTAGCGCAAAAAAAAGTTGTTTCGTAACTATAGACTTGGAAGTATACCCAGACCACCCGCCGCCGGCAGTCTCTCTCTTTAAATAATTTTTTTTTGTCCTTGTTTTCTCCCATCATATCCTGGTTCTTAAACAACGTGAAATATTTTAATTCGATGGCTGCCTAGCGACGTGGCTGGCATTGATCTTCGCGTATACGACATGAGATATGATGGTTGGTGGTTGTTAATCTTGAGTGCATTAAAGTTTAATAAGTCAGACCTCCAGTACTTCAATCACACTGGTCTACTAAGCTCCTAGCTCCTAGTGGAATCACAAACCCTGTTCAAGCATCACAATTTCGTTCATAAACTCCAACTTAAAGTGTTATTAAGAGGAGAGGAGAGTTGGAGCTGGGATGACTCTAGATCTTCGCCTCACCGACAGCCTCGGTTGCTGACCAAAGAGAACAAAAATAATAAACTTCAAGCTTGGAGATTCAGAAGAGCATCGTTGTTGAAGAAGTTCTCCACTGCCATTTCTAAACGTAATGGCAAAAAAAAAATCCTGGACGTCATCGTCAAAAAAAAAAAAAAAAAAAAAAAAAAACCAGAGAAACATCAAAAAAAAAAAAAAAAAAAAATACAAAAAGCCAGTTATCTTTAAGCACATACCTATTTTCGAACACCCAACACACCATGCATCAGTAGTTCCAGAATCAAAAGAGAGAGAAATAGAGGGAAAAATACAATTTTATTTATTTTTTGTTGAAAGGGGTAAACCCAATTGAAAAACGAATCACCAAGTGGGGAAAGCCTATTCTCTAAAAAAAATTCCAAAAAAAAATCACACACACACACACACACATAAAAAGTACCAGATCTCAATTTATTCCTTCCGAAATCGCGCCTCGGGACTTTTTTCAATTCATTGGTGCAAATTGAAGCTTCTAGAAATTATCAAAGTAGAGTTCGTCCTCGGTTCGCGGGTGCCCTGGACAGTGTTAACTTTCAACTACATAGAGATTTCAGCGCCACATGGAATTTGGCAAGGATCTATACCCCTATGCCACGTACTATCTGGTGCTTGCCTTGCTTTGTCAAATTTGATGGCTGACGCGGAAGATCCAAGTGTCGTATTATAGAGCTGTGGGAGTGGGATAACTTCAAAAAGAAAACGAGAACCGAAAACGACAAAGGACGTACTTGATAGGTATCTGTAACCACGCTGATCCTACAAACACGAGTTTTCGAAACGATGTAATAACCTCTTGTGGATTTGAATACGGGGCGGAAAGGATGGACAGCGTACTTTCAAAGCGCATTGAACGGCTGCCACATACGAATTTCAGCCAAGAAAAACCGACGAGGAGTAAAAAATCAAATCGCCAGAATGGGGACAAAGATAAAAGGAGACAGAACTCGAAAAAACTCCCGCGTTCAGCGCTTCAAAGTTTCTAAATAACCTTTCGCCCGCGATCCTCAACAAAAAAGAACAAGGTACCTCTATTTCGATCCATGGTCCGTATGTCTTTCAATTCTTCAGAGGCAAAAATAAAAATAAAAAATTGCCTCTCACATCTCCATGCCCATCGCAAACCCGGGTTAAAAGCCTGAATACGGTGCCAAGCAATACATAAGTATCCGTGTTTTTGGGTATGGTAGTATTGAATGAAGATATCACCGAGGGGATATTGCAAGAACGGATTCCAGTGGGGGGGTTCGGTCGTTACAGATGATTATCCAGCTGAGCTCCAGATCCTACATCATTCAAATCCAGAATTCAATTCTCACCATACATATCAGGTTAGACCCATGCGGAAGTCGCCCGACAGGCTGAAAGTCATTGGCATAAGAATTATGTCAAGGTACACCATTGGTCACGGAAGACGAGTGAACAAAAAGCCACCGGAGATACACCTCCAAGTGCTGAAACACATAGGGCATACATAGTGATGATGGAGCCGGCGGCCTGCCAGCAAACCATAAACCAACGCTCGGCTGTCAATCGTGAATATATAGCAAGCCTATAGTTAACTCAACATAAACCGGCGTTTCGTAGTCCAATAGAACATCCTCTTGGCCCCTAAAAAGTATATAGAACGCGTTGTGAGAAGATGTGTGTTGCAGAGAATAGGGAGATAACACCAAATAATTCCTGTAACACTAAGAGACGGGAGCCTCAAGTAAAATCCAGACACATCGATGTCAGATCCATTACCCAGGGTATTCATGGAATGATTTTCGTGATGAACGTCATTGACAGTGAGTGATAGCTCTATGACCCCCCTGTCTCCAGAGCACAATACGCAGCATCAACCCCCTCTATTAACACTCCAAACAATACACTGAAATCAGAAAGGAATGCCAGGTAGATATCCAAGAGTGACATGCTAGAGCCTCTGAGACTGAAATTAGATAGGAGCGAACAAGGGTAGATAAAGAAATCAAGACTTTTGAGGTATAGCGGAAGCATGGAAGCTATGTATGGTGGTCGTAAAGGTCCGATAATTAAGGGCGTCATTTCCACGCAATAGCGCAAAATTCGCGTCAGACTCAAAATCGAACTCCAGAGCTAGAAACCCCATCTAAGCGTGAATAGAGAGGGCAGATCAAACATTTGATATAAATGCCGCCCGAGAAGAAATGACATAAAGTTGAGTAGTCCAGTTCCAGTGGCGCTGGACAAAGATCACTTCGATGAGAGGATACGACCTTTCAGATCAGCCAAGGAGCTACAGACAGGAGGGAGAAGATGGGAGATCATACGAGGGCCATCGCAGTCGTACCTGAATTGAGAGTCCTGCTTGGCCATTGTAGGCTTAGACTGGCTAAGATTACGGGAGGAAGGTCGAACAACGAGCATCAGAAATGGAAATACGATCAGAGGTTATCACCTCGACACTTCAGAGAACCATGAAATGACAGAAACAACACGATTCACAGTAGAGCGCCAGCATAGATTTCCAAGAAAAACCAATGTCGAGATTGAAGCGCCGAGATCGGGCGAAGTTGACTATCAAAGTATCATTGTTTGAACTGTGATGTTTGTTCCACCAATGAAAATGTTTCAAGGAGGAAGGATGATTGAAGGAAGATTATGGACGCTTTGAATCTAGACGACAAGATAACCCAGGATAGGTTTTCTTGTGCGGAGGGTTTTCGCGGGCGGTGCAAGTCGGATTTACACGAAAATGGGCACTTGGGACCGGGCCGGTTGGCCGACCAATGGGACATGTGATCCAAACTTTCAAATAGAGACGAGATCAATGCCGAAATTCAACCCACCAAACACCCAAGGGAACAGGCGGGTGGGTCGAAAAAGCACTTAAGAGACGTAGAAGGAAGGATTTTTGTGGTTGGACCACGATCCATGTCCCAAGAGATGAAGACGATCGATGTGTCTTCATTGATGAAAAACCTGTTGTTTGCGTAAGTGAGGGCTTGAGTGCGACTGATTGGTTCTGCCGCTCACTTCCTATCGGTACTGCTAATCATTGGGCCAGGCAGAAATTATTGTTTTTAATTACCCGAGTTGCTCATGTAACTAGTCGGTTTTGTTTACAGCTGTTTTCATAACGATATTCTATGGCACACAGATGCCGAGATTTTTTTTGCAAGCCGGCAGCAGCAGATACTATTATTAGTGTTATGCTTTCAGGTTTCACACATGAAATTGGTGCAGGTACACACCAAGTTGGTTAGACAAGAATATTTTGCTATGTTCAAGAAGGAATTCATAGATGTCTGCAGAATACAGTGAGTGAGGGAAATTGACAGTTATTTGATATACATATATCTGATTCTACATCATGATTAGTGTTGCCACAGCTTGAGCTGGTGTTTTTGCTAACTTGCCAAATAAAATAGCTAAAATTACAGAAGAATTTGGAAATGTAAATAGGGTTAAATTCTTCTGTAATTTTAGCTATTTTATTTGGCAAGTTAGCAAAAACACCAGCTCGAGCCATGGCAACACTAATCATGATTAGCATCAATTCCCTACAAAAAGGACTTCATAACACCTGGGGATGAGCATAGAGTAATTGTGAATAGCCACATGATAGCCAGTGACATCATCAGAAAACTTTGATTTTCAGCTACAATGGCACATAGTGCTGGCTCTAGCTTGGTGTTACGACACTCTTTTTACTTTTACTTTTACTTTGAACATTTGAACTTTACTTGATCTTATCTTATAGATATGAAGATATCTTGATCTCTTGATCATATCTCTTGATCTTATCTTGGCGATCTTATCTCTTGATCTACGATCTTATCT
>Ga0193743_1001835_pt1 | contig 15396 bp, 16 predicted proteins | sample L2c2metaG_FD_143038 | JGI IMG/M metagenome (GOLD analysis project Ga0193743, IMG submission 143038) | Soil microbial communities from a riparian zone of the East river system, Colorado, United States - L2c2 | ecosystem: Environmental > Terrestrial > Soil > Riparian zone | place: USA: East River...
AGGCTCGCCCGCGCTAAGGCCAGCCGACGTCGACCGGACGACACCACCGAGTTTTCCCCCGATCACGCCCGTCCGCCAGGACGCCAACCGCTAGGAGCGGGACATTTTGGTCGGGGCCAAAGCGTGCATGTGCGACGCTCGGCCATGGTTATCTCGGCGACCTCCGACGACGCCTCCGCACCGAGGGATCGCCGACCTGACCGCCGTCGCCGCGCTGGACGTCGACGTCGATCGCCTGCTGGCGTCCCGCCGGGTGACCGACCGCTACGACGGTGAGCTGGATCGCTGGCTGACCGGGGGTGCCAGCTGACCAGCGACGACCTCGGTTACGCCGGTTACCGGGTCGCCGGGGCCGGGACGGGCGCCGGGCCCGGGGTGTACCGGGTGCCGGGCTGCCCGGCCGGCGCGACCGGGGTCGGCCGGGGCAGCTGATTACCGGCGTCCGGCCCGCTCTGCTCAGCGACCGAGGGCCGCCCGGGAACCGCGGGGGCTCCGGCCGCGCCGGGCACCGAGGAGAACGTCGGGCTGTCCGGGGTGGACAGGGTGCTCTCCGCCGGGGCCTTCGGGGTCGGCGAGACCCCGCGCAGCGGCCGAGGAGCGTCATCGGGTGCTGCCAGCGCGAACTCCAGGATCGCCCCCGGCGCGTCCAGCTGTGCGCCCTGCTCATCGGCGCCCGGGCCCTGGCTCGCGCTGGTGGCGGCAATGTAGATCTTCGTGCGGTCCGGGGACACCGTGATGTCCCGGTAGCGGTTGTGCGTGCGGAACAACTGCAGAACATCGCCCTGCACCGAGCCGCCGTCCTTGGTCAACTTGAGCGCGTACACCGAGCCGTTGCGCAGGCTCGGCACCAGCAGCGAGTTGGCCAAGGCCGGGTCCGGAGTGTCTGGGCCCAGGTAGGTCAGGCTGGCCGCCTCGACCGACGGCCAGCAGCGGGCGAACCCGGGGCCACAGGCCGGATCCTGGAAGTTGTAGCCGTTCGGCACGGTGAACAAGGTCTTCAGCGGCTCGACGTAGTCCGGGTTGGACCACTGAGATTCGGCCACACCCCTGGGCACCGAGGCCGGCGCGACCACCGGGTCGTACCCCAGCTGGGCGCAGCCTCGGGCCGCCGACCAGTTCGCGTACCGGTATGACTGGTCGTCCCGGTACCCGGCCACGTACGGCCAGCCGTAGTTCTCCCCGGCGCGCAGCAGGTTGACCTCGTCGTCGCTCTTCGGGCCGATCTCGTCGGAGTACAGCTGCCCGTCCGCCCCGAACGCCAGGCCATCCGGGTCACGGTGGCCATAGCTGAAGATGTGGCTGCGCACGCCGCGGATCAGTGGATTGTCCGCCGGCACGGTGCCGTCCTGGTTCAGCCGCAGCACCTTGCCCGCGTAAGTGCTCCAGTCCCGGGCAGAGACCTGGGACGAACTGGGCAGATCCTGCGCGCGGATAGGGGTGCATGCCCGGTCGTACTCGTTGTTGCCCTGGTCGCCGATGGTGAAGTAGAGCTTCTGATCCGGGCCGAGGACGAGCCGCCCGCCGTTGTTGGCGGTGCTCGCGGGCAGGCCGGTGATCACATCAGTCGGGTCACTCAGCAACGCCGACGGCTGGTCGTAGCTGTACCGGACGATCTTGCCTCGCAGGTCCACGTCTGGGCCGGTGGCGGCGTCGTAGTCGTAGGCGAGGAAGACCGCGCCGGGGGCGAAGGCCATACCCAGCACACCGTCGCCGGCGCCGCTGGCGGACGCGGCGGGGATGTCCAGTACCTCGATTGACGAACCGTCCGTCGGGTTGATCCGGGTCACCCGCTTGCCGGTCTTCTCGGTGACCCACAGGTAGTCGTCCGGGCCCCAGGTCAGTTCCCATGGGTCGGAAAGGCCGCCAGCGAGCACCCTGGGGAGCACGTCCGGCACCGCGTTGCCCGGTGCCGACCCGCTCGGCGTAGGCGTACGTATCACGGGTGACTCGCTGCACGCCGCCACGAGCAGGGCGGACGCGAGTAGCACGCCAGTGACTGTGAGCGACCGCTTCACAGGAGGCTCCTTCGTCCTGAGTGGGGCCAACCTAGCGGGTCGGAGTGTCATTCCCCTCAGCCGGTGGCCCGGCTGGGTGTCCCCCAAGGGAGCAACGGTGGTCACGCGTCCCCACCGAGGGCGCTCAATCGGCCCAGCGGCCGAAGCCGCCCCACCGCGTTGATCACCCGTCCGGTGATGTTGGCCGCGTCGGGCGTGAGCAGTGCCGCGACCACCCCGGCCGCCTTCTCGGGGTTGGCGGCTCGCCCGGTCACCAGCGCTGGGCGCCCGGGCTCGTTGATCATGTGGTCAGGTTGCCGGCCGCTGGGCGCGGCCGGCAACCCCGATTCTCCGACTCGCCCGGACAGAATCCGGGACTCGCCGGACTCAGGCGGACGGGACCTTGTCCAGGAAGCCGTACACCCGGTGCAGCCGACCGCCGTCGACCACGGCCACGTCGAACCCGACAACCAGCGGCTCCTCGGTGCCCGGTGCGCCGAGGTGCCACTGGAAGCGGGCCGTGTCGTGGTGGCTGTCCACCGGGCCGGCCAGGCTGAAGACCAGCCCGGCGAACTGCTCCTGCGCCCCCGCGATGGTGGCGTCGATCTGGTCCCGGCCCCGGGCGTCCACCAGTGGGTCGGTGTAGCCGGCCTCCGGGCTGTACAGCTCGTCGATCAGTGCCCGGCGCGCGCCGGCGTCGGTCTCGTTCCACGCGTCGATGTAGCGCTGGGCGATGCTGGCCATGTCGGTGGTTGTGCCGGCGTTCAGGTCCGTGCTCATGTGCTGCCTCCTCGGTTGGTGTGTCGCCAACGCTGCCAGCCAGAGGTAGGCAAAGCGATTCCCTCGGAGGTAATGGAAACTCAGCGCTTGAGTACCACCTTCAGCGCGTTGTGCCTGCCGGCGTCGGCGAACACGTCGTAGGCCTCCTCGATCGAGTCGAGCGAGAAGTCGTGGGTGCCGAACTGCTCGGCCCGGATCCGCCCGTCCCGCACCAGCTGCAGCAGCATCGGCACGGTGGTCGTGTCCACCAGTCCGGTGGTGATCGTCACGTTCTTGATCCACAGTTCTTCCAGGTGCAGGGTGGCCGGCGCCCCGTGCACACCGATGTTGGCCACCGTGCCGCCGGGTCGGACGATCCGCGCGCAGGTCTCGAATGTCTCCGGCAGGCCGACCGCCTCGATCGCCACGTCCACCCCGAGCCCATCGGTCAGCTCGGCCAGCCGCGCGTCCAGGCCGGCGGCGTCGGTCTCGCCGGCGTTGATGGTGTAACCCGCGCCGAACTGCTTCGCGTGCTCCAGGCGCGAGGCCACCTTGTCGATGGCGATCACCCGGCTGGCGCCGTGCAGCCCGGCTGTCATGATCGCGGCCAGCCCGACCGGCCCGGCGCCCACCACGGCCACCGTGTCGCCCGGCTTGACGTTGCCGTTGCGCACCCCGACCTCGTAGCCGGTGGGCAGGATGTCGGCCAGGAACAGCACCTGGGTGTCGGTCACGTCCTCGGGCACCCGGTGCACGCTGGTCTCCGCGTAGGGCACCCGGGTGTACTCGGCCTGGGTGCCGTCGATCAGGTGCCCGAAGATCCAGCCGACCCCGCCGACCGCCTGGCAGTGGCTGGGCATGGCGCGCTTGCAGTACCCGCAGCGGCCGCACGAGGTGATCGCCGGCACCAGCACCCGGTCGCCCTCGCTCAGCGTGCTGACCGCGTCGCCGGTGGCGACGACGGTGCCGACCGCCTCGTGGCCGAGCAGCCGGCCGGGTTCCACAGTGGGCACATCCCCCTTCAGGATGTGCAGGTCCGTTCCGCAGATCGTGGTCGTGTCGATGCGGACCACGACGTCGGTGGGTTCGGACACAGTCGGGTCCGGGACCTGGTCCCAGGACTTGCGACCGGGACCGTGATAGACCAGCGCCTTCATCAGATCCTCCGGGTTCGCGTTGCTGTGCGGATGGGCCTCACAGTTCCGCGCGGCCGGGGGCCGGGACGTCTCATCCTGCGAAACCCGCTCGCCGGGCACTCCGTACCCGGGGTAGCGTCAGGCCCGTGCACCGACGCTTCACGATCTCTCCGCCGCCCGCCCGCTAGGCGGGCGAATCGATTCCGCGCCGCCCCGCTCGTGGCGGCGCGTCTTCCCGGCTTCTGTGATGCCGTGATCTGACCTGTCGGTGCGTCCGCTTCCGCGACCCCTTTCCCCTTCCTGTCGCAGGAGCGTGCATGTCCTCCCTGTCCTACTCGGGTGCCCACGCGCACCCGTCCTCTCGTACTGACCTGTTCTGTGTGGTGGCCGCCGGGTTGCTCTGGGGTACCGGCGGGCTGACCGGCGCCCTGCTCGGCCAGGTTGCCGAGCTGCATCCGCTGGCGATCGCCACCTACCGCTTGGCCGGCGGCGGCCTGTCCCTGCTCGCCGTGCTGGCCTGCGCCGGCCGGCTGCCCAGGTTGCCGCGCCGGGCCCTGCCCCGGGTGCTCACCGTCGGCGCGCTCACCGCGATGTACCAGGCCTGCTACTTCGCCGCGGTTGCGCTGACCGACCTCGCGGTGGCCACGTTGATCACCCTGGGCGCCGCGCCGGTACTGGTCATCGCGGCGGAGGTGGTGATGCACCGGCGCCGGCCCAGCTCCACCTCACTGATCGCCATCGGCCTGGCAGTGCTCGGGCTCGGCCTGCTGGTTGGGGTACCCGGGGTGGCCGGCGGCGGCGCGCTGATCGCCGGTGCCCTGCTGGGGGTTGCCTCGGCGAGCGGGTTCGCCGCGTTGACCCTGCTCGGGCGCCGCCCGGTTGCCGGGCTGGACGCCTCGGCGACCATCGGTTACGGGTTTGCTTCCGGGGCGGTGCTGCTGGCCCTGGTGACCTGGCCGACCGTGGGGCTCGGCTTCGCGCCGACGGCGGCGTCGGTGGGCCTGCTGCTCTACCTCGGCTGGGTGCCGACCGCGCTGGCCTACGCGCTGTTCTTCACCGGGCTGCTGCGGGGCGTCACAGCGAGCTCGGCGGCGGTGGTCGCGGTGCTCGAGCCGCTCACCGCGACGGTGCTGGGCGTGCTGGTGCTGGGCGCGCGGCTGGGCGTGCCCGAGTTGGCCGGCGGCGGACTGCTCTGCGCGGCGGTGCTGGTTGCCGGGGTGCGCCGCTAGGAGTGTCCGCGCCGCTGACGATGCGCTGGGTGCCGAACCCCAGGCTTAGAAGTGGTCCGCGCCGGTGAGTTGGTGTTCCAGCTCGTCGGCGCGGGCCGCCACCAGCCTTAGCGCTCGGTCGAACCCGGCCGGGCTCAGGTCGCCCAGCGCAGACGCGTGCCGGAACAGCGCAACTCCGTCGCTGATCACCACGCCGCCGATCACCGACTCCCCGGCCAGCTCGAGCAGCTGCCGCAGGTCCACGTCGTCCGCGCGAGCCACCGCCGACTCGATCAAGATCCAACCCGGCGCCGAATCGCCCGACTCCGCGGCCGCGCCGGCGTCCGCCTCGGGGTCGGCATCGATGTGGTGAACCGCGACCCGCTGGGTCCGTCCCTCCTCGGTGGGCAGGTGAAAGCGCAGGGTCCGCTCGGTCTGCTGGAAGATTTCATATCGAAATCTGATGTACCCGATCAGGTCGATCCAGGTGGTGGCCACGCCCGGAACTTAGCGCACCGCGAGCGCCCGCCGGCGCCGGTAGGGTCGCGATCGTGGCTGAGCTGACGATTGAGATTGATCCCGGTGAGGTCGGTCTGGACGCCGACCGGCTGGCCCGAATCGACCGGCATTTCGGGCGCTATGTGGACGACGGCCGGCTGCCCGGCTGGCTGGCGGTGGTGACCAGGCGCGGCAAGATCGCGCACGTGGGCATGCACGGCCAGCGGGACGTGGAGGCCGGCCTTCCGGTGCAGGCGGACACCCTGTGGCGGATCTACTCGATGACCAAGCCGATCACCTCGGTGGCCGCGATGGTGCTGGTCGAGGAGGGGCGGCTGGAGCTCACCGACCCGATCAGCCGGTTCATCCCGGAGTTCGGCGCCAGTCGGGTCTACGTGAAGGGTTCCGGGCTCAAGCCGGTCACCGTGCCGGCCACCGAGCCGATCCGCGTGTGGCATCTGCTCACCCACACCTCGGGGCTCACCTACGGCTTCCATCACGCGCACCCGGTGGACGAGATCTACCGCCGCAACGGCTACGAGTGGGGTGTCCCGCGCGGGGTCGACCTGGCCGGCGCCTGCGCCGCGTGGGCGGGCTTCCCGCTGGTCTTCCAGCCGGGCGCGGAGTGGAACTACTCGGTGTCCACCGACGTGCTGGGCCGGGTGGTCGAGGTGGCCTCCGGGCAGTCCCTGGACCAGTTCCTCGCCGACCGCATCTTCGAACCGCTGGGCATGACCGAAACCACGTTCTCCGCGCCCGAGGACGACCTCGAGCGGCTCGCCGCGCTGTACAGCCCGGACCCGGAGACCGGCCGGATCGCCCGCAACGACGCGATGGGGGCCGGCGCGCTGCGCCGGCCGACCTGCCTGTCCGGCGGCGGCGGGCTGGTGTCCGGCCCGGCGGACTACCACCGGTTCACCCAGATGCTGCTGCGCGGCGGCGAGTTGGACGGCCAGCGCGTGCTGGGCGACCGGACGGTGGCCTTCATGGCGCAGAACCACCTGCCCGGCGGAGCCGACCTGGAGCAGATCGGCCGGCCGCTGTTCGCGGAGAGCCCGATGACCGGGATGGGGTTCGGGCTGGGCTTCTCGGTGGTCCAGGACGCCGCCGCGTCGAAGATCCTGTCCAGCCCCGGTGAGTTCGCCTGGGGCGGCGCGGCCAGCACCGCCTTCTGGGTGGACCCGGTGGAGGACCTCACCGCGATGTTCTTCACCCAACTGCTACCGTCCAGCACCCATCCAATCCGGTCCCAGCTGCGGACCTTGGTCTACCAGGCGGTGGTTGACTGATGGCAATTGCGCTGGTCATCAAGGTATTGGTGACCGCGGTCGCGTTGTGGGTGTGCACGTTCTTGGTCGACGGCATCGCGATCGGCGGCTCCGACCAGGCCACCCGGATCGGCACATTGATCGTGGTCGCGCTGATCTTCGGTCTGGTCAACGCGGTGATCAAGCCGGTGATCAAGACGATCGGCTGCGCGTTCTACATTCTCACCCTCGGGCTGATCGGGCTGGTGGTGAACGCGCTGCTGTTCCTGCTCGTCGGGTGGATCTCCGACCAGCTCGGGCTGCCGTTCGAGGTGGCCGGGTTCTGGCCGGCGTTCTGGGGCGCGATCGTGGTGGCCGTCGTCGGCTTCATCCTGCACCTGATCATCCCGGACAGCCTGGACCGGGAATGACCCGAGTCTGGCTGATCACCGGCGCGAGCAGCGGGTTCGGCCGGGCGATCGCCGAGGCGGCAGTGGCCGCGGGGGACACGGTGGTCGGCGCGGCACGGCGCGCCGAGGCGCTGGACGACCTGGTCCGCGCGCACCCCGGCCAGTTCGAGGCGGTGCGTTTGGACGTCACCTCACCCGAGGCGCCGGCCGTGGTGGACGACGTGGTGGACCGGCACGGGCGGCTCGACGTGCTGGTCAACAACGCCGGGCGCACCCAGGTCGGCGCGCTCGAGGAGACCACCGCCGAGGAGCTGCGCTACCTGTTCGACCTGCACTTCTTCGGCCCGGCGGCGCTGACCAAGGCGGTCCTGCCACATATGCGCCGGCAAGGCGGCGGTGCTGTGGTGCAGATGTCCAGCGTCGGCGGCCAGATCACCGGCCCCGGGTTCGGTGCCTACTGCGCGACCAAGTTCGCGTTGGAGGGGCTCACCCAGACGCTCCGCCAGGAGGTCGACTTCGGCGTGCGCTTCCTGATCGTGGAACCGGGCGCGTTCCGCACCGGGCTGTTCGACCCCGGCGCGGCGTACCTGTCCCAGGAGCTGCCCGAGTACGCCGACACGGTCGGGCCGACCCGCGCCTACGTCACCAGCGGCGGCGGCAGTCAGCCCGGCGACCCGGCCAAGGCGGCCGCCGCGATCCTCACCGCGCTGGACACCGAGCTGCCTCCGCTGCGGCTGGCCCTGGGCGGCGACGCGGTGGACAGCATCCGCGCCGAGCTGGACACCCGCGCCGCCGAACTCACCGCCTGGGAACAAACCTCCCGCGCCACCGACTTCGACAAACCCGCTGGTCAGCACCTGTGAGTGGTATTGGTCGCTATAGCGACCAATACCACTCACGGGTTTACAGGGTGGCGGTGAGGTGTTGGTAGCCGCGCAGGTTGGAGGTGGGGCGCCGGCGGGGCTCGCCGACCACGGCCAGCTCGGGGAACCGGGTGAACAGTGCGCGCAGCGCGACCTCGCCCTCCATCCGGGCGAGTGAGGCGCCGAGGCAGTGGTGGATGCCGCTGGAAAACGCCAGATGTTTGCCGGCGTTGGCCCGGGTGACGTCGAACCGGGCCGGATCGGGGAACATCTCCGGGTCCCGGTTGGCCGCGGCGAGCAGCACGGCCACCACCTCGTTCTTGGCGATCGGCACGCCGAGCACCTGGGTGTCGCGCAGCGCGCGGCGGGCGGTGCGCTGCACCGGCGAGTCGAACCGCAGTACCTCGTCCACCGCGTTCGGCCACAGCTCCGGGCGATCCAGCAGCAGGGCGCGTTGCTCGGGGTGCGCGTCCAGCAGCGCGATGGCGTTGCCGATCAGGTTCACCGTGGTCTCGAAGCCGGCGGCGAGCACCAGCAGCGCGGTGGCCAGCAGCTCGGTCTCGGTGAGCCGCTCGCCGTCGCGGTCATCGGTTGCGGTGACCAGCTGGGAGAGGATGTCCTCGCCGGGGTTGCGGCGCAGCTCGGCGAAGTGCCCGCGCATCCAGTCCACCAGCGCGTCGATATCCCGCTGGGCGCGCAGGAAGGATCGCCGGTCCAGCCCGGGGTCGAGCGAGGTGGCCGCCCCGTCGCCCCACTCCAGGAACCGCGCGCTCATTGACGTCGGGGCGCCGAGGATCTCGCAGATGACGATCACCGGTAGCTGTGCGGCGTAGTGCGGGACCAGGTCGACTGGCCCGGCGATGGCCCGCTTGTCGACGTCGTCAAGCAGCTCGGTGGCGATCTCCTCGGTGCGTTCGCGCAGCGCTTTGACCGCCTTCGCGGTGAACGCCCTGGTCACCAGCTTGCGGTAGCGGCTGTGCACGGGTGGGTCCACGGCGAGCATGGACGGCGGCTCGATCACGCTGCGCGCGGATTGCGGGGCCCACCGCAGCACCCGCCGGATCGGCCCCGGGGCGCCCCCGTAGGCGATGGTGCCCAGGTCCTCGCAGCGCAGCACCTCGGTGGCGCTGGTGTGCTGCATGGTGATCTTCCCGGCCAGCCCTCGGCTGAACGGTTCGCCGGTGCGCAGCTGCTCGTAGTGCGGGTACGGATCGGCCCATACCCGGGGGTCGGTGAGGAACCGGGCGTGCAGGTTGCCGGACCGGGCCGCCGGGCGCAGCGCCAGCCGGATCAGCCCGTGCATCGCGGCCCATCGCACCGTGTCCGGAAGTTGCATCGTCGCCTCCGCGTGCCGCCCTGGCGTACAGCGTACGTACGCCGCCTGTGGTTGTCGTCTAGATCGGCCAGGTCTCCCTGCGGTACCCGGCGTCCCAGAACATCCACTCGTAGCGCGACGTGGTCACGAAGTGCTCGCTCATCCGGTCCAGCTCGGCCGTCGAGAGCTCCCCGCCGAGCCGATCGGTGAGCGCCAGCACCGAGTCCACCACGGCCTTGAACTCCTCGCCGCCGTACATCGCGATCCACCGCGCGTACACCTTGTTCGGCGACGACCGGGTGAGCAGCTCCTCGCCGACCCTGGCGTAGATCCAGTAACAGGGCAGCACGGCGCCAAGGCCCTCGGCGAACGAGCCGCCGTATACGGTCGCCAGCAGGTAACTGAGGTAGGCCCGGGTGGTCGGGGCGACCGGCTCGGCGGCGGCGTCGACCGGCGAGGAACCCAGCTCGGCCATCAGCTCCGCGTGCATCTGCTGCTCGGCGGCCACCGCGCCCGCCGCGTGCTCAGCGAACATCACGGTGTCCTGCTCGCCGGGCGCCTTGGCCGCGCACACCGCGAGCGCCCTCGCGTAGCCGCGTAGGTAGTGCGCGTCCTGCACGATGTAGTGCCGGAAGGACTCCGGAGGCAGGGTGCCGTCGGTGAGCCCGGTGACGAACGGATGGGCGAGCACACCCTGATAGATGTGCTCGATCCGCGACCACAGCAGGCCGCTCAGCGTGTCGGTCATACCGCCGACCCTAGATCCGGGCCGGGTTCAACGCTCCCAACCAGCCGCCGCGCGCGCGCAACGCCGGGCGTTTGCGCTGGTCCGCACCGCCATCCGAATGGCCGAGTGTCGTGCCGCACGCTGGCTCGTTAAGTGGAAATAGGTCGCAAGCGGCGAGGCAATCGTCTCAGGGACGTGACTAAGAGCGTTTCCTGGGTAACCATTGATACTTCGGGATGCGACTCAGTGCCGAGGCGCCGCCGAAGTTGGCTTCATCAGGCGGAGGTGCCGGCATGACCGCACATGCATCGATGGATCATCACGAGAGGATGCGGCTGCGTGCCGCCGCATTCCGGGCCACCCGGGTTTACCCGGGGCCGGTCGGCGAACTGCTCTCCCGTGAACTGCTGTCCTGGGAGGAGTTCGGCTACCGGCTCGGCTCCCGCGGCATGATCATGGGCATCGTGGACGCCGTGATGAACGCGCAGATCCAGCAGCCCGAAGCGGCCTGACCCAGCTCGTTCGGGGCCACCGTCTCGTCCGCCGGTACCTCACGGCTGCCGGTACCACTCGGCCGACGCGTGGGTACTTCACGCGTTCGTGCTCACCGGACCCGGCGTGCCGCCAGCTGCTCCGCGACGCTCGTTGTGGTCGCGGCCGACGCTCCGCTGTCCGGGCGTGGTCCCGGGGTGCCCAGGGTCGAGACCGAACCGAGCACCGCGAGCGCGGCCAGCGCGGACACCGTCCGTCCCAGGTAACTGCTGAGCACGAATCCGGCCGCGACCAACTGGCGGGGCAGCGGGTCGGGCGTCCTGCGGTGCCGTCCGGACCTCGCCGCCGGCCGTCGCGTCAACGGGGGTTCGGCATTCGGGCGCGGGTCAACGCGCGGGCTGGAAACCATGGGTACCACCTCGCTGGGGGGAACGGCCGCCCGGAAGGCGGCCAGCGCGCACGTCGCCCGTGCACCCGGATCGTTGGGTATATCGGCGGCCCCCGCCCCGGCGTTATCACGCACCGGGCCGCCCGGGCCGATCAGAACGTCCGCACCTCGTGGACATCCAGGTTGTGGAACGTGGCGTCCCCGTCACAGAGCTTGCGCAGCTGGTCGGCGAACTCTCCGGTCGCCGGCTGCTCCGAGTTCGCCATCGCAGCGGCGTGGTCGGGGAAGGTGACCACTTGCAGGTAGCGGTTGGGCTGGTCGCGGTCGGCGCCGGTGAGTGCCCAGCGGGCCGTCCGCGCGTCGCCGATGGCCGCCGACCAGCGCTGCACCGCGTCCTCGAACTCTTCGATGCGGCTGGTGCTGAACTCGATGACCTGCACGAACGCGCCCCGCTCTGGAAGCTCGGCGGTGGCCTCGCGCAGCCCGGAAGCGATCATGTCGCGGAGCTCGGGGTTGTCGGAGTGGCCGTGCGCGTCCACGGCGTGGGCGACCGCGGCCCGCAGCACCTCGTCCCGCTCGCCGAAGATGGCCACCGTGCAGCCGCTCTCGCTGGGTACGTCCCGGCAGTCGATCATCATCCTGGACATGGCGCCTCCTCGACCGCGGGCTGAGCGGCTAACCCAAGCGGGTAGCCGGGACCGGCGTCGATACGCACATGTGCGTAATGCGGAGGGCGTTCCTAGTTGTCAGAGTTGGGGCTGGTGCTGCGGTTGTTCCTCGTGGTGGTCCGCGAGGGCTTGGTGGTGCTGGTCGCTGGGGTGCTTCTGGTCGTCGGCGTCCTCGTGGTCGGTCGGACCGTGGTACGGACGGGTGGCCGGACCGGCGCGACCCGCCTCGGCGTGGTGGGCGGCGGGGCGGCCGTCGTGCTCGACGGAACGACCACCGGCGGCGGCGGAACCACCGGCACGGGTGAGGCGGCCGAGCTGACGTCAGTGTTGATCGGGGCCGGTGGCGGCAGGTTGCTGGTCGACGAGCGCGTCGCCCACAGCAGCAGTCCGCCGGCCAGTACGACCACGCAGACCAGCATCCAGGCCAGGCTGCGGTTCGACGGCCCTTTGGGCTCGACGGTGGACACGGGCGCGGCGGGCGGCGGGGGCGGCGGTCCGCCCCAGCCTGGGGGCCGAGGGCCGGGTGCCCAGCCCGGCGGCGGTCCGGGGACCGAGCCAAGGGGTCGGCCAGGGCCTGGGCCGGCGGGTCGGCCGGGGCCCGGTCGGGACGGCCAGCCGGGCGGGGGCGGTGGGCGCTGGCCGGGCTGGTTGTTCCATCTGGCCTCGGGCGGTATGGCAAAAGGGCCGGTGGATAACCCGTCCAGCGTGTTCACCGGCATCGCGGTGGTCGCCTCGAGACCCAGGTTGTCAGACGCCGGGTCGTCGGCCTCGGCGGGTGTGCGCGAGCCGCCCCGGGCGTTCGATTCGGCGGATTCGCCCGCCGACCCGGACCGGTCGGGTGACTGCGGTGCGCTGCCGTTTCCGCGGCCGGATGCGCCATCGCCGCTGGTCCGAGCGCCCGCGTCAGGGCGGCTCGGGCCGGCCGGCTCCGGCCACGACCCGCGCGTCTCGTCCATCGCCATCGATTGCCGCCCTGAGGTTCGGGTCGGGTGAGTCCGGTGCGGACGTCCCAACCTAGCTGAGTCAGGTGGCCGGCCTGCCGACCGTGCCACCTCGAACCTAGTCGCGGTGTCGACCGATGGTGTTACCCCAGTTGCTTGCGAAGTTCACGCTTGAGCACCTTGCCCGCCGCCGACACCGGAATCGAATCCACCAGGTGTACCTCGCGCAGCCGCTGATAGGGCAGTAGATCCGCGTTGACCTTCTCCCGCAACTGCTCGGCGTCCACGCCCGGCGCGACCACGAATGCCACCGGTAGTTCACCGGCCGCCGGGTCCGGCCGGCCGACCACCGCCGCGCCGCTCACCCCGGGCTGCGCGAACAGCCGTTCCTCCAGCATGCGGGGGTAGACGTTGTACCCCTTGTAGATCAGCATGTCCTTCTTGCGGTCCACGATGGCCAGGTAGCCGTCCTCGTCCAGCACACCGATGTCACCGGTGTGCAGCCAGTCGTCCACCAGCACGGCGGCCGTCTCCTCCGACCGGTTCAGGTAGCCGATCATCACCTGTGGGCCGCGGATGCACACCTCGCCGTGCTCGCCGACCGGCAGCGGCTCCTCGCTGCCCTCCGTGACGAGTTTCACCTGGGTGTCGGCCACCGGCAGCCCCACGGTGCCGATCTTGCGGACCGCGGACAGCGCCGCTGGGCCGGCGGTTGCGCCCATGGTGACCTCGGTCAGCCCGTAACCCTCGCCGATCACCACGTCCTCGCCGAACCGAGCGCGCATGGCTTTGATCAGCTCGACGGCCAGCGGGGCGGCGCCGGAACTGATCCCGCGCACCGAGCTGAGATCGCGGGTGGCGAAGTCCGGGTGTGCGATCAGCGCGGCGAACAGCGGCGGCGCCCCGCCCATCCCGGTGGCCTGGAAGCGCTCGGCGTCGGCCAGATACCGACCCGGGTCGAACCTCTCGTGCAGCACCTGGGTGACCCCGCCGAGCAGCGGCAGGTGCAGGCTGCCGATGGTGCCCATGGCGTGGAACCACGGGGTGAGGGTGACGGTCACCCCGGTGCCCAGCCGGGTCGGGTACTCCTCGACGCTGGCCACCTGCTCCATCCACAGTCCGCCGTCGGCATCCAGCCGGGGCTCCGACCCGCTACCCCAGCAGGCGTACTGCAGCGCGTTGACCACCACGTTGCGGTGCGGCACCTGGACGCCCTTGGAACGGCCGGTGGTGCCGCCGGTGTAGGCGAGGTGCGCCAGGTCGTGGTGGATGTCGATATCGACGTCGGGGCGGGTGGTGGGCTGGCCGGCGAGGAACTCCTCGAAGTCCACCCCCCGCGCGCCGAATTCAGCGGTGTCCACCCGGTGCGCGGGGTCCAGCGCCTGCGCCCGGTCGGTGAGCACCACCTTGCGGACGGCGGTCTGCTCCCGGATGGCAGCCAGCACCTTCGAGGCCGGCGAGAAGCTCACCGCGAGCACCGCGCCGGAGTCGGCCAGTTGCGCGGCCAGGTCACCCGGCGGCAGCAGCGGGTTGGCCGGGGTGTAGGTAGCCCCGGACAGGAGGATGCCGTAGTAGGCGATGGCGAACTGCGGGCAGTTGGACAGGTGGATGGCCACCACGTCGCCCCGGCCGACCCCGGAACCGTGCAGCGCGTGCGCGAACGCGCAGGCTTGCCGGTAGAGCTCGGCGAAGCTCAGCTCCCGGCCGTCCAGATGGATCGCCACCCGATCGCCCCAGCGATTCGCCGCACCCGCGAGCAGCGCACCGGCCGGAACCTCGGGGTAGTCCAGGCTGACGGGGGAGTTGACGATCACTGAGTACCTCCAGCGGTGAACACGACCGGCAGGTGCTTGATGCCGTTGATGAAGGACGAGGTGAGCCGATCCGGGCCGGTGGTGGCGTGGATGTCCGGGATCCGGGTGAGCAGCTCGCGGAACATCACGGTGACCTCCCGCCGGGCCAGGTGCGCGCCCAGGCAGATGTGCGGGCCGGGGCCGCCGAATCCCACGTGCGGGTTGGGTGAGCGCAGCACGTCGAACCGCCGAGGGTCGGTGAAGTGTTCCGGGTCGCGGTTGGCGGCCCAGTAGAACAACACCACCTTGTCACCGGTATTGAGCCGCTGCCCGCCGAGCACTGAGGGGGCTGCCAGGGTGCGCCGCATGAAGATCACCGGCGAGGCCCAGCGGACGATCTCCTCGACCGCCGTGGGGGTCACCCGGTCCAGGTCCGCCAGCCACACGGACCGCTGGTCGGGGTACTCGGTGAGCAGGTGGATGCCCCAGCTGATCGCGTTGCGGGTGGTCTCGTTGCCGGCGGCCAGCAGCAGGATGAAGAACGAGGCGAGCTCGTCCGGGGTCAGCGATTCGCCGTCGACCTGGGCGGTGACCAGCGCCGAGGTGAGGTCGTCGGTCGGGTGCTTGGCGCGGTGCTCGGCCAGGTCGCGCATCAGCGCGGCGAGATCGGCGCCGGCCCGCAGCAGTGCGGCGACGATGTTGTCCGCGTCGGGTACGTACTCCGGGTCCGCCGCGCCGAGCACCACGTTGGTCCGGTCGAACACCAGCCGGTGCTGGCTGGCCGGGATGCCCATCATGTCGCAGATGACGGTGAGCGGGAGCTTCGCGGAGATCTCGGTGACCGCGTCGCAGCCGCCGGTGTCGATAACGTCGTCCACGATGCGCTTGGCTACTTTGGCCACGTTGTCGATCACCGCGTCCAGCATCTTCGGGGTGAAGCCGCGGGAGACGATGCGG
>Ga0193743_1001836_pt1 | contig 15396 bp, 14 predicted proteins | sample L2c2metaG_FD_143038 | JGI IMG/M metagenome (GOLD analysis project Ga0193743, IMG submission 143038) | Soil microbial communities from a riparian zone of the East river system, Colorado, United States - L2c2 | ecosystem: Environmental > Terrestrial > Soil > Riparian zone | place: USA: East River...
CGCCTGGCGGAAGACCGATAGCCTTAAGCTCCGCGATCTCAGCAGCATTTGCGGGCCCGTAGTATTTCGTGTCGCTGATCAAGTGGCCGGGAGCGGCACTCGCCCTTCCTTGAACCACCCCGCGCCCCAACGCCGGATCGTCGGTGTAGAGATTGAGTGGATTTGGCAGTTTGTTGCCAAAAGCATCCCTTGGCGCGAAGATATGAGCGGCACCCTGATCGGCTGTTGTTACGGCCAGGGAACCCTGAACGGGAAGACGAGAGTCTCTCGGGGCAGTGATTTCAACATCCTCAGCCCAGTACAACTCGTCGGCGGTGAGATAATCAGACCAGTCACGGGTGTCTATGGCCATTTCACCGACGCCGGAATGTACCTGTCCGCTTGGCTCTTCAGGCTCTTCAGGCTCTTCAGGATCGCCGGGGCGGCGAGGAACCGGCGTGACGATGTAGGTGAAGTCGTACCCCGTTGCAGATCGTGTGGCATCCTCATCAATCGCAAAACCCAGCATCCCTGACGGGAAGGTTTTGTTAACGAGGACCGAAGGATCGCGCATAAATGGATCCATATTCAGCTCACCAATCACACAGGCCAGCCGCAGCATCGCCTTGGAGTGCGTTGTTCCAGGGATCGGAACACCGGTGTACGGATCGACACCCCTATATGTGTTAAAAGGGTCGAACGCTTGAGGATTTGGAGTCCAGCCGGGGTTGGATTCGTCCGCTGTGCGGCCTGCATAGCCCTTTTCGCCGAGTTCTGCCCCACTTCCTGGACCAAATCCTTTATCTATACTCAGCCAATCGTCGTCAAATCCAATGGCCGAAAACGGGTTAGATCTCAGCATTTCAATTCTCCTTCCCGATGCGCCCGATCAGCTATTTTGCACGCCGTTTGCCAATTCACGGATTGGTAGACAATGTGCCGCACCAGCCGAAGGTGCCTTTCGCCGAATTCGCTCGAGAACACATGGCGGTTACGTCCGCTGGCTCAAATGTCGTTAGGGTCAGCAATGAACACGCTTGTTATGTCGTTGTCGAAATGGTAGCCAAGTGGAAGAATTCTCTTGCCTGTGGCGTCGATGTTCGAGGCCTTGCCGATTACCTCCCACTGGTCGTCGTCGCCCTGTCCACGGGCGGCAACGATTATTGCGTCGATGCTCCTAACTGAGCCCAATCCATTCGCATCGAACAGCGTCGTAGTGATCGCCAGAATGGAACCAATCAGTACCGCCCCACTGTAAACCACCTGTGCGACGATGAGGACATCCTCATCGTTCTCCACGCGAAATACGGGCTCGCCCGGACTTACCTTATCGCCAGGATTCTTGTAAACGCCAGTCACAGTGCCCTTGATGGGCGACAGAAGGATGGTGTTCAAGTAAGCAATCTGCAACTGGTTGACATCAGCATCGATCAACGCCAATTCGTTCTTGAATATCTCCTCAAGGCGGTCCAGATTTTGGATTTCCAGGAAGTTGGCAAATTGCTCATCCCGGAGCATGATCTGGGCACGCTCATTGCGCGCCGTACATTCCAAAATCGGGACCCTATATTCAATTTGTCTCGTCGTCGTGTTCGTGAACTGGTGCCCCACTTCTTCTTCAGATGGCGGCGGCGGCGGTGCCGGCACTGATGAAACTGTCGAATCACTTATCGATGTGACCACTTCTTTTCCAGCTGCGTCGACATCTTTGTTCACCGTGTGCGTCTTTAGAATGTTCCTATTCCTAACTATCGACCTAGTGTCGCTCTTGTTTGTCACGTCTTTTACCACGGCGCCGTCGTCGGTTAGGCCATCTTTCTTATACTCCTCGATGAGCAAGTTCGTCTGGAAGTCGATCCCGAACTTAAGGCGCGTCAGCATTTCTAGCTTAATTTTGGCGGTTTCCTTCATTTCGCGAATGATTGGCCCTGCGTTCGCATATTTGGTGATAACGGCGTTCGCTCGCGCGTTGATCGCCTTGTCCAAACTCGTCCTCAGGGGCTCAGCGCGCAGCGCTGCCAACGCGGGCCCGTCATCGAATATGGGGGGATCTGCATGCACGTCTCTTTGAATCTTGGTCGCGAGATCAATGGCAGCCGAATCGAACCGCAGCCGCCCATTCCCATCTTGTTCATCCTGTGGAGCAAGGGTCGCGTCGCGGAAGGCCTGGTAGAAACTACTGAAATCGAACTCAGATACGTCGTCGCCCAGCTCGACGAAGGACTCTCCAAGAATGCCGCCCACCTCGAAACAAAGGTGTGATACCTGGAACGGCCTTACTGTCAGGGAAACGGGTTTCGCAACGGGTTTCGCAACGATCATAACGCTCCTTTGTTTTTTTGTTGTCGTGGTTAGCTCTGTGCGCCGTTTGCTTGTTACTTAACCAGGCAACATACGGTGGATTCTTTCTCGCACGAGGCGAACACCCCGGATATACCACCGATGGGGATCGAGACGAATTCACCGGGCCCGAGCGTTCCCAGGGGTTCTTGAATTCCCGCTTTCTGAGTTCCAAGCGAAATGGCCTCGCCGAAAAGGTCGTTGTGAATGTGCAACACGAGGGGCTTATCAAAAACGATATCTTTCGTGATGCCGGCTGAGCCCCACAGATAGCACACCGAGTGGAGTTCGCCAGTGCTGCCGTGCATAGTTCCGCGGACCTTTACTTCATAACTCGGTTGGGTCCAATGATTGTAAGAGCGTGATGGTGATGTTCGCATAGCGGTTTCTCCTCATGCAGAGCGTCTCATGGACTCGTCGGTGGACGTCGTCGGCCGTGGCCTTGATGTCCATGATGATCTCGCTGAGAATGTCTGCGGCGAGTGCGTTGAGTTCGTTGTTCATGCCCATTGCAGATATCCCTCCTTATTCAGGAGTTATCGCAAATTGTATTTCGAGCCCAAAGTCCGCTACGTCTATGAAAAATCACCGTGAAGGATCAATAACGAACGAATCTTGTTTATGACGCGTCGAGCGACGGAGAATCTTCGCGCCTATGCTACATAATGGGCCGGGAATGTCAACTTTATATGCCGTATTGCAAACCCTTTGCGGGTTAACTACGAGTTGTAGGGTGTAGCTTTCATCGGTAAGTGGCGCTCTATTTCAGAGCTATTTGGCGTAGTTCTTCAGCGCTATTTGGCGTACTCGACTTCATCCGGGGCCGATGACGAGACTATCCCGGGCGGCTTCAACGACCGCAGTCGAGACCAGATGGAGGTCATTGACGCTGAGAACCCGCTCTATCTGGATAAGGAGTCGAGTCAAGAGCCTGAAATTTCCTCCGGCCATGCGGATGAGGCTTGCTATGACTTCCGGGAGCAGTTGTTCGTCGGGGAGTGTGACGCCAGCCGGCGTCCATTTCTTTTCGAGCAGTTCCTGCACTTGGGCAGGATCAAGAGGTCTGAATTCGTGGACGAATCCAATGCGTGAATAAAACTGCGGAAAGCGGGCGATGCGCTTCTCGATACCGGGCATCCCGATGAGGACCATGCCCGCCGTACCTTCGTCAAAGATCGATCTCATTTGTTCGAGGCTGTTCATCTGCAGTCGATCGGCCTCATCTACAAGGATCAACGTGGTCGGATCGCGAACCGCCCGCTCCTTGGCTTGATATAGCTTGTAGGTTTCGAAGTAAGTTGGATCGACTTCAGGCCGGTCGCATGGGGATGACCCTGGTTTGTTCATGATTTCTCTTCGACGCTTTTCGTCTTTATGTCTTATTTCATCCAGAGTGACCAATGCCTCGCGCCGAATCGGGTCGAGAACAATGCTCATCGCTCTCTCGCGAGCCATATTGATATCGTTCCTCACCCCAGACGGAGTATTAATCACCGAGGTGGTGTAGAGCAGAGTGTCGATAGGGAGATCATCGCTCACCTCGCTTGTCCAACGATCACGCGGAATGATCTGATCTGCTCGGCTGTAGCGCACGGCTGAGAGTGTTTTGCCAATTCCGGGTGGTCCATAGCAGAGCCCAATGTAACGAAAATGACGGCAGGCATCACAGAATTCCACGAACCGGCTGTATTCGATCGTTTCGACGAAAGCGCGTCTACTCGTTTCGATATCTTTTGATGCGAACTCCGGATACGGGCAAGACGGGGGCTTTTGCATGAATCTCCTTGGCAGCAGTGCCTCTTTTTAGTTGCAAAAGCGAATCGACCGCTCGTTGTCGATCTTGGAGAGCCGAGCTCAGTTCGCGCCGACGCTGATTGCGAACCCGAATGATGTCGCGCAGAGGGATGGTCTCGCCGGCAAGTTCGGCTGAGACCGCTGGGCAAAGGAATCTATCCTTATAGAAGACGCGAATCTCACCCATGTCCCGGGGATCAAGTCTGAGGGTCACCTCTTCGCCTACATACGCCGCTAGAGTGAGCGACAGATAGCGCAGGCCCTGAAAGTGAATGCCATCGCGGCGCACCTTGCGGGCGCGAACTTCCTGCATCAGCAAGAGGTCAAGTTGCTCGAGCGAATCGGGCATGCGCGGTAGAAATCCAGTTCCTTCCCAGCGTTCCGAAGGAGCTGGTCTTCCTTCGATGCTGGAGCGGCGGTGGTACGTCTCAAGTAAGAATGTTCGAAAGAGCTCTTCGAACCGCTCGAGTGTCAGGTTGGGCTTATGTCGTTTTCGCTTGATGTAACCCTCGAGTTCGCAGAGGAACATCTGGTTTACCGTACGAAAGAATCGTTCAATCCTGCCCCGCCCCTGGGGCTTGCCGGGAGTCGAGAATACAAGGCGAGTCTTGAGATCTACGGCAACTTGTTCTATGTGCTTCGAGGTGAAATCCGAACCGTTATCTGTATAAAGAACTTCTGGAATGCCACAGATATGCCAGTGCGGATGACCTTTACGCCAGATCCCCTGCCGAAGCGCGAGGGCCGTTCTCATCGAAGAAGGCGGATCAAAGCCCAAATAATAGCCGGCGATCGCTCGACTGTAGTCGTCGATTACGATGGTCAACCATGGTCGAGCGGTCTGCCCATCTTCCCGAACCAGGAGGATACTCAGCTGCGCATGATCTACCTGCCAAATGGCGTTCGATCGAGTTGCCTCACGCCGGTGAATTAGATCAAAGCCGTCGCTATATGCTTTACCACCTCGATGCGCCAGAGTAAGCAATCCGGTTGGGACTTCACGGACGAGGCTATAAACGGTGCCGTACTGTGGCATAGGCTCGCCCGTGGACTTGGCAAACTCCCTAACTTGCCGGCAAATAGAACTGATCGGAAGGGGTGGTCTCTCAAGCGCAAGGCCTTCTATTGCAGCCTTGACCTTCGGCGATACGATTTTTCTGGCGCCGCGATCTCCACGCTCCTTGCGCACGAGCGCTGCTAGTCCCAGCTTCCGATACTGGCTTACCCACCTCTGGGCGGTACGAAAGGAGAGGTGGGCATCGGACGCGACCAACTGCAGGGAGCGCCGTTGTTCTAGATACGGTTGAATCAGGCGAAAGCGCGCCAGCGCACGATCCCGAGACGCCTCGGACACTCCGCTCAGCTCCTGCATGCGTCGACACTACGACAAATAGCTCTGAAAAACTACGCCAAATAACTCTGAAAGTGACAGACTATGTGATCCTGGCCCTTCTGGTCGGTTGTGCACTCCGGCGAAACGAACTGGCTGAGCTCGATGTCGAGACCATCCAGCAAAGGGAGGGCCGGTGGGTCTTGGCGGACCTCGAGGGCAAGGGCCGGCGTATCCGGACGGTGGCTATCCCGATCTGGGTCAAGAAGGGAATTGATGTCTGGATGACCGCGGCTGAGATTAAAGATGGCCGGCTGCTCCGGTCGGTCTCGAAGAGCGGGAAGGTCAATCGCGACACTTTGAGCGACTGGGCGGTCTGGTCAATAGTTGAACAGTCATCGAAGCAAATTGGGATCGAGCACTTCGGCGCCCATGACCTCCGCCGGACTTGCGCCAAGCTGTGCCGGAAGAATGGCGGGGATCTCGAGCAGATCAAGTTCCTTCTGGGGCATTCGTCCATCCAGACGACCGAGAGATATCTGGGCTCGGATCAGGAGATTGCCGTTGCGGTGAATGACAACCTTGGATTATGACCGAGTTCGTCGCGGGGTTGATCCACCTCTATGATTAAGCCAGAGGCCTATGACAAAGCCAACCCCAAGTAGCAACAACCCGGCAATCAATTTGGACGCAGGCTTTTCCGAGATTGTTCAGCTGATCGCATCGTCTCGTGAGAAGGTGATTCAGGCCATCAATAGTGGTCTGATTGATCTTTATTGGAATATTGGGAACATTATTAGTCGAAAGATTGAAGCAGCCGAGTGGGGTGATGGTGTGGTGGAACAACTAGCCATATTCATCTCTAAAACCCAACCGGGGCTGCGCGGCTTTACTCGCGCTAACCTTTTTAGAATGAGACAGTTTTACGAGACGTACAGAGGCGAGGAGAAAGTCGCGCCACTGGCGCGACAATTATCCTGGACGCATAATCTCGTCATTCTAGGCCAGACCAAACGTCCAGAAGAGCGCGAGTTTTATCTCCAAATGGCAATTCGGGAACGATGGAGCAGGCGCGAATTAGAGCGCCAAATGAAGGCGGCGCTCTTTGAGCGCGTTGTCCTTTCTCCGGCAAAAGTCTCACCAGTGGTGCGACAAATGGCCCCAGACGCTCAAACTGTTTTCAAAGACGCCTATATGTTAGAGTTTTTGGGCCTTCCACCCGAGCACGCGGAAGCAGATCTGCATCGCGCCTTGCTCTTGAAGCTGAAAGATTTTCTGATCGAACTGGGCCGAGACTTCTGCTTTGTGGGCTCCGAATATCCTCTGCAAGTCGGTGGTAGAGATTTTGCCCTGGATCTGCTGTTTTTTCATCGTGGTCTCAATTGCCTCGTAGCATTCGAACTCAAAGTGGGGCGGTTTGAACCGGAGTACATAGGCAAGCTAAGCTTCTATCTGGAAGCTTTAGATCGTGACATCCGAAAGCCCCATGAGCAACCTGCAATAGGGGTACTTCTATGTGCCAGCAAAGATGACGAGATCGTGGAGTATGCACTGAGTAGGACCCTATCGCCTGCTCTAATTGCTGAATACCAAACCCAACTGCCGGACAAAAAACTACTCCAAGCAAAACTGCACGAGTTCTACCTTCAAAACTCCATTGAGTGACAATGGCACTTTGGCACCCTTAATCAACTGGATACACGTTCGAGTTCAAAACGAATTCCAGCAATACACTTCACGTATTCCAGGTTAAGGAGCGGCTCGTTTGCCTACGCCTTCAGAGCACGCTGAAGACTATCTCGGATATTTTCCTGACGCTGAGCTAGTCTTTGGTATTTCCTCGCCTCTCGGTACAAAGTACGGGCCCGTTGTTGAGTCTCTGTCTAATTATCTAGAGCGATTCCAATATTCGACCAAAGTAATCAAGCTCAGCGATCAATTTGACGATCTTCTCGAGATGTTGGGAGAAGATCGCATGGTGCAAGCAAGCAAAGGCGCCGAGCAAATCGAGACTAAGATTCAAGCTGGCAATCTGATTCGAAAGAAAGCAGAAAAAGAGGATATCCTCGCGCTGGTGGCAGCAGCTGCGATCGCAGGAAGTCGTGACGAGGAAGCGGAGACTTCGAAACGTCTTCCGCTAAAGCGGACGGCTCATATCATCGTTTCTCTTAAAAGGCCGGAGGAAGTTGAAACGCTTCGGCGACTGTATGGTGCTGGGTTCTTCCTCATCGGGATCGCGTCGAGTCCAGTTGAGCGTACAAAGTATCTCGTCGATGAGCGGGGCTTTGATAATGAACAGGTCAAATCGCTTATCGAGATTGATGCTAGGGAAGTGGATCCGTGGGGCCAGCGAACAAGGGATACTTTTTTTCTATCCGACGTTTTTGTTGCCGCGACCGATGATAAGGGACAACTGAGACGGTTCATTGATCTTGTTTTTGGACATCCGTTTGATACTCCTACGGTTGGAGAGCAATCAATGTATGCGGCCTATTCGGCTTCCTTTTCATCAGGAGACCTGGCCCGGCAAGTCGGTGCTGCTCTCGTGAACAAGGCGACTGATCTTTTGAGTATTGGTTGGAACGATGTTCCAAAATTTGGCGGCGGTCTATACGGACACGGCTCGAAGTCACGCGATATGGATTTGGGATATGACTCAAATGATCGCGAGAAGAATGAGATGGCCGATCGGATTTGGGAGGAATTCGGATTTCTCGAGAATTCCAAAGGGCTTCAAGAGGTGCTTATAAATGCACTTCGTGCAGCCGGGTTTTTTGATATCACCGAATTTCACCGTGCGGTTCACGCTGAAATGGAAGCGCTTTTGTCCTGTGGTCGCAAAGGCATCTCGACTCATGGATCAAGTCTTTACGTCACGACATTCCCCTGTCACAACTGCACAAAGCACATAATTGCTGCGGGCGTGAAAGAAGTTTTTTATATTGAACCATATGCTAAAAGCAAGGCCTTCAGTCTTCATAACGATGCGATTTCGGCGTTGGACGATAAAACAGAAACTATCCCATTTTTGCCCTTCGTCGGTGTCGGTCCGAGACGCTATTTAGATCTTTTTTCGCTTACACTGGGAACAGGCAATTCAGTGGAGCGAAAGAAAGAGGGTAAGAAAACCTCTTGGGACCGAGCGACCGCTGTCCCGCGTTTACAGATGCAGCCAATCTCGTACTTGGATCGTGAAACTCTTGCCATGGGCCGTCTGAGCGAACTATTATCTCGCAAAGCAGCAACACAATAGAAAATGCCATTTGAGGGACCACAATGACGAACACTAAAATGTGGGAGCAGGTAAGCCGCGCTGCGACGGAAGTTCAGAGTTGGCCAGATTGGAAAAAGGGATCACCAATTAACAGTCCATCAAGTTCGCAACAAGCTAAAAGTACACAGCCCGCTCCAAAGCGATAATTTCTTACACTATTTTGAGGAAGGCGTGATGGAGCGTTTGCGCCAGGTTCTCCGCGTTCGCCGATTTCTTCACAACGTCATATCGCCAAGCGCCTAAAGCGCTTTGAGAAGTCAGCCCCGAAGGCAGTTTAGAGCTGAAGGGAACAGGTGGATGAGATCTCTTCGCTCTTATCCACAAGGCCGACGGCTAGCAGGCGAATCCGTTGTCAGGTCTTTGAAGCTCTCATTTAGTTCCGTTTTCTCATCGGGAGTCGACGCTTCCAAGCCATCTGTGTATGCACGAGCGACCGCGAGACCGGCACAATCTGTACCAGATTGGGTTTGCGGGCCTGATCAAGGGCAATAAACTCAACATTTTATTGCATTTATTTCGGAGCAGCGTGGTATTCTTCGGCCTTAGCCTAAGGAGAACCCGTTGAGACTTCGTGCATTTTGCGCGCTTCTTTCGTCTGCACTCGTCTGCCAAATCGCTCTAGCAGGTGGCCAGAAGACCTACAGACACGCCTCCGAGTACCAGGTCGCGGTCTTGGATCAGACTGTACGTATTCAAACGGGAACCGATGCCACTCTGGGGCACACGTCGACTGACGCTAAGCTCGATGGAGGGGGACAGGGTGTTCATTTTTTGCATGCTGATTCGGGTGATTATCGGGTAGAGGCACCTGTGAACACGGGGGCAAGCATACTAGCAGCCATGGCGACCCCAAGATATCAACCGGCGGTTACCGTCCACAATAAGTGGTTTCTCGACAAAGTACAGTCGAACACTCAAGTGCTATTCGCATCGAAATGTGCCGGTCCAAATAAGAAACATCCGAATGCAACGGTTCGCTGCACCTTCTGGTTTCCAGACCCTGATAGTGATTCGCACGAGTATATGACGCTTGGAGACTTCACGCCCTACACCTTGGGGGATGGCGCCAACACCGAGCGGGTATCTAACACCCTCTGCAGAACTGGCAAGCTCAATCCAGAGACCGAAGCAAAGCTGTGTGGCGCATCACCAGCACCAGCTTCAACTCCGACCCCGGCACCGGCCTCCGCTGCTGCTCCTGCGGGTAAGTCTGCGCTGTAGTACCGCCTGTCAGAATCTCGCCTGACCGCATCTCGAAGCAAATGTCCGGTTGTATACTCCAGACCACTCCGCATCCAAAGCCCGGCTTAGCGTGCTTTATTGTCCTTTTTCTGATGGCACCCCTATAAGGATTGGCCTTCTCCGTTGCCGGCAGTTGTGCCAGAGTTGAGAGTCGATCCGCAATCCCCTCATTAGTATGGTTACGAAGTCTACCGCTTCGGTGGCGATGAATTTATCGATACGATTCCAAAAACGCGTTCGATCGGACCGCAACCTGAAGAGAAAGTATTGGACTTTTTTGAAAAGCTGCTAAAAGCATAGGTGATTTGACCGTGATGGACATCGATGACGCCAAGATCGTTCGCTTGAAGCGAAAGGTAACGGTCGCACAAGAAGAGTTCGACATGGCCGTCACCTTCCATGAGATTTGGAAACCTGCGGCCTATGATCAGGAGCTTCACAATCGCTTAGGTAAGTCCTACGCGACTCAGGCATTCTTTGTGACCCGCACAGCCCTGCGACGAGAGATGGTTCTGGCATTGATCCGACTGTGGGACACAAATCGAAAAGCTCTTCGCATGCAATCGATCTGGCATGAACTTCGTGATCCTGAAGTCGTTCACAGCCTTGCTTTAGAAAGAGCGAACCGCATGGGGCTTACAGGTGTTTTCGAGGCGGTGAAGGAACACCTCGCCGAGAAAGCTAATAAGGTAATAGGGCTGATCGGCAAGTACATAGAAGGTGGTCCACGGAATAACGTCTTGGAATCACTTCGGGCTCTTCGGCATGAACGCCTGGCCCACCGCCAGATATCTGAAGCGATGGCGGCCGGCGCGACTGCTACAGACGAAGAAATCGAAGAATTTTACCAAGACAATTCGAAGCTCATACATATTCTCCTGAGCCTTGTGAACGCAACGGCTTATGACCCGGAGGACACCGCTAGGGTATACCGCTTCTATGCGAAGTCCTTTTGGGCACGGGTTCAGCAGGACGAGAAGGTTATTTACCAAGATTAGTACCCGTAGACGTGCATCTCGATAAAACTCGGGTGGACGAACCTGTCGGCTCACCTAGCTGTAGTCGATATCTTTCGCGAGCAAGGAGTTCGAGAAGGTCGTCGACGAGAGATTGAAACCGCTCGTCGCTAACTTGACCGAGTAATGCGGAGTTCGGCTCAACAGACATCAGAGTGGCACGGTAGCCCGCTACCATTCGAGTGGCTACATCGATTGCGAGTGTCAGCCATGGTCGGCCGATGGGAAGCCGTTGCTCCCTGATCGACCTCTATTACGTCAACAGGAGTGTGGTCGATCTGGACGAGTTCCATCGGGCTTTCTGGTCTGAGCGATGAGACGGAGACTCGCCCCACTTGCTCTCGTTTCTAGGGCTTCAGAAGTCCAATCTCATGCGCCAAATAGCTTGCACAGATTTACGCCATATAATTTGCAACACCACTCTAAGCGCAACTATGCCAGGGGGATCAACGTTTTTAAAACAAACGAGTGTTTTTTGCGTTTCCAGTCCAGATCCGGAGTAAGAGCGAAGTCCTTCACGCCGGCCCACTTGCTTCGCTACTACATGGCGAAATCAACTTTAAACGTTTTATCTATCCCGGATTTATGGGCGCATTCTTTATGCCACAAAGACGAAAAACCATTGGTCTCATCGGTTTTGAATTTGCCCGTGGCACTCAGGACGGCCTGGCCGATGTTTAGGCCACCAAACCCATTCTGTGCGCGGTACCTGTAGCAGACGGCACCGTCATCAGTGAAATAAGCGGACACCAGCTTGAAGCTATCCGGGTTGCGCATTGCTTCGCGGAGGCTTCTCGCTGCCACTACCGCCAGTTGCCAGTGAAGTTCCTCTACTGCCTTCTTCTTTTTCTCTGCCTCGGCCGCCGCCTCTACTTGTTGTTGCTCCAGACCTTTTGGGATTGGCGTGCTCGCTGACTTGTCGGTTGCCGCGGCAGCAGCATCAATAAAATCGTTGTGATATGAAATGTTCTTGGTGCAAGGCATGCGAGCATGCAACTCGTTGACTTCCAGGACATCATCGCCCTTCTGTGGAAATGCGCTGAAGAGCATCCATTGAGTTGAATCCAGACCCCTGTAAAACCAAAGTTCGGTCTTGAATTTGCTGTAGATAAGAGCGCGGCCTTCCGATCCGGCACCGGCATTTAGCTCCTTTGGTCGGTTGCTGGCTGGCTTCCCGCAACCCTTGACTACAGCTGCCATTTCATCGAACGTTGCGGGCCGCATTTGACCTTCGGGCTTGGACGTGTGCCCCGGCATGGGAGGCGGTGCTGTAACCCGAACCGAGCTATCGAAAATGGCGGCGGTGCAGATGATGGCAATCAAAACGCCGATGCTGCAGGCTGTCCATTTGAAAAAGTTACGAATGCGACGGGTCCCGCATTCATGACAATAACGATTCGTAGCAGCGTGGAGCTCCTTCCCGCACTTTCTGCATAAAGGAAGGGCTTTGCGAGGATGCGGGCAGACGCACCACGTTGCTCCGCAGGCGTAGTGGCGCTCTTCAACACAGGCGTTGCAAATGCGAGGGATGTCCATGGCGTGCCTCACGAATCGTCAGATCAATTCGCGACTTTCAAGTACATCTGGCGATCATTTTCCGTCACGCCAATGGACAGTATCTCAGACCGATTAGACGTCATACTCCCGAAGCCTATACGTCCCACACACTCGCGGTATCCCACAAGCGGGTGACGCGCCAAGATGATGTGTGCGCCTCATCGCGCAATGACACATGGCGAGGCCTGAAGTTTAGCTTCGATCGCTAAGTGGCGCAAATCTTCCAGCCAAGTAATTCTGAAAACGACAGGCCTGAAGTATCTTGGATTAATTCTACAAAGCAGAAGCGGCAAGCTGGAAGGAACGTCCGAAGATGAAGCGTCGAGTCTGCCCCTACGATATGTTTGCCGTCCCGGACCCTTCCTTCGTCCTGAAGGATAGGGTCGGAGAGATGTACTTCTGCAATTTGCGATGCTTCTGTGTCCGATCGGTGCAGTTGGCTACAATGCCAAGCCTTTTCTGTACAAAATAAGAACGGTGCCTATTCGCTGACCACTTCATCGGGTGAAGAACATCAGTTCGCTGGGATTCTTGACGTGGCCGGGTGGGGCGACGGCCAATGCTTTTGGATGAAGAGGTTTAGGGAGCTGTATGGGGTCAGCTCCGGTTATTCCCTGTTTGCTGACGATCCGCCACCGGCTGCGTATCACGCTAGACATGATGCTGTAGTCTCTTGGGATCAGAAAAACTAGACGGTCAACGTTCCCCAGGCCACTTTCCGTAGGATCCATATTGGCCGTATCTGCTGGTGGGCTAGGGTTTAGATGCAATCCAATAGCAGACAATATCTAGCAAAGCTAGTTCTACCACCGGAAGGGAAATAGAACTCACATTGGTCATGGGTGCGGCCGTATTTTGCGCTTTGTTAGCGATTTTCGTTGCTAAGTTGCCGTACAGCCGTATACTCGTCGACATTGTTAGCTGCTAGACTTCTGCGGCCTTGGAGACACACGATGAGCGACAAGAAATCTCTTTTTAGCAGTATTGCGGGAAAAATCTCAATTCTTATGGGCGGAGCTATTGCAATCACGGGTGCTCAGGCCTCAGTTGTTCCTGCGACGACAACCGGCATTGACGCACAGACCTTTGCCATCGCGGCCGCCAGCACACGCAAGCCACTACCGGCCAAGCTGATACTGAAGCAGCAGAAGAGTGGCTACCAGCTGGTGGCGTCCCACCAATCGCACTCGTCGCACCACTCGCATTCTTCCCACTCCTCACATTCATCGCGCGCTAGCTGATCCAATGCTAGAGCAGGGCATTGAAACCGCTCAAAATCCTGTTGCGAGCTTTCGAATCAGTCATGATCTCGTGAGTGTCGAAGCCCTCCTGAAGACCTGCTACTGGTTTTCTCGCGACTTTGTCTGTGGTGTCGAAAAGGATGGGCCAGACTCCTCTCTAGTCTCCATCAAGTCGAAGGGAAATCACCCGATTTCCATGGAACAGGCGCACGAAGAGTTCCTGGCAAGTGCAATGGACTTTGCTTTACGGGAGCGAGTGACCGCCAGAACCTCAGACGTGCGAGATGTGCTGTTGGCAAAGGCCTTCTCTGAATCGGGAGTGCTTGAAGAGGTCCCCCATGGCGTCTTCGGTGACCCCATTGAAGAAGAGAAGCATGATGGTATGTTCAAGATCCTCGGCAACGGCTGATCGGGTATGAGCGAAGATGGCACGTAGCTTCTATCCACTCGCAACGTTTGCCCCAGCGCCGGCGCACCTCTCTCTGCTTCCGTTTCGCTTTATGCGCTTGCATGGGCAAGAGCTCATGGTGAATGAAGCGGGCGAGTATCTATTTGCTCCCGACGGCACGGTTCGATCTCTGGTAGATGGCTGTATCGATGCGACGTCCACTATTTACAAAGATCTTAAATCCAAACATTTCATCTACGACGAAACATCCTCTCCACTTCTCGACGTGCTCGCGACGAAGATTCGTACCAAATACGACCATCTGAGCGGTGGGACAAAGCTCCATATCTTCGTGGTTACGCTTCGCTGTGAGCATTCATGCCACTACTGCCAGGTGTCGCGGCAGACCTCTGCCCCTAAGGACGAGTTCGATATGAGCCGTGAGACGGCCGATCGCTCGATTGCCCTGATGCTTGACTCGCCTTCTTCGCATATTACGCTTGAGCTTCAAGGCGGCGAACCGCTATTGGCGTTTGATGTAATTCAGTACATCGTTCCGAGAGCGAAGCAACAGGCAAAGGAGAGAGGGAAAATCCTAGATCTCGTAGTGACGACCAATCTGGCCTGCGCTACGGACGAGATGTTGATGTACTTCAGGGACGAGGGTATAAGAGTGTCCACGTCTTTAGATGGACCAGCATTTTTACATAACAAGAACCGTCCGCGGCCGGGTAATGACAGCTACGAACGTGCAATTGACGGTATAAACAGCGCACGAGCCATTCTCGGTTTTGAGAATGTCGCTGCTCTGATGACCACGACGGCAGCGTCGCTCGAACACGTAAAAGAGATCGTCGACGAGTACGTCCGCCAGAGCTTCCACACGATTTTCCTTCGACCGATCAGCCCCTACGGTTTCGCCCTCAAAACAAAACATCACACGGGCTATGAGATGACACGATTCCTGCAGTTCTACAAAGAGGGACTCGAGTACATTCTGGAGATTAACCGGTCTGGCTACCGCCTTACTGAAATCTACAGCCAAATCCTGCTGTCAAAGATGCTGACACCCAAGGGACGGGATTACGTCGATCTTCAGTCGCCGGCGGGGGAAGCTTGGAATGTCCTTGTTTACAACTACAACGGCGACGTGTTCGCGTCCGACGAATCAAGGATGCTGGCGGAGATGCAAGACTGGACATTCCGCCTGGGCAATGTGCACCGCGACACTCGCC
>Ga0193743_1001837_pt1 | contig 15395 bp, 10 predicted proteins | sample L2c2metaG_FD_143038 | JGI IMG/M metagenome (GOLD analysis project Ga0193743, IMG submission 143038) | Soil microbial communities from a riparian zone of the East river system, Colorado, United States - L2c2 | ecosystem: Environmental > Terrestrial > Soil > Riparian zone | place: USA: East River...
GACCCCGACGATGAACTACCGATACAGCCTCTCCGCTCATGACAACAGTCCATCACAGCCGAAACCCGTTCAACAGATGCGGTTGCTCTGACGGATACGATAATCCCAAGGTCCGCCAGGAAGTGCGCTTCTGGCTCGATAAAGGCGTCGACGGCTTCCGCATGGACGTAATCCCCATCATCTCCAAGCAGCCCGGCATGCCCGACCTCACCCCCGAGCAGCTCAAAAATGAACAAGTCCCGCAGTGCGGCTACTGCCAACCCGGACAGATCATGTCCGCCGCCACGTTGCTCGCTCAGAAACCTCACCCCGCCACGCCGATATCGACGAGGCCATGGCCGGCAAATCTCTGCCGCTGCGCCACCTACTTCCGCATTCGCGACGCCATCCGTCACGCCGCAGGGGAGACGCACTCGTGAGCCCCAAACCCAACCCTGCGCCAGTCAAGAGCAGCGCCCGCCATGGTGGAGACGGCGTGAAGGGTGAGGCCTACGACAAGAGCCCCGCCTGCGGCTGCGGAGCTATGTCCTCAGCAGTTCGCCGGCCATTTTGCTGGGCTTCGCGTTCGCTCAAGAACTGATCAAAGTTATTACCCACTGAATCGTTCCTGTATTCTGCGGCAACAGCATTCGTCGCCTGAATCGCTTCCTCAATCCGGGCTATCTCTTCATCGCGTAGTTCGGAAAACTGGCGTCGCTTCTTTGCGGATAAAGTGCCACGGTTCTGAAGGATAAGCCTTACCTAAAGGGACGCGCGCGCACATTGGGCATGTCAACAATTCCTTGTACGGCAGCCATCGCCTTATCGAAAACTTCAAGGAACTCAATCTCCTCACCGAGATCCTTCCGCATCGTTTCAGCAACCGCTTCGTAGAGGTATTCTGCCTGCGGCGTTGCGTCATAGTAGCGGTATAAGGAGTCTGTTTTGTTCAGAACTGTAAGCCGCTGCTGGTCGTCCAACTCACAAGTTGCCCACGGAGTGGCAGCGGAGTGGAAACGGCTGAAAGACGCTACAAAATCTCTGACAGCAGGAAAAATCATTGATGGCAACCCGTTCCAGTGGCCGCCATATACCGCTCACGGAGCAACACACCGAATTGGCGAAAAACACGCATTCGTAGAATACGACTACGTCCTACTAGGTGAAGAGAGCAGCCGCTGTCCACAAGATTGACTCATCTCTCTTCTTTTCTCTCATCCGGCATTGTATGAGTGAAGTCGCCGCGCTTCAGCGCCTGTTCCTTCATCATGAAAAAAAAGACCGACACCAGAATCAGGACGTGAATGGTTGAGGTAATCATGCCTCCGACAATTCCAGGAATGCGGCGTTCATCTTCTTACCCCGGAAGAGGTCGTTCTCCACCGCAATTTCCGACCGATCCTATTTCGCAACGGGCTCGACCTTATGCTGGTACGGTCGAGCACTTCGGAACCAGCGAAGTAGATCGACCTTGTTCTTGTTGAGCAGTCTATCTGCTTTGTTTTAGAGCGAGAAACAGGCAGGACTAATTCGTCGTTCTCCACGCAATCAAGTTGCTATGCACTGCGCTGGATCCCATATTCTGGGTGCTCAGTAGCAATTCAAAGTGTGGAATCGTGCCGTCAGAGTTTTGTATCCTCTTGAGGAAGGGGAGCAATCTGGAATCGTCCGTTACGAAATCCCAGGCTCCCTCGGTTCCAGACATAGAAGTGCCCTCCACCACTAGCGCGTTCCCGTCGCCATCAAGGTTAGGAAGAAAGGCGACTATCCCGTAAACACGATGTTGAGGATCATTCCATACGGAGTCCCATTGATGTGGCTCACCAGGCCGGGGTGAGCGGTTAAATATCAGAAAGGCATTATCTTTGTCATCCTTTTGAAGGATAAAGTTCATATTCGGTTCAAAGAGCTCGACCCAGGGATTTGCTTCAGTCGCTCCGAACAAGATGATGTCTCTCGATTTGAGATCATTTGGACGCAGATCACGTGGATAGCGCACCTGAAAGGCGCCTGGTCCGGGAGCAATTTGAGACAGGCAAAGGATTGCGTCCAGATCGACCACAGAGGTATAGCGTCTATTTGCAAGATCCAGCTGCCAGTCCCTGGCTGAAGTAGCTGGACCGTAGGAACTGAGCGATGACTGTTGCGCGCGATAGTCACCGCGAAGATACGCCTCGAGGCCAAAGGATCGTCCAGTCATGTTGTGATACATGACCAGGCCGGAGTCCGCGGGAATCACAAGTGTCCGGTAGCCTGGGATAAACAGATGCCGCCACAAAGGATGCGCCGAAGGATGGCCGACATCGACAGAGAAAAGATTGGCACGATCATGGAATACGAGACCTGCCACTGCCAACGCCAGGAGAGCGCAGAGCGCCCATGGCAGGACTCTCAGTTTGGAGGCAGGTCTGTCCTGCGCATAGGTTGCCGGCAGTAAGGGAACAGCTGTTTCCGGTTGGGGTAAGGGCTCTTCGACTACCGGGGTCGAAGTGGCTAACGAGGGCTGCGGCTCGAACACAGGAATATAGCAGCCACGTGGGATGACAATGCGAACTGGTTCCTGAGCGCCCTCTTGCTGAAAATATAGATCAAGGCGCTGCCTTAGCCGACTGGCTTGCGTGCGCACAATTCCATCGATCGTCGAGTCATAACCGGTTGAACGTCCAAAAACCGCCTGACCAATCTTTTGTTCGTTGACCTCTACACCTCGGCCCTTTAGGGCCATATCGCATACATAGGTCAATAGCGCACAAAGCCGTTCACTTCTGGCAAAGGCCGTTGACGCTACGATCCGGCTCACCAATTCACGATAGGCAAGCTCTGGCCATTGCTCAGCAAGTGTAGGTGTCTGTGACGAGAACGAATCAGTGATTTCCTTTTCTGATTTGATTCTGGTCATTGTCGTTCGATTTGCCTCGTATATCTCTTATTAGAACAGGGTCATATAAATCCAGGATTAACGGTACGACGACATATGACAACTCATGTATACGTCTTTTGTAACCTTCCTTTCACTGTATCGGGATGCATGAATAGGAAGTAAGTCCTTCAAAAGTATGTCGTTAGAACTCGTATCGCGAAGAGATACGGTGAATTATCTAGGATGGCGCACTACTTTGCTGCTACTCCTGATTCTGCAATAAACAATTCACCCGATCCAGTAAGAGCTACGGAGCTGAACCAACCAGATTCCCTTTGGAGAACGGAATGACGTCGAAGCAGTACGATAAATCGAAATTAATACAGAAGTTGCGCGGGATGTCGATCGTGCAGCTCGCCCTGATCCTGCTCCTGATCCTTGCAACCTGCCCGCAAGGCAAAGCTCAATTCGACTCGGCAGCCGTGATCGGAAACATCAAGGATCCCTCAGGCGCGAACCTCTCGTCTGCCTCTGTTCGACTGGCGAGCGTCGCCAAGGGGACCACAGTCATTCGTCAGACCGATCCGAACGGGGCCTATGAGTTTGACAACGTACAACCAGGCGAATATACGTTATCAGCTACCGCACAAGGATTTGAGATTTCTACCACAGAGAAGTTCACAGTAAACGTGGGTGCGCGACAGCGTGTGGACCTTGCGCTGAAGGTCGGCACTCAGAATGAGAACGTAACCGTGTCAGGCGCTGCTGCCCTACTCGAGACGGATACCAGTGACCGCGGTCAAACGGTGCAAGGTGCTGAAGCCGTGGCTCTGCCTCTGAATGGACGCGCTTACGCCGATCTCTCGATATTGGTCCCTGGCGTCCAGAAATCTTTGCTGGCTCTACCCAACACTGGCGCGCCCGGTCGCGACGCATCTTACAATACAAACGGACTCACGTCACAGTACAACAACTTCAACCTCGACGGTATCGACAATAACGCCTATCAAGAGGCGAATCAAGGTTATTCCAGCGAAGCAGTTATCCCCTCACCCGACGCCGTACAAGAGTTCAAGGTTCAGACCGACAATTATTCTGCTGAATACGGACGTGCGGGCGGCGCGATCATTAATGCCACTATCCGCTCGGGCACAAACAATTTTCACGGTTCTGCTTATGACTACCTCCGAAACACTGTTCTCAACGCTTTTGGCCCCTTCGCAGGGACAGGGGTAAAACCCACCCTTGTTCAAAATCAGTTCGGGGGAACCTTTGGCGGGCCTGTCTTCAAAGACCGATTGTTTTTCTTTGCCGACTATGAGGGTCTTCGCGTTGCACAGCACTCTCTGACGCAGGCCACTCTTCCGACATCTTCCGAACTTACTGGTCTCTTTACGGCAGACGGTACGGCGACCGGTGCTCCGATACCCGTCATGAATCCATATACAGGAACTGTGTATGTCAACGGACAGGTGAATCTTAGTGATCCAAATATCAGTTCGGTTGCTCTTACGGCATTCAAATTTCTACCGGCCCCCAATATCTCTGGCGCCGCTCCTACCGCTTTGAATTTTCAGTACCTGCCAGCATCCACCACCAACGATGACAAGGGTGATGCGCGAGCCGATTTCGTCGTCAACGCCAAACAGAACGGATTCTTTCGCTACAGCCAGCGGGCGGCAACATTCTTCATTCCTCCACCGTTCCCAGGATTGGCCGGTGGGAACAGCAGCGGAACTCTCTATATGTACACTCGCCAGCTCGCTGCAGGGTACAACTGGGCGCCGACACCTACCTCGATGCTGGAACTACGCTTTGGCCAGACCTGGACGGAGAGCGGTAAGAGAGACGTATTTTTGGGACAGCAGAACCTGCTTGCAGGAATCCCCAATGTTCCGCAGGATCCGTCCTACACCGGTGGGCTGAACGCGCAGGCCGTCACAGGATTTACTCAATTCGGCGTACAGGCCACGAACCCTCAGTTCACGAATCCAACTCAGGCAAATCCAAAGGTAAATTACACGTTCGTCAAGGGACGACATAGTCTGAAAGTAGGCTATGAGTATGGTTGGCTCTCTCAGGCGATCTCGGATTTTCATCCTAAATTCGGCCTGGACAACTACGCCGGCCAGTACAGTTCCACTTCAGGGATCGCCAGCGGTGGAGTGACCCGACAAGCGAACAATCTTGCCGACTTCCTCTTCGGAGCTCGCAGCAACTATTCTCTAAACGCGGTCAACGAGGTCAATTATCTTCGTCAATGGCATATGGGCTATATCCAGGATGACTGGAAGGCTCTTCCGAACCTGACGATCAATGCGGGGTTGCGATATGAATTCATGTCCCCGAACTACGAACAAAACAACCTGATCCTGAACTTTGATCCTGTGAACCAGCAGTTGCTCCACGCGGGCACAGGAGTCGATGTCAACAGCACAGCTCCGGGCCACATTTACAGGATGCACTTTGTAGGCGGCAACTCTCTCGCGGATCGAGCCTTAGTCAATCTAGATTACAAGGACTTCGGACCCAGACTTGGATTCTCTTATCAGGCGGCTCCTGGAACGGTCATTCGTGGCGGTTATGCCATCAGCTATGCGTACCTCTTCCGTTTCGGCGGCGAAGGTCTTCTTGCCTACAATGGGCCTAATAACTACAGCGCGACACTACCGGTAAACCAAACTCCCAGCCAGGGACTTTGCACTTCGCTCACCGCGGATCCGACCACCTGCTTCCGCCGTACGCAGGACGGATATCAGACGAACTTCGCAGGGCCTGCCAACTTTAGCACTACCAGAGCTCAAACCCGCTATACTCCACAGAATTTCAAGAACGCCTATGTGCAGTCTTTCCACCTCTCTGTACAACAACAATTACCGTGGAAGTCTACTCTGGAAATTGCCTACGTAGGCAATCATGCGGTGCATATTGCGGCCCTCCTGGATTCCAACCAGGCCCGCCTGTGCACTCCAGTAGAAATCAGCAGCGGGAACTGCACGGCGACCGGATCAGCCTCTCTGCTCAACCGCAGACCGATCGCAAATTTCACAGATATCCTGACCGAAAGCAATGCTGGCTTCCTCACCTACAACTCGTTGCAAACAAAACTTGAACACCGGCTTGCGAATGGCATTTTCCTGATCAATTCTTTTACCTGGTCGCAGGCGATCAACAATTCGTCCGCGGATCTCGAGGCCTACAACGGCGACAGTGCTGTGGTAAACGCTGCCAACATCAATGGAGACCGCGGCCCATCAGGTTACAACCAGCCATTGAACGATACGACGTCGTTTATCGCCGACCTGCCCTTCGGGCATGGTCAGCGTTGGGGAAATTCGGCTCCGGGTTGGCAACAGGAGATCCTTGGAGGATGGCAACTGACTGGCATCAACGTTGTGACCAGCGGCGTTCCGATCAACCTCTTCTATACCGCTAACACGAATCAGGTCGTCTCAACGACGAGCGCCGCCTACTCTCTGCGACCCAACCTGCTCAGTACCGCAGGGAGTGTCTACGGGAAGAATCTAGTAAAGACCGGAAGCGGAGTCTCTGGTTACCTAAACTCTTCCGCGGTGCAGATTCCGCCCGGATCTCAGCTCTTCGGGAATTCGGGGCGAAACAACCTTCGGGGGCCAGCCTTCGGTCAGTTTGATCTCGCCGCTCATAAAACGTTCTCGTTACCCTCTGATCGATTTACGCTTCAGTTCCGTCTTGAAGCCTTCAACGTCCTGAACGCCACCAACTATATCAGCCCCGATTCCAATGTCTCCGACGGAGCAAGCTTCGGAACTTTTGGATCTGCTAATGTTTTCCCCTCTCGCCAAGTACAGCTGGCTTTGAGATTGGCGTTCTAAATCACACAGACATCCTTCCACGGCGGCAGCTCGTACAGATAAGCTGCCGCTTCTCTCGAACACGCCTTATCTCATGTAAAAGGACAGATACGTTGCCCATTCCTCCGTTTCAAAGTAATCGCCGTAGTTTTCTATTAAGCACGTCTGCACTCGCCGTGACGACTCTATTGCCTGAAGTACTTGTCGCTAAGGATCGCGAAGGGTCGGCTATGCAACATCAGGCAGAGGATGCGACGAAAACTGCATTCAAAATCCCAGACAGGGACAACCTGCTCAAATTCAACATAGATGGCAGCCGCCGAGCATTCGCTGGAAATACGGTTATCTGCCATCTTCCAGTTCAAAGTGCCATGCGCGACGCTGTGCTTGCCCTTCATGCGGACCTCGCGAATGCTCCCTACCGTTCCAGGCTCGGTCTTACGTCGACGGATAGTTACTACATGACCGTCTTTTCCGGGGCGAACGATCACGATCGAGCAGTAACCGGATGGCCTTCTTATGTTCTCCAAGACGCATCGATCGATGTTTGCAACCGTATGGTGGGGGCAAGAATGAAAGAGGCGCACCTCGAATGCGAACTGCCTTTAAGGGTGCGCGTGGACCAGGATCACACGCTTAACTATCCCACGGCTTGCACACTGCGGATGATACCTGCCGATGAGAGTGAGAAGGTCAAACTGCGATCCCTTCGCGATCAACTAGCGGAGGTATACGGGTTTCGCTCCAGGGACCTTAACCGATACGAGTTTCACATCACGCTCTCTTATCAACTCACTCCGTTTAGTCAGGCCGAGCGGGCCGTATATGAAGAGATGCTCAAGCCGCACCTTGCGCGAATCTCTGAAAGCTGCCTCTCCTCTCGAATTCGGCAACCCGGAATATTGCACCTTCCCGGATATGTTTCGCTTCGATCTCCAAAAACTCATCCGTTGTTCATGATGGCGCTTTGAATGTCACAGGTACGAGAGACACGCTCCTTCGTACCCGTTGGATCAGGGATCGATGGCGTAAACGAGAGAATTTTATTGACCTTTCGACGCTTTCAATCAAGGTCGGCGACGATATTGATTCTGGAGATATCGGAATCAATCGATGGAAAGACCAACGCAGTCTTCCACTACGATCCCGATTCTGCAACCTTGCTGCAGCGGTGACAGAGAAACAATTCTGCCGGTTGCAAGATTAGCAGCATGACTGCTATGCAAGCTGTAAATTGTTGGAATTTCCCCCCAGAGTCGCTGTTAACCGCGAGGGATGTTATGAAGCGATGACGAAGAGAAAGTCTTCGCTTTCGGACATTCCTGTAGGCTGTCCCGCGTCCGTCTCGATAGGGCAATTCGACGGGCATAACCAGATCGAATGTAAAGACCAGAAAGGAATTTTTGTGATAAATCGCTATCGCGCTTTTATCTGCATATTCACACTGCTGCTTATCTCGCTGGCTACAGCGAGTGCACAAAACCCATTCAACTACGACACTCAACTAATCATGCAAGAGATTCGGAGTCCACATCCTGATCTCACCATGATTTCGGCTCATCGTGGAATACACTCGATCTTCGGACAGACCACCCCCAATAACACTCCAGAGAACTCGTTTGCGGCCATTTCAGCTGCGGCAGCATTCGGAGCTGAAGTCATCGAGTTAGACATCAGACTTACCAGCGATGGTGTTCCAATTCTTATGCACGATTCAACCTTGGGTGGCAAAACTAATATCACCCTTGCAAACCAAAGCCCCAATCTCCCCTCTAATCTATATAACCCTTTTACCAACGTTGGATTTAATCCAAATATTAACGGACTCACGATGAACCAAATCGACTCTTGGCCCGATGGTCAATTCCCTGGCTCGTTCAGGCCAATCCTCTTGCGAGACGCAGTTAATTTCGTCGTAAGCACCGAGAATGTTCATACGCTACAAGAGGCGCTCAACTTTATCAATGGGCAAAAAATTGCCGCTGTCATAGCGCTTGATATTAAGGACGCAGCTTCCGCTCAGGCTGCATGGGCTGTGGTCGCAAGCAACACCGATTATCTGGGAAGACCATATGCCCAATCCGTATTATTCAAGATAAACGCTTCCGCCTTTCCGACCGTTGCGTCCTTCCAAGCTGCATTTTCAGGAATTTCCTTTCCGGATGTGCTAAATCCAGATGGAACGCAAGCCCACGACTATAACTTGATCAGATATTGGCCAGTTTACAGTACAAGCGCCATTTCAGCGAACCAGTTCGGAGGCGAGCAAGCGATCATTGACTCGATACTGGATTTTCAAAAGGCAGGCATTGGCGTTTTGACTGAAATAAACCTTAAGCAGGACGGAGGTATTCTCGCTCCGGTTCTTGCCCAAACTCAAGTCATTAATGGGAAACCTATAAGGGTAGGCAATTTTAACCCGGTTGCGGAATGGATCGATCCGAACGATTCGACTCAAACTCCACAGTTCTACAGTACCGATGGATCATGCTGTGTAAAGCTGTCGTCCTTTTTCCAGCCGCCAACACCGACCGATGACGGTGTCCTTGAAGATACCGAAGACAATCGGCCTGACATCAATTTCATTATCAACAACGGCTTCAACATGATCACGACCGATAATGTAGTCACTACTGAACAACTGTTGAGTTCACTTGGAAAACGAAATACCTGCTATATTCGGACAGGTTGCACTCAAAACACCTCCCCCACTCCTCCCTGCGGTCAAGGAGTTCAGTGCGTTTCGCCCGCACCTCCCTGCGGGACCGGAGTTCAGTGCATTGCTCCTGATCCAAACGCTCCACCTAACAATCTGTCCGTCACATCATCCTCCCCTGTACCTGGCCAACGAATTGCGTACTACACCAGCTGGTCGGTCTACGCCAACGCCTTCTATCCCAAGGCTCTTGACACCCAGGGTATTGCATCCAAGCTTACAACCCTGAATTATGCCTTCGAGAACATCGATCCGGTTAACCTGACCTGTTTTGCGGGAATTCATCCTGCTTCGACCGATACGAGCTCCCCTACAGCATATGACGGGGCATCCGATGCCTATGCCGACTATCAGATGGGGTTCACCTCGGCCAACAGCGTCGATGGGAGCACCGACCAATGGGGTCAGCCACTCGAGGGCAACTTCAATCAGCTTAAAGAACTGAAGGCTAAGTACCCGAACCTGAAGGTGCTGTTGACGCTGGGTGGCTGGACTTACTCCAAGTTCTTCTCCGACGTTGCGGCAACCGATGCGTCACGGAAGAAGTTCGTCAGCTCCTGCATCAACCTATACATCAATGGCAATCTGCCCGTTCTCTCCACGAGTCCGGCTGGCGGTCAGGGTGTTGCTGCGGGGATCTTTGATGGATTTGACATCGATTGGGAATACCCTGCAAGTCCCAATGGCAACGTAGGAAACCATTACTCCGCAGCGGACACGGCGAACTACACTGCATTACTTGCCGAGTTTCGCGCGGAACTCAACGCCCTGGGTGGAAGCAAGCATTACATGCTTACGGCAGCTGTTCCCGCCGGTCCCACCGAAATCAATAGCCTCCAGATTCCGCAGTTAGCTCAATATCTTGATTACGCCGACGTCATGACCTATGACTTCCATGGAGCCTTTGAAACCAACGGCCCCACTAACTTTCAGGCCCCTCTCTTCGACTCGCCGTTGAGCCCAGCGGTGGGAACCGGCTTTACCGTCAACAACGCGATCAATAGCTGGCTCAACAATGGTTTTCCTGCCAACAAACTGAACCTGGGAATTGCCTTCTACGGACGAGGATGGACCGGGGTGCCGAACAATGGCGCAAATGGTCTGTACCAGTCAGTAACAGGAGCGACTGCTCCCTTCCCGTTTTCGCAAGAAGCGGGTGTGGTCGATTACAAGGAACTTGAAACAGCCGGAAAGCTAAACAATAACGTCTACTTTGACCCGACCAGCGATAGCGCCTGGGTCTATGACGGGACCAACTTCTACGGTCTCGATGTGCCCTATTCACTGCAATACAAACTTGCCTTCATGCAACAGAAGGGACTGGCAGGAGTCATGATGTACTCTCTGGAGGATGACGACGCTTCCAGCACACTGCTTAATGCAGCCACTGGCTTAGGTACGACCAATGGTTCCTTTACACCCGCTGGTGCCGCACCCCAGCAGTAAGCGCTGGAAGGAAATCGCACGGGAATCAGCTCAATGCCTACCGGCATATGGGCGACCAGGCGATGGAACTCTGGCGTGTTTATGATAGGCACCCGCTGAAACAATCGGCATAGGGGGAGCGGTAGCCCGCTCCCCCTGCCACACCACCGGACATGCGGATCGCATCCGGCTCATCGTTGAGATCACACCAGCTGGTGCATCCCAGGTAGTGAATGTCTCCTATTATGACCCTCTGCTGGAAGACGCATCGGAGACTCGATCTCTTCATCCGGAGTTGTCACCGCACCCGCTTCACGGAGATGATTCGCGAACCGGCATCTACCGCAAAGCGCTTCTCTACCCGGATTAAAGAGAAACTAGCTAGTCTCCTGAGTCATAAATAGCACGATGCACACCGCCAACATGAGCATCCTTATGCTGCATCCTTCGCTCGGAGATATGAGCCATCTCGCTTCGGTCGGTCGTATCCGCTCAGGAACGCGACCGACCTAGCATCGGTTAGGAGGACGTGATGTTTCCGTTCAGCCCCTGGGGGAAGAAGCCACCCTTTGATACGCCGGTCATCCCTGCGGCTCCATAGACGATTTGAAGAACCTGCGACGTGTTGCGGGTGAAGGCGACGGCAAGCGGGACGGTGGATGATGTTGTGGCGGTCCCAGAAGTAGCGAAGAAGCCACCGGCTGCGGTAGGACCCTGGGTTGCCAGTATCTGAGCACCTGGATCGGCTGTGGGGACATCAAGCGAATCGGCCGCAGCGAAGGGAGCTGATTGTTGGATCGCGATCAGACGCAATGCCCCAGCCTGAAAGCCCTCGACAGCCAGTATCTGCGCTGCATAAGCAAGATTCATTCCCGTAAGCAGAGAGGTTGCGCCAGCATAGGCAGTCGTACCGACATCTTCAAACTGGCGGGCGATGGTGATGATATTCGCCGACGTGACTGCACCGGCAGCCGAGAGATTCAGGGCTGGCCGAGCGACATGGCCGCTGCCGACCAAACTCTGCAGATCGGCGACGTGCGACATCTCATTAAAGAAGATCTCGTTGAAGATGTCGGCGATCTGCTGATTGGGGAATGCGATCTTCGCAGATGGAGCACCAGTGATCGCTCCGCTGCCCGCGGTCAGCGAGGAAGGGAGGTCCGCGCCTTGTGTCGCGAAGGAGTAGAAGGTCGCTTCAAGATACTCGAGGTTCAGGGCAAAGTTGAGAACGTCGGTCTCGGAGGGTCCGGCCGCCATCAGGCTGGTGGGAGCGGTGGTATTGCTGGTATCGTCACAGCCGGCCAGGAGACCAGCCACTGCCGCTGCACCGACAAGGCCAAGAGCGGACATGAAGCTTCTACGGTTGAAAGCGCGCTGCGCGCTGATGTTTTTTGCCTGCTCGACCGTGATCTGTTCGAGCGCCTGCGCTGTCTTGTTGCTGCCCATGGGGGGGAGAGCTCCTCGTGTTCTATCTATTGCTATTGAAAAAACACGAGGAGCTGCACTCTATTCCCAGCCATGGCAGTGCTGTGAACTGAGAACTACCTGACGCAAAGCTCGGGATCACTTTTCGTCCGTGCCGTGGATGGCGCCGATATGCCGTTTGACGATCAAGTCCGTCTTGGCTGCGAATACCTTCAGGTCTCCCGTTCCGTCTACAGCTTCCCTGTGCGAATAGCTTCTCGTCTATATCATGGATTTGGGCCATATCGCTTATATACGCTGCATTAAACTCGGTGTTGGAAACTTGCTTCAGATGAGCGAGTCGCTGTTCGAGACCCCGAAGCGTAGCCCAAAGATTGCCGTATTCAAAAGCGTCGTTTTCTGCGATGTCGTAACTGACTAAATACACTCCCATGCAATACTCCTAAACGTAGTTTTGAGAACCATTGAGGATAGAGAGTCAAATCCATAGCTTCAGAAAGTGATGCAGTTGAGCCTCTGATATTGAGGCTTCTATATAACAAGATAGGGCCTCCATAGAGGTCGTCAAGTGAGAAGCCCAACATATTGTGCTGTGTGAATCTAATCCCTGTTAGGATCAAGCAGGGTATAGAGAGTAATCGGGCTTCGGCCGCAGGAAGCCTATAAGCCCTTCGTAAATTCCGAAATGCTCATTTCGAAGCTCGTAGCCAAAATCTCGACAGTCGCGATCGATGCGACTTTTCGGCCATTTTCCAGTTGGCTGATGAAAATCTTTCCTAAGCCAGAGATTTCTGCTAAATACGCCTGATTCCAGCCGCGTTTCGTGCGCAGTTCACGGATTCTTCTCCCCAACCGAACGCTGATGTCAATTGCCACATCTTCATGGTCTGGTTATCCTGAAGGCTAAGTTAGCCGATAGGCTAACTCCTTGCTTCCCATGTTGAATACGCGGATGCGGGGATGATTGGAGGAAGCATTTTGCTCGGACAGTTTACCTAGCCGGCCATGGCTTTTTGAAACTCTTCTGAAAGGACAGCGAGGTTCCAAAAGGCTAAGTAACGAGCGGCAAGGCGCGGCAGACTGCGATGCCCCGCAAATCGAAAGTGAAGGGACTCTTACCCGATGGATTTGACACTATGAACTCTATTCTACTTATCGACAGTGAACCCATCGTCGCAACCGCCCTCCAAGCCACCCTCAGGCAATTTGGGTTCGAGGTAGAACTCGCCGACTCTGGAAAGGCGGCGCATGCATGGTTGCGAAGAGCGCACTTCGACCTCATCGTGGTCGATTTTGACCTGTCACCCCGGCCAAACGGCGAGGCAGTGCTTGAACCTTCAAAATCCGCCACGGGATCCTGGAGCGGGACGGGACTTATACGAGAGCTTCGCGCCGCCCGCATTACATCTCCGATTCTGGTGCACACCGTGCTCGACGGCGAGTTATACGAAACCGCCTCGCTCGACGCCGGAGCCGACGACTACATCGTCAAGAAGGCTCCCATCTCCATCCTTCTATCGCGTCTTCATGCGCATCTTCGCCGCAGGGAGCGCGATCTTGGCCTGGCCGCCAAAGCTGAGCGCCGCGTAGCCGTCGGCCGCTTCACTCTGGACCGAAAGGCGCGCGTCCTCCTGGCGGACGAAAAGCCAATCACTCTGGCGCGCCGCGAGATGAAGCTTCTTGAAAAACTCGCTTCAAGCCCCTCCCGCGTCTTCTCCCCTAATGAGATTCTCAACGAAGTCTGGGGAGATCATCTCCGCCGGTCTCTGCCCGCTCTCTCTGGGTTGCTGCGCCGGCTGCGCCAGAAGATGGCAAAAAATGGCCTTCCCGACCCCGTTGAGAACATTCGAGGCCGGGGGTTCAGGCTGCTCGAATCTATTCGCCTCGATGCCAAGGCTCCTACCAGATAAGCATTTTGCAGCCGCATGAAGTGATTTTGGCTACTGCAAGCCCGTCGCTATCCGTCTCGCATCTGTAATTGCGTGGTCAAAAAATGAAAAGGAATGGCCCCGACCTTTAGAGGGCAAGCGCGGCGAGACATATCCCGATGGGGATGAAGGGATCTGATGGTCCAATAGGCAATCGACATAGGAAGAGGGATAATGATTGACTTGGGGGAGCACACGCTATATTTACGTCGATATCCGGTCGAGGATGGTTTCGTGACGATAGTGGGATTCTGTAGACGGCAGACCGCGATAGAAGGCAAATGTCAACAGCTTGTTCGACCGGGAGGGAGGGAGTGCCTCTCCTGGTGCGAATGCTTCCGTTACAATCTGAAGCTCAATACCGGCAGCTCATTCCAAACCCCTTGGCTTGATTCGAAAGCCTTGAGAAGGCCGGCGTCGGCGGTTCGATCCCGTCTCTGGCCACCACTTTATAATCGATCAGTTACTGAGGTTTTTTAGAAACTGCAATAGATCTGCAAGATGGCAGTGCTCTCGGATGCTCACAGACCAACGATAGCATTGGTCATAGGCGTAAAGACCAGAGCATACGCCCCAAAGAACTGCTCGACCATATCCTTGCCTCGTTGCGCGGCCGTAATCTTGAAGTCTTTGCGGAACGATTGGCCGGAAATCAAAAAGATAGCTGAACGACTGGATACGGACTTCAAAAAGGCCGTATTCGATGCCGCGCTCAAGAGCTTTGAGCAGGTGGACAACCCGCTTCGCGTCAATAATCTTGCGACCGGCCTTCGAGAGCTGACCCGGCTGATTCTTCGGGATCTTCGAGCGATAAAGAAATCGAGGCGTCCTGCTGGTACGTGCCCGAGACCAATTTACTTGGGAAAGCGATCATCACCCGGTCGCAGCGGATTCATTATGCGGTCCATGCAGGCCTCCCGATTGACTTTGTCCAGGACACCCTGCACGTCGACATCAAGGGCACGAAAAAGAAGTTTTCCGGGCTCTTCGAGCAGCTAAATAAATTTACCCACATCGAGGAAAAAACCTTCAATATCGTGAGCGCTACGGGAACCACATCTTGTGGATGGCGGTATGCCGCGTGATTCTTACAGTATGGGAAAGCACAAGGAAGAAGATCTGGCTCGGTGGCGAGGTCTTGTATCTGAGCAAGCAAGCAGCGGCAAGAGTGTAGCAGCGTTCTGTGGTGAACGGGGGTTGCGGGACTGGCAGCTCTACGAGTGGAAGAA
>Ga0193743_1001838_pt1 | contig 15391 bp, 14 predicted proteins | sample L2c2metaG_FD_143038 | JGI IMG/M metagenome (GOLD analysis project Ga0193743, IMG submission 143038) | Soil microbial communities from a riparian zone of the East river system, Colorado, United States - L2c2 | ecosystem: Environmental > Terrestrial > Soil > Riparian zone | place: USA: East River...
GTTGCGGAGTTCGTGCGCGAGGCGCAGCAGGAGGGGCTGTATGTGATTCTGCGGCCAGGGCCGTATGTCTGTGCGGAGTGGGAGTTCGGCGGGTATCCGGCGTGGTTGCTGAAGGACCACGACACAGTGGTTCGCAGCAGCGACCCGAGGTTCATGGAGCCGGCGGCGAGGTGGATTGCGCGGATGGGGCAGGAGCTGGCTCCGCTGCAGATTGGGAGTGGAGGGCCGATCATCCTGACGCAGGTGGAGAACGAGTACGGCACCTTTGGCAACGATCATGCGTATATGGAGCAGATCCATAAGCTGATGGTGGATGCGGGGTTCACGAAGTCGCAGCTGTATACGGCGGATGGGCCGGAGCAGGTGCCGGACGGTGCTATCGATGGTCCGCTGGAGCTGCCGGTGGGGATCAACTTTGGCGGCGAGAAGGATGGAGCCGCACAGAAGGCCTTCGAGACGCTGAGGAAGGTGCGGCCGGATGGGCCTTTCATCAACAGCGAGTATTGGGCGGGGTGGTTCGATCACTGGGGCAGCAAGCACGCGCATACCAGCGTTGAGAACCAGGCGGCGAACCTGGACTGGATGCTGCGGCAGGGATACTCCGTCAGCATCTATATGTTCCATGGGGGAACGAGCTTTGGGTGGATGAACGGCGCCAACAGCGACGGCAAGGGGAGCTATGAGCCGGATGTGACGAGCTATGACTATGACTCGGCGCTGGATGAGAGTGGGCGGCCTACGAAGAAGTACTTTGTGTTTCGCGATGTGATCGCAAAGGCTACGGGGAAGACTCCGCCGCCGGTGCCGAAGGTGGCTGCACCGATCCGTGTGCCCGAGATAAAGATGATGGAGGCGGCTTCGCTGTGGGAGAACCTGCCGAAGGCGATCCACTCGGAGCAGCCGTTGAGCATGGAGGATGTGGGCCAGGCCTATGGGTACATTCTCTACCGGACGCATCTGACGAACGGGGCCCTGGGCGAGCTTGTGCTGGACCAGTTGCACAGCTATGCGCAGGTCTACGTGAACGGGAAGATGATGGGGGTGATCGACCGGCGTTTGAAGCAGGATCGGTTGGAGCTGTATGGTGCTGGGGCGAATGCGCAGCTCGATATCCTGGTGGAGAATACGGGGCGGGTGAACTTCGGCAAGGCTATCGGCGGAGAGCGAACTGGGATTACCAAGCAGGTGACGCTGGCGGGCAAGGTGGTGACCGGGTGGGATATCTATCCGCTGCCTATGACGGCGGTGGATGCGTTGAAGTACTCGACGAAGGCTTGTGAGGGGGCTTGCTTCTATCGTGCAAGTCTGGATTTGGATGCGGTAGGCGATACGTTTCTGGACACGAGCGAGTTTACGAAGGGGCAGCTGTGGCTGAATGGGCGAGCGCTGGGGAGGATATGGAATATTGGCCCGCAGGAGGCGCTGTATGCTCCGGCGCCTTTTCTGATGAAGGGACGGAATGAGGTGATCGTGTTCGATGCGCAGGGGAAGATGGGGATGGCGATTCGCGGATTGGATAAGTCGGCGCTGGGCGGGACGAGCGCGTCGGCGCAGTGAGAGGCGAATTTAGACGCAGGACATCTCCTCTTCGCGGTGAGCGCGAAGGAGGAGACATCTGGTGACTGCGTTATGGGCCTGGGGTGGCCGGAGGAATGACGCTGAGGTACTCGTAGATTGCCCGGAGGTCGCGGTCGGTCATGTCCTGGTAGGCTGGCCAGGGCATGACCTGCAGGAGTGGGCCCATCTGCGGGTGAAGGTGCTCGTAGTCGAAGCCGGTGCGCATGATGTTCTTGAACTCGGCGTAGGTGCGGCCGGCGGGGCGGCCGTTCTCCGGGGTGAGGTTACGCGACGTGAAGGGGCCGAACTGCTGGCCACCGGCGAGGTAGTGAGCGGCGTTGACAACCTTTGGCTGTCCCATGAAGGGATTTCCACCGGGCAGGTAGGAGGGGTTGGTGTGGCAGTCGTTGCAGCCACCGACAGCGTTGACAAGGTAGCTTCCGAGGCCGATGCGATCGCGTTCTTCCCGATCTTTGCGGCGGAGATTCAGCGGTACGGGAGCGATTTTGAATCCCACATTGATGCGATGCTGCTCGGTTGAAGACCAATCATCGTCTTCTCCGCCTGCCTTCGCCTTGTGTTGGAAGGTGCCCAGGAGGGTGAGGAGGCCTGCGACAGCCAGGACTTTGCCTGCGAGATGCTTCATAAGGATTCTCCTTTTAAGGGGCCGGGTAAAGATGTGTCGGGGCCGGGAATCACTTGAGCCTCATACCCTGGGGTACTGACGCTTCAATGTCCTGATTCCTGATGCGAGGAGAAGCTTCGCACTCTCGCAGCGCGGATGTCAATGGGACGACACGATGAGATGACGCGGTTTAGTGGCCGGCGGAGGGACTGGCGTGCCTGGGTGGGCGGGGGATGAAGAAGAGCAGAGGCAACATGCAGGCGCAGAAGATGGCGAGATCCTGGATGATGTCGATGTAGGCGAGGGTGGCGGCCTGGCGATGGAGCTGGTTGTAGATGTAGGCCTGGGCAGTGTGGATGGCACCGAATGAGGCATCGCCACCTTTTGGCTTTGTACCGTTGCCTGCGACGAAGGAGTGAGCGAGGGACTTGACCTGCTCGTTGAAGGCGGTGTTGGCGGTGGTGAGGTTACGCACCATGTTGGACTCGTGCGCGGCGGTGCGTCGGGTGAGCATGGTGGCCATGAACGCAGTGCCGCAGGAGCCTCCGATGTTGCGGGCGAGGTTGGTGAGGCCGGAGACGTCGTTGCTCTCGGTCTGCTTCACGCCGATGTAGGCGATGGTATTGATCGGAATGAAGAGGAAGGCGAGACCGGAGGCCTGGAAGATGCGCATGAAGACGAGCTGGCCGTAGCTGAGGCCGAGGTTCAGCTGGGCCATATAAATGAGCGAGGCGGTGAGCATGAGGAAGCCGTAGGCGAGGAGCTTGCGCGGATCGACCTTGCTGGAGAGGAGGCCGACGACGGGCATCATGGCCATCATCATGAGGCCGGCTGGGGAGAGGACGAGGCCGGCGAGCTCGGCGGTGTAGCCGAGGAGGGTCTGGACGAACTGCGGGATGAGGATGGTGGTGCCGTAGAGGGTGAAGCCGAGGACGAACATCAGCGTGAAGCTGATGGCGAAGTTGCGGCGTTTGAAGAGGGTGAGGTTGACGATGGGGCGGTGGCCTTCGCGGAGCTGTTTGAGCTCCCACCAGATCATGGCGACGAAGGCCACGACCATGGTGACGATGAAGAAGGTGATGAGCTTGGAGGCGAACCAGTCGTCCTCCTGACCCTTGTCGAGGACGAATTCGAGAGAGCCGAAGGTGAGGCCGAGGAGACCGAAGCCGAGGAAGTCGAGCTTCATGCCGCCCTTCTGGGACTGCTTGACCTGCTTTTCGACCCATGGCGGATCTTCGACGATGCGGGAGGTGAGGAAGAGGGAGAGGAGGCAGATGGGGACGTTGAGGAAGAAGATCCAGCGCCAGTCGAAGTTGTCGGTGATGTAGCCGCCGAGGGTGGGACCGATGGCCGGTGCGCAGACGACGGCGAGGCCGTACATGGCGAAGGCCTGGCCACGCTTCTCGGGAGGGAAGGTGTCGGCCAGGATGGCTTGCTCCGACGGCGCGAGGCCGCCACCGCCGATGCCCTGCAGGATGCGGCAGAAGATGAGGATGGGGAGCGAGGGCGCGAATCCGCAGAGCGCAGAGCTGATGCCGAAGAGGGCGACGCAGATCATGTAGAACTTCTTGCGCCCGATGAAGGTGGTCATGTAGGCGCCAGCGGGAAGGATGATGGCGTTGGCTACGAGATAGGCGGTGAGGACCCAGGTTGCCTCATCCTGGGTGGCGCCGAGGCCGCCGGCGATGTGGGGCAGAGCCACGTTGGCGATGGAGGAGTCGAGCACCTCCATGAAGGTGGCCAGGGTGACCGTCATGGCGACGATCCACGGATTGACGCGAGGCCGCCAGGGACGGTCTACGGCGTGATGCGCGTCGAGAGGCTTCGCGTCTGCGAGGTCTAAGGTTGTGGTTGCCATTTTTTAAACTGTGGATTGGATTCGAGGGGGGAGGGAGGGGATTCAGGGATTTGGCTGTTGGTTGGCTATTGATTTCGCTGGGGTGTGTGCGATATTCGGTCTGCTGTCGGAAGGAAGGTTGGCAGATTGATGAAGAGTGTATCTCACCAATCTGCCGGTTCAGTGCTTAGCGTACGGTGTAGTTCTGCGTGTAGGTGTCGTGGGGGAGGCCTGCGGCGCGGGCCTTTTTCTTGAAGGCGGCGGCCTCTTCACGGCTCATGGGGCCGCCTACGGTGACGAGGTAAGGGGCGCGCCCGTTGGGCGTGAAGACCTCGGGATTAAGGGAGGCGTTCTGTTTGGAGAGGAGATCGACCTTCTGCTGCGCCTGGTCCTGATGGTTGTAGGTGTAGGCCACGACTCGCCATTGGGTGTGGGTGGTGCCGTTGTCCGGGGATGGCTTTGTTTCCGCTACGGGCTTGGTGGCGGGGGTGGCTCGGGGTGGAGGGGCGCTGGTTGGAGTGGAGGGCGGGGTCTCTGTGCGGCCTACGGTGGCCAGGGTTGGGATTGGCCGGGCGGGGGCCTTCGTGTGCAGGAGGTACCAACCGAGGAAGAACAGGAACAGAACTCCGATGGCGACTGCGGCCCACAGGCGTGAGTGGTTGGGTGCGGCTTCTATGGGGATGATTGCCCGGCCTGCTGGCGCGGCTGGCTTTGGCGCGATGTTTGGGGAGGGGGTTGGGATTGGGGATTTCGCGGCTGTGGTTAGAGCGGATGGTGCGGCGACAGGCTTGACGGGGGGGTGCGGACGAGGTGCGGCGGGGGGCGCGACGGCCGCGGCGATCTGGGAGAGGCCCCAGGTGCCGTTGAGGCCGTTGCGGACGATCTGGTCGAAGGGGGCGGCGAGCGGTGCGGCCGTGACCTGCAGGGTGCGCTGGCGGGTGAGGGCCTGGAGCAGGACGACGGCGAGATCATGGACGTCGCGGGCCTTCAGGGTGGCGCCTTCCTGTCCCTCGGGGGCTTCGCGGACGCAGTCGCTGCGGAGCTTGATGACTTCGCCGGCGGCGAGGACGCTGGCGGGCTCGATGTGCTCGTGGACGAGATTGCGCTCGTGCAGGGCCTGGAGTGCGGGGACGAGGCTGGTGGCTACCTGCCGGGTCTCGTCGACGGTCAGGGGGCGGTCCCTGAGGATTTCGGCGAGGTTGGCCTCGGTGGGCTCCATGACGGCGTAGACGACGGAGGCACCGTCGAGTGTGGTCTGGCCGCATCTCCTCAAGGTTACGAGATTGTCTTGTTTGATTTCGGTGACCCTGCGCCAGCGGGCGAGGATCTCCGCCTCGTCGAAGTGGGCTTCGATCAGACGGATGACGGCGGGGACTCCTGTGCCGTTGGAGGTGGAGAAATAGGCACTGCGGCCCTCGGGGGATAAGAGCTTTTCCAGAGGATAGGCTTCTGCGATGGTTCTTCCTTCGTAGTCGTTCCAAAGTTGCATATAGGTTCCAGTCCTGGGGAATTTATTCAATGTATTCAAGGAAGAATGCCGTGACGGCGAGGGAAGCAACGGACGCGTTCACCGGAGGGTACACGGCGTGCGTCTCTACAATAGCAATCATTATCCTCCATCGGGCTGACGTTTACTCAATTGAAGTGGGAGGGTAATCAGGGGAGATGCGGATCAACCCGATTGCGGCTAAAAGCGAGAGTTGGTGAAACGTATCTCGGACTGGGCTTTCGTCTCTTCTTATCCTTTCTTTTTCTTATCTTTTTCTTTGATGCGCGATATCGGTGAGCGGTGGTCATGGGCAGCGCGCGCCGTGAGGCTCCAAAGTGGGTGGCTGGAGTGGTAGACTTCGATTTTTCCCGCTATTCGCGGATCGTGTCGCGTTGATGGCGGTGGAAATGAGGTGTTTCGATGCATCCGGATCTTGAAAAGCTAATTGTTTTGCAGGGGCTCGATGTGGAGGCGAAGCGGCTGCGGGATGAGATGGCCGCGCTGCCGAAGCATGTGGCGGGGCTGGAGGCCAAGGCCAAGGCTACCGTTGGGCAACGGGCTGTCGTGGTGGGTTTGATTGCGAAGGAAGAGAAGCTGCGGCGGCAACAGGAGCTGGATGTGAAGGACCACCAGGCGAAGATCGCGAAGGTGCAGAAGCAGCTGGACCAGGCGACGACGACGGTACAGGTGACGGCGTTCGAGCATGAGATTGCGTTTGCCCAGGCGGAGGTGAGCAAGCTCGAGGATGCGGAGCTCGAGAGCATGGAGCGGAGCGAGGGGCTGGACGCGCAGAAGGCGCTGGCGGATGAAGCGGTGGCCTCGGACGAGAAGACTCTGGAGCGCGAACGGGCGAGGGCGGCGGAGACGATTGCGCTGGATAAGACCGCGCTGGCTGAGGTTGAGGGGAAGCGCGCGGCGTTGCGGCCGGAGATCGGGGAGAACGCGCTCTCGATGTACGACCGGATTGCGAAGGCGAAGGGAACGGCGGTGGCCGAGGCGCTGAACCAGAAGTGCATGGCCTGCCAGATGATGTTGCGGCCGCAGCGGTGGAACGATATTCGCGATCGCGGGAACGATGAGACGATGATGACGTGCGAGAGCTGCGGGCGGTTGCTGTACTACGATCCTGCGCGAGACGCTCCGCAGCGAAAGACGGTGCCGGTGGAGAGCATCGCGGCTTCGATTATAAGATCGCTGTGAGCGCAGGAATCAGAGGCTAGAATCAAGACAGTGAAGAGAATTTGTATCGACATGGATGAGGTGATGGCGGATGCGTTGGGTGAGCATCTGTTGCGCTACAACCAGCATTATGGGGAAGAGATCACGATAGCGGATCTTCAGGGGAAGTGGCTCTGGGAGGTGGTTTCGACGGACCGGCATGCGGTACTGGACGCGTACCTTCGGTCGGAGGACTTCTTCGAAGGGCTGGCGGTGATGCCGGAGTCGCAGCGGGTGGTGCGGCGGCTGCAGATGAACTACGAGGTGTTCATCGCGACGGCGGCAATGGAGATTCCGACGTCGTTTCAACAGAAGTACCGTTGGCTGGCGACCCACTTTCCATTTATCCCGGCTTCGCACATTGTCTATTGCGGCGATAAGGGGATTCTGCGGGCGGACTATTTGATCGATGACAATCCGCGCCAGTTGCGGCGGTTTGAGGGCGAGGGGATTCTGTACAGCTCGCCGCATAATGTTGGGATAACGGGCTTCAAACGGGTGCAGGACTGGCTTGAGGTGGAAGAGCTGTTTCTGGGGTGAGGACGTTGCGCCTACGGCAATTCCTCTGATTTTTCGCGCAAGACGTACCTCGGCGGCTGAAACCGTAAGGATAAACGGGACATTTACAGTACGGCTTTTGGGTACTTGTCTTTTGCGATTGTTTTGTCGCCAGGGGTAATGCCCCTGCGTTCTCGCCGAAGGGGGAGAACAGGCAACGGCAAGGACGATGGAGTTGGTTGTTGGAAAGGTCCCGGGCAGTTGTGGCGAGTCAAGATCTTCGGGATCCTTCGCTCCGCTCAGGATGACGACCAAACAAACAAAAGCAAAAGCAAAAGCAAGGACAAAAGCAAAAGCAACGGCAACGGCAAAAGCAAGGGCAACGGCAAAAGCAAGGGCAACGGCAAAAGCAAGGGCAACGGCAAAAGCAACGGCAAGGAACAAAAACGATAGCTTTTTCAGTGTCTCTGAAGCCCGTTTTGTTGCCATATCCTTACGGACCGGATAAAAAAAACAAAAGGCAACAAAAGGACAGGCTAAAGCAGCTACTTTTTCAGTGCCGTTTACGTGCTAGGGCATAATGGACGACGAAGGAAGTAGCCACGTGCATCCGAAGGAGCAGATAGTGGGACATCGATATTCCAACATCCTTGAAACAGTCGGGAACACTCCTGTCGTCAAGATCAATAAGCTGGGACCATCTGACGTAAACCTGTTTGTAAAAATCGAGGCATTCAACCCACTCGGCTCGGTCAAGGATCGTCTGGCCCTCGGCGTGATCGAGGATGCGGAGAGGACGGGACGCCTCAAGCCAGGCCAGACCGTGATCGAGGCGACGAGTGGCAATACGGGGATCGGGCTGGCCATGGTGTGCGCCCAGAAGGGATATCCGCTTGTCGTAACGATGGCGGAGACCTTCAGCGTCGAGCGGCGAAAGCTGATGCGGTTCCTGGGTGCGAAGGTCGTGCTGACTCCTGCGGCAGGCAGAGGTCTGGGCATGGTTGCCAAGGCTGTTGAGTTAGCTGAGACGCATGGCTGGTTTCTCACACGGCAGTTCGAGAATGAAGCCAATGCCGACATGCACTCCCGAACGACGGCCCAAGAGATACTGGAAGACTTCAAGGGCGAGAGGCTGGACTACTGGGTTACGGGATTTGGCACAGGGGGCACGCTGAAGGGCGTGGCAAGGGTGCTCGCAAAGGAGCGGCCTGAGACGAAGATCGTCGTCTGCGAGCCGGACGATGCGCCGATGCTCTCGAGCGGGATCGAGCAGCAACGGAAGCCGGATGGATCGGCGGTGGCGAGCCACCCCTCCTGGCGCCCTCACCCGTTACAGGGCTGGAGCCCGGATTTCATACCGAAGCTGACGGCAGATGCCGTGGAGACGAAGGTCATCGAGCAAGTCCTGCGTATCGAAAACGCGGAGGCGATGCGCTGGAGTCGAGAGCTCGCCCGCAAAGAGGGGATCTTCGTCGGCATCACCTCCGGTGCGACCTTCGCGGCGGCGTTGCGGGTGTGCGCGGAGGCTCCGAAGGGATCGACGATTCTGTGCATGTTGCCTGATACGGGGGAGCGCTACCTGACCACTCCGCTCTTCGCCGACGTCTCTGTCGACATGACGGAGGAGGAGCTGGGGATTTCGCGCTCGACTCCCAGCGGATGGTTGCAACCGGCGCCATAGGACCAGATCGCGCCTCTTCGGTATAGGACAATGTTGAGAGATGCTTCCCTCTCTTCTTTGTCACTCTCGTCGTGTTGGACAGGGCCTCGTGTTGATCGCTGCTCTCTTCAACGTTGGTTGCGCGACCGCTGCGCCGATTATGGGCTATAGGGTCGTGGCAAAGTATCCCCACTCGACTGAGAGTTACACGGAGGGATTTCTCTATCTCAACGGGCTGTTCTACGAGGGTACAGGGCTTGCCGGGCACTCTGCGCTTCTTGCCATTCAGCCTGATACGGGCAAGCCTCTTCAGAGGCTCGATCTGGCACCGCAGTACTTTGGGGAGGGGATCGTCGATTGGGGGTCGAACCTATATGAATGGACCTGGAAGTCTCATATCTGCTTTGTCTACGACCGCTTCAGTCTACGGATGATCAAGCAGCTCACCTACACGGGTGAAGGTTGGGGAATGACGCGTACAGCGACAGAGCTTATCACCAGCGACGGGACGGCTACTCTTCGATTCCGTAGTCCCGATACGTTCAAGGAGACTCGCCACATCATCGTGAAGGATGGGAAGAAGGTGATAGACCAGCTCAACGAGCTTGAGTTTATCAAGGGCGAAATCTACGCAAACGTCTGGCATTCCGATCGGATTGCGCGCATCTCGCCGCAGGACGGACACGTGATTGCGTGGATCGATCTCACCGGGCTGCTCCCTGACGATCAGAGGATTGATGGAGAGTCGGTGCTGAACGGGATCGCTTACGATGCGCCGCATGATCGACTCTTCGTGACCGGGAAGCAATGGCCGACGGTCTTTGAGATCAAAGAGATCAAAGTCGTCAGCCGAGGTTCCGGCAAGTCAAAGGTGCGGTAATTTTCGATCCAGTGTCCGCCTGTGTTCAGGCGTAGAGGGCGGACTCGAAGCGCTGGAGGGCGGCGTCGGACCAGGCGTGGGTGGACTTGCGCCAGGTGTCGCCCTGCTCTTCGAGGAAGTTGGGGAAGTCCATGCGGCAGTAGCCGGCGCGGGCCTGGAAGTCGTAGAGGGCCTGGGCGGTGCCGTCGAGGTAGAGGACAGCCTGCAGGCCGTCGCGGGACCACTCGACGGAGGCGATGCGCTGGGGCTCGGGGCGGTTGAGCTCGGCGTCGCTCTTGGCCAGGGCGGCGACGTTGTAGATGAGCATGGCGTCGAGGATGCTGTGCTCGTGCTCCTCCTGCGAGCGGTCGCAGGCGTAGAAGTAGCCGGCGAGGCCTTCGTCCTCGAAGACTACGGTCCAGGGGACGATGGGGGAATCGACTGAGAGAAAGGCGCGGCCGGGGGTGAAGGAGAGCGACTGCATATCTCTCACGATACGATAAAGAAAGACGCGAAGACAGAATGACCAGGGAACAGAGATGAGTGGAGTGATGTGCAGGGGATGAAGCTTCCGCGGATTGAGATTGGCCGGCCACAACGATTTGCCGCGCTGCTGCTGCTGTTTTTCATGGCGGAGTGTCTGTGGGTGGTGCACCGGCAGGAGATCTCTCCGCAGGACTATCGGTTCGCGCGATGCGGGCGGGAGATGTGGGAGCGGCCTTCTCCGCTGGCCGGGTACTTTACGACCTGCGGAAATCTGAATGGGGATGGGACGTTTGCCTATCGGGTGGCGGGGTTTCCGCTGACGGTGCAGCGAGTGGTGCTGCTGGCGGGCGATACGCTGCGGAAACCGCAGAATCGGCTGTATGCGGGCGGGTCGCTGAATGGGTCGACGTGGGAGGCACGGCATGAGCTGTTCAGTGTGAAGTATCTGCTGCACCTGCCGTTCATCTTCTTTGCGATGTGGCTGGGTGCGGGTTTGTGGTGGGTGGCGCGGAGACTGTTTGGGAATGAGGGCGGGTTCTTCGCGCTGGGGCTTTACTGCTGTTGTCCGGAGATCGTTCGCTATGCGGTGAGGCCGAACAATGAAGTGCTGGCGATGTGGGGACTCTACGGGCTGGTGTATGCGGCGATGGGAGTGGCTCATGCGATGCAAGGGCCGCGACGGAAGTGGCGTCCGCGGATTGTGTTGCTGACGGCTGCACTGGGGTTGACGGCGGCGGCGCACCTGCTGGCGGCGATGATTGGGTTCGCGGCGGCGCTGGTGTTGATGATGTACCTGGCGGAGCGGCGGCGGAGTTACGTGATGCAGATCCTGGTCTACTCGGCGCTGGGAGCGCTGGTGATCTTGTTTGGGTTCTATGCATTTCGGCTGGCTCCGTTCAGCTATGTGTTCACCGGTGGGGGAGCGCGGTTCTGGTTCTCGCTGGAGGGCGCGCGGAGGTTCTTCACGGATCTGGCGAATGGGCCAATCGTGGTGGCGACTGGGGTGGCGCTGGTGCTGTACCTGGGGGTTCGGCGGTGCCGGTACTTCGGCAATACGGCTCCGCTGGTGATGGCATTGCTGCTGCTTCCGCTGGTGACGACGCAGGTGACTACGCAGCCGTGGTTCTGGGCGTTGCCGTTCCTGTTCACGTTTGTGGGTGGCGTGTTTGCGGATGCACTGGAGACGCGGTACCGCAAGCTGTTTCTTGCGCTTGGAGGTACGGTGCTTTTGACACAGGGGTTGATCTGCGTGACGGCGCTGCCGGAGATTGCGCGATAGCTGCTGTACCTTGGTTACAACGTGACATTTCATGGAGTCTTTTGCATCCAAGTACGGGAAGTCCTGCATACTGGTTCCGCACGATACGCAAGTCCTGCCTGAAGGGGTCCATCCGCAATGATGAAAGTCTCGCTCCGCACTGTTGGCGCTATGTGTGCCCTGACCCTGCTGCTGACGGCGGGTGGATGCCGCAAACATCGCAAGACGAAGTCTGCGCCGAATACCGATGCGTATGCGGGGAACCTGCAGGAGCTGGTGGCGAAGAAGGAATTGCCGAAGGAGAAGGTGGATACGACGCAGGTGCCGAACCTGCGGTGGCCGAACTTCTCGGACTATCAGTCGATTGTGGCGAAGTTCTACGACGACCGGAACTATGAGGTGGCGTGGACGCGTGATGGGGCGCCGACGGCGTCGGCTACGGCGTTTATCCAGGCGTTTCAGGATGCCGGGACGAAAGGGCTGATCCCGGAGGACTACGACGCGCCGCGATGGGCCGACCGGGTACAGCAGTTGAAGACGAAGTCGGCGGATGCGATCTCGCTGTTCGATGTGGCGATGACGGTGAATGTGATGCGGTATATCTCCGACCTGCGGATTGGACGGGTGAATCCGTCGCACTTCAGCTTCGATATCCATGTGGAGGACAAGAAGTACGATCTGGCGGGGTTCGTCTCGGACAATGCTGTGGATGCGACGGAGGTGCCGAAGCTGATTGCGAGCGTCGAGCCGGACTCGGAGCAGTACAGGAAGACGGAGGAGGCGCTGGCGCACTATCTGGAGCTGGCGAAGCAGCAGGAGCAGTCAGGTGCTGAACCGTTGCCGATGGTGGCGAAGGCGGTTTCGGTGGGTGGGAGTTATACGGCGGCAGACGCGCTGCTAAGCCGTTTGCAGCTTGAGGGAGATGCTGGAGGCATCGTAGACGTCAATATTCCCACGGCCAATTCGACGACTCATTCAACGACCAATTCAACAGTGCCCCCGGTCTTCGATGCTGCTCTATCCAGCGCGGTGAAGAGCTATCAGCATCGACATGGGATTGCGGAGGATGGGAAGCTGACGCCGCAGACGATCAAGAGCCTGAATGTGCCGCTGGCGTCCCGGGTGACTCAGTTGCAGGACTCGCTGGAGCGTTGGCGGTGGCTGCCGGACCCGTATCTGAATCCGCGGCTGTTGGTGAATCTACCGGAGTTTGTGGTGCAGGGGTATACGGCTGACCACAAGCTCGATTTCACCATGAAGGTTGTCGTGGGCAAGGTGGCTGGACAGCACCAGACGCCTGTATTCACGCACACGATGAAGTACCTGGTGTTCCGTCCTTATTGGAATGTGCCGGTGGATATTGCGAAGAAAGAGCTGGTTCCGCATATCCAGGAGAACCAGGCGTATCTAGCGAGCAAGAACTTTGAGGTAACGAATAACAAAGGCGTGGTGCTGACGAACTACTCGGCAAGGCAAGTTGCGCAGGGTGGGGTGATGGTGCGGGAGAGGCCGGGGCCGAAGAACTCGCTGGGGCTGGTGAAGTTCATGTTCCCGAACCAGTACGATATCTATCTGCATTCGACGCCCGCGGTCTCTCTGTTCGACCGGACGCGGCGGGACTTCAGCCATGGGTGCATTCGGGTGCAGAAGCCGGAGGACCTGGCGGTGTGGGTGCTGCAGGGGCAGGGGGATTGGGACCTTGCGAAGGTTCAGGAGGCCATGAACAGTGGGCAGGACAACCATACCGTGAGTCTGAAGACGCCGTTGCCGATTGCGATCTTCTACGTGACGGCGCGTGTGGATGAGGATGGAGCCGTCCACTTCTTCGACGATATCTATGGATATGACGCGCAGCTGCAAGAGGTGCTGGCGAAGGGGCCGCCGTATCCGGTGAAGCCGGAGCCGATTGTGCCGAAGACGAAGCCGGGAGATACCCTGTAGCGCTGGTGTAGACTGCTGGCGTGATGAAGACGACTGCTCCAGCATGGAATCCGAAGGTGGATGCTTATGTCGCGAAGGCGCAACCGTTCGCGCAACCGATCCTGACGCATGTGCGCGAGTTGGCCCATAAAGCTTGTCCCGATGTGGAAGAGGAGATCAAGTGGGGGATGCCCTTCTTTCTGCTTCGTGGGGTGATCCTGGCTAATATGGCGGGGTTCAAGCAGCATTGCAGCTTCGGTTTCTGGGGGCCGGGGATGCAGGAGATCCTGGGACAGGATGGGGTGAAGTCCAAGGAGGCGATGGGGTCGCTGGGACGGATTACGAGCCTGAAGGATCTGCCCGCAGACAAGGCGCTGCTTGGGTACTACCGGCAGGCAGCGGGATTCGTAGCGAGTGGACAGCGCACGAGGTCGTTTACGCGGGGGACGAAGGCGGCTAAGCCTGAGCTGGAGATTCCGGTGGAGTTGAGTGCCGCTTTGAAGAAGAACAAGGGTGCGGCGAAGGTGTTTGCGGAGTTCAGTCTCACTTGTCGGCGGGAGTATTCGGAGTGGATCGCCGAGGCGAAGAGGCCGGAGACGAAGGAGAAGAGGGTGGCGCAGGCAGTGGAGTGGATTGCCGAGGGGAAGCAGCGGAACTGGAAGTATCAGAACTGCTGAGGTGACCTGTTCGGACCATGGAGTACAAAAGGGTCGAGCATCTTTGTGCTCGACCCCTTTTGCCTTTAAGTTTCGACAGTGTTCGTCAGACGCCCTGTTCGTCAGACGCCTTGATAGACGAGCTTGACGAACATGTCGGGCTTGACGAAGCCGTTGCCCCACTTCGCGTCATATTGGGCGGTGGGCTTGGCGGCTACGGTTTCCTCGGCGGATCTTCCCTGCTTCTTAAGTTCGGCTACTTTTTCACGGATGGCTGTGAGCATGTCGAGGGACTCGGAGAGTTGGTTCTTGTTGCCGACGGGACCGTGGCCGGGGATGAGAACGGTAGAGGTGGTGCCGGTGGCGAGGTTACGCTGGGCGGCACGGATCATGCCGTCGATGTGGCCGCCGGTGGAGTAGTCGATGAAGGGATAGGCACCGTTGGTCCAAGTGTCGCCGGTGTGGAGGATATCCGCGTCGGTGAAGTGGACGGAGATGTCGGTGTCGGTATGGGCGGGATCGTAGTGCTGGAGGTGAATGGTGTTGCCGTTGGTCTTGAGGAGGTGGCTGTCGGTGAAGACGAGGGTGGGGAGTGCGTCGGCAGGGAGGGGTAGGAAGGTGGCGTTGAAGATAGCGATGGTCTGCGGGTTGCTGAGGCGGAAGCGGGTTTTTTCGTGGGCGATGATGGTAGCGCCAGTGCTGTGAATCCAGGGATCGCCGTCGGTGTGGTCGTAGTGCCAATGGGTGTTGATGAGGTGCTCGATGGGGTCGGGGCTGATGGCGGCGAGGGCTTCGGTGATCTGGGGGCGGGAGGTGGAGATGCCGGAGTCGACGAGGAGCTTGCCTTGAGGGCCGGGAAGGACGGCGATGTTGCCTCCGGAGCCGAGGAGGACGCTGACGTTGCCGCGGAGCTTCTGGGTGGTGATCTTGCCAGTGGCCGCCGCTGCGCGGGCCTGGACGACCATGGCTGGCGGCTGGGCATCCTGAGCGAAGAGGGGACGGGGGGTGAGGTAAGCGGCTGCGGCAGTGGTAGCGGTGGTAGCGAGGAAGCGGCGGCGGGTGATCATGGAGTCTCTTTCATTGTTCGCAAAATTTGTTGGTGGATCGATTGATTAGGTGGTGTGGTCGACGATGATCTTCCAGCCTTTGTCGGTTTTTTCGAAGACGAGGGAGAAGATGCCGTCGGCGTTGCCGCCTTCTTTCTTGTTGCGCTCGAGGTGGTATTTGCCGATGACAACGGCGAATTTTTCGTCGAGGGGGTGGACCTCGAGCTCAGAATAGCCGAGGGTGCCCATGGCGGCTCTGTTGGGGTAGTTGTGGCGGTACTC
>Ga0193743_1001840_pt1 | contig 15381 bp, 14 predicted proteins | sample L2c2metaG_FD_143038 | JGI IMG/M metagenome (GOLD analysis project Ga0193743, IMG submission 143038) | Soil microbial communities from a riparian zone of the East river system, Colorado, United States - L2c2 | ecosystem: Environmental > Terrestrial > Soil > Riparian zone | place: USA: East River...
ACTTCCCGATACCGCCTTTGGCCGCAAACCGTGTCCACCTGGCCAGGTCCGGTGCTTCTAATCTCATTCCTTCTTCTGACTTCGACTCCTCGGGTTAAGGACCAAGCTAAAAACCGCGAACCCAGAGGTTCCTATCGTTCAAACTAAATGTCCAGTATTAGGGTGTCTCAACAACGATAAATCGCGACTGGTAGGAGGAATAGGTGGATATCCTAAGGCTTAAGCGCTAAGGACTTCAATGGTCAAGCAGGTAATAAAATTAAACGTTTGGGTTTCTAAATTGAAAGTCTTTGATCAACACATGTCAACACCATCATTCCTCGTTGCTTCCTCGTGTACGGCCTAGAAAGTTATTATTAGTCTCTAACAAACCCACATTGGATGCAAGGTGCTCGAATTCCCGATGTCATAGAGGTACTGCTAGCACTAGTAGGGCCAAAGGAAAAATGTATGCTCTTCCGACTTCCAGCGTCCATCACAGGCATAGAGCGGTTCCGTTGTACTCTCGCGCAGGACGCATAGAGCGTCTTACTTTGCGACCGTCCTTATTTGAGGCTCCTAGTTTGACTTTGACCACCAGTTTCACAGAGCGAGCTAAAGTTTTTGAGCGGGTCAACAAGGTTTGGGGGCTTCAATGTCGGGTATGGTCCTCTGTGGGACCTAGCTGAAGACAGGGGATGGTACAAGGAAGCCATTACCAGGAGGAGCAACACCGATACTGAGGCGAAGGATAGGCCGCAGGTTTATCCCGATATAGGGATTCAGACGGGTGGGGAGGTCATGAACTTGGAGTATGTACCCTTCTCGTTTGCAACATTCTGCACCTGGTACGACTAAATACAGACACATGGGGAATGCCTCAAACATCTCCATATATTGGCGTCTTTGAGATTTGAATAGACCGAAAAAAACAGGCCACAGGGGGAGGTGGCTTTCGATCACCTTCAGTGGTAATATCGTCTGTGAGCAGGTAAGGGCTTGGGGCTCTGCGATGATCCAGGGCACATACGATTTACTTATATACTGACCTCTTGATTTCTAGCGAAGTACACATCGGAGAGCAAAGCTCATTCCCGATACTGGGGCTCCCGTCTGGGGAATGGATTGGTGTCCAATACATGCTATCAACCGACCAGGTGGAATTACTCTCCCATGCTATTCGAAAATCGTGCTAAATTGATTTCCTACGTTTAAGCATGATCATACCAACAATATCTTGCCGTCGCTCCTTTCCCTTCCCACTCTCACAGTCCAGATATTGGGAGAAAAATAAAAAGGCCATCGTATTTTTTGATCTTTGAATGGTTGACCGAATGACAACGCCAAAAAAAAACAAAAAAAAAACAAAAAAAAAACAAAAAAAAAGTGTGCTTGTAACTTGCATAACTGGTTTATTCTCTTTTTTTAAGGCCATCAGAAGAACGTTCTACTATAAAAACGAATCTGGACACTCCCCAAATAAAAAATAAAAAATATCGTTGCCATAAATATCTGGCGGTCAGGGACACAATCTCCACTGCGTCATGCAAACCTGAAAACCATTCATATACTTGAAAAAAAGAAACTGTCGGTAATTTTGAATAAAATCGTATATTTTTTCATTTTCATTCTAGTCCTGCATACTTGACATCAGCATTGGCATCCAGCCAAGCCAACCATTCCTTCAAATAGTTACTCCCATGACAGACGGTAGAGGAATCTCCAACAATACACTGGGGAAAATTTCAGAAATCGGTAAGGAAAAAACAAAGGTGAGATCAAACAAACAAGATGCCGCTTCGCCCTTGTCATAGCCACTGTTTGAAGATTGGGGGGAATTAAGAAAATGTGATATACCGACATAAAATAAAATGAAATAAAAATTGCTGCCAACATACCATTCATTCTTCTCTTCTCTTTTAGAAATCCAACCTCTCTCTGTTATCAAATCAGGTTCGAAGGAAGTGGTAGTGAAAGAAACGGGGGGGAGGACATACTGTGCTGTTACTGCGTACAAGAGAAATAATAACGGCTTCTTTCTCCCGCCCTTGCATACCATCGACGGTTCCGATTTCAAGTGTGAGACCATACTTGGGTCGCAAGAGGGATGTGAGGAGTGTCACTTGAGCTTGATATCTGTGTGTAATAATTGATTTATGAGTACAATGGCGCATGAATGAAGATGAACTAAGGGACGTCGTCGTACGGCGTAATAATAGCCATCTGGTTCGGCATAACGCCAACTTGGACCTGGTGATTTTTACACACTCTTCATCAATTTTTCATAATGACCTTTGAAAAAAAGAAAAGAGAATGTTTTGAAAACATACCAGCTTATCAACCCAATTGGTGACTATAGTACCTTCATTTTCATTACAACGACTACCTTCATCACCATCGCCATCGACTCTTTCGAAATATTCACAACCGGCTGTATCAAAAAACACGACAGGTGTCTGCAGCAGATCTTTCTCGTCCTCCTCAGAGTCGGCCTGAGTATTGGATAGATCATGGAGGAGGTGAGAGGCCACAGACGTATGTGATTTGAGCTTGGATCCATACAACGTTTTTGATGGAAAAGCACAAATTTGATTGTGCATGCTACATGAAAAGGCGCATATATACGGCGCGATCTGAAGACGGTTGATGGTAACATACCGGTATTGTATTTCTAACATCTGTTTGATGCCAGCGCCATACATCTTCTCCAGACGGTCGAACAGGGTGGTCTCGAGTGTGCGAGGTGGGACCAGTTTCGGTACTAAAGGTGGTGATGAAACAGAGATTTGGGCCACTCCACCAGGCAAGAAGCCGCCTTCGCTTGATGAAGGTTCTGAATCCGAGCCCACATCCGAGCCTTCAGCCTGGCTGAACTCAGTGTTTTTGACCTCCTTCGAACTCGAGGCTGTAGGTTTGATTGAACCTTGAGAAAGAGAGAGCGTCGGCTTTTTCTCTTTCTTTTTATCGTCAAGGGAGAGTATGGTAGGAGGAAGTTGCATCGGATCTCCAGCTAGAATCAATTTCTTGGCTTTGAAAATGGGAATCCAGCAGACCTAGTAAATAGATAGTGTAAGAAAAACGAAACAGCCTTGGTAAAACCAAAGATTTACAGCTTCTAATGCTTGAGTCGCTTCATCGATAATGACCACATCAAACTCCTCGTTGAATAGTTGCCTACTACCGGATGAATGGCATGTCGCCAAAACAACCTTGACAATGATGGTTTATTACTCGTAGGATGTATACATGTATATAATGATAACATACCTGAGATTCCTTGAGTACAGATTTCACAACGCCTCCTTCCCGCCTCCGATATCTTGTTTATTATTGAGTGCTGAAAGAAGAGAAGGCCACTACGCATCACTTACTCTTTACGGAGGGCTTTAACTTCTTCCCACAGTTTCCTTCGTTCGCCTCCTCTGGGGCCTTTGCCTTTCACACCTTTACCCTTTCCAGAAAGAATACCAAGTGTCGTCTCTAATTCATGTTTGACGTCTTTGGCGAGAGCGGCCTATTGCCTTGATATTTAAAAACAGGTTTGAGTTTCCGCGTGAGGGTAACACTTACCTGATCTGTGTGAGCCGCTTTGACTTCTAAAGTGGAATCAAGGATGCCTTGATGAGCCATAACACGTGCAGGGTGTCCGATTCTCGTCACTTTCAGTTTGGCTACTTTATCGAGGACGGGAAGAGCCAACAGGCGTTCCAGGATGTTGTCCACGGAGAGGTTGGAGGCACCGCAAACAAGAACACGATTCGCCTTGAGATTTGATGGGCTTGCCATGGTTAATTGGCGAATGACTTCAATAAGAGTATGAGTTTTTCCGGTTCCTAATTTTATGTTTAATACGCTGTTAGCAATAATAATTAAAACATACCTGGAGGTCCATGTATACACGCTACCTCTGGTGACTCCAAACAAAATTTGACAGCCGTCTTCTGGCTTTCATTCAACGTGTCGTCGAAGAAAGTAAGATTGTTGATGGGTTCCCGCGATGCGGGTAGCTTCATAGCAAGTAGAACTCGGATAAGGGCGGTTAACTCGCCGGAGGACTTGGTAGCACCGCTGTCGCCCTATGCATACTGAGTTTGCTGATACCATAGGTGATGATAAAGCTAACCGATGGGATGACAATCTTCTCCAATTGGTCGATTGCTTTATCCATTCTGTAACATGAGATTCAGCCAAAACCACAGTGGGAGATGATCACTAACCTATCAAAAGTCACACTATTTGCCAACTTAAGGACGCGACAACGTTCAGGTAAGTCAAGAGAGTCGTCCGAATTTGACTCGGAAGCATCCACGGCAATAACAATTCTGGAATCGGAGACCTGGGGGAAACGTTCGATCAGACGATCAGGAAAAGTATACCAGCTAAAAGTTGCCTTGTATACCACGCCTTCAGCTCCTTTCGGCTCTACAGATGCCTTGGATTTCTTCGAAGTAGCGAGCGAAGAGACATTGGCTTCTATTCTAGCAAGATCGCCTGGTCTAAATATATTGTGGTTATGTTTCAAATGACTTATAGACGACGTGGAGATTACCTGAAAGTATGGGGAGGGAAGATCGGACTTGAATGATATGCAGATGGACGTTCGAGTTCTACCAAGCTGCCTTCATCAGCAGATATGGGTTCAATGGGAAGGAATGCGTACGTTTTTCCGCCGAGCCCAACATGCATACCAACGATTCCCAGTCCTCCTAATGAAAGGCCCTTTTGCTCCAGTATTTTGGGTCCGCAATTAGATAGGAGCATTGAACTGCGTTCAATCTCTGCTCGCCTCTCCTTCGCGAGCAGAGTACGCTGCCTGTCGATGAAATCTTGAAGCATGATCAAAGTTACGGCCCGGATGCTGCTCCCTTAGAAGTCTTCGGAATCCTGTGGCATAATCGATTATACTCTTCTATGTGCCATCAAGATCATCTCCCTACTTCCAACTCCATAGTATGGCGACCAGACGATACCGCTCAACCTACCCCTTCCCAACCAGGTTCTACTCAATTATATCGACCTGATATCTTGGAAACGATCGAAGCAAAGATCAAAGAGATGGACCCAGAGTTGAGGGAGCTGAGCCTTGATATTCATGGTATCATCAATATATATACTTTTGGTTATACAACATCAACTGATCTCAATGTAGCCCATCCAGAACTTGGTTATCAGGAATAGTATGACTTTCTCTGGGCCTTCAACTTGTCTGATGCCTTAACTGAGGTTATTAGTTATGCGCACGATGTTTATACTACCTTCATGGAAAAACACGGCTTTCAAGTCACGAAACACTTTCACCTCGAAACCGCATGGCAGGCGACGTTCTCTCATGGGACAGGCGGCAGAACCATTGGCATCAATTCAGAGGTCAGGGAGAGGGGTCCATTTCATGAATTATACTTGAAACTAAATGAACAATGCAAGTAGATGGATGCTTTGAAGGGTATCGGACACGCATGTGGTCATAATCTCATTGGAATATCAGGTTAGTCTTCCCTTAGCAATAGACGAAACTTATCAATCTCAATTTATGAGCTAGGCGTGGGTGTTGCATGCGCTATCAAAGCAGCCCTTGAGCAGCATAATTTTTCTGGAAAGATCGTGCTACTCGGTACTCCTGGTAACGCATCATTCTTCCAGCCATTTGCTTGAGGCACCTCAGCTCATCTTCTGGTAGCGGAAGAAGGTGGATCTGGAAAGGTGGCTCTTCTTGAAAAGGGTGCTTATGAAGGCATGGACGCTTGTTTGATGTACGTTCTGAATTACTTCCTTATCGGCTTGATAGTAACAGATCACATGCAGGTGTCATCCTGCTCCTGGTCCTATCGGATCTGTGAGCTTGAGTAGCTGTCTCGCGTTGCAGAGATTGGTAGTTGAGTACAAAGGACATACGTAGGTCCTCGATTTACCTCATGAAACACTCATGACACGCTGCACAAAAGTGCTCATGCTGCCCTCTCTCCATGGGAAGGGAAGAATGCCCTTGATGCCGCTGTACTAGGTTACAATAACATTTCGGCTCTTCGTCAGCAGCTGAAACCGACCCATCGAGTCCATGGCATCTTTGAAGGGAAAGACTGGGCTCCTAATAGTAGGCTACCTGAAAAAATCTCCTTTTTCAACCCCCTAACTCGTTTGCCTTCATTTGCTAGTCATTCCCGATTATGCAAAGTTCATGTCAGTCAATTGTATCGGCTGCTGGTACACGATCAAAAAATTAATCAAAATGTCATAGATGTTATGTACGTGCACCCACACGTTCGGAAATGCAAGAGACCGTCAAACGAGTCACTCCATGCTTCGAGTAAGTCCCTCTCAGTATGTCTCTAATTCAACCCAGCCTCAACATCACTTTTGCACTTTTTTTTTCTTCTTGTGGTGCATAGAGCTGCTGGGCTCGCTACAGGATGTCAAGTATCTATTGAATATTCATGGGGATCTGTTTTTGATATTCGTCAAAACAAAGCATTGGGTACGCTCGCAACACAAACCATTCTAGATAGGAAAAGAAAAAAGATTGAACATACTTATATACTTTCAGGCGGTGAAGTTGCCAACATTGTTCTAAATAAGTATGGTGCAATCGATTATGAATGGGGTATCAAGAGTGCATCTACCGATTTTGTTCGTCACTATCTTTCTAATATCCTAAGTATTGTATTAACTTTGTTTTTTTATTATTATTATTATTTTAAAACCGTTAGGGAAACATTACTTACGGTTTGTGGTCTTCTCACATATGGTTGGTGCTTATACTTATATATATATATATGTTTCAGCTCTTCCTTCTCTTCATCCTGGATTTGGTGCGCCATCTTTTCCATTATTGTATCGAAAAAACTCATAAATAAATCGAAAACGTGACAATAATAGCCATCCCTACAGTCGTTGACGGAGGAAATCATACCAGAAGTTTCGCTGCAGCTGCGGCAACGACTGAAGCACATTACGCCTGTCTCGACGTCACGAAAGCCTTGGCTGCTACGGGCGTTCGCGTTCTTATAGACGATACATTCTTTGCTGAGGTATATATGGTTTGATTTTCAAAAATCCAACTTTTGACTAACCCTCAAATTATAAATGAATTTTAGGTCGTAAGGACATTCAAAGAAGATAAGAAGGAAGGTGGATTGCCTTGACGTATATTGAACTCTTTAGAAAAAATGTTGTTAGGAAAAAAAATAAAAATGTAGTCGATTCTTCTGTCATCAGGTTGCATATACTTATGATAAGCGTTCAGCGAAAAATGCTGTTGTGGGATGGGTAACACTGTTTTTCTTTTTTGATTATTATTATTGCCGCTATTATAAAGCTCCAAGAAGATTATTTGATTATAGCCGCCGACGAGAGAGAGAAGGGTGGTTGTGGCGTTGGGAGGACGAGCGGAGGGATCGTCGTCATGACAAGCCTACCAAGTACTCTGTGGACCTTCTAAACCATCATAAATTCATAATAAGTATGAGAGAAATATTTGTGAAGTATATCGGAAATTCTAGAAATTCTAGAAATTCTTTCTTTTTTACCATATTCAGTCTCAGAGCTTCTCTGGTAATAGGTTGCTTCTGCTGGATATTCGTAAAATTTGTAAAGGACATTAAAAGTCGGTAATAAGAATAGGTTTAGGTGGTAACCGTCGGAATATCTCTCGGCCGAACCGGAGAATCCCTCCTCTTCTTTCCTCGTAACCCTCCCGACTTACCTCTTCTTTCTGTTCATTCCAATGGCAGAGTGGACGAATATATCATCTACAAAAAAGAGCGTGGTTTTTTTGATGGTTTTTACATAACAAAAAAAAACAAAAGTTTGTTCAAATAAGTAAATAAATAAATAAAAAACATAAAGGCCCAAAAAAAAACAAAACAAAAAACAGAATTTCAACACAATTACCATAAGATTTATGATATTATATTAAACAGTCCAAATGCAAGAGAGAATGAAGATATTGTGGGGATATCACACCCAAGTCCATTGTAAAAAAAGTGAGGATGAAATGAGGGTTTGGATGGGGGGGGTATATCAATAGGAGAAAATCATCAACCAAGGATTAAGAACAATCTGGATGGAAAAAAGAAAAAATTGAATCAATCATTCCCAACTCTTCGTAGAAATAAATAACAATTGGAAACTTACTGGTAAAAGAATATGGCATCCAACCACAAGCGACAGCGGGATGATCAAAGCCCAATTCCATCCCGGAATCTGCCACTCAAAAGGAATGACGTCGGTGGTAAAAATGATCATCATGGCGATAGCTGCAAAGCAGATGATGAAAGACAACTTGAAACGTTGCCATATACGAGGCACTGATAATGCCGTAGATGTCACAACAACGACATGCCGAAGGAATTTGAAAAACCCTACCTTCAATCCAAAACGAGGAACGTTCGACTTCTTTTCCGGTTGAACCCCATGTCCTGTATCCACGTCAGTTAACTGCACGAAAACCAGCCAGGTAACGCCACTTGCATATTATAAGAGAACAGATGCGCCAGTATAGCGGTCGACAAATGTATACTCATACCACCAAAGAAGAACAAACTAGAATAACATCAGCCCAATCAGTCCTACACAAGCAAACCAACGAACAACTTACAAGAACGGAACCCATCTTAAATTCTCAAACATCGCTGCGAAAAAATTGCGTTGTCCCAACCTATACTCCAAAATCGTATAACCCAAATTCCCAACACCAGGAAAAACAACGGTGCAAGCAAGGAGAATCTCGAAACTATGTAAATAGAATCGATCGAGGTTAGAAGCGATGCCGAGCAACAGATAATTCATGATTGATCCAAATGTAGCGGCGGCAATACCATCTAAAAATGAGGAGAACAGCGTCAGTAAGGTGGGTCGAGAGACAGAAGGAAAAGAACAAGGGCAGGCAAGGCTGATAGAAGTATGGGTGCCTGCGACGAAATCGGATACAGGTAGAAAGAACTGCCAACTTACAGTATGAGAACATATCTACACAGGGCGATAAAGCTGGGTGAGCATTCCACATGTCAATAACAGAAGACCACGTACACGACATCATTCCAATCTTGTAATGTATAGGGGCTTTAGACCAAACGAACGTCCGAAGCTGTGGACTGATAGGTCCATATCGCCACCACTTGATGAAAGGATTGAAAATGATCTCATTGCATCCTTCAAACACACAAAAAAAGAAAAGAATCAGCATCCGAATGTAAAAAAAAAAAAAGCTGCGATGAAAAGAACCCCTCACCATAAGCATACTTCTGCCACCTAGCAAGTTCATCTACGACTGTCAAAGACACACCCTCCTTAAACCCTCCAAGTGAATAAGTCGCCCATCTCAACGTATACCCATGTAAAAGCAACCTCAACGCCAGATCGAAATCTTCCGAAACGTTCGCTTCTGACCACTGTTTCCGTTTCTTATCCGCCGGATCGATGAAAGCCGCATCTTGCACTGCAGACCAGCGAAGAAAGGCATTGTGTCCCACAAAAGGAGCCACTTCGCCATTAGCACAGCCAAGAGAGATACATTTGTTAATGCGACGAGTGAAGTGTGTGATGCCGTTTTCGAAATAATGATGGGCAACTTGCATGACATCTGTAAACAAAGGATATTTCAAAAGATGAGAAGGGGGGGGGAAGAAAGGAACCATACCAGATTCATGTTGAATGATAGCTACATCTGGAGACTCTCCCATCTCCCTCGCCGCATCTCTAAAGCAATCCTCAGGAACAACCGTATCGGAATCGATGATCAGAATGATCTCTCCCATTCGCAAGGATTTTCCATTCGCACACCACGGTTTGAATCGACGTCCTGATTCTTCGAAAATCTCCTCTTGTGCCATTGTCATAGCTCGGTCTTCAAGGCATTCTTCAGATGAATCCTCAGCACCTTCAGCTTCGAGCTGGGCAAGGAATTTTTCAAGTTTAAGGGATAGAGCTAGAAAATGAAAGACAAGAAAGAAAGCATGAATATATGCGTGTCTGATGACGTTATCTGATTTTTTTTCACCTAGACCATAGTTCATACTGCCAAAAAGAGAAGAATCAATAACTAATAAATCAAACCAACAAGTCTAACTTACTTGCTAGCTTTCTTAAACTTCCCGGCCCTCTTAAATGCACCAGGAGCTGAAGAATGTCCAGGACGAGCCACCCAACCAATATTATGATTCGCATAAAAGGCTATCCTCTCTTCCCGATCTTCTTGGCTGATGAGTTGCATACCGTCATCGCAAATGAATATGGCCGATGTGCCCCCTATAATTAAAAAAAAAAAAAGAGTAATTGAGTTAACTTGTTTCTCTTGCTTTTGAGTTGAAGAAGGACTGGATTGCGGCTGTGTGGTCCAAGGGAAAAGGAAGTGGGAAGTACTACCTTGACGAGCATATGTCTGCATAGCTTTCTTGACCGAAAACACTGACGGAGTTCTATTCGAAAATAAAATAAGTCATTATCCGACCATAGCCAAATAAAAAAGATAAGCCAACAAAGAAAAGAAATAGCACATACATCGTCAACTCCAGACTTTCCTTATACACCGGCATCTGGATGGTGATATGCGGTAGATTCTTGTCTATCTCAGGGTTAGGTGCCGGTTTGATCGCAGAGTAATACATTGAATTTTCATGATATTGGGCGACTGGTCCAAATCTATGAATTTCATAATACCAGTTGACGTTATTATAGCCATTATGAAGCCATCGAGAAGTGTGTGCCTTACATGAGACAGATGTTACCGATGAGCTGTAAACAGAAGAACTAAGGTGGAATAAGAAAAAAAAAAGCGAAAGCTATAATGAATTCAAGGCAATAACAATATGTAAGGGTAGACTTACAATTGAGACGCAAAAAATGACAGGTGTAGTGGCCAACAACGCAAATCGAACATAGCTCCCATCCAGAGCGAATTCTTCGAGAAGAACACCCACAGCAGACGTCATGAAATCTAAGCAGAGAAAAGAAATATGATAGGTTAGTCGTTGAACGACGTGAATGATGTTCTAGAAAGGAATTTGAAGGAAAAAAAATGGAGGAAGAGAAGAAAAAAATTGGTGAACACCCACAAGCAGACATCGCCGCTCCGCAACCAGCATAAATGGGACCTATCATGACCAATTTCCTCTCACTCCGCTTCCCGCCCTTCTCCGGATCAGAAGAGGTACTAGAATCGCCACCCGCATTTGTGGTAGTAGGACGAGGCTGAAGCCTCCAACTCCACCATCGTCGTTGCGGTGCGGCAGCAGCAGTGGTGGTGGTGGCAGCTTCGGTTGGAACTTGTACATCAGTTTTTTCATTGAGTTCTGCTTGAGACCCTTCGTCTCTGGAAATTACCGAAGAGGGAGCTTGATGATGTGGTTGTTGATAATGAGGATGATGTATATTTGAAAAAGTAGAAGCTGAAGAGGCAGATCCAGGTCTATGTGATATGGAACGTGTCCTCCAAAGGAATTTGATCAATTTCTCTTCGAATTCTTTGGATATAGGGATGATGTTTTCAAGACTGTAACTCCAAAGTACGACGGCGCGTTCGTCTCGCTTTTTTTTGAAAAAATCAAAATCAAGAAAAGAATAGCATGAGGAGAGGCGCGTTAACTTACGATGAAAGCACCACATTGATCTTTCTCTGCTTGAGGCAATTGATCCATGGAATCTATAATCTGGATACGGGTATTGATGTCCAAAGACAGGGAAGTGTCATTTGGGCCCCTACATTACATTCCATAGTCAATAAAAGATCCAAAAACCCTTCCCAAAAATGAAGATGAAAAAAAACATAACATACATTTTGCGGACAGCGGCTTGAACGGACGCATTTCGAATTTTAACTGCAACGACCGGGTTAAGTCGACGCACAGCAGCCTCGAAAGGGACCAAAGCTGCGTTTTCGTATGGAAAGACACGAAAGAAACCGGTCTCGACACGGATGGCCACACCTGCATGGGAGTTCTCTTCTGGTGACAGGAACCAGTTGTCTAACTGGGTGCTCTCGTCTGCGATTCCAATTATGTATACAAACCCCAAAACAAAGAAGAAAAAAACTAGCTCACAGATCTTATGGAGCCAAGCGTCCCACAAGTCATAGTCGCTGTTGTAGATAACTGCAGACATTCTCTAAGGGCGGAATGAGGAGGATGCGAGGCGGGTATCCTCGAAAGGGAAGAGAACAGGGACGGCCAAGTGTTTGGTTGACCGAGCTTTGAACTTTATACATTAACATCTTCTGTGAACAGCGGAATCGGGACAGCCTTGTGGAAGTTGGGGATCTGAGATGTGACATCGTGACAAAGATCATGCTCGAGACCTTTTTTGGTTCCTGTGAACACCAATGTTATTTTTAAATGTCTGAATTGACAAGCGCGGCATGGCTTGCTGAACACCGCTTTTATGTACGTGAACGCCTTATCGATATCGTCCATCTCCTTGTATTTCAAACATGTATCCCAAAGGCACACTGTGGGTCGTAAAACGATTCCGAGCAGTTAGGCATCTGTCTGTTCTGCTTGTCTGAAATTCAGGGCCTGGCATGTTTGAACATATGCCAACGAGATGTTGGTGATATCTGCAGATGCATCATTCAAGCCCGTACCACCGAGGCATCAGTCTTTTTTTGCCATTGATGCAGTCAACTCGGACCCCTGGGATCACATCGATAACAAAACTGCTGTTTCAAAGACAATCAGGCATATCGAGTTCATCCAGGAACACGATATTTCATGCCGTCGACCACACAACGTACATAGCCGCGGCCCGTGTTCATTCCGACTGCCACTGAGGGCTAGTACATGTATGTACCTATAAGTGATGCTTGACGGTGGCAAGTCTGAATCTTTCGTAACGTTATGCCCTTTGATTATGATATCCCAGTCCAGATTGCACGACCTGTGAGATTTTCCGTTGAACAATGTCGGGGGTCCTGGCAATGTACATCCGTCGGAGTGCGAGAACTCGAAGGTCTTTTGGCAGCGTGTACGTCCAAAGTTCACACGTGAATGGCTCGCATCCTGCTCCGCAGAAGTTCTTGGACCGAAGTGAACGTGGTCCTGGAATCTGGATATGGCCTTTGTATCTCCAAGCTCTGATCTGAATATTATCCTTAATTAAGAGGCTGGGCATAATATCCCTTCCAGTGGTAAGCGGATAACGATACAGTACGTCCGCATCCTCCGACTCTTTCTTATCTCTGTCCAACTTATAAACCAACCTCCGGTCTAAAAACTGCAAGGTGACCACGTTTCTGCAGACAATGTCGCATTCTAACAGCAATAGCGACAAACCAAAAGTTTTTTACATCGCTGGACAGCCTTACCCCATGGACGACAGCGTCCCTGGCCCTATTCCCCGTCCAAACACAGGAGAAAGTTGCGCTACTCGTCCAAGCACAGCCGACACGACGGCAACTCGTCCAACGACAGCCAGCTCTTTACTCAGCGACCCTTTCGCAACTCCCGTATCTAGTCGTGCTCCGTCCATCCGGCATCTTCAGCCGCCTTCGAGTCCTAATGCATCCAGAGTCTCTTTCCCAGACTCAGTCATCGCTGGCCTACGAAACAGACCCCCCTTAGTCGGCAACCAGCTATCCGCTTTTTCTTCCGCGCGGTCCTCCTCTCGTCTATCCTCGTCGCTGCATGCCATCACAGGTAACAATGCATCCCCTAGTCAAGCAGTAGCAGCAGCAGCCAATGAAAACGCAGCCCCAAAAGCTAAAGTACCACGCATGCGTTCTCACATGTTGTCCGACTCAAAGCCAATAGAAAAGCCATGGAAAAGCAACAAAAGCACCAGAGCCATCTTTTCCTACTGGGTAGTCTACTTCATTATTTTCTTAGGAATAGCAGGAGGTGCATTCCAGTGCTATTGGACTTACACCCACGTTGCTTTGGATAAACAACCGTTGTGTATAGTTTTGGATGAAAACTTTGATAACGAGGATGCTGTCTTTGGGCCTGGAGGAACGTTCTTTAGAGAAGTTAATATGGATGGATTTGGGTAAGTTCTTGTAACCAGCTGCCATTCCTTCTCCTTCCTTCCTGTATCCCAACCTTTCTTGCTACGAAAGCTTCGGTGGTCAACCATCAAATCGCTCACTTATCCTCATCTTACCCTAGCAATGGCGAATTCCAAATGACAACCACGTCGGCTAACAATTCCTTCATCAAAAACGGAATGTTATACATTGTCCCAACTCTCACATCAGACAACATCGGCACAACCGCCGTTTTAGACGGTACAGTTTTTAATATCACCGGCTGTACTTTCAACAACACCCACGCAAATAACGGATTTTTACCCAGCGGGGTTTTTGATCAGGCTGGATATCTAAAGTCATGTAGCGCTGTTAGCAATGCTACGTTGGGAACGGTGATTAATCCTGTACAAAGCGCGAGATTGACGACTAGGAATAGCGCTAGTATTCGTTATGGAAGAGTGGAGATTAGAGCGAAGATGCCGAATGGGTGAGTTTTTATTTATTTTTAGTTCCGGTCCGTAGAGGAAGGGTTGACTTTATATGCTTAACAGCGATTGGGTGAGTCGACTCTGAAATCGTGTGTGCATCGTATAGCCATCTGACACTCTCGACGTTCGATCTAATTGAAGTTATGGCCCGCATTATGGATGCTTCCAAAAGACAACGTATACGGTCCATGGCCATTAAGTGGTAAGCATCTAAAACAAATTCTCAGACCTCACCTGCTTAACCCTCTCTCTTTCTCAGGTGAAATCGATATAGTCGAATCTCGTGGGAACGGTCTCAAATATACTGCCCGGTGAGTCCTTACTTCTCCATTTGAAAACAATAATCCCATCCAACCATCATCAGTGGCTCCAACTACGTTCAAGGTTCACTCAACTGGGGCCCAACAACTTACCTGAACGGCGTATCAAAATCTTACAGTTGGTGGACTGAAAAACGTAAATCCTTCGCATCAGGGTTCCATACGTACGCTCTAGAGTGGACAGATAGTTTTTTGTGAGTTTTTTGTCTTTTTTTATAAAAAAAATGATAGGCTAATCATCTAGATTAGACGTATATACGTCGACACTCGCCTACACTCTCTCCTTGACTTCCGCTTCAACCGACCGTTCATCCAACGTGGCGATTTCCCTCAAATTATATTCAACGGCTCAGGATTAGCACCTCTACCTAACCCATGGATTAACGGGACGAATGCAACGCCTTTTGATCAGGGTGCGTTTCTTTTATTTATTTTTCCCTTCTTCTCATTCTTTCTTAATCTGTTGTATATAGAATTCTACCTCATCATGAATGTTGGTGTCGGTGCTACCAATGGATGGTTCCCAGAAGGTCAAGGCGATAAACCGTGGCTTGATCATGCTCAAAGTACGTTTTTGCAAAAATCTATTCTTCTTTTTGAACTTTTGGGGGCATATTTTCATCATCGTCATCCATCCATTCCT